>Ga0075012_10004636_pt1 | contig 12743 bp, 8 predicted proteins | sample All_14_2_FD_71474 | JGI IMG/M metagenome (GOLD analysis project Ga0075012, IMG submission 71474) | Freshwater microbial communities in response to fracking from Pennsylvania, USA - Allegheny Zone_MetaG_DW_15 | ecosystem: Environmental > Aquatic > Deep subsurface > Groundwater > Drilled...
CATCGCCGGCATCGACAAAAACTACCTGCGCCACTGGCTGCGTTGGGTGGAGGCTCAGGGCCCCGAGGACCTCTTCCCCATTCCCGCCTGCTCGGTGGTCAACCGCCAGGCTCCCACCGCCGAACTGCGCCCTCCCGAGAACATGCAGACCGACGAGGATGATTTGATGCCCTACGATCTGCTGGACGCGGTGGAGAAATCGGCCATCCGCGACAAGCACTCGCCGCTGGAAGTTTACCAGGAAATGCATCTGCGCTTCCCGGATTACGCACCACGCCAACTGTGTCAGTGGGTGGAGCGCTTCTTTCAGCTGTTTTGCCGCAACCAGTGGAAACGCGAGCGCTACGCCCCCAGTTTTCACCTGGACGACGAGAACCTCGATCCCAAGAGCTGGTGCCGCTTCCCGATTCTATCGGGGAGCTACGCCCGCGAACTCAAAGAGCTGCGCCACCAGGTGCAGACCGAAGTAAAGGAACTGTGGTGAAGAAAAGACTCGCTTACGCCTTATTGACGATCAGCCTGCTGGCTCCCGCCCCGGTCTGGGCTCGACCGGATTTCCCGGAACTGCTGCCGGCCCATCAGCTAGTCGCTCAGGCCGACATTGTGCAGTTCGTGGTGCGTTGCATGAGCAGCGCCAAGGCCGAGGAAGTGACGGAGTTAACCAAGGCCAATCCAGATCTGGCCCGCAGGAGCTTCGACCTGGTGCTGACCGAGCTCAACAAGAAAGCGGCCGCCGACCAGGACGCGCGCTACCATGGGCTGCTCTGGTTGTGGGCGCGGGCGCTGGGCAGCGACGAACTGCAACAGCGGCTGATCGCGGCCAAGGTGCCCGACAAGCCGATGGCCTTCGCCAATGTTTATCTGCTGCCACGCGGCTTTGCCGAATTGCTCCTGATGATGGGCAATTTCCAACAGAGCGAGCGCCTCTTCACCGCCATGGAAAAGAACCTGGCCCAGAATCAAGGCGAAGAGGCCGACCAGCAGCGCCTTTACCTGGCCAAAGCCCGCATCGTCAGTGGGCGCTATTTGTTGGCTCGCCAGCAAGCGGAGTCACTGGTGCAGATGGCGCGCAATCAAAAAGATCCCGAGGAGCTGCTGGAGGTCTACGCCTGCCTGCTCGACGCCGGCCGCCAGGGCGGCTTCCCCGATCTGACCAACCGCTACCTGGAACCTTTCCAGCAAGCCATCGACGCCCTGCCGGCCGACAAAGCCCCGTTGTGGCGGTTCTTCCAGGGCAGCTTTGCCGAGCTTCAGCAATTGGAAAAAAACCCAGACGTCAGTCTGGCCGATTTTTGCCGCCGCCATGACGCGGTGTGGACCAACCTGAAGTCGAGCAACCCCTTCAAACGAGCCATTCTGAGCCGAGTTTACCGGAACCTGAGCTCCCTCTGGCTTGAGCGCATGGCCGATCAGTACAAACGCTTCAACATCAAAGACGACTCCCCCGACGACCAGCGTTTGGCCCAGTCTCTGGGCATCGAGCTGGACATGTTACAGCGGGTTTCCAAAGCCGCTCAAGCCGAAGAGGGGGTGCAGGCCTATGCGGTAGCCATGGCGGCTCTGGCGCTCATCAACGACGCCCACCAGGAGGCTTTGCGGGTAGGCCATGTCAAGGTAGCCGCCACCGTGCTCCCCCAAATGGCTCCGATGGAGGCCGACCTGGTCAAGAATGAACCCACTATCCTGGAGATGGAAAAAGGCCTGGACGGAATGGCCAAAGGCTGCCTCAACAACATCTCCAATGAGTTTTCTTTTAACCTTCTGGAGGGGGACTGGAGTTGCCAGCGCACCCGTATCCGCCTGGCCCAGCTGCTGCAAATGCTGGCGGAAAGTGGAGGCAAGCTCAATCCTGCCCAGCTCAAACGCGCTCAGAAATTGGCCGGCGAGGCCGTTACTTTAAACGCGCGCTCCCTGCGCGGCGCGGGCTATCAAGGCGGCTACGATGCTCGCTGGGCGGTGGTGGAATTTTACTTGCGCTTCCACCCGCCGGGCTGGCAGGCCGAAGGCGACCGCCTGTTGAGCCAGCTCAGCCAGCTCAATGAGCAACTGGGCCACCGCGAGGGCATGGCCCGGGCCGCCATGTTGCGCGGTCGCCTGCAGGCCGCCCAGGGTCAGAACGCAGCCGCCATTCAGTCGTTGCAAAAAGCGGTGGACGGGGTGGAAAGCTACCTCAATGAGGTGGAAGCGGGCGAAGCCGGCAGCCGGGCTATCCGCGACCGCTATCGGGCCGCCTACCAACTCTTGGCCAAACTGCAGATCAGCAGTGGCAACACCAACAGCGCCTTTCAGACCGTCAGTCGCCAGCTGCAGGCCGAAGCGGCCGCCCAAAATCAGGACTCGCTGCGCGACAAAACCCAGTTGCGCGAAGTGCAGCGTGTGCGCGCCGAAACGGCCGCCTTGGAGCAGCAGGTGGCCGACGAACGGGTACAAGGCAAGGACAGCCAGGCCAGCGAGAAGTTGCTGGCCAGCAGCAAAGGCGACTATCAACGGGTGGTGGCCGACTTGCGCCGCACCAATCCTCAGTATGAAGGCGCCATGGCCGTGCGCCCGGTGGAATTCCTGGAACTAAAGAAGTCTATCCCAACGGATGCCACCGCGGTTCTCTACTTCGTCTCGGACGACGGCATCTATATCTTCGTGGCCAGCCAGCAGGGCGACCTCAAGATTCACAAAGTGACAGTCGACCCCAAAGAGCTGGAGAAAAGCGTCCTCAAAGTCCGCCAGTTGATCACTATGTTCCCGATCGATCCAGCTTTTTCCAGTCATCCCGAGGCCTTTCGCTGGAACGATCCGGCCAGTCCCGGTTACCAGAAACACAGTCTACCCCTCAAGACCGAACTGGCGCGTTTGGACAAGTGGTTGATCGACCCGATCTTGAGCGATCTGGGCGATCGCCCGGTGTTGGCCATCGTGCCGACCGGCGTGCTCCACTACGTGCCTTTCCCGGCCCTGTGCTCGCTGGACGCCGGTGGCAATCCCAAATTTTTAGCCTCCAGCCGCCAATGCGTCAACCTCGTCAAAACCTCTGATCTGGTGCCGCAGGGCAGCGACAAGCGCGGTTCGCGCCTCTTCGCCATGGGCAATCCCGACGGCAGTTTGCCCGGCGCCGAACGCGAGGTAGACAGCATCGCCGCCAGCTTCCCCAAATCGGACAAGGCCATCGGCAAAGAAGCGACTTCGGCTCGCCTGCGCAAATTGGACCCCGACACCGGCTATGTCCATTTGGCCACCCACGGTGAGTTGTCGGGTGCCGATCCCAAAAATAGCTATCTGGTTATGGCCGGCAGCGGCGATTCCGCTCACTTCCGCGCTACCGACATCTACGACCTGGACTGGCAGGGAGTGCGTTTGGTCACCCTCTCGGCTTGCAAAACAGCCCTCCAGGAAGGCAAACCGGGCGCGGCCATCACCAGTCTGGCCGAGGCCTTCCGCGTGGCCGGAGGGCATTCGGTGGTGGCCAGTCTGTGGAGTGTGGAAGACAATGCCACCGCCAAACTGATGGTGGAATTCTATCAGCAACTCAATCAGGGAAAGTCGCTGGCGGCCGCGCTGCAGGGCGCCGAACTCTCCCTGGTGGCGGAGCCGAAATACAGCCACCCCTTCTACTGGGCGGCCTTCACTCTGTTTGGGGATTGGCGCTGAAGCGCTCCAGGTAGCCGGCCATTTTGAACTTGCGGGCGGTGGAATCGGAGCTCATGTAGCGGACCTTGCCGAAAATGGGTCGCTCAAACCAGGCCCGATCGTAGCGCCCCAGGCACCAAAAGATGCCGCTATAGGAGTTGGGGTTGCGCCCATCCAGCGAATATTTGTTGTTGAGTTCGATCAGAGTCTTCACCGCTTCGCGAGGGGACTTGCTCCACTCCAGGATCTTTTTGCCCCAGATCATGCGCATGTAGTTGTGGATGACCCCCTCCTCGCGCAACTGGCGTTGGGCGGCGTTCCAGAGGAGATCATAGGTGCTGGCCTGGTCCAATTCCGGCAGGCTATAAAGCTGGGGACGGGGGTCGCCGGCGTGCTCCTCCAGCGTCTGACGGGCCCAATCGGGCAGGCTCTCGTAGCGATCGTAGTCGCTTTGACGATGGCACATGTTGTATCCCAGCTCACGCCAGGTGACCAGTTCGTCCAGAAAAGACTCGGCGTTGTCGCTCATCCCCCACCCCCCGTCTTTGCTGCCGGGAGTTTTGACGTGCAGCTGATCCAAAGTGAAATCCTCGGCGTCGCACAACTCGGTGAACACCTGATGCACGGACAGGTGGCCCCAGTGCAGGTATGGCGAAAAACCGCTGGCTACCTCGAGCGAGGGCTGGCTGCGCTGATGGTAATCCTGCAGGCGCTCGGCCAGAAAGCGACTGACCAACTTGTCGCCCTGCCGATGGCCGCCGCGTTGTTTCACCGGAGCGGGCTGGGGCAGAGTGTCCAGCGGGAAGGACGTGCCGGGCTTCCAGCGGGCGTATTCGGGGAGAGTTTTGGGCAGTTGAGGCAAGTCCACCCCCTGAAGAGGGTCAATGGTGGGCATCTGCTGCAAATGCGGCTTGAGGTTCTTCTGCAAGAAGCGCCGGAAGTCCACGGCGCGTAAAAAGGTTTTGGGGGCGGCCCGCAACGGTAGCAGGCCGTTGCTGTCCACCAGTTCCAGGCGCACCTTTAACCGCGCGGCCGTCTTCTCGATCATGTGAGGCAGAAAGAAGCAGGGAAAGTGATCACCCACCACCAGGCAGGCGCGCTCAGCCAAAGACTCCAGCAGCCCTTTGCCCTGCCCCGGTACGGGCTCCAGGTAAGGGTAATACGTGACAGCCCTGGATTCGAAGAAGTCTTGATTGTCTTCCATTCCGTCCATCACCCAGCGGTGAAAACGCTGGCAGGCCCAGGGATAGCCCGCCCGCAACGCTTCCAGGACCAATAAGGGCTTGTTGAGGTGTTGGGCCCATTCCAGCGCCCGCTGCAGCGAGAAGTTGAAGGTCGGGCGCCGATTGGCCGTCATCCAGTAGAGCACGAACTCGGCGTCGCCCCGGACGGGCGCCTGATTGGCCGGCCAGTGGCGTATTTCCGGGACTTGAGAATGAAAGGCAGGGGACATCCAGAAGGTCCTTTGATGGTCAGATTTTTGTCAATCTTTTGTCTAACTTTTGCACTACTCCTCTCCGTCCCCGGCCCGCTCCGGGCCGATCCTCTCCAAACGGAAGTCCAGGCAGCCCTGGTGCAGGGCATGGAAGCCTGGAATCGGGGGGACCTGGACGCATTCCTGAAAGGTTATGTCCAGGGCCCGGAAATGACCTATACGGCCTCCGGCAGAGTGGTGCGCGGCATCGACGAGTTGCGCGCCCGCTACCAGAAGTCATACGGCACCAGCCGCGAATCAATGGGCCAACTTCGCTTCGAAGACATCGAATGCTGGCCGCTAGGCGAGAACTACGCCCTGGCCATGGGCAAGTGGTCGGTGGACTTTGGAGCCCGTTCCAAAGATCCCAAAAGCGCCGGAGTGTTTTCCCTGGTGCTGCGCAAGACTCCCGAAGGCTGGTTAATTTTACACGATCACACCTCGCGGCTGGACGAAAAAGCGAAAGGTAATTCCTAACCGCAAAAGAACCGGCCCAGCATGAAACGCTTGTTGATTTCTCTTTCTTTGCTCTCCCTGGTAGGCTGCTCGACGCCGCCTCCTCCGACCGCCGACAGCACCACCACGGCCGTTTCCGTGGACACCACTGCGGCCCCCCCGCCGGCGACGGTCAGCGCCAACAGTCCCACCCCCGCTGTGAGCGAAACCCCGGCCGTCGCTGAGAAGCCGGTGGGCCCTCCGGTGAAGACCAAAAGTGGTCTGCAGTATCAAATTTTCAAGAAGGGCACCGGCGCGGTGGCCAAGTCAGGCCAGTCCGTCAGCGTCCATTACACCGGTCGCCTTAAGGACGGCACCAAATTCGACAGCAGCGTCGATCGCAATGAGCCTTTTGAATTCGCCCTCGGCCAGGGAGCTGTGATCAAAGGCTGGGATGAAGGCGTGGCCGGTATGAAAGTGGGCGAGAAGCGCAAGCTGACCATTCCCCCGGATCTTGGCTATGGTGCCGCCGGCGCGGGCGGAGTCATTCCCCCCAACGCCGTACTGGTGTTCGACGTGGAACTATTGGGCGTCAAGTAGGGGCGGTTCGTCGGCGGCAAACAGGTTGATGCGCATCTGAGCCAGCCAGCTCAGGTGCAGCAGCACGCTGCGCAGGTTGCTGACCAGATCAAAGGCCCAGGAAGCCTGTGGACTGGACAACTCCTCGTCGCCCAGCGAGGCGTAAAAAGCGTCTTCCCACTGACGCGCCAGCACCACCGGGTCCACTTTGGGCTCCGGGCTTTCTTTGGGAAAGAGGATGCGCAGCCAGACCTCGTCCACACAGCGTCGATAGAGGCTGGTCAAAGCGGCGAGCTGGCTGGGCATCCTCAATTTTTCGCGCACCAGGCCCGACTCTAACTGTTCGCGCAAGCGCAGCGCCTGGAAGTAAAGCTCCTCCAGATCGGCCAGTCGGGCCAGCAACCGGCGCAGGTCATCGGCCTTGCCGGCCGAGGCCTGCACCAACAACTCATAGGCGCTATCTTTCAGACCCTGAAATTCGCGCTGTTCGAGGATGCGATTTTCCAGGCGAGTTTCGTTGGTGCGCTCGCCCACCAGCAGCAAGCAGCCCACATCCAGCAGGGTTTTGACGCACACCAGCAACAGGTTCATCTGGCGCAAGGCCTCCTCGCGCGAGCGCTCCGGGCTACGCCGCAGCATGCGCCGGACCACCGGAGCCAGCGCCAGCCCGCTGAGCTCGGTGCGGGCGGGTACAAACCAGCCTACCAGGCGCAAAATGACCCCGCTAAAGGCGGTCCACCAGATCATGTTGATCAGGTTGAAGCCCGTGTGCACGGCCGCCAGTCGAAAACTCATTCGCTGGACCGCGTCCAGTTGTTCCGGCACCACCCAGGAGACGGCGTTGATGAATTGCGGGAAAAAGAACAAGGTGATCAGCACCCCGCCCACCTTGACGAAAAAATGGGCTAACGCCAGGCGGCGTAAGTTGGGGCCGTATTCCAGCGAAGCCAGCAGGGGCCCAAAAGTAGTGCCGATGTTGGCCCCCAAAATTAACGAGGCGGCCTGAGGATAAGCCAGATGCTCGCCGGTCGCCAGCGTGATCACCAGGGCTACCACCGTGCTGCTGGATTGGACACAGCCGGCCGCCACGATGCCCATCAACACACCTACCGTTTGCTCCATGAGATTTTGCCCCGGGTTGCCACGGATGGCCTCCTGCACGAGCGGCAGGTCGAGCAAGGGTGCCAGGCCTTGCCCGATAAAGAACATACCCCAGAGGGCCAGACCGATGGCCATGATGCCTTCCAGCACGTCGCGATAAGAACTGCGCCGCACCAACAGCAGACTGACGCTGGTGACTCCCACCAACACCGGACCGAACATCAGGTCATTGATGCCCATTATCCAGGCTTTCAGAGTCGTTCCCAAGGTGGAGCCAAGCATCAGAAAGTAGCCCTGCTCGAGAGTGATCAAGGTGGAGCCCACCATGCTCATGGAGGCGATAATGGAGATACTGCTGGCCTGCACGACTGCCGTCGAACAGACCCCGGCCAGCAAGCACTGCACCGGGTGACCTAAAGCACGCGCAAAAAGCCCCCGCAGACGCCGCGAGAGGGTGCGCTGGAGTACGCGGGTGAGGGTGCGCAATGAGAAAAGAAAGAGCCCCCAGCCACCCAGAGCTTCCAGGATATACCAGGAGGTCACAGTGCCACCCGCCCCGAGCTCAAACGCAAAGGATGGAGAGCGACCAGGGGCGGAAGTTCGCCCCGAAGATTGTTCTCAAAACCCTCTTCCTGGCCCAGCTCACCGCGCGGAACCACCGTTTCCACACGCACAATACCCTTCTTATTGAGAATCACGCGCAGGCGTTCGTAGTCAGTGGCCTGGTCCAGCATCTTGCCGTCCTGCCAGTGACTGACGCGATAGCGGAAGACCATGTTGAGGTGATAGACTCGCGGCGCCTCGGTGGTAAGAATTCCTTTGTGGGTTGTGAAGTAACTCATCTTCTGGCGGGGGTCGGCCATCTTCGCCAAGAACTGGCTGACGTCGAAGCGCAGCACGTCGTGGATGCGACGAATTTCGGCCTGGCCGAAGTGATCGCGCAGGCTGGCTTCCAATTCAAAGCGCATGTTCTTGTTGTAATGGAGCACGGTTTCGATGCGTTCCGGCTCCAGTTCGGTGCGGTGCCCCAGTTCCCGCAAATAGTCGATGTCCGGGGGTAACGATTTGCGCTGCAGATAGCGCATAGTTTCCTGCGAGCTACCCAGGTAGGCCTTCTCGCTGCGCCCCTCGGCGTCAAAGTGGGTGTAGAACATCTGCACATCAAAATCCGGTAGCCACGACTTCAGGCGACTGTTGAAGTATTCTTTGGTCAGATCCTTGATGCGGTCTTTGAAGACATAAGCAATAATGCCCAGCATGGTGATGGCGATAATGCGGAAGCCCCAGTCTTCCTGATTGAGCATCATGCGAGTGGTTTGGAAGTTGGTGAGCACGGCGAAAGCGGCCGCCAGAGCGGCCCCAAAGGCGGCTACAAAGTTGCGATAGACGTAGTCTTTATTGATGCGCTTGGTCTGCAGAAAGAGCACTTCGCTGACATACTTCTTGAGCAGGCCCAACCGATAATAGTATGTTTCCACGCGCGCTTCGGCGCGTTCGGCAGCGGCGTGCACGTGCTCGTTGCGGTAGGCCAACTCACCAGTCAGCAGAGCCTCCACTTGATGCTGCAGATCTTCCACCGGCTTGCCGTAAGGCTCCACCATGCGGTGCAAGCCGATCAGCGAGGATTCCAGGCGATAAGAGAGGTACTCGTCGACCAGCAACAGCGCCCGGCGCACCTCGTCGTCGACCAGTAACGGTTCGGTTTTGAGGGGCCATACATAGCGCTCGCGGTAGTCGCGAATGGCCCGGTGGACGCTTTCGATTCGACCCATCAGGCGGCTGTGGAAGCGCACCACCAGCTCCAAGTTCTGGTTGAGGTTAGAGCGTTTGATGACGCGGGCCAGATCGGTGCGCACCCGCTTGAGTTCGGTATACACCAGGCATCCGAAAAGCTTGGTGTCGTGCACCACCAACTGGGACAGCTTGTCTCGCTGAGTGGTATCCAGGTGGGCCACAAAATACTGCTCCACCGAGGAGAGTCGCGGCGTTTTGAAGGTGTTGCCCCGCCCGCGCTTGACCTCCGGGGTGCGCACCCGCAAGAGGTGGGTCAAATCCCCATAGAAATCCTCGCGCGAGTAAGACTCGCTGGTGACGCCGACCGACTTGGGGAAAAACAAGTAGAGGTCGACTTCGTATTTGTTCTTCACGGTGGGCTGGCTGGGCGCCAACTCGAAGTCAAACTTGGTCTCGAATTGAGTGCGGTCATGAACGCTGTTCTGGCTGTTGAGCGGGGACTCAACCAGCGCCAGATCTTCATCCAGTTCCAGTTCCGCCAGCTCTCCGTCATCCATCACCCGGTTTCAATTTCGGTCCGCGAGCGGCCCAGTCCCCTCCGCGGGTGTTAAAAAAGATCGCTGGTATAGTTGATCCACTTGTTCTCCAGCAGTTCTCCCGGCCCGGCCTGAATGATCTCCAGCTGCGCTTGATGCGAGAAAAGGGCGGCCAGCTTGAGGCGCACGCTCGCCGTGTCTACGCTGGATTCATACAAAAATCTGAATCGCTGGTCCTTCTGCTGGTGCAGTTGAAAGCGCCGTAGCGGCAAGTCGCTGAGGGCCACGGTGACGTCGATGTTGTTCAGCCAGGAACCGTCCGGCCGGAGAAAGCGCACCGGGGCGCGCCCGGCCAGTCCCACTAGCTGGGGGCAATCGTCTTCGGTCCATTCCATGGCCGCGAAATCGCCGGTCCGATAGCGGAGCAGAGGCTGAAACGGGTTCCGCCCTCCGGTGAGAGTGATCTCGCCCCTTTGTCCGGGAGCGCAAAGCTGGCCCTTCTCGTCGAGGATCTCCACGTAGACATCGTGGGCCAGCAATTCATACCGATCTCCCTGGGTCTGGGCGGCCAGGCAGCGGCACTCGGTCATGGAATAAAGGTCCACCAGCGGGCAGCCAAAGGTTTGCTCCAGGTGCCGGCGTTGACCCTCCAGCATGGCCATGGAAGTGGAAACCAGGGCGGCCGGACGCAATCCGGTGTCCAGACGGGCCAATTCTTCCAGCGAAAGTGGATTGCCCGACACAACCAGCGGAGGAAATGCGTTCAGATACTGGCGCCGGTGTTCGGGCTCGCGCCACTGGGCCGGATGGAGATTGAGCTTCAAAAAGGCACCACCATCCAGAACCCTCGAAATGGAAGGGTAGGTCAGCGTCTCTTGCTGACAAAAGATGAGCGCGATGGCTACCTGCCCCGGAGCGCCATGCAGGCGGGCCCCCTTGCTCTCGATGGCCTTGCGCAACAGCGGCAGATAACAGCCCGCCACCACCGGATGGGAGGGGACAACCAGGCGATTACCGCTGGTGCCGGAAGTGTAGTATTCCACCATTTCTTGCCGCGGAGCGCCATCGGGAATCAGTTCCAGATGATGGTCGCGCAGGGATTGCCGGGAAAGACCCGGCAGCTGACAGGACCATTGCTGGTGTCCGTAACCACGATAGAACGGGACATGCTGTAGACAGCGACGAGCAAACTCGGGCACCCAGGCCGGCGGCTGGCCCGCTCGCCAGCGCACCGGAGTCTGGCGCAAAGCGCTTTCGAAGGCACGCACCCACTCCAGTCCTGGCCCATCCAGCATCTCCCCGCAGGCGTAATTGTAGCTGGGCGCTGCCGGGTGCTCGCACAATTGACGCAAATAATCGCGGTCGAAAGCGGTTAAGAGGGGCTCGTCGTCAGCGCTCCAAAGCATCGACGCGGGCCCTTCGCCAAGACCGCAGTGGAACCCGTCTGACCCCTGGAGGCTGACCCAGAACCGAGTCGAACGGAGGCGGATGCGAAGTCAATCCGACCGTTTCCCGCCGGCTTTTGCCTACGCGGTCGCCGCCGTGGTGCTGGCGCTGTTCCTCTACACCATGGCGGGATTGGTCAATTTGCTGCTCGGTCGAGAACGGGTGGTATCGGCCCGGCTGCTCAGTTGGGACGTTCAAGTGGGAGCGCGCCGGAACACGGTCACCTCGCTGTTTGAGAGCGAAGGCAAAAGCTATACCTGGCGTTCCAACAAGGCCGCCCCGGTGGAGCAAGCCAAACCGGTGGAACTGGTCATCGACGGGCTGTTTTGGAACGAAATCGTGGAAATCCGCCAGGGAGGCAAGGTAGCCTGGAAGCGCTAGCGACAGTCTGGCGGGCCGCAGTCGCCTTTTGTCTGGTCCAGTCGCTGGCGGCCCAACCGCTGCCCCAGCTGCTGCGCGATTATCGCCATGGTGAGGCGTTGCCCCGCATCGAGGCACGGCTCCCCCACAGTTCCGGGGCGGAGCGCAACCAGTTGCTTTTCTGGAAGGTGGAATGCCTGGCCGAGCTGGACCGGCTGAAGGAAGCGGCTGAGCTCCTGGAAACGCTGCCCAGGCTGGGGGCTGGCTACCTCGTGCTGCACGGCCGCCTGGCGCGACGCAACGGTCAAGATGAGCTGGCTCGTCAGGACTTCGAACACGCACTGCTCGAACCGGCCGGTCCCGAAAGCTGCCTGGCGGCGCTTTTCCTGGCCACTCTGCACGCCGAAAACGGGCGTCCCAGCGAATGCGACCAGGCTTTCAGCAAGTGTCTGGAAATCGCCGAAAATCTCCCCGAGCGGCAGCTAGACTGGCTGAAAATCTATTACCAGCGCGGCATTCAACTGGAAAAGGCAGCTCGCTTGACCCAGGCCATCGACTGGTGCCGACTGGGAAGCGCCCACTGCGAGCGGGTGAGGCCGGGTAGTTCGAATCCTCTGCGCACGCTGGAGGCCATGCTGCTCGGGCGCACGCAGCAGTATGAACTGGCCGACCGTTGCTGGAAAAATCTGATCGAGCAGGACCCCCGTCAGGTGGGACCGCTGGTGGCCTGGGGCTACGATATGCTTTACCAGCGTTCCGATGTAGAGGGCACTCTGCGCTGGCTGAAAGCCAGCCGCAACGTGCTGCAGCAACCGCTCAAAGTCGAACAGCGGCTGCACATCCTGTTGTTGCAGGGACAGGTATCGCTCTTTCGCCTGCACGATTCGCGCCAGGCCGAAGCCACCCTGAGCCAGGCCCAACCCCTGGCCCCCTCCGCTCCTCACCCGGGTCCCGGAGGTTGGCAGGTTTCCTTGCGATTCCATGGCTACGGACCCGAGCCCAGTTCGGAACTGGAGTGGATCTGCTGGATGCGCCTGCAGGCCATGCAGCGGCGTGAAGCCGCTCCCGCCGAAATCAGCCGCTTTATGAAAGCCGTGGCTCCCCAATTGAGGAAGGAAGAACGAGGTCCCTGGCTGTACGAACTGTCCAAATTGGAGGGAGAAGCGGCGGCCCGGGAGCAGGCGCTGGTAGTAAGCCGGGGTCTGCAGCGCAACAAATTACTGACCTCGATGCTGGCGAACAATCAGGTCGAGGCTGCCAGCTGGCGGGAGTCGTGGCTGGAGCTGACCCCGTCAGAGCGAGAGCAAGCGGTAGACTTCCTGGTCGACGAGGCGGCCGCTTCGGCCATGCGCTTTGCGGCCGGCTCGCCGCCCCTGCTGGCACTGGCCGAAGAGGTCCGCAAGCCGCTGGAACGCTCCGAGATGCTCACGCGCCTGGAAGCACGGCAGGACTCCAAC
>Ga0075012_10004637_pt1 | contig 12743 bp, 8 predicted proteins | sample All_14_2_FD_71474 | JGI IMG/M metagenome (GOLD analysis project Ga0075012, IMG submission 71474) | Freshwater microbial communities in response to fracking from Pennsylvania, USA - Allegheny Zone_MetaG_DW_15 | ecosystem: Environmental > Aquatic > Deep subsurface > Groundwater > Drilled...
GTCCGGGGGGTAAAGAGCCAAATAGGCTTAGCGCAAAACCTGCGGCGAAAAGAAGCATTTGTAATTTTTTGATTTTGGAAAAACACCGAAGGGCAACAACCTACCGCAAACTTTTCCCACTTTTGCCATGCTTTTTGAAATGACAAATATCCATGCAAATGACTCGAAAGATTACCCTATTCACTTTGCTGTTTTTTTCCCTGCTCTCCCCTACCCTTTGGGCACAGTCTAATGACGAGTGCAGCGGTGCAACCGTGATCAGCGACCCCAGCGATTTTTGCTCCCCTTCCCCGGGTGAAAACAATATCAACGCCACTGCTAGCAGCCAGGCTTTCCCAAGTTGCTGGTCCAATGTCGGAGCAGACGTTTGGTACACTTTCACCGCGGTGGCGACAGATGTAGCCATTATTGTGAAAGGGGCTACACCTTCCAATCCTGGAGGAACTATGCAAGGGGTTGAAATTGCACTCTATAGCGGAGATTGTGGCAATCTGACGGAAATAGGCTGTGCATTCGACCAGAACTTTACCAATAACCTTCCGCTTTTTGCGGCTGGCCTCGTCATTGGCCAGCAATATTTCATTCGAATTGATGCGGTTACCGCCGGCGAGTTCCAATATTGCATTGAAAATAAAAATGATATCAATGTGGTTTCCGGCGATTGTCCTACTGCAACCTTTGTATGCAGTAAGGATCCAATTGAGGTAGAATCTGTGTTCAATGCCGGGCTCGACCCGTTCGAAATGAATGATGCTGCCTGTTTTCAAGGACTCGGCGGTGAATCCAGCTCCGCATGGTATGTGTTTACCGCAGCCAATGCCGGAAAACTCGAATTCACGATTACCCCAAACAATCCTGCCGACGATATTGACTTTGTGCTTTACCGTTTGCCGAATGGTCCTGGCAACTGCAACGGTAAAATATCCGAGCGTTGCATGGCTGCCGGTGATTTTGCGCCAACAAGCCCTTGTATGGGCCCAACCGGACTTAATTCCACCGCAACGGATGTGAACCAGCCTCCGGGTTGTGCCGCAGGACAGGATAACTTTTTGCGCTTCCTTACCCTGGTTCCTGGAAGAACCTATGCCCTGGTGATCAACAACTTTACGGCCGTTGGAAACGGATATAGCCTCGAATGGGGTGGGACTGCCCTGTTTAAAGGCGCTGCCACCGCAAATTTCTCCACCGATGAGCCGGATAAAAGAATCTGCCTGGGTGAAGAATTGGTCGTAACAGACTCTTCTTACACTTCAGATGGTTTGATTACCAACTGGTTCTGGGATTTTGGCACTGGAGCTCAACCGGATACCATCAGTGCACAAGGTCCGGTTACGGTTCAGTACCAGACGGTAGGTCCAAAAAGCATTGTCCTGGCTGTAACTACGGATGAGGGTTGTGTGGGATTGGATACCGCTTTTGTACTGGTTGAATTCTGCTGCACCCTGGAGGCGGAAGTAAGTGTGGTACCAGGATGCCCTAATGATCCGGCGGCAACCGCAACCGTTACCGTTCAAAATGCGTTGGATCCTTTAACGGTTACCTGGAGCAATGGACAAACCGGCCCTTCAACCACTACTGAAATTGACTCCTCCGGAACTTATACCGTGGTCGTCGAAGATGCGAATGGTTGTAAAGACAGCCTGACTTTTGAGGTAAATACCCCCTTGAACGTCAGCGCAATGTTCCCACCGGATACTACAACGATCCTGGAAGGTCAAACGGTTACACTCACCGTTACGGCAGTACCGTCAGACTCCCTGTCTGTTTTCTGGATCGAAAACGGGGACACCCTGAGTGGCCCGGTGCAAGTTTTAACGCCTGCAGAAACGGTTTCTTATCTGGTCGTAGTGAACAATAATGGCTGCGAATTCTCCGACTCAGTGACGATCGTGGTTCAAAAACCACGGTTTGAACGTCCGAATGCCTTTACTCCGAATGGCGACGGCGCTAATGATACCTTTGGACCGGTTTTGCTGGGTCATGAACTCATGCAGCTGGAAATATGGTCCCGCTGGGGTGAAAAGATCTTTGACTCTCTCGTAGAAGGCAACAATGCCTGGGATGGAACAATAAACGGCTTGGCGGCGCCTTCAGACGTGTATGTTTATCGCATGCGTGTCAAATTGGTGGATGGACAGGAAAAAACAGAAAAAGGAGACGTGACGCTGCTGCGGTAGGCCAATTGTTTTTGCAATCAAAAAAGCCTTCCCTGACTACTCGGTCAGGGAAGGCTTTTTTTTATCGTTTCAGCTTGTTGCGCACCATTATTTCCAAGCCGTTCAGGTCTTCTGAAACCCGGAAACGCAGCGCCAGGATAGCATAGATCAGGGCATAAAATCCGGAATGGAGCACAAGGTCCAGCAAATCATACCCACTTAAGGGGATAAGTTTGGCAAAGAAAAAGGACACCCCTGCTAGCCCGATCGCTTTCAAGGTATCCGGAGTAAAAGGGAACAGCCGGAATTTGAGCCATACCAGCCACAAACTGACCGCATTATACCCCGTGACACTCAACAATGTGGCCAGCGCAGCCCCTGAGATCCCCAGAATAGGAATAAGCCAAATGCTTAACAGAATATTGGCCACGGCCAGAAAGCCTAAAGACACCAAAGAATAGCGGTAATATTGGGAATAATAGACCATGTAATTATTCAGCCCCGTACCCATTTCGACCACCCTTGAAAGTCCGATGAAAAGCAACACCCACTTTCCGGCAGCGAGTTCCTCTCCATTCGGAAGCAGGTTGAATACGTGATCGATCGAGATCCAGATACCCCCAAATAGCAGGAGCCCTGCTACGAGCAGGTTAATGGAAACACTCTTGTACAGTTTCTCCAATTCATTTCGATGGTCATTGGCCAGGTAAGCAGCCACTGAGGAAGCGCTTGCCGCGAACAAACTTTTTGTCGGGATCTCAATGATGGTAGCCAGATACGCTGCAATGGCATATACCCCGGCTGCTTTTACAGCACTCAGAGAACCAACCATAAAAACGTCTGATCTGGCGGCCACCAGCAAGGCGAATCCACCGAATGCTCCAAAACCAATGAACTGAAGCAATTCTTTCCGCAAAGCAGGCGTGACAAATGCCCAATTGGGTCGCCAATGCCATTCGCCAATATGGCGCAGGTACAGTACCAGTCCCACGCTTACCAAAAAAGCATGCAACAACAACCCAAACATGGCCATTTCCAGCGGGATCCAGTCCTGCCAGACGGCTATGAGCAACAAAGGCAATGCAAGTTTTTGGGAAAAATCAAGCAGGAGAGAAGGGACTACAATTCGCTTGAAATTGGCAGAATAAACTGCCAGAACACTACTGGTGATGTAGAAAAAGGCCAGCGGGAATCCGATCCAGAGGTATTCCAGCAACATAGGCGACTTCGTTGCCAGAGCTTTTGAAAACGGTTCCCAAAACACCCATCCAACCAGACCACAAAGCGTGCAGCCGAGGGCACACAAACCGATCAACAGTGGCAAAAAACCATTGTGACCGTTCGATTTATCCTGAAATCGGGGAAAAAACCGGATCGCAACGGTGTTGGCCCCGAGGGATAATATAGGAAGGCCAACCATGCCGATGGAAAGCAACACCTGCGCCAAACCATAGGCCTCCAGTGCATGGGGATAGACAAAAAAAGTGCTGACCGCGCCAACGCCCAGGCCCACCAGATTAACGGCGGAGTGCTTCAAACTTTGCCTTCTGATGACCCCCATGGAACGATGAACTAGGAACGATGAACGATGAACGAACGATAAACTTTAGAACTGCGTGTTACATCGTTTGAGGTAAATCACTATTGGCCCATCGAAAAATATCAGCCTTGCTTTTCACGGACGTAGATCTCCTGATCCTTGTATTTGGAAGGACATTTGAGCAGCATGTCGGAGGCAGCGAATGTCTCCCCCTTCATTTGTCCGGTCAGAACGATGGATTCTGAACGTTCAAAATCCTGTGGTTTGGCTGCCAGGAGTTCCACTCTTCTGACTTCACCGGCATCATCCTTGAGGTAAAATGCCAGGAAATTGGGGTCTTTTTCCGGATCATATTCCACGGGGCGCTCTTTTACAAGCTGACCAACGAGTTTCACCTTGTCTTCGCTTTTTTCGGCCTGAGCAAAGTTTGCGTAGGTAGTCACGTCTTTGCTGGCAGAGATCAGAATACCAATGGCAACGGCCACAACGACAATGGCTAAAAGGTGTGATTTTTTCATGTTCTTGTGTGTGTTTGGAAGAATAACAAGCAGAACAAAGATACGTTCATACTGGCTATTTTATTTGACCGATCGCAGCCCTAAATCTTTGTGCATTGGCATTATCACCCAAAGATTCATAGATCTGGGCTGAAAGCTCATAAGCAGGTTTGAAATTCGGGGATATCTGGATGGCCTTCATCAAATTGTTCAGAGCGGTTTGGTTATCACCCTGACTTCTGGCGATCAGTCCCAGATAATACCAGGCGCCTGGATTAGAAGCTTCTTTTTTTATGGAAAGTTCAAACTGAGCTTTGGCTTTGGTTGCATCATTCTTGTTGAGCCAATAAAGTCCGATCAGGTTGTTGGCCTGCGAATCGTCTGGAACAATTTCGAGTGTTTTTTCAGCGGCGGATTTAGCCTCTTCCAGTTGGCCGTTATTCAGGTAGGCCTGTGCGAGGTTCACCCAGGCCAATTCGTTGTCGGGTACACTGCTGATCTCCGACTTAAATCGTTCAATAGCACCCTGCCAGTCACCAAGTTTACTGGCTGCAATACCCAGGGCACAATTGCGACTACTGTCTTTCAGGACGGCCAGGATTGGGGCTCCACCTGCTTTCACAATATGTACAGCATTGTCAGGCGGCCACATTCCTTTTTGCAGAGTGCTGCCGTCCAGGAATCGTGTGGGGTACAAGGCATAGTCCCAGGCATCATCACAACGTCTTTCCCATTTCATATACTTCACCTTGACTTTATCGCCGTACTTGGCCGTAAGTTGCTTGGTGGAGTAAAACATATTGGTGGCAATAATGACCATTTCAGGCATATCCGGTCTAAGGATCCCCTGACTTTCCAGCCATTCTATGCCTTGCCGGGTGCTGATACCCCAGTAGTCTGTTTCAAACTCGCCATAGGCGCCAGCGGTTCCGCCAATAATAGGATTAAAATAGACATAAGGCATTTTCGGATTAGCCGCAATAAAAGCACCTGCATCCACACATAAAAGGCCCATAGAGCCATAAACTGCCCATTGTGCGTATTTTTTCTCTTCAAAAAAACTGACCAGTTCATTCCAGAACAAGGCGGCACAAACCACAATGGAAGGATACGCAAAGGTCAAGTGACGCCATCCATCGTGAATTACCGAATTTTTATAGATCACATAAAAAACCGGGAAAATAGCGGTAAAAAAGGCCAGGATCACCCAAAGCGGATTCAATCGGCGGAGCATTCTCGGCAACAACACCAAACTTCCGGCAAAGCCAAGTAAAGCCGCCAGTGGGATGGTATAGATGATCCATTTAAGCGGGTAATTCCAGGGTGTTTTGTCAGACATCATATTGACGCCTTCGAACAAAACCCGGATCTTAACTTCCAGTTCGGAGAATTTGGACAAGGCGACAAAAGGATTTTTAAACGGCGCCTGTAAAGCAAAAGGCCAGAAGAGCAACGCAATGACATAACCTACGGCAGCCACTCCAAGCGTCATCAGCGCATACTTTTTCAACTGCTGAGTATCTGCAAAAGCACGAAGTCCACCGTTTTTTAGCAGGAAATGCAGGCCGGCAAACATTCCAAAGATGCCAAATGACAATAAGCCACCAGCCCGCGTACCCAGGGCAATGCCGAGCCCGATCGCAATACCAGCAAGGTTCCATCGGCTGGGTTGGTGCATTCTTTGGAGCACAGCAACCATATTGTAGATCGCCATGATGTACCCTGCAGCAAAGGGAATGTCTTTGGGGTTCATCAGGGAATCGCCAACAAAACGTGGAGATACCAGCATGATCAACAGGGTAATAATGCCCGCACGCTGTCCGGCGACTAAACTGGCAAATAATGCAGCACAGAGCATGGCCACCCAACCCAGCACCGCACTGGATGCGTGACGGATGTTGTGGTAACCCAGGTCCGTGGGTTCAAATCCGAGCGTGGTATTGGCAAAACCTGTTACAACTTCAAAAAAACCGCCATAGAGGTGCATGTTGCCATCCGGAATATTGAGGGCCGTGGTGTCTTTGCCAAAGGTGCTGTAATAATTGACCAGTTTTTGGGAATAGTCCACCTGAAACTTGTCATCGGCATTGATGCCGGACCCAAGCGACAATGCGATCAAAACGACGAGTGCAAAGGCTGCCAGGCCCCAGAAGATCTTGCTGAGCAACGGATCAGAAGCGGGAAGCTCCGGACGCTCGAGCAAATCTTTTGCCGGAGTAGGATTTTTTTGTGCTGTACGGGTTAAAGGTACGCCTGCCGCCGATGGAGCAGTGGATTTGGGTTTGCCAGTTTTTGCCATATTGTGTCTTGTTCAAAAGCGGGCGCAAGGTAGGGAAAGTAATTGTAGACCGAAATGAGATTCAGGGATTTCGGAGTAGCTGGAAGTTCCTGCCTGGAGGAAGTGCGCGTGTCTGAAAAGGTGCCGGCGCACCCAACCTTTTCCGAAAGAAAGTTTGAGGGAACGGTGGGTTTTTGAAAGGTAAAACTACATTTGTGCTTCAAAGTCAATTGTTACCATCCAGACTTCACTAATCATGAAACAATTTTCCAGACCGATCCTTTTCGTAGCCATTCTATTTTTGTCTTTTGTGGGGGAATCCAGTGCCCAGGATCCCCGCTTTTCTCAATACTTTGCGTCCCCCTGGAATCTGAATCCCGCCCTCAACGGGGTTTTTAATGGTAAATGGCGTGCCACGGTCAATTACCGGGATCAATGGGGCGCATTCCTGTCCCCGGTTCCATTTCGCACTTACGCAGCCTCCTTTGAACACCGTCTGCAAGTTGGTTATGGGGACGACTATGCCTCGTTCGGCATCGGTGCGATGCACGATGAAGCAGGAACTGCCCGTTTTTCACAGGACAAGGTTCAGATCGGAGGGGCATTCCTCAAACAACTCAGCGGTGGCCGCAATCAGGCCGACCACTACCTTTCCGCGGGAGCTCAGTTAGGCTATGGCCAAAACTCCATTGATTGGGGTAAATTATGGTTCAGTCGTCAGTTCGACGCCAACAGCGAAACACCCAATACCAGTCTTTCCTCCAATGAACCCAACGCCAATGCCGATTCAAAAGGCTACCTTGATTTTAATGCCGGCCTGCTTTGGTATGCAGTTTTTGAAAACGAAGGCTTTTTCTATCTTGGAGGGGCCATGCACCACTTGAATCGCCCGAAAATTTCACTGGCAGCGGATGACAATGAAACGCTTTATTCCCGATATACCGGACATGCAGGCGGCCAATTTCCACTGAATGAAAGCGTTAGCCTATTACCCAGTGTGCTCGTCATGAGTCAGGGTCCGGCTTTTGAAACAGACCTTGGGCTCAATCTTCGTTATTCGAACAATGACTTTAATGAATTGGCTCTCCGGGCAGGAGCCTGGGCGCGGATAGGCAATAAACTTGACAAAGGCTTCCAGGCAGATGCTGTTACGATCGTAGGAATGATTGAACTCAGTCGCTGGATGCTTGGCCTGAGTTATGACATTACAGTTTCCCCCCTGAAACAGGCCAATAATTCGCGGGGCGCCTTCGAAGTGTCCCTGACCTACTTCCATCCCGGTGAAAAACGCTCCAGGGTGGTATGCCCAAATTTCTAGTCGTTCAGACACAACCAGACTACTGGACATTTTGACAATAGACGTTGGACCTGCACTCTTAAAATTGAAAATCATGCACTTGCAGGATCGTGTCTAGTGTCCAATGTTAAAATGTCCAGTAGTCTAAGACACAACACTTCCATGGCTCCTGGCCGCATGAAATCATATACAACGGTTAACTATGAAACAACTCAGCCTTCTCTTAACACTGCTCCCGGCGGTCCTTTTTGGTCAAAATTTCAGCATCACCCCAACCACCCCCAAAGCTGGCGACCTGGTCCGACTTGAGATAGATCTTACCAAGAGCAAACTCCTGCATTCCACCGATCTGGAAATGGTTGTGCTGGAATATGTAAATGGTAAAGCAACTACCACCGAAGCTGCAACCATGCGGAAAGGAGATAAACTGATCGGTATTTTTAACCTTAGCCCGGATGCTATATCGGCGGTTGCAGGACTTCGTGAAGGGGAGGATAAATGGGATAATAATGGTGGCGAGGGTTACTTCGTGACGGTCCATGACCAGACCGGAAAACCAAACCCGGAAGGCATGGTGGCTGCAGCGATCCTTTACCGTGATTTTGGCGGTTTAATGAGTTTGAATCGTACGCCCTCGGTGGCTTTAGGATTATTGAATCAGGCGATTGCTGCAAAGCCGGACCTAAAAAGGAAGTATTTTGGTTCGTATGTGAACAACCTGATGGCTGCGAAGAAGGGAGATGATAGCAAAAAAGAAGCCATGACCCTTTTGGCAGAAATAGAGGCAGATTCAAAAGCTTCAGAAGAAGAACTTAGCACGGTTAGTCGGTTTTATGACCGAAATGGGGAAGCTGAGCGGTCAAAAAGTCTGAAGGATAGGATCCGCGTTGCCTTTCCAAAAGGAACCATGGTGAAACAGGAAAAACTCAGGGCAATTCAGATTGAAGCAGATCTGGCCAAAGCAGAAACTCTTTTAGCTGATTTTTCCACCCAATTCCCACCACAAACGGAGGACGATAAACGGTCTGTAAACATGCTGAAGGCTAACCTTGCTAGCAAGTTTGCCGACTCAGGCGATTGGGCAAAGTACCGCTCCATGACTGCACAATTGCCGGATGCTGAACGGGCCAGCGCTTACAATAATATTGCCTGGGATTTGGCTGAAAAAGGCGAAAAACTGGAGGAAGTACGCACCCTTGCAGCGTCTGCAGTTGAATGGGCACGCAAAGAAATGAACTCACCCATGGCCAGCAAACCTCCATTCGCAACGGCAAAACAGTGGGCCGAGCAGCGCAAACAAACCTTTGCCATGTACGGAGATACCTATGCCTTTGTGCTCAGTAAATCCGGAGATGCCAAAGCAGCAGCATCCCTGCAAGCTGAGGTGGTTGAGATCATGAACGGGAAGGAGGCTGAAATGAATGAGCGATATACGAGCTATCTGGAGGCCTCAGGCTCCCCGGAATTAAGGTATCAATTGGAAGGCTTTATACTTTCCGGTCATGCTACCGCCAAAATGAAAGATCAGTTTAAAAAACAATTCCTGGCGGAAGACCGGACGGAAGCAGGTGCAATGGCGTATTTGGGCAAACTGGAAAACAGTGCGAAAGCCCATAAAAAAAAGGAGCTGGTAGAAAAAATGCTCAACGATCCGGCGGTTCCCTTCAACCTGGTAAATCTGGAGGGTAAAACGGTGAGCCTGGAAAGTCTCCGGGGAAAAGTAGTGGTGGTTGATTTTTGGGCTACCTGGTGCGGTCCGTGTAAAGCTTCTTTCCCGGGCATGCAAATGGCTGTAAATCAGTACAAAAACGATCCGGATGTCGCATTCGTTTTTATTGATTCCTGGGAAAAAGGAACCGATAAGGCCAAAAATGCGGCTGACTTTATTGCCAGTAAAGGATACTCCTTCAATGTGCTGCTGGACAACGATGACAAGGTGATCTCCTCCTATGGCGTCTCCGGTATTCCAACAAAATATGTCCTGGACCGCAATGGAAAGATTCGATTCAAAGCAGTTGGATTTGAGGGCAGTGATGAAGGCTTGGCTGAAGAGCTAAGTCTCATGATAGAAGTCGCTCGGGGCCAACCCTAATAATTATGGTTAAAATGCAGTTTGCAGTAGCTTAATCCTGGCGCCAAACATTCCGCGATTTGTTTTTGAACTATCTTTGCAGAGCGTTGTTTGTGAGGGCCGGTAAATATTGCTACTGCAAACTGCTTTTACCAACTTCAATTTTTCATCCAACGGATATCCGCTTCAAATAGACCCTGACATGATCCAATCCTGGTTTAAAGACATCGTAGAAAGGCATGCCTTCGGCGTCTGCCAACATCTTGGAGAACGTATGCACGTTGCTCCTGCAGAGGTGCGGAAATACTTCATTTACACTTCATTCATCGGAATGGGTTCGCCGCTCATTGTCTATCTTTTTGTGGCGTTCTGGATGAATGTCCGCCGCTACATCCGACGCGGACGGAATGAGATCTATAGCTGAGTTTCTTTCAACCCGATCCAGTTTTCAAAAGCGTCCAGCGTCCACGCATTTTTCACTTCGAATCCCCCTGTTCCGGTTCTTCTCAGGCTGCTGAGGTACGCTCCGCTACCTACCGCTTGTCCAAGGTCATTCGCGAGGGAGCGTATGTAGGTACCCTTGCTGCAAATCACCTCAAAATCAATCTGTTTACCCCCTGCGTAGTTAGGATGTAACATGATTGGGGAGCCTTTTTTGCTGGCCACCATTGAGGTCTCCAGCGCATCCGTCACCGGGCGTAGATCCCCCACCAATTCAAATGAATCAATGTGCACCGGTCGGTGTGGCATTTCCACCTCCTGACCCGTTCTGGCATTTTTGTAGAGTCTGCGGCCATCCACTTTAACCGCAGAGAAAATGGGGGGTATTTGCAGGATGTCGCCTATAAATTGCCGGGTAGCATCCTCTAAAAGTGCCTTATTCAGATGGTCCACCGGATAAAAAGTGTCCGGGGCTTTTTCCAGATCGAAAGACGGGGTGGTTGCACCCAGCGTGATGGTTCCGGAATAAGCCTTCGGCATGGCCTGAAATTCCTCAATGCGTTTGGTATAATCGCCAACACAAAGAATGAGCAGCCCGGTAGCCAGTGGATCAAGGGTGCCGGCATGCCCTACTTTAAGTTTTTTATTGCCAGTTTTACGGGCAAGCAGGTAGCGAACTTTGTTCACTACTCCGAAGGAGGTCCAGGCCAAGGGCTTATCGATCAATAGCACAGCACCTTTGGGAAATGGATCAGGGAAGGGTTGCCCCGGGGAAAAGAAGGTAAGAGTAGTTGACATGGGCCGCAAAATTAGGCATTGAAAGACGCACGCCGTTTACCTGATTGAAGTTTAAGTCATAAATTGTGGTGGATGCCTTTCCAATCTTCCATCCCCGGCACCGTCATTTCGTCATCTCATTTCTAAAGTTACCGCCAAAATGACACAGTAAACCACCAATTTCTGCCATTTTTTCCGTAGAAATGGATTGGAGGATTTTTTGATAGGGAGCGTGTATCACCAACAAATCACAACCAATACGAATCCACAAAAAATATGACCTACGATAATTTCACGATCAAAGCCCAGGAAGCCATTCTACAGGCTCAACAAATCGCTGCCGGCTATGAGCAGCAAAGTGTAGATACAGGTCACTTGCTCAAAGGCATGCTCAATGTGGATGATTCCGTCACGGACTTCCTTTTGAAAAAAACTGGGGTGAATATCCCTTCCTTTACAGAGCAGTTGGACAAACTTATCTGGGAAACACCGAAAGTTCAAGGTGCTGACAAGCAATATCTTACCAACGAAGCCAACAAAGCCATTGCCGCCGCAAAAACCCTGCTGAAGGATTTTGGCGACGAGTATATCTCCCTGGAACTATTGTTGCTGGGTTTGGTCAAAGGTGCTGACAAAGCAGCTCGTTTGCTGCGCGAAAATGGCGCCACTTTCGACGCGCTTACTTCTGCTGTAAAGGAGCTCCGTAAAGGTCGGAAGGTGACCGAACAGACCACCGATAATGTGTATAATGCCCTGCAGAAGTATGCAATCAACCTGACAGAACAAGCGGAAAACGGCAAATTAGACCCCGTGATCGGACGCGACGAAGAAATTCGTCGGGTGTTGCATATTCTTAGCCGCCGCAAGAAAAACAACCCGGTGATCATTGGTGATCCCGGAGTAGGTAAAACTGCGATTGTAGAAGGCATTGCCTGGCGTATTGTGCGCCAGGATGTGCCGGAAACCCTGGCTGGCAAAAAGATCTTCAGCCTCGATATGGCCTCGCTGATTGCCGGCGCCAAGTATAAAGGTGAATTTGAAGAGCGCTTAAAGGCGGTTATCAAGGAGGTGGTGGACTCTAACGAGCAAGTTATCCTTTTCATTGATGAGATTCACACGCTGGTAGGCGCTGGCGGTGGTCAGGGTGCCATGGATGCGGCCAATATCCTGAAACCAGCCCTGGCACGCGGAGAATTGCGCACCATTGGCGCTACCACCCTGGATGAATACCAGAAGTACTTTGAGAGCGACAAGGCTTTAGAGCGTCGTTTCCAGTCTGTTTACGTGGATGAACCCAGTGTAGAGGACACCATTAGTATTCTACGGGGAATCCGGGAGAAATATGAAAACTACCATAAAGTGCAGATCCTGGACGAGGCACTGATCGCTTCTGCAGAACTCTCACACCGGTATATCTCTGAGCGAAAATTACCGGATAAAGCCATTGACCTGATCGATGAGGCGGGGGCAAAGCTTCGGCTGGAGCTTGATTCCGTCCCGGAGGATGTGGACAAGCTGGATCGTCAGATGCGCCAGTTGGAAATCGAACGGGAAGCGATCCGTCGGGAGAACGACACGAAGAAGCTGGACGCCATGAACAAACAGATCCAGGACCTTCGTGAAAAGTTGGACGACCTGCGGGCCAAATGGACCTCCGAAAAAGAGATCGTTGAAGCAATCCAGACC
>Ga0075012_10004638_pt1 | contig 12742 bp, 6 predicted proteins | sample All_14_2_FD_71474 | JGI IMG/M metagenome (GOLD analysis project Ga0075012, IMG submission 71474) | Freshwater microbial communities in response to fracking from Pennsylvania, USA - Allegheny Zone_MetaG_DW_15 | ecosystem: Environmental > Aquatic > Deep subsurface > Groundwater > Drilled...
GAAATGCTCGCGGCATTTGAACCGATCTGCCGGAAAATTCAAGGCATTCAATACGCCCGTTTCGATTTGAAAACGGCCTCCGCGGAAGCCCTTCAACGGGGCGAATTTAAAGTCATGGAACTCAATGGAGTGCTGGGCGAACCAGCCCATATTTATGATCCTGCCCATGGAATGCTGCGCGCTTACCGGGACCTCTGGAAACATTGGCGTTTGCTGTTCCGGCTCCATCGGGCACAACGAAAAATGGGACACGCTCCTACCCCACCCGGGGAAGCCCTTCAATTTGTACGCGGATATTTCCGGTATAAAAAGCAGCTGGAGCAACCTTTAAATAAAGCACTTTAAGTACCCAGCCCCCCTTCTCACTTCGACAAAAAATCATCGTACAAGGACTGCAGGTAAGCCAGGGCATGGGCGCGGTCTGTGGCATCCAACTCCCCTTCAAAGATCCGCCATTCCTTACTGCCAAATTCATAAAACCCTTTCCCTCGGGCAGTGATCCACCCAATCCCATTTTCATTGGTGTAATAGGAGAATCCCAGCGGCTTTTGCTGCAATTTCTCTGAAGCATTGACTTGAAACAGATCCCGACTCCAGTAAAACTCCTTGGGGGTTGAATCCTTCATTCCTTGTTTCAGGATGGACTGGAGTATGGAAGGAATATCGTGATGATTGCCATAAGTGTTGATCTCTTGTCCACGCCAATCGGCATTCAAGGGCTTCCCAAAAACGATCAGAGGCAAATGGCGCGATTCCGGCCGGTCCATTCCAACACCGCCTGGTTGGGAGGCACCATGGTCTGCCACGAGGACAAAAAGGGTGTTTTTGTACCAGGATTGCTTTTCTGCAGCGCTGAAAAACTCCCCGATCGCGTGGTCCACGAAAGCCGCACTGTTCAGGAATAGTTCAGCGTCGGTTCCCGCCGACCATTGACTCTTGAACGGCACATCGTAAGGCGGGTGCAGGCTCAGGGTCATTGAAGTTACAAAAAACGGCGGTTTTAACAGGTTGATCTCTGCGAGGGTCCGCTGCAACAAAATCCCATCATCTACCCCCCAGCGTTGTGTTTTCTCGGCTTTGTCAAAGTCATTTTCAGAAATAATTTTGTCGAAACGCTGGTTGGCGAGCCATAGCCCGAGGTTTGCGAAGGTCAATTCTCCACCATATAAAAAGGCCGTGGAATACCCCTTGTCATGCAATATTCTTGGAATGGAGGGCAGTTTTGCCGCCTTGTCCTCCAGCAATATGATACTCTGATCCGGCTGGGAGGGATACCCTGCCAACACCGATATGATGCCTTGATCGGTTCGATAACCACTGCTGTAAATATGGTCAAATAAGATCCCTTCCTGAATTAGTCGTCCCAAATTGGGGCAAACGCCTGCAGCTCCGCCTAACTCCTCCACTACCTGGGCTGTGTGACTTTCCAGAATAATAAAAATAACGTTGGGCTTGAGCTCAGGTAACCCCGTGGAATCAGTCTCTAACAATTTATTTTCAAATACCTCCTGCGCCTGCCCAAAAAGCTGCTGGATCTGCTTTTCAGCTTCGCTGGTTTCCAGAAATGCAAAACGATTTTCCGTGGAGCGGGTTTCCACCAAACTGTGCCCTAAGCTCCAGCCGGGGTTGGTGGCAGCATGGTTGTCGAACAAATGGGGTGAGTAGTACACAGCACTCTCATTGATCGGCATTACACCCAAGCCGCCGCGGATGGCGAGTACCAGCAAGGCAAGCCATAAGGGAAGAGACAGGATCCACCAGCGGGAAACATTTTCCGGATAAATCTTTGCGCCGACCAACTTTTTATATCCTTTCAGCAATAGCCATACAAAACCTGCGTAAAGCAAAAATGAGGCTATTTTAAATGGCAGGGACATTGAATCCAGCAGAGCGCTGGGCGTTTTAAAATACTCGACCGCCCGATTGTTCAAGGGAGTTTGCCATTCCTGATACAGGAAAACATTGGCGCCAAAAATGAATACAAATATGCTGAAAATCAACACATTAAACCACAGAATGCCTTTTTCGATCAGGGGATAACCCCGTTGTCCTAAGGCTATTCCGGATTGCCACAACAAGATCGGCACAGCCATCAGATAAGCGGCGAAACTGAAATCAAGTGGAAGCGCATGCCAAAAGGAATACCAGGTTCTGCCGGGTTGCTCTTCCGACCATTGATCCTGAAACCAGAGCACAAACCAGAGCCGAAACAGCACAAAAAACAACAGCCAAAACGCCAACAAACGCAATGGAAAAAGAAAGGACTTAGAACTTTTCAGCATTTAAAAATTAGGAAAGGAAGTGCAAAGTTACGGATACTTGAGAATGTAGCGGCTTGGAAGGTCTTTCCCGCCGGAGAAAGGAATTAACCGCATCCAATCCAGCCGAAATTCTATCTAAAAACCTTCCTAAGTCCGCAACATCCTTTATTATCCCAGCAAGTATCCCCAAAATGGCCGTGGTTTCACAAAAAATGCCTTTTTTTGCGCACTCGTTTTCTCCGATAACCATGCCCAGAACATTCAGGATTGTCCTTTTTTATCTATTTATCCTGGCCTCCGGATCCCTATTCGGCCAGCATGCTGCTGTGCTCGATACCCTGGACAATCGGCTGACAGTCCTCGAACAGCTCTCACAATCAAGCAATTACGAACAGGCTCAAGTAGAAGTGGAGTTTTTGCGTGATTTTCTGAAACGTCACAAACTCCACATTACCCCCAAGGCACTCAGTTTGATGTCGGGGATCTATAAAGCCAATCTGGACCAAAGAAGTGCAGGCCTGCTATTGACGGATGCTGAACTCGATGCCCGCAACAATCCAGATCCGGTAAGTAAAGCTGCCTTACTCAAGGCCATTGTTCAGGAATGTGGAAAATGGGAACTCCCCAATATGGCCTTGGTTTGTCAGCAGTTGCTTGCAGTTACCAAGGATACCATTGCGGCCCGTGAACGTCGGGTGGAGACCTTTGGAATGCAGCAAAAATTCGACTCGATCTCTAAACTCCGTCAACGGGAAATGGCCGAGCGCGAGCAATATATCGCCATCCCAAAAGACCAGGCTCAGTGGTATGCCATGGTAGGTGGAGCACTGGTATTCTTTCTGGTGATCTGGAATCTTAGTAGCAGTTCCCGTTGGCGTAAGCGACTGAAAAAGAAAGAGATGGAGTGGGATATCCTGCGCACCAATCTTCAAAATGACCCTCAAAAAACGGCGCTGCCTTATGTTGTTGGCGGGACGCCAGCGGCGCAGACTCCCGTGAAATCTCCCGATCAGTATACCGTGTATCAGGGCCCCAAACCGGAACAAATTTGCCTGCTCATCGAGCCGAACCGGCAGGTAGTTCTATACCTGAAATCGCTGTTATCCGACCGTTTCCAGATCGAAACCGCTAATACCACCAGCGAGGCACTGCAAATGGCCTCTGAAATGCTGCCCGATCTCATTGTTTGTGATGTATTGGTGAATGGCCACGGAGGACTTGAAATTGCGCGACAGATCAAGTTGAGTGAAAAAACCAATCATATACCGGTGGTATTGTTGACGGATAAATTCGGCAACGAAGGTAAACTGGATGCCCTGAGTGCCGGGGCCGATGCCTGGTTTACACGCCCGGTAATTGATGACGAGTTTGATGCTACCGTTCAACGGCTGCTGGATAATCGCAAAGCCAAACACGATCTTTTCAGCCGCTTCCTTCAACTCTATTTTTCAGAAAACCGGACCACGATCCAGGATCCCTTCCTGATTCAAACGGTTCAGATGATCGAGGACAACCTTGCAAATCCTGACTTCATGGCCGATGAGATGGCCCGTAAACTCCAACTCACGAAATCGCACTACGTCAAGAAATTAAAGGTACTTACAGGCAAGGAGCCCGTGCAGCTCATTCGAGAAATGCGTTTGGAGAAAGCCAAGGTCCTGCTTGAAAAACGCGCTGGCACCCCACAGGCGATCTCAGAACTGGTTGGTTTTAACAGCCCCGGCACCTTCGCCCTGGCCTTCAAGGAATATTTTGGGGAGAACACACTCCTGTTATATTCTTTACCCCCAAACCGGCAGTAAGAATCTCCTGCCGCGCAGCCGTCCCACGAAATGCTGGCTGATCTGAAAAAGAGGCTCTAAAAATCCTGTCCGGGTCAATCCATCGCTGCTGTACCTTTGCTGGTCAACATGACTTTTGAACAACAAATCCAGCATTTCCAACACCTTCGCCAATTGCTTCGGCAAGAAAAAGAAGCGGACCACCGCGCTTTTTTGGAGACCGTGCGTGAAAAGCCCCTCTCAGATCGGGTGGAACAAGGGTACACCTGGTATCCGCTTCAGGTCCTGAACACCGGATTCGCCTTGGGTGAAAAGGCGTTTGTCATCGTGGAACGTACCACCCGGTTAAATGAACCTCAGCAACTCCGCGCCGGCCAGACGGTAAGCCTGTTCACACAAGCGCAGGATGCTGATCAGCCTGAAAAACAAGGAATTATCAATTTCGTGGAGCGGAATCGAATGAAAATCATTCTGAATGCACGGGATGTACCGGACTGGATCAATGCCGGTCAACTCGGGGTGGATATGCTTTTCGACGACCGCAGTTACCAGGAAATGGACCGTGCCCTGGAAAAAGTGATGGCCGCTAAAGGAGATCGTCTGGCAGAATTAAGGGGAGTTATGACCGCAGGGCCGGAGAAAAAAACCAGCCTGGAACGCGAAACCGGCGTTTTGCACGCAGAAAAAACAATGCAGGGCCTGAACGAGTCCCAGCAGATGGCTGTGGAGGCCATTCTGTACAACCGCGATGTGGCCATTATCCACGGCCCACCCGGCACTGGAAAAACCACGACCCTGGTCGCCGGCATCAAAGCCCTGACCCAAACAGAGCAGACCGTGCTCGTTACGGCGCCCAGCAACACAGCCGCCGATCTGCTCACCGAACGCCTGGCGGATCAGGGCCTGAACGTAGTGCGGATCGGTAACGTCAGCCGGGTAGATGACAGCGTACTTCAGCATACCCTGGATGCCTTGTTGGCGGCACACCCGGAGGCAAAAAATATTAAAAAAGTCAAAATCGCGGCGGCAGACTTCCGACGTCAGGCCGGGCGTTTCAAACGCAACTTCAATGCGGAAGACCGGCACGAACGAACGCACCTCAAACAGCAGGCACGGGATTTGGATGCCTGGGCCAGAACCCTGGAAGATCGGGTGGTTGATGAAATTTTGAGCAGCGCCCAGGCTATTACCTGTACCCTCGTAGGGGCCTCTCACCCACTGCTGGATAAACGTAAATTCCGCACCTGTGTCATTGATGAAGCCGCACAAGCCCTGGAACCAGCCTGCTGGATCCCGATCTTAAAATGCAGTCGGGTGGTCCTTGCCGGCGACCCTTTCCAGCTTCCTCCAACCGTAAAAAATGCAGAAGCTGCTCGCCAGGGGCTTTCTACGACCCTCATCGAACGTTGTCTGAAAAGTTTGCCGGCGCAGGTGAACCTGCTCACGGTGCAGTATCGCATGCACCAGGCCATCATGGGGTTCCCGAACCGATATTTTTACCAGGGTGCGCTCAAAGCACATTCCAGTGTGTCCGGACGGGAATTAATTTCTCCCGATCTGCATCCCTCAGAAGCAAGTGTCACTTTTATTGATACGGCCGGTTGTGGTTATGAAGAACGTTTACAGGAAACAAAGGGTGCCTTGCATCGAAACCCAAGCCGTTTTAATCCGGAAGAGGCCCTCCTGGTTCGGGGTCTGACGACTTCGTTGCTGGAACGATTCGGACATTCCGCAGAGACTGAAGCGGATCAATACTTTCCTATTCCAAGTATCGGCATACTTTCCCCGTACCGGGAACAGGTGAACCATCTGGAGGAATTATTCCGGGAAGATCCGGTGCTTTCCCCCTTGGTTTTATCCGGGACGATCGACATCAGTACCATTGATGGATTTCAGGGACAGGAACGGGATGTGATCTATATCAGCCTGGTTCGTTCCAATAACAAGCACGAGATTGGCTTTTTGCAGGATTACCGCCGCATGAATGTAGCGATGACCCGGGCACGGATGGTGCTGGTGATCGTAGGAGATTCGGCAACCATTGGAAATAACAAGTTCTATCAGGAGTTCATGGATTATTGTGCAGCGCACGGGTCCTACCGTACCGCCTGGGAATTTATTAGCTAGTCCGAAAAAGCTTTGGCGCGAACGTTTTCCTCTTTGAGTTGAACTTGATTTTTGGGCAAATCTGAGGACTAAAAACAAATCCATAACTTCGCAACTTAAAATTCAGCGACTTGCACCGCAAACTCCTCTGCATATGGTTACTTGCCAGCCTGTCAGCACCCATGGTGATTGGCTTTGGCTGGTTGCATTATCAGAAGTCGGTGGTGCGGAAACAAGTCAAACGGCAATACCTTGCCGGAATGAACGAGGAAGAACTGGTTTTGCTGACATTCAAGACATCCAACCTACAAGCGGAACTGCGCTGGGAACATTCCAGAGAATTCGAATATCAGGGCCAGATGTATGACGTGGTGAAATCCGAATTGAAAGGGGATTCCATGTATTATCATTGCTGGCCGGACCAGGCTGAATCCAGGCTAAATCAGCAGATAAAGGACTTGGTCGCCAATGCCCTGAATAAACACCCACAACAACAGGAGCACCAGAAGCAACTGACCCATTTTTTCAAATCACTGTATCATCAGGATCTGGAGGATTGGACGGTTCCCGTGTTGGATACCCAACCCAGACCGGTAATTATGGCTCCACCTTTAGTCTGGTCCTCGAATTCAATTCAGCCTGGCGTTCCCCCTCCCGAGATAGGATAACAAGGATTTGGTATCAGTGCTTCCCCTTGCCCTAAACTGGCAAGGCTGCGCTGCTTTTCAGACAAAATTGTTTAACTATCACCGCAACATGAGAAAATTTCTAGTGTGGTGCTTGCTCGTGGGTGCAACTAACCTTGCCATGGCCCAGGTAATCACCATTAAGGACAGCCAAACCGGGCAGCCCATCGAAACAGCTACCCTTGCTTCCCCCAGTCCAAGAGAATTTACCAGCACCAATACAAAAGGGCAAGCTGATATCACTGTTTTTAAGGGCGCAGAGATCATTGAGGTACGTGCTCTGGGTTATCAGACAGAATTGACCAGCTTTGCAGCCCTGGAGGCCGCCGGATTCCAAATAACCCTGATCGAATCCGCCATCAATTTTGATGAAGTGGTGGTCTCCGCCACACGCTGGGCACAATCGGTCAAGGATATTCCAACCAAGGTCATTGCTATCTCAGCTGCCAATATTGCGCTTGAAAATCCACAAAGTGCCGCGGATATGCTGGCCAATTCCGGCTACGTTTTCATGCAAAAAAGCCAGCAAGGTGGCGGAAGCCCGATGATCCGTGGTTTTGCTACCAACCGCCTGATCTATACTGTGGATGGAGTACGCATGAACACGGCCATCTTCAGGGGGGGCAATATCCAGAACGTCATTTCCCTGGACCCCTTTGCTACGGAAAAAGCAGAAGTGGTTTTTGGCCCTGGTTCTGTGATGTATGGCAGCGATGCCATCGGCGGAGTCATGAGTTTTCAAACCCTCAGCCCTCAATTAGCCTCCGAATCGCCAACCCTGATCACCGGAAAAGCGGTGACCCGGTATTCCTCGGCGAATCAGGAAAAAACCGGCCACTTCGATCTTAATGTAGGGTGGAAAAAATGGGCCATGGTGAGTAGCATTAGCTCCAATAATTTTGGAGATCTGCGGATGGGTAGCGACGGACCCAAGGAGTATCTGCGCCCATTTTATGTCCAGCGGCAAGATGGCGTAGATGTCGTGGTTACCAACGATGACCCGAGGGTACAGCGTCCATCAGGATATTCCCAGATCAATATGATGCAGAAAGTACGGTTTAAGCCCAATGAAAAATGGGATTTCCAGTACGGTTTTCATTTTTCTGAAACCTCAGAATATTCGCGCTACGACCGCCATATCCGGTATAAAAACGGTTTACCACGATATGGAGAATGGGATTACGGTCCACAAATATGGAGGATGAACCACCTGAACATCTCTCAGAACCAGGAAAATGCCTTGTATGACCAGATGAGCCTGCGGCTCGCACGGCAATATTTTGAAGAAAGCCGTTTTGACCGCGATATCAACCAAAATGAACGACATATACGGCAGGACGAAGTTTTGGCCCATTCCCTGAATCTGGATTTCAACAAAGCGTTAGGAACCAGGAACCGCCTATTTTATGGGATCGAACTGGTGCACAACAAAGTGACTTCCAGCGGAATAGATGCGGATATTTCCACCGGTTCGGAAGTTGAAGGGCCATCCCGTTACCCACAATCCACCTGGGCATCTTATGGGGTGTACCTCTCCAATCAGTTTTTGATCTCTGACAAACTCAGGATGCAATCCGGGGCGCGTTACAATCACTTCAACCTGGATGCAAGTTTCGACACCCGGTTTTATCCGTTCCCGTTCACAGAGGCCAGGTTGAACCATGGCGCGCTCACCGGAAGTCTGGGATTTGTGTATCGGCCCGCCAGGGAGTGGGTCTTATCGGTCAATGGGGGCACTGCCATTCGTTCCCCGAATGTAGATGATGTAGGCAAGGTCTTCGATTCAGAACCGGGCGCCGTGGTCATTCCCAATCCCAACTTAAAAGCAGAATACGCCTGGAGTGGAGATCTGGGGATCGCCAGAATATTCGGAAAGTATTTGAAAGTGGATCTTACCGGTTATTACACAAACCTACAAAATGCTTTGGTGCGCCGCAATTTCACCCTGAATGGGCTCGACAGTATTGATTATAACGGCAGCCTGAGCCAGGTTCAAGCGATACAAAACGCAGCGGTGGCCAAAGTGTACGGTATTCAGGCAGGTCTGGAGCTCAAATTACCTGCCGGATTCGGTTTTTCCACCGATTTCAATTTCCAACAAGGAGAAGAAGAGCTGGACAACGGCAGCACCAGCCCGGCGCGTCATGCAGCGCCCTGGTTTGGAATTTCCAGACTGACCTATAAGGCGCATCACTTGAGCCTTCAATTTTCGGCAGAATACAGTGGCGAAAGGACATTTGCCGATTTACCGGTGGAAGAACGAGGAAAACCCGAGATCTACGCGATCGATGGCGAAGGAAATCCCTATTCGCCAGGTTGGTATAGCTTGAATTTCAATGCAATGTACCGGTTCACCGAGCTTCTGAGTGTCAGTGCCGGTTTAGAAAACCTGACGGACCAGCGTTACCGTCCTTATAGCTCCGGGATTGTTGCACCGGGACGAAATTTTATCCTTTCGCTAAGGGCGAATTTTTAAAATTGTCGAAAATTTATTCGAGCGGCGCGCCCTGTTGCATTGGGGAGCGCCGTTTTTATTTTCAGGCTGTGAAGCGCATTCATGCCCTTGAAGGAAGGGTGTTTTGGGAAGTAAATGACAAGGGTGTTTGAAGGATTCATGGAGCAGGGATGGTCCTCATTTGTTCCATTTTACTGTTTATAATGGTCCTGTTTGCATAAAACCCTCCGATATAGCGCCTACTTTTGGGCATAAAACAGCTTAACAGATCCTTACACATGTCGATCAAATCCTTCGCTTTCGCAGCTTCCTTTTTACTCCTGTCAGTGACCATTTTTTCCCAATCCTTCCCGGGAAAGATCGGTGTTGGACTGGATGGTATTGGAGGCGGTGCCCTGGAATTTCCGAATGTCACCCTCACCGCAGGCGCCTGGCAGAGCGTAGCAAACAGCGGTAACCTGGCCACAACGGATGCAATGGGTTGGCCCACAGAAGATTTCCGGGTGGTCTTTTTCGACCACCGACCGTTCAACGCCTGGAACAATGCCCCGGATGATCCGGAAAAATATGTGGTTGACCCGAGTGGAACCTACAGTCTCTCTTTCAAAGGACAAGCCACCTTAACGTCCTGGTGCGATGCTCCAATTTTGTTTCAAAACCAGCAATACAACCCTGTCAACAATACCACCACGGTGGATATCCTATTCCCACCCGGTGGCGGCCCGAATGCGGCTCTTATTGGGAACTATGGTTTTTTTATGCTGAATTTCCTGCAAACAGATTACGAAAACGGGAGTCCTGGCGTCAAAGAGATCCGGCTTATACGCCCTGGTTATCCGCATAATACACCGCAGATCTTCCGGACCGCCTACCTGAATGCCCTGAGCCCTTTTAGCACCCTGCGCTTTATGGATTTTATCCGCACAAACAACAGTGATGGTGGTTACCCCAATACCCTGAGCTGGAATGAACGACAGCAGCCCAACGCTCCCCGTTACAAGCAGGGAGCCCCCTGGGAAACTATAATTGCCCTGGCCAATTATACCGGCAAAGATATTTGGATCAATATTCCGGTGGATGCTGACAGCCTGTATGTGGTAAATCTTGCGATGCTGATGCACACCACTTTACGCCCAGATGTGAATATTTATCTGGAGTATAGCAATGAAGTATGGAATGGCGGATTCAGCCAGTTTCAGTACAACTACGCAGCAGTGCTGCAATCTCCGGAAGATGCGGATATCCGTGCCAGCACGCCCTTTGATGATCGCAGAAGAGCCAGAAGAGTCGCTAAACAAGTGATTAAATTTGGGGAAATTTTTGAAAATGTGATGGGCGTCTCTGTATCCTCCAGAACCAGGATCCGCCCGGTCTTTGCCTGGCAGATCGGGGGATGGCTACCCTGGTACGAAGATGTATTGAACTGGATCAATACGACCTATGGCACTCCTAAAGAGTATATTTTCGGGATCGCCTCTGCTCCCTATTTTAGCGAAGGCAGTGCTGACCCAAATGCAACGCCTCAAGAAATCGTTGCAGCCATGTCCGCCACCAGCGACGAAAATGTGGCCCGGATCCAAATCGTAGCGCAATATGCCGCACAATGGGGGTTAAAACATCTACAATATGAGAGTGGACCCGATAATGGCGGCGGAAGTACCACCAATATCGGCAACCGGATCACCGCCAACCGACTGCCGGAAATGAAAACGGCCATTCTCCACAATTATCAGGACAACTGGTTCTCTGAAAATGCCAACGGGACAGCCCTTCCCGGGACCAACGACCTGATCAATTATTTCGTCCTGAGCGGCAAGGTTAGCCGCTATGGTTGTTGGGGCGCCACAGAGGACCTGAATTACCTACAGGATCTGTCTCATGCACCGAAGTATGCTGCACTTTGTGAGCTCTCCGGAAACTGCGGAAATGAGCCCTTAATTTCTTTGTTATCGCCCCTCAACCAATCGATCGTGGAACCGAATACGACCCATAGTATCTCCGCCGAGACAACCGATCCGGACGGAACGATTCAAAAGGTGGAGTTTTTTGTCGGCGCTACACTCCTTGGTGTAGACAGCATCGCGCCTTACGCGATATCCTGGACGCCCCAGCAAATTGGTACGGTAGCGATTTTGGCCAAGGCCATTGACAACCAAGGGAAATATAGATTCACGGAAACCAACGTGGTGGAGGTGGCCTTAAATATCTCTGGTACGCAGGAGCCTTCAGGAAGTACTCAGCTGCAAATTTCTCCTAACCCTGCAGGAGGTAATGAGATCGAACTATTCGTAACCAACCGGGATCCCCTTCATGGCTCTGTAAGCATCCTTGACCTTATGGGAAGGGTGATCCGAAATAAGGCCATCCACGAGCCCCGAATGAAAATGGAACTGAGTGGATTGGCGGCCGGCACGTATTTCCTCTCCTTGCGCGAGGAAAGTGGGGAGCAATGGGTTAAGAAGTTTGTAGTGATCCGACCTTAACAAAACAGGCCCACCGCGAATCATCGGGATGGGCCTGCTACTATTTCAGATCAAAACGGTGGTTTAGTTCAGACGGATTTCATCCTCGTTCCCGTCAAAAAAACGGTATTCTGTGAGGTGATAATCACTGTTCGCTTCCACGCGGACCCATTTGTTATAACGCATGAACCAGCGCATTTGCCGGCTTGGCCAACCTTTTTTAAGGAATGCCTCAAGAAACGGGTGTACCCGGAGTTTAAGGGGCGCTTTGGGTCTGGATTGCATGATAAATTCCAGATCCCGTTCGATATCATCGGTCATCAGGATGGTTGCGTTGACCTGGCCGGTACCATTACAGGTAGGGCACATTTCTGCAGTATTCACCATGACCTCAGGTCGTGCACGCTCTCGGGTGATCTGCATCAGACCAAATTTTGAAAGCGGCAGAATCGTGTGTTGCGAGCGGTCCTTACGCATGAAATCCTCCATCGCCTTGCTGAGTTGCTTGCGGTGTTCGAGGTTTTTCATGTCAATGAAATCAATCACAATCAGGCCTCCAATGTCGCGCAAACGGATCTGGCGACAGATCTCTTCAGCCGCTTCGAGGTTGACCCCTAAAATGGTCTGCTCTACATCGTTGCTAACGATCTTATGGCCGCTATTCACGTCAATCACGTGCATGGCTTCCGTTTTTTCAATCACCAGGTAGGCGCCAGAACTCATGGTGGCGGTCTTGCCAAACGCAGCTTTTACCTGCCGGGTCACCCCATAAGTATCGAATATAGGTTTCGAGTTGTTGTGCAGCTGTACGATATTTACCTGTTCCGGGCTTATATTTTGGAGGTTGGCCCGAATATCAGCGTACATATCCTTATCGTTTACCACAATTCTGCTGAAACCGGCAGTAAGCAGGTCGCGAAGTACACTGCCTGTTTTATCCAGTTCGCTCAGAAGTTTGGCCGGGGGAGCTTCCGACTTCAGTTGTTTGAAG
>Ga0075012_10004639_pt1 | contig 12741 bp, 15 predicted proteins | sample All_14_2_FD_71474 | JGI IMG/M metagenome (GOLD analysis project Ga0075012, IMG submission 71474) | Freshwater microbial communities in response to fracking from Pennsylvania, USA - Allegheny Zone_MetaG_DW_15 | ecosystem: Environmental > Aquatic > Deep subsurface > Groundwater > Drilled...
GCGCCTGCGCCCGTTCGCCGGCCACCGCCTCGGCGGCCTCGCGGCTGCGCAGCAGTTGCGCGGCTTCATTGTCGGCCTGCATGCGCGCGATGGCGGCGAGTTCGGCGGCGCGCTCGGCTTCGGCGCGCGCCTGTTCCTGCGCCAGCAGTTGGCGGTCGGTGGCGATGCGGATCTTGACCAGCGACTCGGCCTCGGACTCCGCCATCTGGCGCAGGCGGGCGGCGTCGGTGGCTTCGCGGGCGGCGTCGAGCCTGGCGCGCGCCAAGCGTTCGGCCTCGGCGTCCGCTTCGGCGCGCAGGATCGCGTGCTTGCGGGCGTTGGCCTCGGCGTCGATGCGGCGGCGCGTGGCCTCGAGCGTGTCCCGGTCGGCGACGATGCGCTTTTTCACCGCGTCCAGGCCGGCGGCTTCATCACGCTCGCGCGCCTGCCACTCGTCGGCGGCACGCACGGCATCGTCGTAGCCGGCGGCCGAACTCAAGCGTGCCTCGGCGTTGGATTCGGGGTCATCCACGGATTCTCGGCCAGACCGGCGAGCGGCAATCCATCCAATAAGGGGGCCAAAGGCCGCCGTCTCCGCGGAACGGCGGGGGGCCTCGGGTAGAATCGGCCGCCATGCCAACCCTGCTGGTGCTGACCAACCTGCCCGACGCGGAAAGCGCACGCGCGCTGGCCGGACGCCTCGTCGAGGCACGCCTCGCTGCCTGCGTGAACATCCTCGCGCCCTGCCGTTCGGTGTATCGCTGGGAGGGCAGTACCGAGGACGCGACCGAGGTGCCGATGCTGATCAAGACCACCGCCGCACGCTACGCCGCGCTCGAGGCCGCCATCCGCGCCGGCCATCCCTACACGCTGCCCGAGATCGTCGCCCTGCCGATCGAGCGCGGGCTGCCCGACTACCTTGCCTGGGTCGCGGCGGAAACCGCCGCCGACACGGAGGCCTCATGCTGATCAGACTGCTGCTGCCGCTCCTGTTCTGGCTCGCCGCCGGTGCCGCGCAAGCGCTGCCCGAACCGCTCGATCCCGAGAAGGCCTACGTCTTCTCGGCACGTGCCCTCGACGACAAGACGATCGAGGCGCAGTGGAAGATCACCGACGACTATTACATGTACCGCGACAAGATCCGCTTCGCGGTCGAACCGGCCACGGCGACGCTCGGCACGCCGAAGCTGCCGGCCGGCAAGATCCACGACGACGAGTTCTTCGGCAAGGTCGAGACCTATCGCGGCACGGTGAAAATCACGATCCCCGTCGAGGCCAACGGCGCCGAAAGCGTCACGCTGAAGGCGACCTCGCAGGGCTGCTGGGACAAGGGCGTCTGCTACCCGCCGCTCGACCAGAAGGCGACCGTCAAGCTCGTCGCCGCAGGCGCACCGGCGATGTCGATGCCGCAGATGTCCACGGCGCCGGACGCCGCACCGGCCGCGGAAGACGGCGACGAGTCCTCGCGCATCGCCGGCCTGCTCAAGAGCGGCGAATACGGGTGGATCCTGCTCAGTTTCTTCGGCTTCGGCCTGCTGCTGTCCTTCACGCCCTGCGTGTTCCCGATGATCCCGATCCTCTCCGGCATCATCGTCAACCACGGCCACGCCGTCACCCACGCGCGCGCCTTCGTGCTCTCGTCGGCCTACGTGCTGGGCATGGCGCTGACCTATGCCGCCGTCGGCATCGCCGCCGGCTTCTCGGGCACGCTGCTGTCGGCGGCCTTCCAGAACGCCTGGGTGCTCGGCAGCTTCGCGCTGATCTTCGTCGTGCTGTCGCTGTCGATGTTCGGCTTCTACGAGCTTCAGCTGCCGACCGCGCTGCAGAGCCGCCTGTCGGAGACCGCCAACCGCCAGGGCGGCTCGCTGTCCGCCATCGCCGTCATGGGCGCGCTGTCGGCCCTGATCGTCGGCCCCTGCGTCGCCGCGCCGCTGGCCGGCGCCCTGCTCTACATCGCGCAGACGGGAGACGCCGCCCTCGGCGGCGCAGCGCTGTTCGCCATGGCGCTCGGCATGGGGGCGCCGCTGCTGGCCGTCGGCGTGTTCTCGCGCTCGCTGCTGCCCAAGGCTGGGCCATGGATGGACGCGGTCAAGAAGTTCTTCGGCGTCGTCATGCTGGCAACGGCGCTGTGGATGGTCTCGCCGGTGATCCCGGCCTGGGTGCAGATGGCCGGCTGGTCGCTGCTGATGATCGTGCCGGCGATCTACATGCACGCGCTCGACCCGCTGCCGCCGCACACCAGCGGCTGGCACCGGCTCTGGAAGGGCCTCGGCGTCGCGCTGCTGGTCGGCGGCGCGGCGATGCTGGTCGGCCTGCTCGGCGGCGCGCGCGACCCGTTGCAGCCGCTCGCCTTCCTGCGCGCCTCGGCCGGCGGCGACGCCGTCCAGGCCGCCGCGCACGGCCCGAAGTTCGAGCGCCTGCTGTCCGTCGCCGAACTCGACGAGGCGCTCAAGACGGCGACCAAGCCGGTGATGCTCGACTTCTACGCCGACTGGTGCGTCTCCTGCAAGGAAATGGAGAAGTTCACCTTCGCCGACCCGAAGGTGGCCGCCGCCATGGCGAACTTCACGCTGCTGCAGGCCGACGTCACCGCCAACAGCGACGAGGACAAGGCGCTGCTGAAGCGCTTCGGCCTCTTCGGCCCGCCCGGCATCATCTTCTTCGACGCCAAGGGCAACGAAATCGCCAACCTTCGCGTCGTCGGCTACATGGCGGCCGAGCAGTTCCTGACCATACTCAACAGCGCGCTCGCGAAGCGCACCTGACACCGAAGGATCGCCCATGTTCACCGGCATCGTCGCCGCCACCGGCAAGATCACCCGCATCCAGCCGCTCGAAGACGGCCTGCGCCTCACCGTCGCCGCGCCGAAGCTCGGCCTCAAGGACGTCGCCATCGGCGATTCGATCGCCCATCAGGGCGTCTGCCTGACGGTCATCGCCAAGAAGGGCACGGGCTACCAGATCGACGTCTCGCGCGAGACGCTCGACTGCACGGTGGGGCTCGACGCCGAAGGCGCCGAGGTCAACCTCGAGAAGGCGATGCGCCTTTCGGACTTCATCGGCGGCCACCTCGTTTCCGGCCATGTCGACGGCGTCGGCGTGGTCGAGAAATTCGAGCCGGTCGGCGAATCGCACGAACTGGTGATCAAGGCGCCGAAGGAGCTCGCGAAGTACATCGCCCGCAAGGGTTCGGTCACTGTCGACGGCGTCTCGCTGACGACCAACCGCGTCAAGGGCCGCAAGTTCTCGATCAACCTGATCCCGCACACCGTCGAGGTGACGACGCTCAAGCGCCTGCACGCCGGCGCCAAGGTCAATCTCGAGATCGATCTGATCGCGCGCTACGTCGAGCGGATGCTAAGTCCCGCCTCCTGACAAGCTGCGCTTATCGCCCGGCAAGCGATCCGTATCGCCCCGGGCGCCCCAGGCAAGGGCATAGGCGTAAAATGCGCGGCCCGGGAAAAGAGTGAATCCAATGAGCATCAGCCCCATCGAAGACATCGTCGCCGACATGCGTGCCGGCAAAATGGTCATCCTCGTCGACGAGGAAGACCGCGAAAACGAGGGCGATCTCGTCCTGGCCGCCGAGCACGTGACGCCCGAGGCGATCAACTTCATGGCCAAGTTCGGCCGCGGTCTGATCTGCCTGACGCTGACGGAGGCGCGCTGTCGCCAGCTCGACCTACCGCTGATGGTGCGCGACAACAAGACGCCCCACGGCACGGCGTTCACGCTTTCCATCGAGGCCGCCGAGGGCGTGACCACCGGCATTTCGGCCGCCGACCGTTCGCGCACGGTGCAGGCCGCGGTAGCGAAAAACGCCAAGCCCGCCGACATCATCCAGCCCGGGCATATCTTCCCGTTGATGGCGCAGCCCGGCGGTGTGCTGGTGCGCGCCGGACACACGGAGGCCGGCTGCGATCTTTCCGCCATGGCCGGCTGCGAGCCGGCGGCCGTGATCTGCGAGATCCTGAAGGACGACGGCACCATGGCGCGCCTGCCGGACCTCATCGAGTACGCCAGGGAGCACGGCCTGAAGATCGGCACCATCCGCGACCTGATCCATTACCGCAGCGAGAACGAAAAGCTCGTCGAGTGCGTGGCCGACAAGGAGATCTCCTGCTCGCACGGCAGCTTCCGCCTGCGTGCCTTCAGCGACAAGACCAACGGCGACGTGCATCTGGCGCTGACGCGCGGCGACATTCGTGCCGACGAGGAAACCCTGGTGCGCGTGCATGAGCCGATCTCGGTGCTCGACTTCCTCGACTGCTCGAGCAGCCGCCACAGCTTCGGCGTCGACCTGGCCATGCGTACCATCGCGCGTCAGGGCAAGGGCGTCATCGTGCTGCTGCACCGCCGCGAGGACGGCGCAGACCTCGTCGAGATGCTGAACGCCGACGATCCGAAGTCGCGCCCCGCCGCCAAGTGGGATCCGCGCCTCTACGGCATCGGCGCGCAGATCCTGCGCAGCCTCGGCGTCGGCAAGATGCGCCTGATGGCCAGCCCGCGCAAGATTCCGAGCATGGCCGGCTTCGGCCTCGAAATCTGCGGTTACCTTTCCCCCGAAGAAGCCAACGCCTGATTGGAACAATGAACATGGCCCGTTGCCAGGACGTCCGCGAAATCAACCCCAACCTCGATGGCGCTACCTTGCGTATCGGCGTCGTCATGAGCCGCTTCAACCAGGACGTCGGCGAAGGCCTGCTGTCCGGCTGCTGCAAGGAACTACAGCGCCTCGGCGTCGCGGCCGCCAACATCACCCTGGCGACCGTGCCGGGCGCGCTGGAACTGCCGCTGGTGCTGCTGACGATGGCCAAGAGCGGCAAGTTCGACGCCCTCGTGGCGCTCGGCGCGGTGATCCGCGGCGAGACCTACCACTTCGAGATCGTCTCCAACGAATCCGCGCGCGGCATCACCGAGGTGCAGATCGAGACCGGCGTCCCGATCGCCAACGCCGTGCTGACGACCGAGAACGACGACCAGGCGCTGGTGCGCATGGTGCAGAAGGGCACCGAGGCGGCGCAGGCCGCAATCGAGATGGCGAACCTGCTCAAGGCGGTCAAGTGAGCGGCAGCAAGTCGCCGCGCCGCCGCGCGCGCGAGTTCGTCATCCAGGGGCTCTACCAGCACCTCGTCGGCCACCAGGACGAGGCGGCGATAGAGGCCCAGGCGGCCGGCGTGGCCGGTTTCGACAAGTCCGACGTCGAGCTCTACAAGACGCTGCTGCGCACGACGCTCGCCGACGAGGCCGCCCTGCGCGCCCTGCTGGAACCGCACATCGACCGCGGCTGGGACGAGGTCTCGCCGATCGAGCGCAGCATCCTGCTGCTCGGCGCCTGCGAACTGAGGGCGCATCCGGAGACGCCCTACCGCGTCGTCATCAACGAGGCCATCGAACTCGCCAAGACCTTCGGCGGGACGGACGGACACAAGTTCGTCAACGGCGTACTCGACAAGCTGGCCCCCGAACTGCGGCCGCACGAACCCAAGCGCTGAGCAGGCATTTTCGGCGACCGCCGCCCATGCCTTCCGAATTCGAACTCATCGAGCGCCATTTCAAGCGCGGCACCCGCCACACGGTGGTGGGCTGCGGCGACGACGGCGCGGTGATCCGGCCGACGCCGAGTTGCGAGCTGGTCGTCTCGACCGACATGCTGGTGGCCGGCACGCATTTCCTCGCCGACGTCGATCCGCTCGACCTGGGCTGGAAGACGCTGGCCGTGAATGTCTCCGACCTCGCGGCCATGGGCGCGACGCCGCGCTGGGCGCTGCTCGCGGCGGCGCTGCCGGCGGCGACCGAGTCCTGGATCATGGCCTTTGCGCGCGGCTTCTTCGCCTGCGCCGACGCCTTCGGCATCGATGTCGTCGGCGGCGACACCACACGCGGGCCGCGCAATTTCTGCGTGACCATCTTCGGCGAGGTGCCGGCGGGCCAGGCGCTGTTGCGCTCGGGAGCCAAGCCCGGCGACGAGATCTGGGTCTCGGGAAAGCCGGGGCTGGCCGCGTTGGGCCTCGCCCACCTGCAGGGACGCTGCGGGCTGGCCGAACCGGCGCGCGCCGAGTGCATCGGCGCGCTGCTGCGGCCGCAGCCGCGCGTGGCGCTGGGCTTGCGGCTGCGCGGACTGGCGAGCGCCGCGATCGACGTCTCCGACGGCCTGCTGGCCGACCTCGGTCACATCCTCAAGGCCTCCGGCGTCGGTGCCACGGTGCATGAAGAACGCCTGCCGGCAGCAGCCCTCGAGGCCGGCGCGAACACCACGCTCGCGCACGAATGCCTGATCGCCGGGGGCGACGACTACGAACTCCTGTTCACGGCTCCAGCCGCCCGCCGCGATGAAGTGATCGCCGTCGGCAACGACCTGCGGTTGGCGCTCACTCGCATCGGAAGCGTTGAAGACAGAGCGGCTGGCGGACTGAGACTGCTCTCCGCCGGCGGCGTGGAGCTCCCGATCCAGCGCGGCTACGACCACTTCGGCTAGGTTCCCATGGCACTCGTCAAACCCCGCTCCGTTCCGCCGCCGCTGCGCTTTCTCGTCGCGCACCCGGCGCATTTCATTGCCTGCGGCTGCGGCAGCGGGCTCACGGGGTTCGCGCCCGGCACGGCCGGCACCTTATTCGCCTGGATCACCTATCCGCTGCTGCGCCTCGCCTACCCTGACGACCAGAACTTCGCGCTGTTCCTGGTCTTCATGTTCGCCTTCGGCGCCTGGTGCTGCGACGTCACCGGCCGGCACCTCGGCGTCATCGACCACGGCGCGATCGTCTGGGACGAGATCGTGCCCTTCTGGGCCGTGCTGATGATGACGCCGGCCGGCATCGTCTGGCAGCTGGCGGCCTTCCTATGGTTCCGCTTCTACGACATCATCAAGCCGCCGCCCGCCAGGTTCTTCGACACCCAGGTCAAGAACGGCTTCGGGGTCATGATGGACGACCTCGTCGCCGCCGGCTACACGGTACTGACGCTGGCCCTGTTCAAGGCTGTGTTCGAGAGATTCCTCGGCTGATGGACGCCGACCTCGCCGATCTTTCGCTTCATGTCGGCGGTGCCCTGCGTGAGCGCTCGCTCACGCTGGCCACTGCGGAATCGTGCACCGGCGGCTGGACCGCCCAGATCGTGACGCATACGGCTGGCAGCTCGGGCTGGTTCGATCGCGGCTTCGTCACCTATGCCAACCAGGCCAAGGTCGAGATGCTGGGCGTAAATCCGGAGACCTTGGCCGCGCACGGCGCCGTCAGCGTCGAGACCGCCGCCGAGATGGCGGTCGGCGCGCTCGCCCGCTCGGATGCCGGCGTTGCGCTGGCCATCACCGGCGTCGCCGGTCCGGGCGGCGGAAGCACCGAGAAACCCGTCGGTACCGTCTGCTTCGCCTGGTGCCGGCGCGGCCAGGCGCCCGTAGTCGAACGCAACCACTTTTCCGGCGACCGCGAATCCATCCGCCGACAATCCGCCATCCATGCGCTCGATGGCCTGCTGCGCCTTTTGGAGCCGAACGGCAACCAATCGGCCGCAAGAACTGTGCCATAATCGAAACCAGCTTTTAGGGAGAGGAATCACCATGGATGACAACAAGGCCAAGGCGCTGCAAGCCGCGCTTGCCCAGATCGAAAAACAGTTCGGCAAGGGCTCGATCATGAAGATGGGCGCCGCCCAGATCGAGAACGACCTGCAGGTGGTCTCCACGGGTTCGCTGGGCCTGGACATCGCGCTCGGCATCGGCGGTCTGCCGCGCGGACGCGTCGTCGAGATCTACGGTCCCGAGTCCTCGGGCAAGACCACACTGTGCCTGCACGTCGTCGCCGAGGTGCAGAAGGCCGGCGGCGTCGCCGCCTACATCGACGCCGAGAACGCGCTTGATCCGGTGTATGCCGGCAAGCTGGGCGTCAATGTTTCCGACCTGCTGATTTCGCAGCCGGACACCGGCGAACAGGGCCTCGAGATCGCCGACATGCTGGTGCGCTCCGGCGGCGTGGACCTGATCGTCGTCGACTCGGTCGCCGCCCTGACGCCGAAGGCCGAAATCGAGGGCGAGATGGGCGACCAGCTGCCCGGCCTGCAGGCGCGGCTGATGAGCCAGGCGTTGCGCAAGCTCACCAGCAACATCAAGCGGACGAACACGCTGGTCATCTTCATCAACCAGATTCGCATGAAGATCGGCGTCATGTTCGGCAACCCCGAGACGACGACCGGCGGCAACGCGCTCAAGTTCTACGCTTCCGTGCGCATGGACATCCGCCGCACCGGCGCCATCAAGAAGGGCGACGAGGTGGTGGGCAACGAAACCCGCGTCAAGGTGGTCAAGAACAAGGTGGCGCCGCCGTTCCGCGAGGCGCACTTCGACATCCTCTACGGCGAAGGCATTTCGCGCGAGGGCGAAGTCGTCGAACTCGGCGTCGAGCACAAGGTGGTCGAGAAGTCGGGCGCCTGGTACGCCTATAAGGGCGAAAAGATCGGCCAGGGCAAGGACAACGCGCGCGAATATCTGCGCGAGCATCCGGAGACCGCCATCGAAATCGAGAACAAGGTGCGGGCGGCGCTCGGCGTCACGGCCATCGCCGCACCGTCTGCCGAGGCTGCGTGAGTGAAATAAGGGCGCGGGCCGTCAGGCTGTTGGCGCGCCGCGAACATTCGCGCGCCGAGCTGGCCCGCAAGCTTGCCGAATTCGGCACTGCCGAAGAAATCGACGACGTGCTGCAAAGCCTCACGAACAACGGACTGCTCTCCGACGCGCGCTATGCCGAGGCCTACGTGCGCGGCCACGCCGAGCGCTTCGGCGCCGCCCGCCTGCGGCAGACGCTGCGCCAGAAAGGCATCGCCGGCGAACTCATCGATGCCCAACTGGCCGGCGCCGATGCCGGCGACGAACTCGAGCGCGCACGCGCCGTCTGGGCGCGCAAGTACGGCGCGACGCCGGCCGATGGGCGCGAATGGGCGCGCCAGGCGCGCTTCCTCCAGAGTCGCGGCTTCTCGACGGAAGTCATCCGCAAGCTGCTGAAAGATCCCGAAGCGTGACCACCCTCTCCGTCGTCAACTTGCGCAAACAGTACAAGTCTCGCACCGTCGTCAAGGACGTCAGCTTCACCGTCGACACCGGTGAGGTCGTCGGCCTGCTCGGCCCCAACGGGGCCGGCAAGACGACCTGCTTCTACATGATCGTGGGGCTTGTCGGCACGGACGGCGGCGGCATCTACGTCGACAACGCGCAGATCACGCACATGCCGATCCACCGTCGCGCCCACCTCGGACTCTCCTACCTGCCGCAGGAGAACTCGGTGTTCCGCAAGCTCTCGGCCGGCGACAACATCCGCGCCGTGCTCGAACTGCAGGACGACCTCGACGCCGACGGCATCGAGGCGCGCCTCGAGGAGATGATGCAGGAGCTGCACATCACGCACCTGCGCGACAACCCGGCGATGGCGCTGTCGGGCGGCGAACGCCGGCGCGTCGAGATCGCCCGTGCCCTGGCCTCGAACCCGCGCTTCATCCTGCTCGACGAACCCTTCGCCGGTGTCGACCCGATCGCCGTCATCGACATCCAGAAGATCATCCGCTTCCTCAAGGACCGCGGCATCGGCGTACTGATCACCGACCACAACGTGCGCGAGACGCTGGGCATCTGCGACCGCGCGACCATCATCAACGCCGGCGAAGTGCTGGCCGCTGGACATCCGGAAGAAATCATCCACAATGAAAACGTGCGCAAGGTGTACTTGGGCGAGCACTTCCGGATGTAGAGACGCGCCGCCCGCCTTGGCCCCATGAGACAAACACTACAACTCAAACTCTCCCAGCATCTCGCGCTGACGCCGCAGTTGCAGCAGTCGATCCGGCTGTTGCAGCTGTCGACGCTGGAACTCAACCAGGAGATCGAGCAGGCGCTGCAGGAAAACCCGTTGCTCGAACGCGAGGAGGCGGGCGACGCCATGTCGCTGACGACCTACACGCCGGGCGCGCCGGACCAGATGGTCAATGTACCGACGACGCCGGAAACCGGTGCCGGCGCCGAAGACCGCACGCCGGCCGCCGACGAGTTCGGCTGGGGCACCGAGATGCCCGGCGGTCATGGTCCGCGCGACCCCAACGACGAGAACGATGCCGACACCGGCGAAATCCAGGCTGCTGCGACGAGCCTGCGCGACCACCTGAACATGCAGCTGGCGCTGACGCAGATGGGCGATCGCGAACGTGCGCTGGTCGCCTTCCTGATCGAAGCGCTCGACGACGACGGTTATCTCACGCAGAGCCTCGAGGAACTCGCCGACGTCCTGCCCGACGGCATGGACGAGAACCGCGAGGAATTGCTCGAAGAACTCGCGATCGCGCTGCGCCACCTGCAGAACTTCGACCCCGCGGGCATCGCCGCGCGCAGCCCGCGGGAATGCCTCGAACTCCAGCTCATCGGCGCGCCGCCGTCGCCGTCGCGCGAACTCGCGCGCGCCATCGTGCGCGACCACCTCCCGCTGCTCGCCAACCGCGACTTCGTCAAGATAAAGAAGGCGCTGGGCTGCGACGACGACGCGCTGCGCGCCGCGCACGCGATGATCAAGTCGCTGAACCCGCGTCCGGGCTCGCAGTACGCAGCGCTAGACACGCGCTACGTCATCCCCGACGCCATCGTGCGCAAGCTGCGCGGCAACTGGGTGACGAGCCTCAACCCCGACGCCATGCCGAAGCTGCGCATCAACCGGCTCTACGCCAGCCTCCTGCAGAAAAGCCGCAGCAACGGCGGTGCGAACCTCTCGGGCCAGTTGCAGGAAGCCAAGTGGCTGATCAAGAACGTGCAGCAGCGCTTCGACACCATCCTGCGCGTGACGCAGGCGATCGTCGACCGCCAGCGTGCCTTCTTCGACCACGGCGAAGTCGCGATGCGTCCGCTGACGCTGCGCGAGATCGCCGAGACCGTCGAGCTCCACGAATCGACGATCTCGCGCGTGACGACGCAGAAGTATCTCGCCAGTCCGCGCGGCATCTACGAACTCAAGTATTTTTTCGGCAGCCACGTCGCCACCGACACCGGCGGCGCTGCCTCTTCCACCGCGATCCGGGCGCTGATCAAGCAACTGGTGAGCGCCGAGGACGGCCACAAGCCGCTCTCGGACGCGAAACTCGCGGAAATCCTCGGCGAGCAGGGAATCGTCGTCGCGCGGCGCACGGTCGCCAAGTACCGCGAATCCCTGAACATTCCGCCGGTCAACCTAAGAAAGGCACTGTGACCATGAACCTCAACATCACCGGACATCACGTCGAAGTCACCCCCGCGCTGCACGATTACGTCACCGGCAAGCTGGATCGCGTGATCCGGCACTTCGACCATGTCACCAGCGTGCATGTGATTCTCTCGGTCGCCAAGCTCAAGCAGAAGGCCGAGGTCACGCTCCACGTCAAAGGCAAGGACATCTTCGCCGACAGCGAAGACGCGGACCTTTACGCGGCTATCGACGCGCTTGCCGACAAGCTCGACCGCCAGGTCGTGAAGCACAAGGAAAAGCAGAACAACCACCAGCACGACAAGCGCGCCGCCGCCGCGGAATAGCGGTTTGGCGGTCGGGGGCGAGCGGCGTATACTCCGCCCCCGAAACGCCGGGAAGCCTTTCCGGCGCGGGATTCAAGATGAACCATATCGCCAAACTCCTGCCCCTCGAAAACGTCGTCGTCGCCCTGGACGCCAGCAGCAAGAAACGCGTTTTCGAGCAGGCCGGCCTGCTGTTCGAGAATAACCACGGCATCGGCCGCAGCCAGGTCTATGACGCCCTGTTCGCGCGCGAGAAACTCGGCTCGACCGGGCTCGGCCAGGGCATCGCGATTCCCCACGGACGCATCAAGGGCCTGAAGGAAGCCAGGGGCGCTTTCCTGCGGCTCGCCGCACCGGTGCAGTTCGACGCGCCCGACGGCAAGCCGGTCGACATGCTGTTCGTGTTGCTGGTGCCCGAGGCGGCGACAGAGCATCATCTGCAGCTCCTGTCGGAGCTTGCGCAGATGTTCTCGGACCGCAATTTCCGCGAGCAGCTGACGTCCCTGCCGGACGCCGCCGCCATTCATTCGCTGTTCGCGCAGTGGCAGTCCGCCAGCTAGTCATCGCCCAGTTGTTCGAGCGCAACCGCAGCCGGTTGCAGCTCTCATGGGTCTGCGGCACCCTTAACCGCGTCGTTTCCGTCACCCGCGACGACGTCTCGCCGGCCGACCTCGTCGGCCACCTGAACCTGATCCATCCCGACCGCCTGCAGGTGCTCGGCTCGCCCGAGATCGCCTGGGCGACGCAGCACTCGGCCGACAAGATGCGGCACCACATCGACGAGATCATCGCCGCGCATCCGCCGGCGCTGATCGTCGCCGACGGCTGCGAAACCATCGACCTGATCCGCGGCGCCTGCGAACGCAGCGACACGCCGCTGTTCACCACGCCGCAATCGGCCGCAACCGTCATCGACGCGCTGCGGCTCTACGTCTCGCGCTACCTCGCCGAAACCATCACGCTGCACGGCGTCTTCATGGACGTGCTCGGCATGGGCGTGCTGATCACCGGCGATTCCGGCGTCGGCAAGAGCGAGCTCGGTCTGGAACTCATCTCGCGCGGCCATGGCCTCGTCGCCGACGACGTCGTCGAAGTCTCGCGCGTCAGTCCCGACGCGCTCGAGGGCCGCTGCCCCGAGTTGCTCAAGGACTTCCTCGAGGTGCGCGGCCTCGGCCTGCTGAACATCCGCACTGTCTTCGGCGAAACCGCCTGCCGGCGCAAGATGAAGCTGAAGCTGATCGTGCACCTGCAGC
>Ga0075012_10004643_pt1 | contig 12736 bp, 10 predicted proteins | sample All_14_2_FD_71474 | JGI IMG/M metagenome (GOLD analysis project Ga0075012, IMG submission 71474) | Freshwater microbial communities in response to fracking from Pennsylvania, USA - Allegheny Zone_MetaG_DW_15 | ecosystem: Environmental > Aquatic > Deep subsurface > Groundwater > Drilled...
CGTTTCTCCAACACCTTCCTTGAAAAACATTATACCCGTCCTTTGTACAAATGAATTCCACATTTGAATCTGTATCCGTAAATTCCATACGCATGCGGAATTTACATTTTCAATCAAGGAAAGTAAAAAAAATAGAATACAATTGATTGACGGCTTTAGTTTTGGTAAGTAAACTTAAATTCAAAAGCTTGGAAATGTTATGAAAAATAGAAACAGATTACTTTATATTGGAACCTTTGTGACAGCACTTATTTATATTATTTGGCGAACTCTTTTTACTTTGCCTTTAACATATGGAATTATCTCGTTAATTGCTGGTTTATACTTATGGATTGTTGAGTTTTTGGGGATGAGTGAGTCACTCAATCATTATATTGGAATGTCAAATCCATTGGTTCCTAAGAAACCGGAACTTAAAAATTTACCTTCAGTAGATGTATTAATCCCAACATATAATGAACCTGTAGATTTGCTTAGAAAAACAATATTAGGTGCTAAACAACTCGAATATCCTGATTTGGATAAAGTTAAAATATATTTATGTGATGATGGGAATAGAAAAGAAGTTTTTGATTTAGCAAATGAGTTAAATATTAACTATTTAACTAGAGATGAAAATAAACATGCTAAAGCTGGTAATTTAAATAATGCGTTAAAATACGCAAAAGGTGATCTGGTTGCGGTTTTTGATGCGGATATGATTCCTCTAAGTCATTTTTTAATTGAAACAGTGCCTTTCTTTAATGAAGAGAAGATTGGTTTTATTCAGACACCACAAGCATTCTATAATCCTGATTTGTTTCAATATCATCTCTATTCTGAACAACGTATTCCTGATGAACAGGATTATTTCTATCGTGATGTACAATTATCTCGTAATAAAAGTAATACAGTTATATTTGGGGGTTCAAACACGCTTATTTCACGTGAAGCATTAGATGAAGTAGGTGGTTTTAGAACAGGGGTCATAACAGAGGATTTTGCGACAGGTATCCTTATTCAAAATAAAGGTTATACATGTTATGCGATTGATAAAGTTTGTGCAATTGGATTAGCACCCAATGATGTTAAGAGTTTATTTAAGCAACGTGAACGATGGGCGAGAGGTTGTATTCAAACAGTTCGTAATGTTAATTTAATTTGGTTAAAAGGATTATCAATTGGGCAGAAATTATCATATTTATCGTCGGTTTGGTATTGGTATGAACCAATTAAACGTTTGATCTATATATTAGCACCTGTTCTATTCAGTGTGTTTGGAATTATGGTTGTGCGTACAACTCTAATAGAGGTTTTATTGTTTTGGTTCCCGATGTATTGGTTTTCTAATCAAACTTTAAGGATGTTATCTAAAGGAATACGAACAACGAAATGGACAAGTATATACAATACAATCTTATTTCCGTATTTATTCATTCCAGTTATCGTTGAAACCTTAGGAATTAGAAAAAGGAAGTTTTCTGTCACAAGTAAAACACGTTCATCAAACACTCGTTTTAACTTAATTTGGACATTACCACATATAATATTACTTATTTTGACGGTAATTGGTGCTTATAACATGATAAATCGTATTTTCTTAGAAAATACACTAACATATCTTGTCGTTTTATATTGGTTACTTGTTAATATGTACAATTTACTTATGTCTATTTTCTTTATGTTAGGTAGAACACCACTACGTAATTCAGAGCGATTTATGGCTGTACATGATATTAATCTTAAACAGGATAACCTTGATTTAAGAGTTCAAACAGTTGATATCAGTGAAGGTGGATTTTCCGTTTCTATTGACTATCCATATTATTTCGAACCTAAAAAAGATATTGAGGTTCAATTCATTTTAGAAAATAAATTAATTCATATGATTGCGGAAATTGTGAATGTTCGTAATGAAGTTAATTCATGGCGTTATGCATTTAAATATAAAGCTGTACCAGTTGAAACGAATGATATCTATTTACAGTTTTTATATAACAGAGAGCCAAGTTTACCTACACGATTACCAGATTCGATTAGTACATTTGATGATCTAAGAATAAATTTATTAAAACGTGTGGATCGATTCTATGGTCAAAATAGAAAATTACCTAGAATTCATGTTAATCAAACATTTAATACGACAGATGGTGGTAGTGTGCATGTGCATGATTTTAATTATGATTATTTCATGGTTCATGGTTCTTATGGTGATGATTTATCGATCTATTTAAACGATCGATTAGTATTAGTCGGAAAGAAATTTAAACAAGTAAACACGAGTAGTATATTGTACCAAGTAGATAATAGAGAAGAATTGATTAAGAATCCATATTTCAATACTGTTGTAAATTCATGGATATCGAAAGAAGTAATCATAAAATCTAAATCTAAAAAGAGAGGAGGGTTTGATGATGAGTTCAATGAAATTGAAGCTATCTAGTGTATTGATCTTCATACTATTAAGTTTGATTACTGTAAATGCGCATGATACTCGAATCTTAAATCCTAAGTATCAAATTTGGACTGATACAGTCAATGTTTCTAGAAGTGGAAATAGTTTTAAACTGGTTTCTGATGGTGTTAATGAGAATCAAACTACCAATCTTGTCGATTATCAAAATTATAACTTTTCTAAATATCCTGGAATAGTCATTGAGATTAGTACGGATCATGCGATAAAGTTTAATATTTTATTTAAATCTAATAACGAATATCGTTATCAAGAAGATGATGTTTTAATGTTAATAAATGATGAAACCAAATTAATATCACGTATAAACTCATCGTTTGGTGTTTATAGTATTGATGAAGCATTTAATGGTCGTATTTATTTGCCCTTAAGTAAATTTAGTTCAGAACTAACAAATCTTGAATTTTGGTCAATGATATTAGTTCAAGATGCGAATAATGAGTTAAATATAAGTATCAATTCGATAAAATTACTAAACGATAAGGATAACGAATGGTATAAAACACAGCTTGAATCCAATATTATTAAAGATCGAGAAATACAGATACCAGTTCAAGGTGAATCAATCATGATTCTACCTAAAATAGAGAATACTTCATATGAATTATATGAGCCATATGAAGGGGTAAGACTCGAAAACAATCGATTAATTCTAACGAAGGATTCAAAAGAAAGTACAATTAGCTTAGTTTATACAGATTCATTAGGGTATAAAATGCTTTATCCAATTAATTTAACCTTATCTTGGATAATTGATGAGAAAACCGATGGTGTAAATATTGCGTTTCCGGATCAAACAAGAAATCTTAAAGAAATGTTTGATCAATGGTTTGATGTAAAATATACACCAATCATTCAAGCTATTGTTGGATTTCTTTTTGTAGGGTTTATTCTATTCTATCGATTTAAACGAAATAAGAGGAGAGTGAAGAAAGATGTTGTTCAATAGTACAGGTTTTTTATTCTATTTCTTACCTCTTGTTTTAGTGTTGTATTATACATTATCCTTTTCCCGTTCTTTACAAAATATATGGTTATTACTAGCGAGCTTCGTTTTTTATATTTGGTTTGATATAAAGGTAGTGTGGTTGTTGGTGTTTGTAATTTTGTTTAATTACTTTATGTCACATCGAATTCATAATCGTTTAAATTCAAAGTATTTGTTTGTTTTCACGTTAATCGTTAACATATCAATTTTATTTGCATTCAAATACTTCAACTTTACGTTAGATAATTTAAAGGCAATTGGATTATTCAATGATTTAACACTAAAATTATTTCTTCCACTTGGAATCTCTTTCTACCTTTTTAAAGTGATTTCTTATCAAATTGATGTTTATCGACATGATTGCGAGCCAGCAACGTCACTTATCAACTTTTCATTGTATGTTGTATTCTTCCCACAAATTATTGCGGGTCCAATTACACGTTATAAATCAGTTGAAGTTCAGATTAGAGAAAGAAAAGAGAGTTCAAATCGTTTTGCGGTTGGAGTTCAGAGATTTGTGGTTGGTTTAGCAAAGAAAACACTAATTGCGAATGCGTTACTAATTGTAGCTGATCGTGTATATGGCTTTTTAGATACTCAAACTATCACAATGAGCTTAGCGTGGTTAGGTACGATTGCCTATACATTACAGATTTACTTTGATTTCTCTGGATATTCTGATATGGCAATAGGATTAGGTTTAATGTTTGGATTTAAAACTGAAGAGAACTTCAATTTTCCATATATTGCACAAAGTATTAATGAATTTTGGAGAAGATGGCATATTTCGCTTTCTTCATGGTTTAAAGACTATGTATATATTTCTTTAGGTGGCTCAAGAGTCAAAAATCAAGACCGTATTATTTTTAATCTATTAGTTGTATGGGTATTAACAGGTTTATGGCATGGCGCGAATTGGACGTTTGTATTATGGGGCTTGTTTAATTTTGTTGTGTTGGTATTTGAACGTTTCATTGATTTTGAAAATGTGAAGATGAATCGCTTTATCAAACATGCCTATGCACTTTTAATGATCAATATAGCTTGGGTATTCTTTAGATCAAATTCAATTTATGATGCAGGTAAAATGTTAGCTTCGATGATTGGAGTAAATGGCTTTTTTGATTCAACATCATTTATGTTTATTCGTGAATTTGGAATAATATTTCTATTAGGATTCTTTTTCTCTGTACCAATCGCAAGAAGAATGAATACGATAATTGTGGATGAAGAAAAGGCTAAATGGACCTGGATTTTTAGATTTATCTATCCAATTGTGATGATTTCTCTATTTGTCTTAAGTGTTTCTACCATTATTAAGGGTAGCTATAATCCATTTATCTACTTCAACTTTTAAGGAGCGCTATGAAAAAATTCTATCAAACAAAGGTCATTACAGCTCTAATCATTGGTTTTCTTTGGTTTTCATATGCGATTTTTTCGATATACACTAATTCTCAAGCTCTAATAGGCGCAATTAATGGGGATTTTAATACTGTGTTTAAACGAATTGATTCGATTGTGAATGATTCAGTTCCTTATAAGATGGTTTGGATTGAAAGTTATGGTTTTATGCAAAAACTATTATTCAAAGAAGAAGAGAATAATTTTGAAGTCATTAAAGACACTGAGAACAAGCTACATTATGCTTATTTTGCGGAAGAAGCAAATGATGTGACAGAAATTGTAAAGGCAGTAAACCAATTAAAATGGAAGTTAATACCATCTAAGGCTAATCTAATTGTATTAATGCCACTTGATAAAGTAATTGAGAATCATACTGTATTCTCAGAAGGCTTACCGTATAGTTATTCAAATGAAACGGCAGATAATTTTTTAGCAGAATTAGTAGAGCGTGATATTAATGTTCTTGATTTTAGAGATAAATTATCAAGTAGTAATTTAAATAAAAGTGAAATATTCTATACAACTGACCATCACTGGACAACAGAATCTGGTTTTTGGGCTTTTACTGAACTTGTAAAGTATCTAGAGGAAAAAGGATACTCACTCGATCCTGATAAATTCTATACTGATTCAAATAATTATAACTTCATCACTTATCCAGATAGTTATATTGGTTCAATGGGTCGTAAAACGGGAGTATTATATGGTGGAGTGGATGACTTTACGGTTATTTATCCGAAATTTAAAACAGATTATAGCTATAAAGCAGTCAGCCCTGGTGTAAACATTGAAACATTTGGCCGATTTGAGGATGCGCTCTTAAATGGATATGCATTCAATTTAAAAGATTACGATAGTATTATGAATACTGATAAATATTTCTCATATTTATATGGGAATCAAGCTAAAGTAACAATCCATAATAATCAAATCACGAATGGTTATCGTGTATTAATGATAAAAGATTCGATGTCTGTTCCAATGGCATCATTCTTATCGACAGTTGTTAGTGAATTGGTTTTGATTGATCCAAGATACTATCAAGAAGATATTGCGCAATATGCTCATGAAGAGAAGTTTGATATTGTATTAGTTTCGATTTATCCACCTAACTTAACAGAAGAATTCTTTGATTTTAATATGAATAAATAGCTGATTGAAACGATGGAGGGTATAAGTACGACCCTCTTTTTGTTATAATAATAACTAAGAGAAACACCTATGACCTATAAATCATTATACCGAACATATCGTCCTCACTCATTTGAAACAGTGGTTGGACAAAGGCACATTATTCAAACCTTACAGAATGCATTGAAGACTAACAAAATGTCACATGCATATCTTTTCTGTGGTCCAAGAGGAACAGGTAAAACAACGGTTGCGAAACTTGTTGCGAAATCAGTGAACTGCTTAAATCCTGATAAAGCTCCATGTAATGAATGTGAACATTGTAGAACAATTCAAAATGGAACTCATCCAGATGTCATTGAGATTGATGCCGCAAGTAATAATGGAGTCGATGAAATAAGAGATTTGATTGAAAAGGTTAAGTATGCGCCTATTCAAGCTAAATACAAAGTTTATATCATCGATGAAGTTCATATGCTATCACAAGGGGCTTTTAATGCATTATTAAAAACACTAGAAGAACCTCCTTCACACGTTATTTTTATTCTAGCCACAACAGAACCTCATAAAGTTTTACCAACCATCATTTCTAGATGTCAACGGTATGATTTTGTACGAGTTAATCGTAGAGATATTCAGATGCGAATCGAAGAGGTTTTGAAATCTGAAAAAATTAATTATGAACCAGAGGCAACACGACTAATAAGTCAATTAGCAGATGGTGGGGTTCGTGATGCACTCAGTATTCTTGAACAATGCATAGCGTATAGTGGAAATAATCTACTCGCGGAACATGTGAATGATATTTATGGAATTGCGACTACGCAAGATAAACTAAAACTACTCCACGCGATTATAACAATGGATGTTGGTTTACTAATGCAAGAAATTGAGATTATTACACGTAAAAATATCGATATAAGACGATTAACCAATGATTTGATGGAATTATTAAAAGAATCAGTTGTTTATGCATTTACTCAAGATGACAAGTTAATTACAAAATTAAATGTTGAAGAGGCAAAACAATTAAGTATTATACCAACGTCTGTCGCATTAAATATGATTGAAGATTTAATGGAAACAGCGGATAAATATCGTAGTGCATCCAATCTGCTTTCCTATTTTGAAATCGGTATGTTAAAGCTTTTAAGCCGAATTGGTGAGCCAAAACATGAGAATAGTAAACCAATAGAAAGACCTGTTGTTCATATTCAGGAAGAATATAAGCCTAATGAAAAAGTTGTTACAGATCCAATTGTTAAAGATATAGTTGAAGTACCAGCACAAATAATTGAACTTATTCAAGACAATAGTGAATCTAAACAAGAAGATTCTGTTGATGTTTTATCGTTTGAATCTGTAGAGATTGAAGACTTAAAGTCTAAACCAAAGAAAAAATCTAAAGCATTATTAAAAACTGAAACACTGGATCAATTAATGATTTTACGCTTACTTAATTCAGGGGATAAACAAAAACGATTAGATGTTCATTCAAAATGGGATAAAATTCAATCTTATTTAACGGATTTAAACTATGGAAGAGTTGCACAGATTTTAGTTAATGCGGTTCCGGTTGCGTTAAATGATGGATTTATGGTATTAAGTCACCCTGATAAGATGTATGTTAATGAATTAAATAGTGAGGATAATCAAGAGCTCATTGAAGCATTTACGTTGATGTTATTTGGAATTGAAATGAAAGCTTATGCGATTGATACTCAAAGTGTCAATGAAGTAACTACTGAGTTCAAACGTTTGTTTGCGGAGAATAACTTACCTGAGCCTATTGTGTTTGAAAAAAAGAAAAAGAAGACATCCAAACCAGTAGAAGAGATCGGTAAAGGATTATTTGAATTATTTGGTGAAGAGAATGTGGAGATTGTCTAATGTATCCCAATATTCTATTAACTTTAATTGAGAATTTAAGAAAATTACCTGGAGTTGGCGCAAAAACAGCTGAACGTTATGCTTTTGCGCTTTTGAACTTAAGTGATGAAGAAATTCAAACACTTGCGAAAGCATTGGTGGATTCTAAAACAAAACTACATTTTTGTCAGATGTGTGGAAATATCACGGACAAAGATATTTGTTTAATTTGTTCGGATGAAAAAAGAGATCATTCTACAGTTTGTGTTGTTCAAGATGTTAAGGATGTTGTGGCGATTGAAAGAATCAAGCAATACAAAGGGGTATATCATGTTTTACATGGTGTTATTTCAACATCAAAAGGAATTATGCCGGATGATTTATCCATTGATTCATTAATGAAGCGTGTTAGTGATGGGATTGAAGAAGTTATTTTGGCAACAAATCCTACCGTTGAAGGTGAAATGACGGCTTTATATCTTGCGAAGCGTTTAGAAAGTAAAGTGGGTAAGATTACTCGTTTAGCACATGGTTTACCGATGGGTGCACATATGGATTATGCGGATGAACTTACTTTAATAAAAGCCATGGAAGGAAGGCAAAAAATATAATAATGAAAACGGATATTGAAATCGCTCAAAGCGCAAAAGCATTACCGATTGAAAAGATTGCGGAAAAAATTAGTTTACCACTCGATTATCTTGAAAACTATGGTAAATACAAAGCTAAAGTAGATTTGAGTTTTTATGACGATATCAAACATAGAAAAGATGGAAAGTTAATCCTTGTGACTGCACTTACACCAACTAAAGCGGGTGAAGGCAAGTCTACAACAACCGTTGGGTTAGTTGATGGACTAGCAAGTATCAATAAAAAAGTTATGGGTTGTTTAAGAGAACCATCTTTAGGACCTGTATTCGGGGTTAAAGGTGGCGCAACGGGTGGTGGATTTGCACAGGTTATTCCTATGGAAGATATCAACCTACATTTTACAGGGGATATGCATGCGATAACAGCGGCGAATAATCTCGTAAGTGCAATTATTGATAATCACTTGTATCAAGGCAATGAGTTAAATATTAATCCTGAACAAATCTTATGGAAGCGTTGTATGGATATGAATGATCGTGCTTTAAGACAGATACAGGTTTCTTTGAATGACAAAAAAGCAATTGTTCGAAACGATAGTTTCGTCATAACTGTCGCATCACCGATGATGGCAATGTTGTGTTTATCCAAAGACTTAGAGGATTTTAAGCAACGTGTTGATCGTACAATTGTGGCCTACTCTTATGAAGGTAAGGCAATCACAATCAAAGATTTAAAGGTTACTGGTTCTGTTGCGGTATTGATGAAAGATGCGATAAAACCAAATTTAGTTCAAACTTTAGAGGGAAATCCAGTATTTATTCATGGGGGTCCTTTTGCGAATATTGCGCATGGAAGTAATTCCATTATCGCAACTCGTTTAGCTTTAAAATGTACAGATTATGTTGTGACTGAAGCTGGATTTGGTTCAGATTTAGGTGCACAAAAATTTATGGATATTACCTGTCGTGCAGGTGAGTTTAAACCAAGTGCCGTTGTAATAGTCGCAACCATTCGTGCATTGAAGATGCATGGGAATATTCCATACGAAGAGCTTAAACAAGAAAATGTAGAAGCACTAAGAATGGGTTTAGTTAACCTTAAACAACATATTCAAATAATAAAGAGTTATGGTGTACCACTTGTCGTTTCACTTAATCGATTTGTTAGTGATACAGAAAATGAGATTCAAAGTGTTAAGGAATTCTGTGATATAGAGAATGTTGCGTTTGAGATGAATGAATCTTGGGAAAAAGGTGGAATAGGTGCGGCAAATTTAGCACGTAAGGTTGTTGAGATTGTTGAAAATCCAAATACATACAAACCACTTTATGATATTAATCTAAATATAAAAGATAAAATTAAGACAATCGCAACTCAAATCTATGGCGCAAGTGATGTCGTATTTACGGATAATGCGCTTAAACAATATGATCAAATAGAATCACTTGGTTTAGAAAGATTAAATGTATGTATTGCGAAGACACAATCATCTTTAAGTGATGATCCTAAATTACTAGGATTTCCAAAAGGATTTACATTAACAGTTAAAGCACTCAATATATCGAGTGGAGCTGATTTTATTGTCGTAATAGCGGGATCAATCATGACAATGCCAGGATTATCAAAAGATCCTGCCGCATATCATATTGATATCAATCAAAATGAAATTGTAGGCTTATTTTAAATTGTTTTTGGGGTATAATACAGGGGAACTATGTCATCAATAGCGTATATAACAGATAAGAACATGATTGAATTTCATCGATTGAATGGTAATTCTACCATCAGTTTTTGGAGACCATCGGTAGGTAAACGATTTACAGATTTTAATCATGGAGATTTGTTATTCTTTTTAGCTAAAGGGACTGAATTAAAACAAACGGGTGAAAAGGGAATTATTGGTTATGGACGTTTTCAGCACAGTGTTCAACACTCTTTTAGACAGATGTGGAACCTGTATGGAAATTTGAATGGATATGAGTCCACTGAAGATTTTAAAGAAGCAATTCTTAGAGTTTCTAAATCAAAGACTTTACCATCAAGTTTAAGTAGTTTAATACTAAATGAAATCGTGTTTTTCCAAGCGCCTGTTTATTTAAGTGAGTTTGGAATGAGAATTTCAAATAATTTGGAAAGTTTTATCTATTTAGACAAAGATAATCCGCAAATGACAGTTAATATCTTATTAAAAGCGAATGAGATTGGGGTTGATGCATGGTCATCTGCAGTGAGTTCCTATGCGCCATCTTCTTCAGTTTTTGATGATGATTTAGCTCGTCATATGATACAATATCGATTAAGTAATATCCCTCACTTAAGCACTGAAAAAGAACTTAAGAAACAGAGTAAGTATCTAATTGATTTAATGAAAAAAGAAGAGGGTTATCAATGGATTGATGAACGCAAACAAGAACTAATTCGTTTTACAGTAAACGGGGTAGAAATTGTGACTTCTATTTCAGCTAACAAACATAATTTAACAGAACGATTGATTTATGAATTTGGTAAATATAATTTGATTCATAAATTAACGAAAGATATACCGAATTTTAATCAAAAAACACTTCACCTAACAACTTATGTTGAATATGAAGTGCCTGAAGATTTAAAGAAAATTATTGTATGTGATGGATTTGATTATCGATATATTAATCTAGACCAAATTTAGTAATGATAAAGCGATGGAACTTAGCCTTCGCTTTTATATTTTTAATTGAAAACTGATTTAAAATTTCTAGATAACGTTTATACGCAAATTCTTCGAATTCATTATTAACTTCATATTCCAATTCGTAATCTTCTTGGTCTAAATATCGGTTATGATCAATACAAAGTTCACCATACTTATCTTGAATAGTATAACGAGTTGTATGAAGTTCACCAATATATTTCCATTCAGAATTAAATTGATGCTCATTTAAGAATTGTTGAACATCATTTCGCTTGAAATGTTCAACTGAGTTATTTGGCACATCAAAATTGACTTCTAGTTTACCTTTTTCTTGTTTAATCTTGAAGGTTAATTCAAAACGTGACCCAATTTGTCTAATTCTTGCCGCAATCTTTTTGTTTAAACTGTTTTTTGATTGATAATAATAATTGGTTTGTTCAATCATTTGAGCATCTTCAAAAAAGTTAAGAATTTGATTGTGTTCTTCTTTACTGAGTAATGTTTTGTATTCAATTTCAAGATTTGTATTCATATGCCTATGATACAATAGGCTTAAGTGAAAAGGAAGTAAAGCGATGAAACGATTTGTGATACTATCTAAAGAGGATGACTTATCAAAAGAGTTAAGTCAAAAATTAACCATTCGTTTGAATGAGCTAAACTATCAATTAGATGAAGAAACTCCAGATTTTGTGGTGTCAATTGGAGGAGATGGTACATTTTTACGTGCAATTCATCAATATATTCATCAATTAGAGTTAATAAAATTTGTAGGGATTCATACAGGAACACTTGGTTTTTTTAGCAGTTATGATGGGCATGAATGTGAGGCATTTGTACAAGACTTAATCAATGATCGATTGGGATATAAAGAATTTCCATTATTAGATATCTGCGTTAATTCAAAGAATGGGAATGAACATTATTATGCATTAAATGAAATGCGTGTTGAAAATGTAATACGTACTCAACTTATTCGAGTTTCAATAAATAGCGAATATATGGAAACGTTTAGAGGAACAGGATTATGCATATCAACACAAGCGGGTTCTACTGCCTATAATCGTTCGCTTGGCGGTGCCATTTTACATGAGGGATTAAATTTACTTCAATTAACTGAAATTACGGGAATTCATCATCATGCATATCGTTCATTAGGATCATCTCTTATCGTACAAGAGGATGCACAAATAACACTTGAGAGTGATGATTTCTGTGAAGCAATCCTATGTTATGACCACTTATCTGTAAAGCTTAAAAAAGATAGTAAGATAAAATGCCAATATTCAGAAAAAACCGTCCATTGTGTTGGACGGCCTAATACGAGTTATATTAAACGATTGAAGAGCTTATTTTAATGAACAATCTTACTTCGATTTAAATGATTCATGTGAAATATAATCGCAATCATTGGTACAAACGAAAGTAAGGATGAACCACCAGCAGAGATAAATGGGAGTGTAATACCGGTAATAGGAAGTAAACCGATAATCATTCCCATATTTTGTATCTGTTGAAATAACAACATTCCCAAAAGGCCTACTGCCATAATTTTTTCTCGATAATACTCATTATTTAGAATAATACGTATGATAGTTAAATCTAATGCTAAATGTAGAAACAACAC
>Ga0075012_10004644_pt1 | contig 12736 bp, 11 predicted proteins | sample All_14_2_FD_71474 | JGI IMG/M metagenome (GOLD analysis project Ga0075012, IMG submission 71474) | Freshwater microbial communities in response to fracking from Pennsylvania, USA - Allegheny Zone_MetaG_DW_15 | ecosystem: Environmental > Aquatic > Deep subsurface > Groundwater > Drilled...
CGTGATCACCGACGGTGACCTGCGCCGCGCCTTGCTGGCGCAAAAGAACATCTATGAGATGAAAGCGGCCGAGATCATGTCGGTCAACCCCAAGAAGATCATCGAGTCCGAAATGTTTGCTGTGGCTGAAAAGGCCATGCTGGAATGGAATATCACGGCGCTGCTTGCGACGGATGAGTCTGGCGAAGTGACAGGCGTGCTCAAATTGTTGGATGCGAAAAAACTATAGCCACTGGGCCGCACCTGCTCTTTTCTAAGAAAGCAATACCCCCGTCAAAGCGCAAGGCAGACATGGTGCTCCGGCAGATGGATGCCATCCTCGCTCGACTGTCTGATTCGGCTCGTGCAGAGCCAGGTGCCGCTGCACTGAAGCCACATTGATCACAGGAATACTTTGAGCGCCATATCCAATGCCAGATGGGTCGCCGTCACGCAAGCCGTGAAGATCGGCTCTCAGCTCGTCAACATGCTCGTGTTGACGCGCTTGATCGCGCCTTCCGAATACGGGTTGATGGCCATGGCGGGTATCGCGACCAACCTGGCCATGTTGTTGCGAGACATGGGTACAGCCGCAGCCATCATCCAGAAGGAAACGGTGTCGCAGGAGACGGCGTCTTCCATCTTCTGGTTCAACGTGGTCATGGGCTTCACGTTGTGCTTGCTGACCATTGGCGTGGCGCCTTTGATGTCGGACATGTTCAACGCGCCTGGATTGACCCCCGTCTTGTGGCTCCTGGCGCTGACCTTTCCAATTGCGAGCAGTGCAGCGGCTCACCAGGCCATGCTGGAGCGGCACTCCAATTTTCGGGCGATTGCCAACATCGAAACCGTGGCGTCGTTTTTGTCGCTGGTGGCTGCGCTCGCGGCTGCGTGGGCAGGTTGGGGCGTCTACAGCCTGGTGATTCAGGCTTTGGTCACGGGCGTCATCAGCAGTGCGCTGATCTGGCGCAAGTCGCAGTGGCGGCCAGACTTCAAGGTTCAGTTGGGTGAGCTCAAGGGCATCTATCAGTTCAGCGCAAGCATGGCTGGGTACCAGCTCACGAGCTACCTTTTCAGAAATGCCGATGCGTTCATCGTCGGAAAGTATTTGGGCGCGGCAGCCTTGGGTCTTTACTCGTTGGCATACAAGGTGATGCTGTTCCCGGTGCAGAACATATCCTGGGTGGCTGGCCGTGCTGTATTGCCCGTCATGAGCCGCATGCAAAATGATTTGCCAGAGCTCAGCAAGCTGTTCCTGAAAGTGCTCTCGTTCCTGTCTTTTGTCACGGCACCCTTGATGTTTGGCTTGCTTGCTTGCGCTGAGCAATTCACCGCCGTTGCATTCGCGCCCAAATGGGCCGCCATGGCGGACATCCTGGCGTTTCTGGCCGTCGTGGGTTATTTGCAGGTGATCGTCGGCGTCACCGGTCCGGTCATGATGGCCTTGGGGCGTACAGATATTTTGTTCAAGTTGGCCATTTTTGGTGCCGCCGTCCATTTGCTGGGCTTTTGGTGGGGGGCCAAGTTCGGCGGTGTCGGTGTGGCTGTGGCTTACCTGATTGCAAGTTGTGTGGTGGCGCCGGTCACCTTTTGGCTGACCACCCGCCTGCTGCAGATGTCTAACATGGTGGTTTGGCGGGCCATCGGACCCTCCCTTTTTGGCTCGGCGCTATTGGTGGGGGCCATTTTGGCGATCAAGCACTTTGCGCCTGCGGGCTGGAGTGCGCTGCACCTTCTTCTGGCATTTCTTCTTTGCGGTGGCGCTGTCTATGGCTTGTTTTCTGTCTGCTTGCAGCGCGAACAGTTCGTGTCCATGAAATCCTTGATGCAACTCAAGAGAGGTGCCTGATATGGGCAATGCACTCTATTTTGTCGTGGCCGATATCTTTGTGCCGTTTTTTCTCAGGGTGGGTCAGCACGTGCAGGCCCAGGCGGGCTTGAAGCCGCTGTACCTTTCTTTTTTGCCTAGGGACAATACCTGGCTGAAGCAGCAGGTGCCCACCGTGCTGCCCCGTGATGTCTACACGCTGGACGATGTGGTTGTGCGCTCGGACCTGATCGACCGCGAGGGGGCGCTCGAACTGCTGGCATTCATGCGGGCCAAACATGGCGGCACGGAGGCGGTCTGGCTGAATCGCCTGAATAAGGTGGCAAGCTACATCCAATGGTTGTTCGACACTAACGATATCCGCGTGGTGGTGATGTGGAATGGCGAAGATTTTGTCGGTCGTGTGCTCACCTTGTTTGCTCGCCGTGCCGGCATCAAAACCCTGTTCTTTGAGAATGGCTATTTTTCGCAGACGCTGCAGTGCGATGCGGCTGGTATAAATGCCGCATCTTCGTTGGTGGGAAAGGACTTCGCTCAAATGAAGCTGGAGTTGGATCAAGCCAAACAAGAGGCAGCCACAGTCGAGCCGGAGAAGCCGTTTTTGCCTTTGAATAAGCTCAGTAAACTGCATCTTGTTATGAGCTCGGCAAAGCGCAACCTCGACCGAGGTTACTATGATCGCTTTCCGGAGCAGCGCGGTTCAAGCTGGCTCAAAAGGAAAAGGGTGGAGAAAGCTCGCAGCCGCATTCCCTTGGATATCGTGGACTTGCCCAGCGAATTCATATTCGTGCCACTACAGGTCCATGATGATACGCAGGTCTTGCTTAATTGCCGTCATTTCAATACCGTGGAGCAGTTCTTCGAGGTGGCATATGCCGCAATCAAGCGCAATTTCGGTGAACAAGCAAAGGTCGTCGTCAAGGAGCACCCGGAGGACCTGTGCCGATACAGTTATGAAGATTTCCGCAAAAAATTTCCTGATGTCCTCTGGCTCAAGAAATTCGACGTAGAAAAACTGCTTGATCTGGCCAGCTGTGTAGTACTGATCAATTCTTCAGTAGGATTGCAGGCTGTAAAGCGCCTAAAACCTGTCATCGTGTTCGGCGACTCGTTTTATTCGCGTGACGAAGTAGCGTTCTGCGTGCACGAGATGGACCAGATTGATGAGGTGTTCAGTCGGGCAAAAAAGGGGGTTGATCCACAGATGGCGGCGCAGATTGCATTCTTCGTGGACTATTTGCAGTCGGTCTATTTTTTTAAAGGTACTTGGAAATCAGTGACCTCCGATGCCACGACCACAGCCGCAGCCCGGGTCATTGCCTTGGCGCGGGGCCATATTGGTGAGCAGGGGTGATGCTGGAATCAGCAGGCGCTTATCAGACAGGTCCGATACAGTCACCCAAGTGCAAAACCGTGAATTCTGGCTGATTGATCGTCAACACGACGCTCAAACCTACGATAGATGCTGGGTGTGCACGAAGAGGACGTTGATCAGCAGTTCCGTAGGATATGCAGGATTCCTTGTGGCGCTGTTGATGGTGGTGTTTGGCGTCACACACCAGTTACAACGCGAGAAAGCACTTGCTGCCTACTTCTTGGTGAAATTTGCGGGCTAAGTTCCTGACGACTCAAGCAACATTACCCGTGACGAGACAACGAGATGATCTTTACTGAAGTTGAGCAGCAGCGCTTTCAAGCCATGACGCACGATGTGTGCATTATCGGGAGCGGGCCAGCGGGCCTGACATTGGCGGTGTCTTTGGTAGAAAAAGGCGTCAAGGTGCTCTTGCTAGAGGGGGGCGATTTCAAAGACGACTCTTCCATCAACGACATCTACGAGGGACAGGCCACGCCACCACACGCGCGGACTACAGAGTACCGCAGACAACGCTTCGGCGGCACCAGCCACCTCTGGGGTGGACGATGTGTCCCGCTTGACGATCATGACTTGCAGGCTCGCGGCCACGTGCCTGAGAGCGGCTGGCCATTGCCAGTCCAAGAGTTGCGGGCTTTCGAGACAGAGGCAGCCCGCCATTGCGATGCAGGCAAGGCTGAATTTGGCATGGACGCTCTTGGGGGCCGTGCTGGGTCAATGTTTGAGGGCCTTCAGGCTTTGGCTCCTGATCTGGTTGAGCGTGTTGAGCGCTACAGCCTTCCTACAGACTTTGGCGCCAAATACCGCCAGGCTTTGACCGCTAGCCCTTTGGCGACCGTTGTGTTGCGCGCCCGGGTCGTGAGCATGCACGTTGCCGCAGACGGACGGAGCGTCGATTCACTCGGTGTGCGCCTAGGGCGTGATCGTGTGGCCGTGAGCGTGCCCGTTCGGCGCGTGGTGATCTCTGCAGGTGGCATTGAGTCAGCCAGGTTGATGCTCGTTGCGCGTCAGGCCACGCCAGCTTGGTCCGCTTTTGATTCGACACTCGGCAAATACTACGCTTGCCACTACGACTCCATTTTTGCCACAGTTCGCTTCAAGGGCAAGCGTCCATGCTTCCTCTTCGAACGCACTGTCGATGGTGTGTATGCCCGTCGAAAACTGCAGTTCTCAGCGTCTTTTCAGGCAAAGCACGCTTTGTTGAATGCGGCGTTCCGCCTTCACTTTCCGCCTTACGCAGACCCTGCGCATCGCAGTGGGGTGTTGTCCTTCATTTACTTGGTCAAATCTATTTTGCCCACGGAACATCAAGCCATTCTCAACCATGGGCATTCTGTCGACCCAATAGGGGCAGGTCGTATCAAGCACGTTTTCAACGTGTTGATGGACCCCATTTCAATTTTGAGCTTCGGCTGGGACTGGGTGTTCAAGATGAAGTTAGCCAAACGTAAGCTGCCTTACACATTAATAAACAAAGGCGATACATATACTATTGAGTTTAACAGTGAGCAGGTGCAAAGCGCGGCCAACCGCATTGAGTTGACCAATGAGCTTGACATTGACGGCATGCCAAGAGTCCATGTCACGTGGCAATTGACCGCCCAAGACGTTGAATCAGGCGTGCGGAGTTTTCGGCTGCTGCGCCAAAAGTTGGCCACCATAGAAGGTGTTGAACTGTTGTTTGACGAGGGCAAGTTGCGCGCTAGCATGGAGAAAGCGCTGCCAGTGGGCGGTCATCACATGGGCGCAACACGAATGGGCAGCAGCGCTAAAAACAGCGTGGTGGACACCGACCTGAGGGTGCATGGGGTTTCCAACCTGTGGATATGCAGCGCCTCAGTGTTCCCCACCAATGGTCATGCTAACCCTACCTTCACGTTGGTGGCTTTGGCAGCCCGCCTTGGCAGACATCTTGCCGACAGGGTTCAACGCGAAGCTTGATGCCGGTGAAGGGTCAAAAGCGACTCCAAGCTGCTGAGTTGTTGATTGAAATCGTGCTTGAGCTTCACGCTGGCCACCGCCGCAGTGCCCATGGCTGCCAAGGTTGGCAAAGGGGTGCTTGCCGCTTCAATGATGGCTTGTGCAAGTTGCGAGGCGTCACCAGGCGCGACCAGCCAGCCATTGATGCCATGTTTGACCAGTTCGGGAATGCCTGCGATTTGAGTCGAGATGACTGGGCGTCCCATCTGGAATGCTTCCATGATCACCACAGGCAACCCTTCGGCGAAGCTGGGCAAAACAAATGTGCGACATGCGCGCAACTCGCGCTGAATGGCCTCGGCATTTTGCCACCCGAGTAAGCTCACCTTGTCGGCCATGCCGTGTTCACGGATCTTGGCTTCTGTTTCTGCTCGCATCGGGCCATCGCCCACGATCGCCAGTTGCATGGGCACGCCACTTTGCTGTGCTTGCGCAAAAGCATCTATCAAAACGGTGAGTCCTTTTTCAGCGCAAAGCCGGCCCACGAACAAAAAGCGAGCCGCCTCTGGCAGAGGTGTTGGCTCAATGCGTTCAAAGTTGGGCCCCGTGGTGCAGCGCACCACATGGATGCGGGGCCAATGCACGGGATCTGAAAAAAGCATGCACTGACTCTTGCAAAACTCCGTGATGGACGCAGTGAACGCAGCGCGAGCGATTTTTTCGCCCAGCGCCCATTGCCGAGGGTGAAAGAAAATGCCCGGTCCATGAACCGTCATGCTGTACGGTACGCCGCAGATCGTCGACGCCAGCATCGTCACGGTCGCAGAGTTTTCTGCAATGTGGTTGTGGATGATTTCAATCTCTTCGCGCACCAGAGCGCGCGCCAAAAAGCAGGCTTCGACCACATAAATGACCTGCATCAATGTGCCGCGAACGCCCGGTACACGCGTACGCCAAGCCAGGCTTGCGGCTTTCCACAGTCCCCGTGGGCGTGTCAGCCAACACCAAATCACCGCAGCAAGAATGGCTGACTTGGGCTGCTCAAGGATGTAAGTTGTACTGGCTTGTTCGCTGCGCACTTCATCGCTGAGGTCTTTGGCGCTGGCCTCTCGGCGAACCGAGAAGGTGCGCACCACGTGCCCAAGTGAGCGCAGCCCAATCACTTCACTGCGTATGAACGTATCACTGGCGCGTGCGTAATGACCGGTTATATATGCAAGTTTCATGGCTGTGGTGGGGCGGGTGCTAGGGGTTGCTGGTGCTGTGGCTGGCCGGCGCGTGCGCCAAGGGGTAGCGCGCCTCCACGCGCGGCCAAAGCAGCAGGCCTGGCACTTTCAGGCCTGCTTTGAACGCCAGCGCGGCGAGGGGGCTGACGGCGCGCAGCAGCAAAACAAAGATGCCAGGCACCTTCAAAACATGAGTTGTTTCAGGCAGGCGCTCGGCCAGCGCCTCTACCGTGATGAGGCTGGTGTCAACGAGGTGCAAAAGCTCTTCTGTTGTGCTGGCCTGGCTGGCTTTTGCAAAAGCGTCGGCGCAGGTCTGGACGTCAATCACTTGAGCTTGTCGGCCGGGCCTGACCACTAACTGGCGCTTACCAATTCGGGGTCCGATCACATCACTAGGCAGGTGGTCCTGGTCCCACACCTTGCCGGGGCGCAGGATACTCACGTGCACGCCAAACTCACGGCACAACTGGCGCGTCAAGGCCTCTTGGGCGGCCTTTGCATGGGCATAGGCTCCGTACCAGAGTGGCCCATGCGTGCTGACGGTGGCTGAGCGTGTGTCTACAGCTTGGCCAGCACGTACCCAGTCAATCACAGAGTAACTGCTTGCGAGCACCAGCCGAGCTTGAGCGTGCGCGGCGGCTGCCACAACGTTGCGTGTGATCACATCGTGCCCTTGGCCTGAGGTCGGCGCGCGCATGTCAAAGGCCAAATGAATGATGGCCGCCACGCCTTGCAACGCGGCGGCCACTTGTTCTGCATTTTGCAAATCAACCACTCGTGCATGCTGTTGCAGTGAGGTTGGCAACCGATCTAGCTTGCGAACCAGAGGCCGCGGGGCCAGCCCCTGGCGTTCGAGTGCGGCCAGCACAGCCAGACCGATGAACCCAGAAGCACCTGTGACGGCGACGATATTGCTCGATGGCATTGGGATGGCGTTGGCTGTCATGGCGAAACACAGAAGTGACCAACGAATGTTACTGGTTTTACCCCGGGCTTTCGCAGCCGTCGGCACCCCTGATGCAAGGGATTCATTGCTGCATTGCCGTCGCAGGAGTCGTTATCATGCCCATAGACGAGGGAACGTATGTTGACTGTTGTTGTGTGTGGTTTGGTGCTGCTCTTGGGGCTGCCCGTGTGGGTGTTTGCGCTTCAAATGGCGATGGCTGTGCGGCCTTCTGCCAGAGCGGACGTTGTTCCCTTTGTGGCTGGGCCCAATGCGCGTCCACCCATCGCGGTGGTGATACCCGCGCACAACGAATCAAGAGGCATTGGCCCGACCCTTGAGAGCATCCGACCCCAACTGCGCTCCGATGACGTGCTGCTGGTTGTGGCCGACAACTGTACCGACGACACCGCAGAACAGGCCCGATTGCACGGCGCGCGAGTGGTTGAGCGACATAATCTTGCCCAGCGGGGAAAGGGATTCGCACTTGACCATGGCTGGAAAGCGTTGGGTGCTGAGAGTGCCGCCTGGGATTTGTTCCTGTTTGTCGACGCAGACTGTGTGGTTCATCCTGGCACGATCGACGCACTGGCGACCAAAGCCATGCAGACCGGCAGACCGGCACAAGCGATGTATCTGATCTTTAACGGCATGTCATCTCCTTCGCCAAGACAAAAGCTTTCAGAGTTCGCATATATCGTCAACAGCCATGCTAGACCGCTTGGTTTCCATCGCTTAGGCCTTCCATGTAATTTGGTGGGCTCCGGAATGATGTTTCAACGCAGTTTGTTGTCGCACGTGAGCCTGGCTTCTGGCCATTTGGTTGAAGACATGCAACTGGGGCTCACTTTGGCTCAGCGAGGGCTGCCCCCTGTTTTTTGCCCCGAGGGCTATGTGACCAGCACTTTCCCAGAAGACGACCGCTCACAAGAGACGCAGCGTACGCGCTGGGAGCATGGGCGCTTGGCCATCATGACGCAGATGCTACCCAAATTGCTTTTGAGGTCAGTGTCGGGCTTGGACTTCAGGTTGCTGGCCATGGCGCTGGATACGGCCGTTCCGCCACTGACCTTGCTCTTAATGGTTCAGGTGTTGAGTGTCGTCTTGGGCTTGGCTGTGTCGCTGGCCACTGGGGAGTGGCTTCCTGCCCAGTTGGCGCTGTCCATGTTGGCGCTGTTGCTGGCTGCTCTGGTGCTTGCTTGGCACCAGTACGGTCGTCAAAGTATCAGCGGTGCCGACTTTGCTAAGGCCGCGGCCTATGTGGCCTGGAAGATCCCGCTGTATGTCAAATTCGCCGTGGCGCGCCAGACCGAATGGGTCAAAACGGAGCGCAAGCCCGGCGAGCACAAAGAAAAATGAGTCTTGCCCGTTGGATTGGATTGCCTCAAATTCTGCCGCAGAGCTACTGGCGCAGCACTTCTCGACAAGTAGTTGAAGTCAATGAGGCTCCGCCATCTGAATTGACAAGTGGTCGGCCAGTCGCAAGCTCAGGGCGACGATCGTCAAGGTGGGGTTGGCTTGGCTGGATGTCGGGAAGGTCGCGGCACTTGAAATGTGCAGGTTGCTCACTCCGTGTACCTTGCAATTGGCATCGACCACGCTGGTGCGCGGGTCCAAGCCCATTCGAGCGGTGCCGATGTGGTGCCCACCGTAGGCCCCATAGCGCGTCAAGTCTGACTCCAGTTCGTTGCGATTGAATGTCAGGGTGGCTATGCCAGAACGCTGTAATTCGTCATTCATCAGCGTCAGTGTGCGACAAACCATGTCGATGTCGGCGCTGGCATATCGCCAATCTACGCAGATGCGTGGCATGCCCAGTGGATCCACTTGGTTGGTCAGTGTGACCCGGCTTTCCCTGAGGGGTGTTTGTTCCGCGTGCACTTCTAAACTGAATTCGTTGCTGCGGTTGCGCAAGATGATGGATGGGAATTTGCGATCAGCAAATGTTCTGAATCGGAGCCAGTGGGTCAAAAAACCTAGTACGTCACCCGGGTGGCCCAGCACGTTCATCAGATGCTTGAGTTCGTGGCCCAGCCCCTTTTTGTCTGGCGTTCGCAACCTCTTTCCGTACTCGTAGCCAATAAAGTGGCGCGCCAGGTAAAGCCCCGAAAGGACGCCGTTGTGGTGTTGGGGGTCGCTGATTGAGGGGAAGTGCAACCTGGCGACTAAGTTGCACAACAAATGGGCCTTCTGATAGGCTTCCGTCAATTGAAGTCGGCGTCGACAATAGATGCCATCGGGTGATACATGATAGCCATGGTGGGTGAGCGATGGATCTCCATGGACGACCAACTTCCCGACGTTGGCTGCAATGTGACATTGGTAATACCTGCCAACGTTGTCATGTGCGTTGCCAATGCCGTGCAGATGCACATCGTTGGATGCCAAAAGTAGCCTTGGTACTTCAAGGCCCCCAGTGGCAAGCACAAAGTGGCGCGCTTGAACTTTGAAGCGACTGCCCTGCAAGGTGCGGACGTCGACCGCTTGCACTGCGGAGCCCTCTGGGTTGAGGCGGATGCCCGTGCAATTGGCATGTTGGATGACCCTGACGTTTCTCGCCAGTGTCAGCTCTTGCCGGTACCGCTGCCCCATGTTCGTTGGGCGCGAGAATCGCTCCAGGCCATCTGTGCGCAACACATCGCTCTTGAAGCCGCGGATCATGCTGGGAAAGCCGGCCGGGTCTGCGTCATCGGCCAGGTATTTGAAGGCGCCAGCCTCCACAAGCTCGTTGGCCTTGGGGTAGAAGCGGGCAAGGTCAGCGTACGCAATAGGCCAGCCGCTGTTTTCGACCTGGGGCCGGGCTTCGAAGTCGATAGGGTCAAAGGGCATGCAACGGCCGCCCCATATCGTGGTTGAGCCTCCCCAGCGACGCTGCCGGTATTTGTCGGGGGGGCTGTGGAGGCGCTCATCGACAACGCGGCCTGCGTACAAGGCTTGGGTGTGCGGGTCTTCTTTGTCCCCCCCAGACTCAAGCAGTACTACAGACAAGTTTTGTGATGTAAACGCTAGGGCCATGCTAATGCCCGCAGCGCCGCCCCCGACAATGCAAATATCGGTACGGATGATTTCATTGGCAGCGATGTTATGAGCTGATTCAATCATGTTGTGCAGGTTCAAGGAAGCTGGATGAGCGTAGCCTCGATAGACGAAGGCAAACTGTCTTCGCCGGAGTTGGCGATCAGGCGTATAGAGCACAGTTGATCTGGCCAAGCAAAGTCAAAGTAAGCCTGATTGCCTAGCTTGTTGGACTCCACCGCTTTACCATTGCAGCCATCGATCTGCATCTTCAGCGTCGCCCCCCCTTGTGCTTTGACTGAAAAACGATATCGATCGCCCGGCTGTGGCTTAGCCCAGTCAACCCTGAGGAAGCCGTTGTGTGAGATGGCCTGCATCTCCACTGGTGACGTGGTTTTGGGAAACGTCAAGGCTTGGCCGAATGAATCGTAAGTGCCTGCCTTGCTCCCACGTGTCAGGAACCAGGGGCCACGCAGAGAGAGCAGGTTGAAAGCGCTGGCCTGCGGTTTGACTTTGCGTCCCTTGTCATCGGTCCAGCCAGATGTGGCGACGACGTTGCGCAGTCCGGCGCGGATGGCCTGCAGGTCGTTCGCCGCCGCGTTGTTCCAGCCGCCCTGGTGCAGGTCCAACTTGCTACCGATTTCCGCGTAGATTACAAACGGGGTGCCGCGGTTGGAGTCCACAACATACGCGCCATACAACTTCAATGTCTCTGCTATTTTTCGCAGTGGTGCCGTTCTGAGCTTTGTGCTGTCGAACGTCGCGGGCAACATCATGAGGGTGCCCATCGGGATGTCCCCCCTGTGTGTGACTTTGGCCGAAGTGTCAGTTGACGTTGCGGGGTATACGTAAAGGGGCTTGTGTCCCATGCCGGTGTCTACGTCCAGAGACATCGCAAGCGCATGCCTATAGAAGGGAGACTCATCTTCTACCTCGTGTTTGCGGATCAAACCCGCCATTGATGGGACCCCTGCAGCACGGGCACCTTGGTGATAGTGGGCGGGGTCACCCCATCCACGGCCTGACAGTTTTGACCAGCCGTAATGTATGGCACACCAGCCTGTGCCCGTTCGCCGGAGTTGCCAAAACGAATGAATGACGTCCATTGCCGGGTCTACAATTTCAGCATGACCATCACCGCCTGTGGCTGGAAAGGCGTCATTCGGCCACCGTGGAATCACCAACTCAGTCAGCATGGCTTCCCGATCGGCATCGTAAACACCTGGCTTTCCCGGGCATGGCGTAATCACTTGCTGAGGGTCGCTGGAGCGCGCTAGGTACACACCCGTTGACAGCGTTGTATTCTCGATCATGGGCACATACTTGGACTCGGGCACGACCAATTGACCCAGGACTGGAGCAATGGGGCGGAGGTTCCAGGGGGAGTCAACCGCGAAAGGGTGCTCAAATCTAGCCTGTGCCGCACTGGACGCAGCAGAGGCTGCGATGCCCGGCAAGGCGCACCAGACCAACACAAGCGTCGACATAGGGCGTAATAGGCGATGTGCGCTCATGCTGGTGTGGCGTGATTTGGTTTGTCTGTACATCGGGGGTGGGTTTTAGGCCATGTGTGTCGAATTGACTACTTGTCAATGGAGCCGATCCTGCATCATCGCCTTTGAGCGCCAACTCATGCGTGACTCATCCTTGATTGTGGGCCTTTTGCCGGTTGGCGCGCAATGAGCCGTCCATGTCTAGGTGCCTTTTTGAGATGTGCGGGATGCTGCGTGCGACGCTGAGGTGGGCCGGTGCACATGCCCGGGCGGCTCAGGGCGTTTTTCATCAGCTCGGCCACCAGCCCATGTTGTGCCTTGAGGCCCTGGTCTCCAGAGTCTTTGTGGTGAGCCGGGAAGCCGCAGACGCCCAGCGCACCCGGTAGGAGCGCGGCAGCTTGGGTAAAATGCTCCAGATGACTCCGGCCACGCTGCTCATGCTCGTGATGTTGCTGAGCCGGCGTCACGGCGCTCGCTACGATCTGGCATGCCATTTGCGTAACATCCATCGTACTTCGTATCAGTGTGTTTCTGCTGTCGGCGCTGTCGCTGTCTGTTTTGATGGCCTGGTGGCGGTTCGGCATAGACATCCTGTCGCCGGCAGAAGTGCCGGCCTTGTTTCTTTACCTGGTGGGCAAGTTGCCGATATACCTGAAGTTTCTGGTCAAGCGGCAAGTGGAATGGGTTCGGGCGAAAAGGGATGGGGATTGAAATGAATGCACAGGTCAACGTTTGCCCCGCGCGCGCGGTGACTGACTTCCGTCGGCCGGCGTTTTGCGTTTACGGGCTGGCCTTTGACCACCTGACGATGGACGAGGTCTTGAAACTGTCTGCGCAGGCTTTCAAGGACCGCACGCGTGTTGTGTTGTCAACACCCAATGTCAACCACGCCGTGGCCATTCAGCAAAACCCGGCCTTCCGTGATTCCGTGGTGCGTTGCGATCTGGTGGTGCCCGA
>Ga0075012_10004645_pt1 | contig 12735 bp, 11 predicted proteins | sample All_14_2_FD_71474 | JGI IMG/M metagenome (GOLD analysis project Ga0075012, IMG submission 71474) | Freshwater microbial communities in response to fracking from Pennsylvania, USA - Allegheny Zone_MetaG_DW_15 | ecosystem: Environmental > Aquatic > Deep subsurface > Groundwater > Drilled...
GAAGAATTGAAATTATTGAATGGCTTGGCAACAGATGAAATTTTTGAAGGACAGCAAATCTTGGTTCGAGCGGCGAATACTCAAACGCCGACGCCGTCTCTAGTCCCAGTGACAGCCACACTGGGAATCCCCACCTCAACAGCCACCCTCCCCGTAACGCCGACTATGACTTCAACTCCAACTCCAGTGCCCACTCCGCCAACCAGCCTGCAAAGTGGTGGAATGGTGGTGGGTGGTATTATCTTGGTCGCTTTGCTTGCAGCGGGGTTGGGAGCTTTTCTAGGCAGGACGAAGAAGAAAAATGATGATAATCTGAGCTAACTAGTCTGCTATTTTTGCTATACTGGTATTGAGTAAGGTCGATCCTGATTTTCTTGCGAGTAAAGGAGTGATACCCAATGAAAGCATACGTCATGATCAAGATCCGCGCTGGTGAAGTGAAAGAGGTTGTAAGTAAGCTTCGCAAGATCCAGAGTGTGAAAGAAGCTCATATGACCTTTGGTCCATATGATGCTGTGGTAGAGGTCGAGACAGCCGACGTGGCGACGCTGGGGCAGGTCACTGCCTTGGAGATTCAGCCAATTCCCGGCGTGGAGCAGACGTTGACTTGTCTGACAGTGGATGTTTAACGTGTGAATCCTGTAGTTTCATAAAATCGGGTTGACTTTTGTCAACCCGATTTTTTCTAGTAGAATAGGTGGACTTTGGATGTGAAATACGATGAAAAGAATTGAACAATTAACGTTTACGCGCTTTGTCATCATCATTTTGGTGCTCTTTGCGCATGATACTCTTGGTCCCTACTTAAAACCACTTCTGTTTTTTCCGTTGGGTGCATTGATTAGTTCCGGTTCTACCGGGGTATCTTATTTGTTTATCCTTTCCGGGTTTGTAATGACGATCGTGTATTACAAGCCGGGACAAAAATTCGACCATTTCAGTTTTTGGCGCAATCGTTTCATTCGCCTTTATCCTTTATATATCTTTGCATTCTTCCTCACTTGCGTCTATTACTACGACTCTTTATTCAAGATCAAACCTGAAAAGATATTAGCCAATATTTTCATTATCCAATCGTGGATTCCCAAATATGCCCAGTCGTTCAATTATGTCGCCTGGTCGATGACGGTGGAAATATTCTTTTATCTATTTTTCCCTTTCTTTCTGGTTTGGACCTATAAACAATCGACTCGAAAGTTGATCACGTTCTCACTGGTTGTTTGGGGAATCAGCACAACGATCTTTCAAATCCTTTGGATCGGTTATATCGACCAATACCGAGATTTCATCCTGTACTTCCCACTTTTCTATTTCAACTCCTTTGTGATGGGAGTTGTTGGAGGCATCTGGTATCTGAGAGTGGGACGAGAGGAAGCGATTAGTACCGGCAAACGATTTGCTGTTTTGACTGCGAGTTTTCTGGTCATAGCCATCTATACTGTTCTGAGCATGGAATACTTCCCTTCGTGGCCGCACTTGATTCAACCGATCACTGGGTTCCTTGCTCCATTGTTGATCTTGTTCATTGTTGCATTAGCAATGGATCAATCCTTTATTTCACGTTTTCTCGTTCATCCTGTACTTGTTAATTTGGGTGAGTTGGCGTTTGCGATCTATATCTTGCATATTCCTGTCAAATGGCTGTTTGAGTGGGCATTGGTATCTGCTGGGGTGACCAATGTGCAACCAGTTTTGGACTTGGCATTCCTTCCGCTAATTCTCATAGTTGCCGCGGTGGTCCACTTTTTCATGGATGTTCCAATCAGAAAATGGCTCAAGGAATTTCTCAAAAACTTCAGCCTTCGTGTATTGACTTTTGACTTCGCTATCATCCTTTTACTTGGTTTCTTTCTTTTCCCGATGAGGTTTGGGGATGGACGGGAATATCGCTCTTATCTTGAAATGGAACGCTTGGTGCTTTGGGTAGCATTTTTTGTCCGCCCGTTGATGGGAGTTATTTTTGGAACCTATCGGCATGACCTGCTAACAAAACCTGGAAACCAATGGCTCATCTCCGTTATACTTTCGACAGCATTGGGGTCGATCGTGATTGCATCCTCTGCTTATCTCGGCTACTTTACAGGATGGTTCGAGAATTTCCCGCGCAGTGTCTTTGTTGTGGACTGGGTGATCGTCACAGCGTTTTCTTTGATAATACGATTTACATTCCGCAGGTTGGGAATATATAAACAAGAAGTGGTACCCGCCTAAACAAAAAGCGGACATTCCGTGAAAGGAATGTCCGCTTTTTGTTGTGGTATGCTTAACTCCCCCGAATATGAAAAATCTAATACGCTCTGCTAACTTTCTTCGTCCCTATTTTTGGCAGGTGCTGGCAAGCCTGCTAATGTTGTTGACTCTTACAGGATTGAATCTCGCCATTCCGCAGATCATCCAGTCTGTGGTGGATGATGGACTTTTGCGAGGGGATACCGTATATCTTGTTCGTTCTGCGCTTCTTCTGTTCGGACTTGGGGTTGCCTCAGCGCTTCTGGGCTTGGGCAACCGCTATGTCTCTGAGTGGGTGGCGGCGCATGTTGGCTATGACCTGCGCAATCGGATGTATGACCACATTCAATACCTGCCATTTTCCTATCATGACCATGCCCAGTCGGGTCAGTTGATCTCGCGTTGTATTGAGGATGTACGCGCCATAGAAAAATTTGCAGGTTCATCCATTCCAGAATTGATCCGTTTTGTGCTACTCACATTGGGTATTCTGGCTGTGATGGTGTCTGCCAATGCTAGCTTGGCGCTTATTGCTCTCCTGCCTATGATTCCCCTCATTTTGATGACAGCTTGGTTCGGAACAAGGATTGGAAAACTGTTTTTCGAAGTGGACAAAGCGGTAGGCGAAGTCTCCAATCGTTTGCAAGAGAACGTGACTGGTGTTCAGGTTGTCCGTGCCTTTGCGCGCGAGGAATATGAAATAAAACGCTTTGAAGAAGCGAACAAAGACGTCTATCGAAAGTGGCTGTATGTGATCGATGAGTGGGCGAAGATTATGCCAACGACAAACTGGCTTATCACCATCGGCACGATCCTAATCCTTTACTTTGGCGGACAGATGGTGATCGAGAGAACACTTACCGTCGGGGCAGTTGTGGCATTCAATGCGTATTTGTTGATGATGGCAGAACCCGCCCAAGCATTGACCGGGCTGGTCAACGCAGGTGGTGAAGCGGCGGCAGGCGCTCAACGTGTGTTCGAAGTTTTGGATACAGAACCAGATATCCGGTCCAAGAAAGAGGCGGTGGTTTTGTCCACGTTGAAAGGCGAGGTGGAGTTTCGTAACGTCTCGTTGAAATATCAAGACGAGAATAACCACTCGCTTTCAGACATCAATGTGAAGGTGGGACAGAACAAGATTGTCGCATTGATCGGACCAACTGGTTCGGGAAAAACATCCCTGGTAAATTTGATTCCGCGTTTTTATGATGTGACAGCTGGGTCACTCTTGGTGGATGGATACGATGTGCGCGATGTGGAGTTGAGCTCATTACGCAAACAGATCGGCATTGTTCTGCAAACATCGTTGTTGTTCTCCGATACGATCCGCGCAAACATTGCCTATGGCAGACCAGATGCAACTGAAGAAGAGATCGTTGCCGCTGCCAAAGCCGCACAGGCACATGAATTTATTGAGGGTTTTACAAAAGGATATGACACCATTGTGGGTGAACGTGGTGTAACCCTTTCGGGCGGACAACGTCAACGTGTGGCGATTGCGCGTGCTCTGTTGATGAATCCGCGAATTCTGATTTTGGACGATTCGCTTTCCAGTGTGGATACGCAAACGGAGCGACTCATTCAAGCAGCTTTGGATGTATTGATGGAAGGTCGCACAACCTTTGTGATCGCACACCGCTTAAGCACGGTGCGTCGCGCCGATATGATCCTTGTGATGGATAAGGGACGTATTGTGGAACATGGTACGCACGACGAGTTGCTCAGTGCGGGCGGATTGTATAAAGAGATACACGACTTGCAATTGGTTCAGCGTGAGGATGATGTAGAAGGTGTTCAACCGATCTTCGGTGAAAAGCCCATGCATGAGAATACGATCTACGCTGGGAAGTCCAACTCAGGGTAAACCCATGACGAAAATTATTCCTCCCGAATTTATCACCAAATCTGAAGAACAATTGGACAAGGGCTACGACCCCAAAGTTGCACAGGGATTACTGCAATTCTTGAAGCCATATTATGGGCGCATGATCTTCGCGCTTGCCATGATGGTCATTGTGACTGCAGCGGCTGTTTCTGGTCCTTATTTCGTCAAACTTGCCATTGATGAAGGCATAGCCGCCAAAGACCCAATTGCCTTGCGAAATATCGCATTGACGTATCTCGTGGTTTCCATAATTCAATTAGGTTTCAACTACTGGCGTGTGCGCATTATGGCTCGTGTGGGGCAGAATGTTCTTTACGATGTGCGTACTGCCATGTTCGCTCACCTGCAAAAACTCTCCCTGAGTTTTTACAATCGCTATAGCGTGGGGCGTGTTATCACCCGTGTTATTAACGACGTAGGTACATTGCGTGAGTTTGTCACTTGGGCGGTGCTGGCGATTGTCCGCAATTTATTGGGAATTATCGGTACATTGATCGCGATGCTCGCTTTGAATTTGAAACTGTCATTGTTGACCTTTGCTGTTTTGCCAGTGATGATTTGGGCTACGATTGCTTTCCGCAGAGCGGCGCGGCAGAACTATCGTAAGGTCCGCGCGGCGGTTTCGTGGGGCAATTCTGTCTTGGCTGAAAATGTCAATGGGGTGCGTGTGGTGCAGGCGTTCTCCCGTCAAGGGCATAACTACAACACCTTTAGCGGATATGTCAATCGCTATTACCTTGAAACCAGTCTCGATGCGGTTTGGGTGGCGTCTCTGTTCACGCCTGTTATTGACTTGCTTGGTGCATTGGCAACGGCTTTGGTTGTGTACATCGGTGGGACGGCGGTGCTGGGTGAATCGATCACGGCAGGTGTGTTGATCGCTTTCGTTCTCTATATTGACCGCTTCTTCGAGCCGATTCGCGACCTGAGCCGCCGCTTCGATACGCTTCAGTCTACAATGGCGGGTGGAGAACGCATCCTTGAGTTGCTCAATACGCCGGTCGAGGTTCGGGATGAAGAAAATGCCAAAGAAATGGAATCCATTACCGGCGCGGTCCGATTCGAGAACGTCTCATTTCATTACTCCGACGATCCGGTTCTTGTCCTCGATTCAATTCAATTGGATGTAAAGCCTGGCGAGACGGTTGCCCTTGTAGGGGAAACTGGCGCTGGCAAGACGACCATCGTCAAGCTGCTGGCACGCTTCCACGACCCGACCTCGGGCGGGGTACACATCGACGGCATTGACTTGCGGACGGTGACTCAGGGTTCGCTTCGCGCTCAAATGGGCATGGTGTTGCAAGACCCATTTCTGTTTAATGGAACGGTAAAGGAAAATATTCTTTTCGGGCGTTTAGACGCGAAGGATGAAGAAGTGATCGCTGCTGCCAAAGCCGTGGGTGCGCATGACTTTATTATGAATTTGAAAAACGGATATGACACATCTGTCGAAGAAGGCGGCTTGACCTTGAGTGTGGGGCAGCGACAATTGATTTCGTTTGCGCGTGCCTTGCTCGCAAATCCGCGCATCTTGATTCTTGATGAAGCGACTTCTTCTGTCGATACACAGACCGAACATATCATCCAAACTGCTCTGGCAACTCTTTTGAAAGGACGCACATCCTTTGTTATTGCGCATCGTTTGTCCACCATTACAAATGCGGATAAAATCGTGGTCATCGACGGTGGAAAGATCGTCGAGCAAGGGAAGCATTCTGAACTGCTTGCCTTGCAGGGACGATACTATGAACTCTATAAGACGGGTTTTCAGGAGTAACCATGACCGATAATCAGAACGAATTTCTTTATAGAATGTCCAGCTCGTTGCGCAAAGGTCTTGCGGATGTGCAGGCAAAAGTCAATGACCTTTACAAGATCGAGGAGTTGGAAGACTATTTGGATATCCCCGACTCTCCGATTGAACATCTGAAAGTGGCATTGATGCCCTTGGTAATTCAAGTCAATGATTTTCAAGATTATGCTGAAACGGTCACGAACCGTATGGAGTTGGATCTGCAGGAAGTTGATATCCATGCCTTGCTTGAGGGTGTCTTGATGATGGCAGATCAACTGGCGGAGATGAAGGGTGGCATCACCTTGGAAGAGGATATTCCTGAAAATCTACCAAGCATTGAGGGCGACCCAACCCGTCTTTCACAAGCGTTACTCAATTACATTCATAATGCCGTGAAGTTCACAGACAATGGCACAGTGACCGTCCGCGTGGAGCGGGAAGCGGATAGAGTTTTGTTTGAAGTGCGCGATACGGGAATTGGTATTGCTGAAGAAGATCAGGAAAAGATATTCGAAGCCTTTGAAACCGTTCTTGAAGATAAGGATGATCCGCGACTTGGGATGGGACTTGGTTTGAAGATCGTCGAGCACATCATTGATTTGCACGATGGCGAGACCTGGTTCGAGAGTAAAAAAGGTAAGGGAAGCTCGTTCTTCTTTACGGTTCCTTTGTGATCAACTACAAACATTAAATGGGACGCGGACGAGCGCGGATGGACGCGGAAATGCTCTTGGAAATCTGCGTATTCAGCGTTTATCTGCGTCCTATTTGTTCTTAATAAGTGACAGTCACCTCTAAGGTGACTGTCACTTATGTTTTTTTGGATACTTAATCTGCTGCTGCGACCGCTGCCAAAACTTCTGTTTCTTCTGCGCGTGCCTTCGCGGTGTTGACGTCCAACTTTGTGGTCAGATACAACGCGATTCCAAGCATGACCGCTTCCATCGCAAAAAGAGATGCGTACGCTGTCAGCGCACTTCCCGTCGCCAAGCGGACACCGTCTACTATGGCGCCGCCGAGTAGATTACCCACCGCGTGACCAACCATATTCGCCACGCCCCAAACGCCCATCAACATCCCTGCGCGGATTGGGGTTGTGAACGAGATGATGCTGCTCAGCATGCCTGCACCCGCCAGTCCTGTTCCAAGTCCCATAACGAAGACGAGATTCTTGAAAATGCCAGCATTACCAGCCATGCCAGTGACAATCAAGCCGATGAAGACCAAGATACTGACGATGATGCCAGTCCGCATCAGGTTCATGTGACCAAGCCATTTGATAAGGAATAAGCCTGAAAGCAGCATGGAAGCAAGCACGCCCAAGCCCCAATACATCGTTAGGCGGGTGGTTTCACCGACGCTCATGCCGAGGACAAGTCCGCCGTAGGGTTCGAGCAAGGCATCTTGAGCGAGCGTGCCGATGAAAGTGAAGATAACCAGCGTAAACAACATGCGCACTTGCGGGTCTGCCAAGACAACTTCACGTAATACTTGTTGGAACGGTGTCTTGCGTGCCTGTTCAGATGCCGTTTGAATAACTTGATTTTTTTCTTCCTGCCCAATCGATGCAAGGATCGCCAACACAAGAATGACAACTGCCACCCCAATTGAAACGCTCATCAACTTGGCGGGTTCGAAGGTTTCCAAAGCTTTGCCGATAAATCCAGCTCCCATCACAGAACCAAGTAGAGTCGCAACTTCATAGAATGTGACTGCGCGTGTGCGATAGGTTCCGGTGTAACGGTCGGAGATCAAGGCTTGATAGGTGTTGTGCGCGAGGTTACGTCCGAGTCCGTAAAGGAGGAAGGATAATATTCCGCTAAGAATAAAAAGAGCGGTTGCGTTCGTCGCATTCGCAGTGATGCTTGAAGCTGCCACAATACCCAAACCGATTCCGATTGCTCCGAGCACAATGTACGGCTCACGGCGTTTCCCGAAGATGGGGAAACCATCTGAACGGTAGCCGAGCCATACGCGCACCGGCGAAATGATGAGCGGTACAGCGAAGAAAAAAGCCACCAGTGAAGCAGGCAGCCCGAGGTCCGCGATCATGATGCGGTTCAACGTCCCGCCGATGAGTGCGCCGCTTAATCCATATGCGATGGAAAATAGCGCCAGTCTTGCGTTGTTGAGGTAACGAACGATTTTCATTATGTCTCCTTGTTGTAGGGGCGCGGTTACCGCCCCAGCTATGATTACGATACGTTTGAAAATTTCAAAGCAGCCTCACGTCCCTGACGAATACAGTCAGGCACAGCAATGCCGCGATATGAACTGCCTGCCACAGCAATGCGAGGCGGCAGTAGAGTTTCGATCTCGTCCACGCGTTTCAAATGTCCAACGTTCGCTTGAGGAAAACCATCTTCCCAGCGAAATGCCGTCCATGTTTGCGGCTCAGCCGTGATGCCAAGCAAATCGGCAAGTTCTTTTTTGATGGCGCCAAGCAGATCTTCATCGCTCCGCTTGACCATTTCTGGTGCACCGCCGCCGATGAAGATTCGCAAAACGGCATATCCCGCTGCGGAGCGCTCTGGCATTTTGCGCGAGGTGAAAGTGATGGCATCGATCAAACGTTTTTCACGGCGGGGAATCATCAAGCCGTTGACAACAGGCTTTGCCGGGATATCTGACTCGCGATATACAAGCGAGACCGTCCCAATATTTTGCTGACGCATCTCTCCTAACTTTTGGCTGGCTTCTGGCGCGACATCTTTTATCAACCCCGAAGTTTGTTTTGCCAACGTCGCAAAGATGATGCCATCCGCGTAAACGTTCGCACCTCCCGCAACATGGACTTGATAGCCAATCCCGGATCGAGTGATGCTTTCAACACGCGCATTCAAACGCAAATCACCTTTGAGTTGACGTGCCATTTCCAGTGGCAGTTCTTGCAGCCCATTTTTGAAGGTAATGAAACGCGGCTTTTTGGCAGTCTTTGTTTTCTTCCCTCCGAACATGCGCTTCAATGCGCCGAGGAACAAGCCGCCCCCATCTTTTTCCATTTCACGCATCACAGGCGAAGAGACCATGATGCTTTGCTTCTCGGGGTCTGTGTTGTAGATGCCACCCAATACCGGACCGATAAATTTATCCAACGCTTCCTGCCCTAATCTGCGGCGGACAAAATCTGCAAGCGATTCGTCATCGTCGTCGCGGCGGGCGGGCTGAAATGGTTCTGCCAACATGCGCAATTTGCCGCGCAGAGTCAGCAGCGGCGTGGAAAAAAATCGAGTGGGCGAAACAGGGATCGGGTAGAGAGAACCGTTATCCAAAACATAGATACCGCTCGTTTCAGAACCAGGGTCCGCTATTTGGTTCAACATCCCCAACTCGTTTGCCAAATCCCATGCTTCGGGCTTGCGGGTGACGAGTGTGTCAGGTCCGCCTTCCACTAAAAAATTTGAATTGTCTTTTTCAAGTGTGCTTGAAATGATCTTGCCGCCCCAACGTTCGCTGGCTTCAAGAAGAGTATATGAAATGCCGCGTTGTTGAAGTTCCCATGCGGCGCTCAAACCTGTAATGCCCCCACCAATGACTACAATGTGCATTCACGTCTCCTGTGATGCTCTCCTCGAATTGAATTCTATAGTTGTTTAAATATATGGCTATGTAGATTATGGAATTTTCGATAAGTTTTAATTAAGAGTAATGATATGAAAAATGTCACTGCATATAATGGACATATTGCATGCGCAATATCAAATATCGCGCGATAAAATTTCCCGCCGCATTTGTGCATCTCATTCCCGTCATTGCGAGGAGCGATAGCGACGAAGCAATCTTCAGCATTGTTGTGGGGATTGCTTCGGGCAAAGAACAAGAACGCCCTCGCAATGACGGGCAACTTTCGGAGACTTTATGGAATTGAACTTTGTTGGGCTCGCTGCCGCTTTGGCAACTTTCTTTGGAGTTTGGTGGGGGCATGTTTCTGTAAGAAAGATCGAACGGGATGTTGTGAATTTGTGGGTGCCAACGTCGATCGCTATCGTATTAGGGCTTGGCATGTGGCTCGCCTCTACCCTGACCTCGAACCTGCCTCTCTCTGCCGCGGCTGGAATCCTCGGTGTGACCTTGCTCTGGGACGCGCTTGAAATTGCAGTTCGTCAGCCAAGGCGAATCAAAAAGGGAGAAGCGCCTGCCAACCCGAACAATCCGCGCCATGCAAAGATATTGGCTGAATACCCCGCAGCCACCACCATAGATCTGCTTGACCGTGACCCCATAGGCAGGCAATACTCCGTTGAAGAAATTGCAGCAATGAAAGCAGGTGAGAAATGAACTTCTTTGGCATCTTTATCTGCCTTGTGACCCTGTTTGTGATCGGGTTGGGCTTTGTGTGGGTAATTCGCGGGGAACGATACTTCGGCTATTTGTGGTGGCCGTATGTAATGGGATTTGGTATTGCACTCATCATCGGCGCATTGTTTGTCTCAAATAATTGGGTTTCGGCATTGCTTGGTGCAGCGGGAGCGTCACTCATTTGGGGTTCAACTGAGTTGAAAGAACAAGCCGTGCGCGGAGAGTTAGGTTGGTTTCCATACAATGGAAAGAAGATCGATCCGCCCTTTGTGGATGTGATCAAGAAGTGGAAAGCGCCAAGTTTGTAAAGATAAAAAGAGCAACTGCCTTGAGTAGTTGCTCTTTTTTACTTGTTAGATGAATATGTTTATGACTCTAGTGCATCCGGCCAAGGAAATCCATTTGGGTCCTCAGTTATCAACTGTAAAAGTTTTTCATCATTATGACCGTGTATTTTTTCAAGAAATGGGAAATCATCTGGTTCTACAAGTAATTTAGCAATCGGTTGCGCGGATTGTGAACTAACCCAGTGGGGGAAAATAATTTCGGTCTCTTGGATATTCTGGACAGGTTCTTGGATAAAGGATTGCCGAGGCAAAATATAAATAGCACCCGTACACCAGGGTTTTTGAAGCCGTACAGATTGGGTGATTGAAAAGAAGTATAAAGGTTCGCTATATTGATCAGAAGAGTCTCTGACTTGAAAGCATGAATTAAATAGCGTTAGTTCTGGATATTTATTGCGGTCTAGAATGGCAAAATACAATACCCATATGCCATCTGTCGTGGCGTAAATGGCGTGTTGATTGCTGAATGCCCTCTTGTCATTGGCTTGTCTTGGTTCAACCTGACCTATGTTTAAGTTTTGTGAACCATGTAATATGAAGGGATTGGATTCGCAAATGTGGGAAAGGAATTGCCATTTTGGAAAAGGGAGAGAATAATCAATAAAAGCCCCGGCAGGAGTTGACTTAATTAGTTCGTCAAAAGCTGTCAATATTTCAGGCGTTCTATTGAAAATTGGGCGAGACAAAAGAAAAGAAGGTGTATCCACGAGATCACCTTATACAAGTTAAAAAAATTATACGATTTCTGTTTTGGGATTACAAGAACTATTGCTCTTCCCACACCGAGTGATACGCCCCAATGGACTCAAAATACTTGACCATCTTCTCGTAGAACGGATGCGCCGTGATGGTGGCGCTGTCGCCGATGACGATCAGCTTGCGTTTGGCGCGTGTTAGGGCGACATTCATGCGGCGGGTGTCGGCGAGGAAGCCTACGTCGCCTTCGGGGTTCGAGCGGACGAGACTCACCACGATCACTTCCTTCTCGCGTCCCTGAAAACCATCCACACTGTCGATCTCAATGCCGTGATTTAGTTTTTGCCGCAACAACTTTACCTGCGCCGAATAGGGAGAGATAACGGCGATGTTTTCAGGGGATACTCCATACATCAACAACTCGTTGACCTTCTTCACAACCAAGTCCGCTTCAAGCGGATTCATGCGACTCTCGCCGTCAGGTTCGGGTTCTTCGTCATAGCTGGCGCCTGCAGTGTCGATGAAGTGGACAGGGTCAACTGTCAGCGGAGATTCGCTTACATGGGGCAGGTCCGTTAAGAGCGCGGTGCGAACCGCTTCGTCCGCTTGGAGATGCCCGTCGTAGAAAAAATCCGAAGAGAAAGTCATGATGTCTTGATGCATGCGATATTGCACGCTCAAGAGTTTGCTTAAGCCATCGGGCGCAAAATTCAGAATGCGCCCCATCATGCTGATGTTGAAACCGCCGCGCGCCGCTTCGTTCGAAAGCACGGTGGGCGGAAGTTGACAATGGTCGCCCGCCAGCACAAGCCGCTCGGCGTATTGCAAGGGAATCCACGCGGCAGGCTCGGTGCTCTGACTGGCTTCATCCATGATGACCCAATCGAAGCGATTGCCGCGCAGACGTTCGGGGTCGAGCCCGGTGGCGGTGGCGCACACCACCCGCGCACCATTGAGAATGGACGCGACCACCTGCTCTTCGATTTGGTTTGCTTCATTGAGCAGCTGCTTCGACTCTTCGCGCAGCGACTGACGATAATTCGGGTCAGGCTTGATGCGGAAAAATTTCGAGGCTTGCTTGCGCAGGCTGTGCGCATCGCGCGTGAGCTTTTGCGCGATCTTCACATCGGGGTGATGCTCCACCAACAGGTCGAGTGTGTGTTCGCGCAACTCCGGCGTGACACGTGCCGGATGCCCCAAACGAATCGCGTTCTCACCCGCATCGATTAAACGCTCTAGCAAGTTATCCACCGCAAGGTTGCTCGACGCCACTGCCAGCACACGCCCGCCAGTTTTTGTGATCTGCCGAATCAATTCCACCAGTGTGGTCGTCTTGCCCGTGCCGGGCGGACCATGAATAATGGCGACATCTTCGGCGCTCAACGCGAACTCGATGGCTTGAATTTGCGAAGCGTTCAATTTTTTGTTGAACGGCTGAATGGGTTCGATCTTCTGAAAAAGCGGTTTTTGAATCCCCAGCAGCA
>Ga0075012_10004649_pt1 | contig 12728 bp, 8 predicted proteins | sample All_14_2_FD_71474 | JGI IMG/M metagenome (GOLD analysis project Ga0075012, IMG submission 71474) | Freshwater microbial communities in response to fracking from Pennsylvania, USA - Allegheny Zone_MetaG_DW_15 | ecosystem: Environmental > Aquatic > Deep subsurface > Groundwater > Drilled...
TCTCCAACGATTCCAAGCAGGCCAGAGACATGTCATCTCGACTGTCGTCAACGACATCACGCACTGAGAGGGCTGAAGCCAGCCTAGCCGAGAGAACAGCATTCGCCGAAAGGGTGTCAAACACTTACGAGCGAGGCGAGACGATCTCCATTGACATCGCACAAGATCCCCACAACCTAGCGATGTTCACTCGATATGCCGAACAGTATGGTGGCGACAGCGCTGCGGCTCACACATTGATGGAAGCAGAATTGGCCAGACAGTCTCTCCGTCCCAATCGGACATTTTCTGATGGCACCGCATTGCCTGCTTCATTTCCTGATCTGGACAGGCAACACGCTCAGGAGCGCCGCGATGCGCGGCTAACTCCGGACATCAATGCACATAGGCAGAACAACGAACAACAGGTTCTCAGGGCCCCAAAAGGGCTGCCCGTCAAACAGCAACCCGCCGTCCCAACCACCACAAGAGAGGAAGTACAAACGCAAGGGGCACGGATTAAAGGCCAAGTCGATGCGAGCCGATCAGAATTCGACACAAAATCCGAACTCATCAGAGCTGAAGATGGAACACTGTCATCCACACGCTCTCTGCTCAAGCAATCGAGCAAACAAGTTGCCAAAGACGCGGGGGCATCTGTCGACAATGTCAAAGATGCTGTGAAAGACCTGCTGAGGAAGTGATCATCCCAACTTATCGGGTTCGAACATGTGCATGTCCGGCTCAGCGTCAGTCGGCTTCATCAACTTCGGATACCCTTTGTCACGCCAATAATTCGCACTCAGATCTTTTGAGGACGTGCTCGTTCCAGGCAGTTCAGACTCGTTCTCATCCATGCCTGCATGGCGCATCTTCCTTCCCCGACTGGTCACGGCTGCACCCAGTGGCGCCCCAAAGAGCGCGCCAATGCCCATCATGACAATCCGTGTAGCCCAGTCGTCTTTTGCTGAGGCTAGCAAGCCAACCAATGCGCCCAACGCAACAAAGCCGATGAAAAGCAGTTTTCGCATGTAAGCACCTCGCTCCGATCAGGCTACAGGCACTCAGGTGCGCTTGCAACTCCTTCAACCATTTGGCAGCCCCCCCGACCCACTGCTGAAGTTCGCCGAGTTGCGGCGGATGTCGGCACGGCAGCTACTGCGGACCGTCGGACCGCATCGGTCCGCTAGATTCTGGGCTCTGGCACCGGTCATCATGAGCGTCTGTTGTTTGATGGCGCATCAGGCGGAGAGAACTGTGCCGTTCGCCGCGCCGCGAGCGTCGCCAAGCCGTACGCGAGCGTCGTCAGGATTCACCACGGTTACCATCCTGGCCTGTATAGGTCTGTTTGGATCCGAGTGCGCCAATCACGGCGGCATTGCGGGCAATGCCGATTCGAGTCGGTACTGAATGGGAGAAGAAGATCGTGGGGACAATACTGCGGTTGGTGCTCAGGAATTTCAAGCGCTTCAAGGCGCTGGAATTGGAATTCGATCCGGAGCTGAACATCCTGGTCGGCGGCAACGAAGCTGGCAAGAGTTCGGTGCTGCAGGCCATTGACATCGTTCTGAGCGCCAGTCGCAGCAAGGTCGAGGGCATTGGACTCGAAGCTCTGTTCAACGCCGGTTGCATCTCCGAGTTCCTCGCTGGCGCCAGGAGGATCGCCGACCTGCCCGAGTTGCTGATCGAGATCTATTTCGATGACCTGCCGACCCGCCACGACCTTGATGGGCGCAACAACAGCAAGTGCGCCGACCATCTGGGCATCAAGATGGTGTGCAAGCCGGTCGACGAGTACACGAAGGAGATCCAGGCCATCCTCGCGGAAAAGCATGAGAACTTCCCCTTCGAGTATTACGGCGTGCATTTCCTGACGTTTACGGACGAGGCCGTCTTTCCGTACAAGAAGCCTTTGCGGCACCTGCTGATTGACAGCTCGCTGATTAACAACGAACACGCTACGCGCGAGTACACGCGCTCGATGTATGCCGCACATGCGAGCGTTGCCCAGCGCAACCTGCACGGCTTCGAATACCGCAAAGCGAAGGCGAAGTTCAAGGACGACGTCTTCAAGACGATGAATGAGGGACTCGAAGCCTACAAGTTCGACGTCAGGACCAGCCCGAAGGCCAGCGTCGAGACCGACATCATCATTACCGAGGACGACATTCCGGTGGACAGCAAGGGCAAAGGCCGCCAGTGCTTCATCAAGACCGAGTTCGCGCTGCGCAATCGAGAACATGCTCTTCATTTGCTGCTGCTGGAGGAGCCGGAGAACCATCTCAGCCAGGTGCATATGCGCAAGTTGATAGAGCGCATCCGCGCCTCCGTCAAGAAGCAACTCTTTGTCGCCACGCACAGCAGCTTCATCGCCACGCGGCTGAATCTCCGGAAGGTCCTGATCTTGAGCGAGGAGAACCCGTCGCGGCCGGCCAGCCTGAAGGATCTCAGCCCGGGAACCTCCGAGTTCTTCATGAAGGCACCCGACAACAACGTCCTGGAGCTGGCCTTGTGCAAGAAGGCGATCTTGGTCGAGGGCGACGCGGAGTTCATCCTGATGGAGGCGCTCTACAAGATTAGCGCACCCGGGTGCAGCTTGGATGCCGACGGCATCCATGTGATCTCGGTCGATGGCACCAGCTTCAAGCGTTACCTCGAACTTGCCAAACTGCTGGGCATCAAGGTGGCGGCGATCCGCGACAACGACAAGGACCATGCAGCCAACTGCGTCGCGAATTACTCGGACAACGTCTCGGCATCCATCCAGGTCTTTGCGGATCCGGACAACGCCCGCCATACCTTCGAGGTCTGCATGTACCAAGACAACCAGGAGGCCTGCGAGGAACTGTTCGCGGCGGGCCGCAAGACCCTGAGCGTCGAAGACTACATGCTGAAGAACAAGACCGACGCCGCGTTCCAACTGCTGGAGAAGAAGGGCGTCACTCTGGCAGCCCCGGGCTATATCCAACAGGCAGTGGCATGGATAAAAGCGTAATCTTTGCGGTCGCCGGGTCGGGCAAGACCACCCGCCTGGTCAATGCGCTGGACGAGGCGCGGCGCTTCCTGCTGGTCACGTATACCGAGGCCAACCACGACAACCTGCGCGCCAAGGTCATCGAGCGCTTCGGCTACCTGCCACCCAACATCGCGATCTACACCTACTTCAGGTTCTTGCACAGCTTCTGCTACCGGCCGTTCCTGCGCTCCATGAAGGATACGCGTGGCATCACCTTCAACACGCCCGACCGGTTTCCAGTCTACCCTTTGATCGATGACCGGCGCTACATGTCGCCAGGCCGCTGGCTCTATGCGAACCGCCTCGCCAAGTTCATCGAGCAGTCCGGCCTGGTCGGTTCGGTGGTGGCCCGCATCGAAAAGTACTTCGACGTCTTCTTCGTTGACGAGGTCCAGGATTTCGGCGGGCATGACTTCAACTTCTTGTTGACCATCAGCGCGGCCCAGGTGAACATGAGCTTCGTAGGCGACTTCCACCAGCACACCTTCGACACGAGCCGTGACGGAAACGTCAATGCCAACTTGCATGAGAACTACGACGCCTATAAAAAGAAGTTCGAGCGGGCTCGGCTGAAAGTCGACACCGACAGCCTCAAGCGCAGCCGCCGCTGCAGCAAGAGCGTCTGCGACTTCATAGCGGAGAAGATCGGCATCGACATCCAGGCGCATGACGAGCGGACCAGTGTCGTGCGCTTCGAGGACGACCCGGCAGCAGTTGCAGCCCTCTATCGGGATTCCGGGACGGTCAAGCTGTTCTACAAGGAGCATCAGAAGTACGACTGCTTCTCCCAGAACTGGGGCGCGTCCAAGGGCATGGACCGCTACGCGGACGTGTGCGTGGTGCTAAATCCTGGCAATGTGAAGGCCTGGAACGCCGGCAGCTTCCGGGTCATTAACCCGGAGACGCGCAACAAGCTGTACGTCGCTTGTTCCCGCGCAAGAGGCAACCTGACGTTCGTCCCGGAATCACTGCTGAAGGGGTACAAGCGCTCCTGAGTGTTGCCACGCCGCTCGTTGGCCGCCGACTTCCCGGGCGCAGTCGCCGCATCGATCGCGGTGGGGCTTGCCGGCCAGGATTGTCCGCCTGCCCATCGCGACCGTGCCGGCGCCGACCCCGGGTGGCCGCTGGAAGCCCGGGGAAGGTTGTGTACGGCCGGGACACTGGCGCTCGGCGTGAACCTTAGAAGCCCGGTTCTTTGCCGTTCGCCCAGTTGGCTGAAGCGGTTGAGCAATGCCACCCACACATACAAGTCCGTCAGCATGGTGAAGCTGCGCGCCATCGGCCTTGTTCATGCGATGCTAGAGACCCGCGATACCCATGGGCCAATAGGCGCCACAGCGGCAACAGCTTAGCGATACCGAGAACCTTTCAGGACTCCGCCGATGGCAACTCAACGCTTTTTGCGAGGGCTGCAGCCGAGACTAGCTTGGCAGACTTTTTGGCAAGTCTTTTCTTAGGCGCTATGTCGCCGGCTTTCTCCGTGACGTTCGCAAACTTAGAAGTCTTGTTCGCTGCAGTCTTCCTCGCCAAGACAGGCTTTTTGGTTGCGGCCGCCTTCTTGGCCGGGGCTTTCTTTCCGTTCACCTTCGCAGGCGACTTCACGTGAGGTGCAGCTGCCGGCTTCCTCTTACCAACCAAATACTCTTCGAGATTTCTCCCAGCTGAGAGCAAGTCATGAATCCACTGCGGCCGCTTGCCAACGCCATGCCAGGTGTTGCCCTTGTCATCTGCGAATTTGGCCGGTTTGTCCGCAACTGCCTTTTTCGGCTTGGATGACTTTCGTGACTGAATCACAGTGCTTTTCCCTACGGCATCACTGGACGAACTGCCGAAAAGGTCGTCCACCGTCAATCCGTGCTGAGCAATGTCCTTCTTGATGCGCGAGATGACTGTGAACTGAATAGACTCGGCCTGCTTTTGAAGCTTCTCGATTTGGTTCTTGATCTTCGAAAGTGACGTTGCCATGCGGAGACTCCATTCAATGTTGAGAGGTAGAGTCTATACACGGAATGCACGCTGCAACAGTCCAACCTGAGACTATATAGGGGCTCAGGCTGGTTGCTGCCGCGTTGGATTTCACAACGAATGTCTCCGCTTGCCCAATGCTGAAATCGAAGGCTGCCGCCAGCGCAAGGCAGGTCCGCCATCGGAACCTGACATTTGCTGGTGGCGATCAATATGGCCATGAAGAGGCCCAGCCCAGCGTCAACTTGCACGGCCGGGTACTCACGCTCCCGGCCAAATGCTGTCACTGTCGACTGGCTGCTGTAAGGTTCTTCAACTTTGATCCTCGCGGCAGGCCAGCCAGACTATGTGGTGCTGATCCGACTGCGCCTCGATGTCATAGTAGATCAAAGTGTTGAGACTTGGTTCGCCTCCCATCTCGTGATGAGATTGCCCAACTGGGTGTGAAGGCTTCTGAGACTCTTACCAAGCATCAACTGCATCTCTTCTGCAAACTTTTCTTCGTCAGGGATTCGCTCTTCCGCTTCGCTGGCCGCCTCAAGTACCTCTTCAGGCTTGCTCGCGTCGACGATGACGATTGTGGGCGGTTGAGGTGATTTATCTACCATGGGTAGCCATTGGTCAAACGCATCCAAGATTGCCTGCTCTGCAGGATCTAGGTGCGCCACCTTGATATCCGTCTGCCCCGTGAAATATTTGATGTGGGTGAGCGCAAGTGCCCCAACCATCGCCCGACTCATAGCGTCGAAAAGCTCGCTCATCACGCGCACGTCAGGGATATTCCGCTGCTGACTGATGCGAGACCAGGGATCCGCATCGGGCTGTAGCAGCTTCAGAATTTTGATAGCCTCACGGCAGCCTGAAAGCGGATCGACACGTTCAGGAAGCGCCCGACGATGCAGCCACAACTTCAGGATCAGGGCGACAGCATCTTTTTCTAGCTTCACTTTCCTCGCACCTGAAGCGCTTTCGGCAGCCAGCATCGTCTCGGCAAGATGATGCGCCATCCATCGCTCAAGCAAAGCGCCTCGCGCTCCCAGCTTTAACTCATTGACGATCGCTAAGCCAAGAGCCAAGGGGTCCTTCGGTGATGTTGAGTTCGCCGTCGAATCCGAGTCGGTAGATTCGATCGAATCTCGCCTCACGCGAGTCGTCTTCCTCGAAAGAGTGTTGTCGATCTTCTTTGACACTTCGGTCAACCTCCACTTCCACAATCAGATCCGCGCGCATGTCACCAAGAAAGCGACGAAGCTGGTCACGGTGCACCAAAAGTCTGTGCCCCTTTGCGACGATCTGGGAGTCGTATCGATCGTCGGACTTGCTGTCGAGCCCCCAGGCTTCAAACAGAAACATTGGTACTTCGTCGGGCGTTGTGCTATTTAACCAGCAACCAGGCTGAGCGGCATGTTCACGAAGGTTACAGCCTTCCGTAACGGCGCGACCGGGTTGCATTGGAATTGTGACGATCTCACTCCTCAAGTCGTCCTTCCTGTCTAGGCCACCATCGGCTTCGTGGCGCGTTAGCCAACCAGTCAGCCGGAAAGTCCCCGAAGAAATCTCTGGATCCTCACCTTCGTCCGGAAGCTTGTAGTCCCAGGCGCTTTCCATAGTTTGCAGCGCGCGCAGGAGCGAACCGGAGGTGCGGGCGTCAGCCAGTGCGCTCGATACATTGATGGTTTCCTCGCGATCGGTCAACCGTCGGCTGGCTCGACCACAGACAACCACGTAGGCACCACGATCTTCCGGGAAAAGCTCATTGCGATGATCTTGCTCGCCAACAGCCTCTTTCCACTCCACCGCTGTAGCATTGCCCATGGTCCAGTTGGCTTGAACAAGCGGAACCGCATGAAGCAAATCGCCGCACCAGATTGGCGGATCCGTCGGACGATTCCTTCGCACGCGCGCATCGAGGCTGTCCCAATCGTCCCCAGCCCTACCTAGCTTCACGAGAGGCTCGGACTTGAGCAGTTCACCTGCTGCGCACCACATGGCGTTCCATTCAAGATGAGTGCTGAGTCTCTCGACTGTGGGTAGCTCACCATGGCTGTGACCTTTCAAACTCCAGTTATACCGCTCAAGCGCTGCCCGCCGCGGTTCGCGATCCCAGGCGTAAATGTCGGCGGAGAATCCCCATGAATCCATGATCCAGCGCTCAGCCTCCTTTGTGAACTGATTCATGCTCACCTTGGCGAAGCTGCGGATCAGAGGCTCGTACCAGTAGGGTTTGGTGTCCAATTCGTTGAAATGGAAACGGCCCTCGCGTTCGACTTCGACAGAGTTCGCTCTGCTTGACCTGCGAACTCGTTCGTCGCGTTTCGCGCGGGGTACTAGCGATTTGTTCACGCGATCGAGCGAGGACGCTGCGTCCAAGATTGATGGTGACCAACCGGATGCCATCAGTACCAAGCTGGTATCACGCGCGGTGGCACGGATGAGCATGTGCGGGAACGCGTCATCCAGAGCAGCGTTGATCAAGACATCGCCTGCCAAGTAGGCTTTGGTAGGGTCTTCAGCTGCGATTCGCTCCCAGGCCAGCACAAACCAAAGACGAGCGGCGAGCCAGTAGAAAGGGAAGCTTTCAGATCGGAAAGCCGGCACCTGACGCGCCTCGTACATCGAGACCAAGGCGCATAAGGCATTGACGCACCCTAGTGACGCTAGCCTTCTTGCTGCGTGCGCCGCTCGCCAACGCGCGCGAACATCTATGTCACCCATGTAGGCGAAGATTATGCGGGCAGTAGCAAGGTCGACGTTGATGGGATAGTCGGATTCACTAGTAGCCGCCAAACGTTCTTCAACAGGGATTCGGTTTGCCAACCTGCTCACATACCAGTCAGCCAATGCAGCGGCTGCATCGGGCCAGATACACGTCACCATGACGCCGACGATGTGATGTATGCGTTCAGCGGTGAGGGCGTTGACATTGGCTTCAATGCCGTCGAGCATCAAATCGGCGAGTTGATCGGGTTGCAAATCAATCAACTCAAGTACGACATCGAAATCGTCTAAGCCATAGTGACCAGGCTTCACAGCGTAGTGAAGCAGGTTGGCCGCAACGATGGGGGGAAGCTTAGCTTTGCACCATGCAACGACCGCAGGTGATGACCGCCATTCCCGTGCGGCGTCGATAAGTATCCACGACGCCTCGCTCATGGCGCGTGCAGCGGCCAGCGCTAGTAGCGCGTCCAGATGGGTGATGCGATTGCGAAAGGGAACAGCGCTCCTGGCTTCTTGCAGCAAGGACCTAACGCTGGTGTACTGTTTGCGATTGCGAAGCTCGACCTGCCATGCTTCCACCGTTGTTCGCAGAAGCTCTGGGTCTGTTAGCTCGGTCAGTTGCCACTGCCTGACGTGTTCTTCGTTTGGCTCGGATCTCGTTCCGAAGTCATAGCTTGAAGACCTGTTTTGATCCTGTGGAAGTCCGAGGACGAAGGCGTCTTGCTTCTGTCGAACGGAGCACCATGGACCGCTTAACTTAGCGCCCTCGATCAACTGGGTGAGTTTTGTATCGCTAATCCGCTGATGCCTGACCACTGAATCGTAGGCAGCGGTCTCTGCCAAAAGTGGCAAGGTCACGGACCTGTTCGATACAGCCTTTGCCACGACCCTATCGAGCGTTTGATCATCCGAGCCGGATAGCAGTGCTAGGGCCGCAGCATGCTCCAATGAAAGCCACTCTTGGTCGATGCCCGAGGAAAGGATGTGGGGCAAAGTGGCTCGAAGATCGGCGAGGTTTTCGTCATCCCATCGGGCGGCATCGGCGAGCGCTCGTGGACCATTGAGCGTGGCTAGAGCCGACATGGCGGACGGCCAAGGAAAGCCATCGTATTCATTGAGACGGATCTTGGCGTCAATGATGAAGGCCGATGCATTCTGGGCCACAGCGTTTGGCGAATTGAAATGTCCCTTGCCACGCAAAATCAGCTGGTTCACAAGCTCGATCTGTGACATCGCCTCTCGATCGACGTGGCCGGCCACCTCTACTGCATGATTGAAAATGGCGTGGGCGTCATCGGGGCTGAGCGGGCGAACCAATCGCGCAAGGTCAACCAGGCTCGCGCACTTTTCGGATGCACTTGTATGGCGTGCCACTACCTTCGAGGCGGTATTGGCAAGATCGCGAACCAAGTTCTCATGTAGTTGGGTGAAAAAGGACTGAAGCACGATCAGCTCAGCAGTAGGAGTCACGCTCGTGCCGATCCATTTCCAATGGACTGCATCGACGTGCTGCTTCAGCAAAGATGGGGGATATCCGACCCCCGCGAGTGTCATCAGGCTGATGGCCGCAGTTGATTGAAGCTCTCGCCATTCGTGTTGCCTTCGCGAGGACCTATTCCTATCGATCATCGCCGCCGTCGCACGCTCCAATTCGTCGTCTCGGCCATCGGTGGCGGTTTGGCCTGCAATCCGCCGCGCTCGCGCCAAGTAGACCGGAAATACATCGCCGATTAGGTCCTGTAGCTCTTCATCGTGCTGACGGTCATGCGCCACTGAACTGTGATGTGAATTCGATTGCTTGGCCTCCGGCGTTGGTCGTGGCAAAAAAAACTCGCCCTTGACTGGCGTTCGCCCGTTTCTAATTTCCTGAAGGATGAAGCATCGCAGTAGCAAGTCGATCTTCTGAGCTTCAAAGGAATGCCTTTTCTCGATGCGGCGAAAGTCTGGAGCACAGATGGCTTCCAACAGCCGATCCACGGCTGAACACGGCTCATGGCGGGCCACGAGAAATTCGGCGGCGGTGACTGCCGACCTAAGCAGCGAGCTGTGATTCGTTCTCGACGATGAGTGCCCCTCGAAGAAAGGCCGGATGCGAGGACGTCGACGCTGCAGCGCCGTCAAACCATCCGCGAGCGCTGCACTGGGTACCGCACGCCCCGAGATTGCTAAGGGCACGGAACACAGCATCCGGCCTATCAGTCCAACGTTGCCACTGGAACATACGGCCTCTATGAGGTCTGCGCGACCCTCCGAGATCAGCTTCGCCGGTAGTCGAAGAGCCGTTTCAAGCGCAATCGTCCAGGGTGACCAGCTTGTAAGCAGGCTGATGGCTGCATCGGGGCCTCGCATAACTAGGGCTGCCTCAATCGCGCTGCATATCTGGTCGTAATCGATGGGCCACTTGTCCGCACGACGTGACTCGTCTGACTCACGGTCCATTTCTCGAGCATTGAGCCAGTCTTGAAGGCTCCTGACTCCCGCGCGATAGGCGATCCTATCCCCCCTCTGCGCATACGCTGCTAGTCGGTGAAAAAGGAACCTCCCATGCCGACCAAGCTCCCTCGGGTTAGACAGAAGCAACCGTCCGACAGTCTCGTAGGCGAATGCTGCGGCCATATCCGGATGATTCAGAAGAAGTTCGCGGAGGGCCGCTTCTGTCTTCAATCCCTCGGCGCCGCGCAGCACAAATCGCAGTGCACGGGGTACATCTTCACTGCTACGGCAGACTTTGATAGCAAGCCGAAGGCGCTGAACTTCGGTCTCGCGTCGAATCACTGGATCGGTGATCACCGCTGGGGCAGGTTCGCGCTCAGTCAATGTTAGTAGATCGGGGCCTCGTCCGGCTGCTACCAAAGCCTCAGCGACGTGCATCGCCGCGTAAGGGACAATTGAAGCCTTTGCGAGCATCCACGTAGCGGCAGCTTCTCGGGCCGCCAGTATTGAGGTGCTTGATCGACGCCGCAGGAAGTCCTCGAAATCCTCATCAGCAAAACTCAGAAATCCATCGCGCTGCCTTACGCCCGGCGAAAGGTCTGAACAGATGTCTAGAATCTGTTCACTACTCATATCGACGACCTCTGCTAGTGCAGCGAGAGGTATAGGCCGTGGAAGTGCAACGAGCCCCCCGATAAGGCGCTCGATGGCGGCATCGCCGGATTTCTTGCGCGCGATGGCAAACTGTGCATCGAACACGTCGTCAAGCTTCTTGCCGGTGGGTTGCAGGCGGTTTAACGCTGCTCCCAGATTTCGATCATGCCCATCCAACGCGTAGGCCTGAACACGAGGTACGCCTCCGGAAAGGTGGTGAAAATCTTCAATCCAGGAGTCGCTCGCTTCGGCGCGGCGTCGAACGAAGTCTGTTGTCTGATGAAGATCAAAAGGCTTCAGCTCGATGTGCACATAGTTGCTTGGAACGCATAGCTGCGCAAGCCGACCAGTTCGTGCACTGACGACGAAACGCACGTTATCGGGAAGCTGCGCGATGCGCACGAAATCCAGCACAAATGCATGCTCGCTTGGGACGCGATTCTCGGCAGCTACGATGGCGTTATCGGCGGCGTCAATAGCTATAACTAAGAGTGCGCCCGAGGACTTGGCTTTGAGAGCAGTTGCGGCATGAGCAAGGCGCCGCACAAAGAGCCGAGGGAGATCGTCACCAACTGATCGCATCAGCAGCAGCGGCAGTCCGAGTCGGATCGCAGTCTGATTGATCAACTGCATGTACGCATCAGCCGGACGATGGCGCAACGCACTGGGATCCTGATAAGTGCCGCCACCGTAGCAATCGAAGATGATCATCACGGAGCCTTCCGGAAGATCTGTCTCAATCTGCTGCAGCGCGGTTGTCTTTCCGATGCCGCCTTGACCATGCATCGCAACGAATCGATGTCCCTGAAGCAATGTCTGGCTCACAAGCCCCGCAGATTCACGCTTGATGGGATGGTCTACTAAGGTGAGCGCCGACGGGCATGGCAGCAGCACGTCCGCTGTGTGCGCACCGAAGTGGAGGAACACGGATGAGCGTGTAATGAGTTGCCCCGCGTGCTCAGGGCGCATCCGACTCCGGACGAATTCGCGCAGACGCAGGACCCCGTGCTGAATATCGCTCTCCGACCACTCTGCAATGGACCTGATAACGCGCTCTTCCATCGCGAACCGCGAGCCAACGCCTGTGTCAAAACGCAGCGCTGAACAGAATGCCGCAAGCTCGCTGCCCTGCAAGCCAGTCGATGTCTGAATGCGCTGTTCATCGGAGCTCGGCTCTACAAGCGTACCTTGGTTGTTGGCGAAACGGCTAACGCAGTTCCTGAGCGCTTCGTCAACGGGTTGATTGCTCACGAAGACCACTTCTATGGGCGTTTGCTCGCGCGCCAACGAGCGGGCCTTTTTCCATGCGACTGCCAACCGACCTAGCACGGACCGTTTGCCATAGGTCAAGCGAGCCACACTCCAGGGAGTAGTTGGCGCTGCCGCAGAGTACTTCAACTGCTCGACGATGACGCGGTCAGCCTTCTCGCAGCGCTCGCCGCCGAAATAGAGGGCGCAGTCGACTCCATCCCAGGAACGGCTCGCTCCAGCTTCTTCGTCGGCAGCCGCTACACCCTCGACGGCAAGGGCTTGGAGATCAGTTTCCCCTGCCAACAAACGAATGGCGTGTCTGGCTGCCCATAGCTCATGGAAGTCATCGCCAGCATTGGACGCTCTTGCGCCGAGAAACTCCGAATTCATTGTTGTTCGACGTTGCCTGAGCAGGTTGAAATTTCAATACGCCAGAGAAGTCTAAGCTGCCGAGTGGGAGGTGAGATGCCTTAAAGCGACGGTCTGGCGAATGATTCTTGCCTCTGCACTTGTAGGCAATGCACTTGTGGTGGAACTATCCTCGTCCGCACTTGTCAATCTATGGCCTCCCCGGCGGACCAGCTTGAAAGTTGAATGGCCGTTTTGCGGAGCATAAGCCGCGGCTCGAATTTCCGGTAGGGGTCGCTATGCAATGCTTTGCATAGCGACCCTGACCGTACTTTCGCTGTGACGATCTCGTCGCCGCAGAGCG
>Ga0075012_10004651_pt1 | contig 12723 bp, 15 predicted proteins | sample All_14_2_FD_71474 | JGI IMG/M metagenome (GOLD analysis project Ga0075012, IMG submission 71474) | Freshwater microbial communities in response to fracking from Pennsylvania, USA - Allegheny Zone_MetaG_DW_15 | ecosystem: Environmental > Aquatic > Deep subsurface > Groundwater > Drilled...
TTGGTTGGAGAAGAACCGCAGGCTCTCGAAGAACCATGAGCGCTGGCTCAACACCAGCTTGCAGTTCGTTCACTTGGCGTTCTTGGCTTTGCTGCTTCGCAGATCGTGAACACGTTCTTAGAAGCCACGGCCTAAAATGCTGCAGCGCAACAAAAAATGCTTGCGCAGTCTGGGGTTATCCCTATAATTGGGTCTCATGTTGCAGCGCAGCAAAGCGAACAATAACAAAAGCGTACAGACAGCGCGAAGTTCCCAGCAGCCTTCAACTAAACCTTAGTTCAAAGTTTAGGAGTATGAATATGTTGACCGCAGAACAAATCGTTGCAGCCCAAAAAGCCAACATCGAGACCATTTTTGGTCTGACCCAAAAAGCATTCGAAGGCGTGGAAAAACTGGTCGAACTCAACGTGCAAGCCACCAAAGCTGCCCTGTCCGAGTCCGCCAACAGCACCCAGGCCATGCTGAGCGTGAAAGACGCGCAGGAACTGCTGACGCTGCAAGCCAGCCTGATGCAGCCTCTGGCCGAGAAGGCCGTGGCTTACAGCCGCCACCTGTACGACATCGCTTCGGGCACCAGCGCCGAATTCGGCAAAGCTGCTGAAGCCCAGGCCACCGACGCACAGAAGAAATTCATGTCGGTTGTGGACAACGCTTCCAAGAACGCACCTGCCGGTTCCGAAACCGCCGTGGCCGTGATGAAGAGCGCCGTGTCTGCTGCCAACAACGCCATGGAATCGGTTCAAAAGGCTGTCAAGCAAGCCACCGAAATGGCCGAAGCCAACTTCAACACCGTGACCTCCTCCGCTGTGAACGCATCGAAGACGGTTGCCAAGAAGCGCTGAATTGAGTGGCCATTGTGTGGTTGATCCAGCCGCTTGACTTCGGTCAATGCGTTGATACTGGTTCTACTGCACGATGCGCTTGACCTCAAAAGGCGGCGCTTGAACATCAAGACTGTTTTTTCTGGTTGTCTCCTCGGGTCCTTTTCGAAATTCGATTTCATCGGACCCCTTAAGCCCTCGCTGCAAAGCGGGGGCTTTTTTTTGGTCCGCAGCCCAGCATGGTGTGACCTTGCCCAAAAAAGTGGCCGCCTCAAGGTAAACAGCCCCAGAAATCGTGGAGGTTGGTTGATTGGTTTAACTGACCTGGAGGGATTGGGCGGCGAGGCTTCTGCCCGGGAGGGACGGAACCCCCAAGGATTTGTGGATGCATGTCAAGGATGTGCCCAGACCTGGCGAACCCAAAACCACCATGTCTTCATGGCCGTCGTTGCCACCTGCAAGCTCGAATGCCTCAGCGTCAAAGCCACGCACAACACCTTTGCCCAGCGAATCAAACCGCTTATCAATGGCACCCTCAGTACCAACCTCCAACTTACAGAGAGATTCAGACCACCTCTGCGTAAGATCAGATCACAGCTTTCATCTGCCTGCGCCTGGCTTTGTAGCGCCTCTTCCCAGAACAACGCGCTCTGTCCAGTCAAACGCAGGATGCTCATGGACAGCGCCGCCTACGCACAGACCAGGAAGTTGGTGTCAAATTTGCTGCGGGGCCAACACCCCAAGTCCATGCCACTCTTGAACTCTGCATGAAACTGTTCGTGGATAGCGTACTCTCGGACAGCGCCATGCTCTCATCGGTCAGGCACCACAGGGCCGCATCCGCTCAGCGTTTGCTGTGTTAGAGTTAATTCCAAGTTTTGAGCTATACAGCTTTGATTTATATGGAAAAAAAACTCCCAGCCATCCCGGCCAAACGCTACTTCACCATTGGTGAGGTTGGTGAGTTATGTGGAGTTAAGCCGCACGTACTTCGCTATTGGGAGCAGGAATTTACTCAACTGCGTCCGATGAAGCGGCGTGGTAATCGTCGCTATTACCAGCACCACGAAGTGCTCATGATTCGGCGTATCCGCGAACTCCTGTATGACCAAGGGTTCACGATCAGTGGTGCACGCAACAAGCTGCAAGAGATCGTTCAAACCGAACGTGACAGGTTTCGTCACGGGGCTTATCAAGCAATGGATGTCACTGAGCTGGCAGCAGACATGGATGCACAAGTACTGTTCGATGAAAATTTTGAAGCAGTCCCGACCGAACGTTCGTCTGACTTGGTTGATCGTGTTCCTCTGACCATGTGGGGAGACATACGGCGTGAACTGGTAGAAATTCGCGAGCTTCTTCTGGTGCGAGTCTGAAATCTGTCGATTCCCAGTATATAATATGAGTCTTGTCGGCGTGTAGCGCAGCCTGGTAGCGCACTTGCATGGGGTGCAAGGGGTCGCGAGTTCGAATCCCGCCACGCCGACCAATAAAATCAACGGATTAGCTCAGCATTGAGCTAATCCGTTTTTCTTTGTGGCATCCGTAGGATAGACGTTACCGCTAAAGCCGTGAAGACCTAAAAGCATGTTCACGCTCTCCTGAGCCGCACACTCAGGAAAGCCAAGTGGATGAACTGCAGACGGACATTGATCTTCGCTCGCAGTTCTTCCACAACCGCCGGCTCTTCTCCTGCCTGGCAAAGCTGCGTTCGACCACCCACCGCCAGGGGATCACCGCAAACCTGTGCAGTTCGCTGCGCTTGGCCATTTGCACCATGACTTGATCACCCAAAATCTCCCGCACACCCAGCGCAAAGGGCTTGCCCACATAGCCACTGTCGGCCAGCAGGCTTTTGACTTGCCCCAGACGGATCTCCCGTGGCTTATCGCCGGCAAGACCCCTTTGATCGCTCCCTCGGTGGCGGTCCCCGCAATCGCATGTGGCAGGATTTGGCAACGTACGCGTGCACCGCGCAGAACACCTCAAACAAATCCACTGTGGTGGGCTTCGTGCAGCCGCCGTCCGCTATGCAGCAAAGGCAAAATTCCCTCGAACTTCTCTCGGCTGATATCACTGTCGTATTGCTTCCTCATCTTGGTATTTTCAGGCCACTCAGATAGATCGTGAACGGGCTCTAAAGAGCATCTCTTTCAAGGTCTTTGTGGGGAATTGCCACTTGAGAAGTAGAAACATGGAATGCCGCTCATGCCAGAAGAACTCCTTGCCCGATTCGAAAAACATGCACCGGTGAGAGCGCGATGGCACGCGTGGCGCTGGAGTGGGCAATAGAGCCGGGTTGCAGGTGGAAAAACTCCAGCTCAGTGACATCAAAAAGCTGCAGACGCGCTGACTCTACACATGGTCATTGCCTGGCGCATCAACCGCCTCATGCGCCTGGGGCGCACCTTGCCGGACTTACCGACGGACCTGCTGTTTGAGGCCGATGAATGGCGTGCGCCCTTCATCCGGAACAAGAAAGCGGTGCCCAAGACGGTGCTGACAGCCAACACGGTGATCCGGTTGATTGCCCAGCTGGGAGGGCTTTCTGGGCAGAAAGAGCGATGGCTAGCCGAGGGCCAAAACACTCTGACTGGACATGAAGGATATTGCCGTCTTTGTTCAGGGCGCCCGATTCGCCCGTGAGTTCGGGATGATGGGGTGATTTGTTTATAACGAGATGACTTCAACTGCCGGAAATAGGTTGACCCTGTCATAAAGCCGCCGCCAGCGACACCGGCCGATGGACTGCCTTCTGTGCCGCAGCATGCAAGCTCGGGCGCAGCCCCAGCGACACCAACTCCACTACCGTGGAGAAAGCGACTCATGCAGCCAATGCATTCTTTGCAGGTCCTCGGCGTCAGCGTCGAACCTGCAAGGCACCAGGGTTCACGATGCTGGTTGGCGTACCTTTAATATAGTTAACGATGTTGTCAAAGGCAGCAGCAAAGTAGGTTTCGTAGTTGTCCTGCTCGACATAACCAATGTGCGGTGTACAAATGCAGTTTTCGAGCCTGAGTAGCGCATGCCCTTGAAGAATCGGTTCAGATTCGAAGACATCTACAGCGGCCATTCCGGGACGGCCTCGGTTTAGACCAGCCAGCAAGGCTTCTGGCGCAATGAGTTCAGCACGAGATGTGTTGACCAGCAGAGACGTGGGCTTCATGCGCGAAAGGTCTTCCAGCGTGACGCACCCGGTATTGCCTGTTCCCAAGCGAAGGTGCAGCGAGAGCACATCGGAGGCTTCGAAAAAATATTCTTTGTTGACCGCTACTTCGTAACCATCGGCGTGTGCGAGTGCTCTCGAGTTTTCACCACCCCAGACGATGACTCGCATACCAAACGCTCGTCCATAGCTTGCCACCAAAGAGCCAATGCGGCCATAGCTCCAGATACCCAGCGTCTTTCCCCTGAGCGCCATGCCCAGACCAAAATTAACAGGCATGGACGATGCTTTGAGACCTGACTGCTGCCAGGCACCATGTTTCAGGTTGGCCGCGTATTGTGGGATGCGGCGCATAGAAGCCATGATCAATGCCCATGTCAACTCTGCGGTGGACACGGGCGAGCCAACCCCCTCCGCGACGGCGATGCCCCGTTCGGTGCAGGCGGTCACATCCAAGTGAGTACCGACGCGTCCGGTTTGCGCAATCAGTTTCAGATGGGGCAGTTTCTCGACAAGTTGTCTCGTGACCTGCGTTCGTTCTCGTATCAGCACCAGGATATTTGCATCTCGCAGGCGCACCGAGAGTTGTCCGACACCTTTAACCGTATTGGTAAAGACTTTTGTCGGATACGGCTCTAACTTATCGGCGCAGCGTAGCTTGCGCACGGCGTCCTGATAGTCATCAAGGATCACTATATTCATAGACTCTATTGTGCCCCCTGCGTGTCAATACGACCTGCGACAACCCTCTCGTTCTGCACAAATCCGACCTTGGCCCTAAATTCCGCACCCCATAACTGAGCTCGTCAACTGGCTGGCGTGGGCAGAGAAGCAGCCTTTCAAGGTGTTGCTGCCCGCGAGGCTGTTCGATCAAGCGGGTAGTGCCGAGTTCAAGACCAATACCATGGCTGTGACTCAGGAGCAGGGCTTGCTCGGTGCCAAAACCCGGCGTTCCCTGACCTGGGCGATGCCGCATGCAAACCACGTGCGCCTTGCAGCACACACCTCAAAGCGGAAAGAGTCTGGCGAATGAAGACGGCACTGCACCAAATCTACGAAGCCGCAGCACAGGCACCCTCACCTGAGGAGGCCCAGGCGGGGCTCAAGAAGTGGATCTCGTGGGCGAGCCGCTCTCCGCTGGATCCGTTCGAGCACTTGGTCAAAACGCTGTCAAGCCACTGAGATGGTGTACTCGCTGGGATGCTCAAGTCCCACTCGAAACGTCATAGAGCCTTGCACACCAGCAAACATCTCACTGAAATTTTATCTTTTTGACACACCCTGGAGCAACCGTATAAACCGTATAAACGATTTATACTGTTGCTCCAGACCACTCATCACTCTATGGAATATCCTATGGCTACCCCCCACAACAAGACACCCATCAAAAAGTCCAAGCTTGTTCGCGACAGTTTTACCATTCCCAAAGCCGAATTCTTGCTCATCGAAGACATGAAAACCCGAGCCATTGCGCTAGGCACATCGGTGAAAAAAAGTGAATTGCTGCGCGCCGGCCTAAAATTGCTTCAAAGCTTGAACGACAACGCCTACAAGACAGCCCTCGCCGCCGTACCCACTCTGAAAACGGGCCGCCCCATCAACGAGGAGCCTGAAGCCCAAGCGTCAAAGCTCACCCGCGAACCCGCTGCCCGCAAAGCGGTGAAAGCCGCCCCAAATATCTCGGTGAAACCTGCGACTCAAGCAGCGGCAAAACCAGTGACAAAGCCAGCTTCAACACAAACGGTAAAAGCGCCAGCCAAACGTTCGCCAGCGACCAAATCGATCATCGCTAAAACGGCTGCCCCAAACGCAGTGGTGGTCAAACCCGCCGCGGCTAGAAAGTCAGTGATCAAGCGCACGCCGGTACCAAAAACAGCGGTTTCGATCGAAGCAATCAAGCCCGCCGTACAGACACCTGTAGCAGAAGAAACACCTTCAAAGGACTGAAGTACCAAAACCACCCCTGCCCTCTGCGGTGATCGCTGCAGAAGAGGGTGGTGGTTTGAGACGCAGCAGGCTCCCCTCGCAGCGCTTACCCACCGTTTTGAGCGATTTGCTGCGCTGCGAACCTTCGCCCGAGTCCAAGCTGCACCGGAGGTTTTCGCCTCGCACGCCCCTGCACGGGGCGCGTTCACTCACGGTGACTTGGTCTGTCTCGCCTAAAGCAACTCAGGTGTCTGGACCGTGACCAGCACAGTCTGCACCGCACCGTCGCGCTCACGCTGACGAAACCACCAAACTGCCCCTTTTTTTACCGGGCAGTCAACCTCGCTCAAGCCCAGCAAACGCGAAATCACCTGGCCCAGAGTGGGTTGGTGACCCACCACCACCACTGGCAACTTGCCATGAGGCCACTGAACCAGCTCCAGCAAAGCAAGTGGATCGCCTCCAGGAGCCAAAACTTCACACACTTTGTATTTGCGGCCCAGCGCGAGCGCTGTTTGCTCCGTGCGCTGAGCTGGACTGGTCAGCACGCGGGCTGCTGCCGGCAACTGCCGATCAAGCCAAGCAGCCATTCTTGCGGCTTGCTTTTCACCTCGCGGCGTGAGGCGACGGGCCAAGTCTTTCCCATCGCCCTGGCGGCCCAGCAATGGATCAGGGTGCTCATGAGCTTCGGCATGTCGCCACAGAATCAGATCCATGCATTACCCCGGATGTGCTTAGCCTTTGCTGCCATAGCGCGCCATCAGTGTGGCCTGTGCCGAGTGCATCACAGCCCGAGACTTGCCTGTACCAGTCAGGCCTGCGGGCACATACGATCCGTCAGGCTGAAGCAGCCATGCGTCTTTCGTGTCGTGCAGATAGGTGTTGATGCACTCATCCATGATACGGTGGCGCAGCGCTGGGTCTGTCACCTGCCAGGCCAACTCCACCCGACGCAGCATGTTGCGGTTCATCCAGTCGGCGCTTGAAAGCCACAACTCCTCTGCCTCATCAACACGGAAATAACACACCCGTGAATGCTCCAGCAAGCGCCCGATCACCGAACGGATCCGCACGTTGTCGGTGACGCCCGGCACTTGTGCCGGCAAGATACAGGCACCGCGCACGATGAGATCAATTTTGACGCCCTGCTGCGAGGCGTGCGCCAGTGCACGCGCCAAGGGCTCGTCGGTAAGCGCGTTCATTTTCAGCACAACACGAGCATCTTTGCCCTCGCGCGCAGCCGCACCCGCCGCCTCCACTTTTTCTAGCATGGACTTGTGAAGATGAAATGGAGCAATCAGCGCTTTGTTGAGTTTGGGCAGCCTGTTCTGGCTGGCCAGGTGCAGAAATATCTGTTCCAGATCTGCGGTGAGGGCATCGTCGGCGGTCAGATAACTAACGTCCGTGTACAGCCGCGCAGTCCCGGGGTTGTAGTTACCCGTTGATATGTGGCCGTAACGGCGTAACCGACCTTCTTCGCGCCGAGTCACCAGCAGCATCTTGGCATGGGTTTTCAGCCCTACCACGCCGTACACCACCTGTGCCCCCACAGATTCCAAGCGTTCAGCGTAATTGATGTTGGCCTCTTCATCAAAGCGCGCCTTGAGTTCAACCACTGCCGTCACCTCTTTGCCGCGTCGCACGGCTTCACGCAGCAGATTCATCAACTCGGACTTGGCACCGGTGCGGTAAATAGTTTGCTTGATGGCCAACACATTTGGGTCTTCCACCGCTTCGCGCAGAAAGGCCAACACCGCATCAAAGCTTTCATAGGGCTGGTGAATCAGTACATCACCCTGCTGCAAGCGTTCAAAATACGACTGACCCGGCGTGAGCTGCACCGGCCAACCACCCTGGAAACTTTCAAACCGCAGGGCAGGCGCATCTACCTGGTCAATCAACTGGTTCAGCCGCACCAAGTTCACGGGTCCAGGCACCCGGTACAGCGCTTCAGTGGGCAGCGCAAATTGAGCCTGTAAAAAATTGGCCAAAAATTCGGAGCACCCAGCCGAGACTTCCAGCCGCAAGGCCTCACCGTAGTGGCGCTGCTGCAGCCCTTTGCGCAAGGCGGTGCGCAGATTTTTCACCTCCTCCTCGTCCACCGCCAGATCGGAATGGCGTGTGACGCGGAACTGGGAAAACTCGGTGACCTGGCGCCCCGGAAACAGGTCGGCTAGGTGAGAACGGATCAGACTGGAAATGGAGACAAAGTGTGTCTGCTTGGAGCCTTTGATAGGCGGCATCCGGAAAAAGCGCGGCAAAATACGCGGCACCTTGACGATGGCGATTTCGTTTTCGCGCCCAAAAGCATCTTTACCATTGAGACGCACGATGAAATTGAGCGACTTGTTCGCCACCTGAGGAAACGGGTGCGCAGGATCAAGACCCACCGGCATGAGCAACGGTTGCACTTCGCGAACAAAAAATTCTTTCACCCAACGGCGCTGGCGCGGGTTACGCTCACCGTGCGCCACCAGCTTGATGCCTTTTTTTTCAAGCAAAGGCAACAGTTCGTCGTTGTAGATGGCGTACTGCTGTGCCACCAGCGCATGCACCTTGGTCGACACCCGATCGTGTGATTCAACGGTATACAAGCCACGCTGCTCGTTGGCTTTGCGAGCGGCCAGATGCGGCGCCATGCGCACTTCAAAGAATTCATCGAGGTTGCTGGAGACGATGCTCAGGTAACGAAGGCGTTCCAGCAGTGGCACATCGGCGCGGCGCGCCCAGTCCATAACCCGTTCATTGAAGGCCAGGATACTGTGATCGCGATCCAGAAAATGCAGGCGGTTGTGGTGGCTGTTGGCGCTCATGATTCCTATCGAATAGCGCGGCTGCGGTCCATCCCTCCGACAGGCAGCACCAGCGCGTCTATTTGACGATTATTCAACGGTATGGTGACATTGGTGTGACAGTTTTGCATGTTGTACCGCCCTTCCGGATGCGGTTGCGGTGTCGAAGTTGGGGCGAAAGCGCTGCAGTGTCTGCGTCCGGTGCGGCACTGCAGCCAACAACGAGACAAATCGCTCGGCAGCAGAGCGCCAGCCAAACACCACGGCACGAGCCCTTGCCTGCTCCCGGGGTATCTTGACTGCCGCTGACCAGGCTTCGTGCAGGTCTTCCCTCAGTGCCCCGCCTGCGCTGTTGCCCACCACCTGCAAGGGGCCGTCCACCGGGTACGCAGCCACAGGCAGACCGCTGGCCATGGCCTCTAACATCACCAGGCCAAAAGTTTCACAGCGACTGGGAAACACCAGCACATCGGCTGCAGCGTACACATGGGCCAGTTCGTGTCGGGGCACTACACCCATCCAATGCACGTTGGGATAACGCTCGCGCAACGTGACCTCCAGGGGACCCGAACCGCAGACCACTTTGCTGCCGGGCACATCCATATCCAGAAAGGCTTCAATATTTTTCTCTGCAGCCACCCGCCCGACGCACAAGCTTACCGGCCGGGCCAAGTGCCCCAAAGAAGGGTATTCAGATGCCTCTCGCGCAAAGGCAAACAGGCGCGTGTCCACGCCATGGGTCCATTCGTTCAGATTGTGAAAACCTTTGCCTTGCAACATCTGCAGTACCCCCACAGTAGGCACCATCACCGCACTGCTGGGGCGGTGGAAGCGACGCAACAGCGCGTAACTCCACGATAGGGGAATGCCCAGCGTGGTGCGCAAAATATCGGGAAATTTGGTGTGAAAGGCGGTGGTGAAAGGTAGATGGCCTTGCAGGCAGTGGCGCCTGGCGGCCCAACCCAAAGGACCTTCGGTAGCAATGTGAATGGCATCGGCCTGAGCAATATCCATCATACGGCCGAGTCTGTGGCCCACAAACAAGGCCAGACCGAGGCCAGCCACACCCGGGCAAGGCCACGTGCGGAATTGCCCGGGATGGACCACCACAATTTCATGCCCCTGAGCCTGCAGTTCCCGGACCAACTCCATCAAGGTGGTCACCACACTGTTGGCTTGCGGTTTCCAGGCGTCGGTAATCAACAGAATTTTCATTTTTGTCTCCCTTTCTGGCACTGGTGCGCCCTGCATCCAGCACTTATCAGCGCGGGATGCACAACTGCCCGAATCAGACACCCAAGAAGTGTTTACGGTATCGGATGGGCAAATCCGAAATACGCATGATCATGGGAATGTCGGCGGCATTGAAGTCTGGGTCCCAAGCGGGTGGGCCCATGACCTTGGCACCCAAGCGCAGGTAGCCCTTGATCAGTGCGGGAGGCTCCACATCCAGCGTACCGTCCAGCCGATCAATGGGCAGGGGCAAACGCGGGCGAACGTGGTAGTCGATGGGTGCAAGGTGGCTGACCTTAAGCTGGCGCCAAATGCTGGCCGCAGCATGACCACCACCCACCATACCGTGCGGGCCTTCGTGCTGCATGGGAATACTGGCGCAGCCGATCATGGTGTCGAGCTGGTTGCGCACCATGAAGGCCGCCAAGGCACCCCACAGCGCCATGATCACGCCACCGTGGCGGTGGTCACGGTGCACGCAGCTGCGACCCAACTCCACCATGCGCTCGCGCACATTGCGCAGACGGGTCAAGTCAAATTCCGTGTCGCTGTAAGTACTGCCCACGCGCTTGGCTTGGACAGGTGTAAGCACACGGTATGTACCAATCACCTGGCGGGTGAGCGCTTCACGAACCAGCAGATGTTCGCAAAAATCGTCAAACAGATCCACATCGTGCCCAGGCAGTACATTGGACAACTTCGCACCCATTTCACCCGCAAACACGCTGTAGCGCAGCTTCTGAGCTTCACGGACTTCATCCTGATGCTGCGCCCAGGAGACCTCGATACCGGACTGAACAGCGGCAGGTGTGACCATCAGGGGTTGGGGCTTGAAGTCAGTGCGCAGGGGCTGGCACAGGCTCCGCAAAGTCGACACGTGCGATAAATCAAGTGTAGGCGTGGGTAATTCTTTCATCGGAAATGCTCCTTTGGTCAATCACCAAGTGATTACAGCCTTTATTGTTGAATGGCTTCCATGACACACTCATGGCAAATGCACGGCGTTTTCATGACCCCTTTTTTCAGCGCCAACCACGTCCATGTGGCTCGGGTCATAACGTTTGATACCGGACTCCCCGCGGCCATCGCACACGTGCGTGATACACGCCTTGCAAGACCATCATCCCAAAACGCTGTCAATGCGCGACCAGCCCCGTAGCCTTGCATCAAGGCCGCAAGTCCTATGTTTCCCTATGGGATTTGGCTATTCTGGGATCAAGTAATTTGTTAATGAGAACGATTTCACCGCATTGAGTCCATGCTATCTTTCGCCGAATGTGGTTGACATTATTTGCTCTTGAATACCTGTATGGCCGCCTTACCGGAGTCTGAACACACCACGCTTAGCACCACCATCGCTCGGTGGCAGCGTGAGTCGGCAACGGTCGCTGACGCAGCGTTGCGTATCAATTTAGACCACCTGGCCAAAGCCAGCTGGCTGATGGTGCTGCTCAATTTGGGTCACTTGGCGTACTTTGGGTTCTGGTACGAAGCGGACTACCCTGTACGCACGGGCTGGGCGCATGAGGTGGCTTGGGCCCATGCGTTGATGGTGCTGCCAATGGTGGGCGTGTGGGCAGTGGCACAACGAGCGCGGCAGCAGTTACGGCCATCGACGTTAGCTCGGGCGCTGCCCGAACTGACCGCTTGTGCGGTACTGGTCTGGGCCATCCACCTGACTTGGGTGGATCAAGCGGTGGGGAGCGCAATCAGTGCATATGCCAACGCATGCGCCGCAATGGCCATCTTGCTGCTGCTGCGCCCGTCGCATGCAGCCGTACTGTATGCAGCCGCTTGGGCATGGATGGCGTGGGGGCTCGGCTCTGTGAGCAGTGGGCCTGATACGCTGGCCAATGCACGCGTAAACGCGGCAAGTGCAAGTCTTTTGTCGTTTTTGGTATCGGTGCTGCTGTGGCGGCGTTTTGTCCAAACCGAGCTGCTGCAGCGCGCTTTAGCCGAAACCAACCGCCGGCTAGCGCGCAACCAGGTGCAGCTAGAGACTTTGGCTTCCACAGATGCACTGACGGGCCTTCTCAACCGACGTGCACTTTGGGACCGGGCGTTGGTGGAACTGGCCCGTGCGCAGCGCGAGCACACTTCGCTGTCGCTGCTGGTGCTGGACCTGGACCATTTCAAGCAGGTGAACGACCAATGGGGGCATCTGGCTGGTGACGCCATGCTGCGCCATGTCACAGGCCTGATGCAGGGCGCCGTGCGTCGCACCGACGTAGTCGGGCGACTTGGCGGGGAAGAGTTTGTGGTGCTGCTGCCGCAAGAAGGGGCCGAGGCAGGCCGCCGCCTGGCTGAGAAACTGCGGCGGCTGATTGCAGCCAATCCCATGTGCGGGGAGAACGCAGCACTGGCCAACACGGAAAGCAGTGTGCCCGCTCTGTCCGTGACGGTGAGCATTGGTGGTGTCAGCTTGCCCCCAGGAGGCCAGGGTAGCCTGGAGACGTTGCTGGACATGGCCGACAAGGCGCTGTACCGGGCCAAAGCTGAAGGACGCAACAGGGTGGTTTGGGCAACGCAGACAGACGCCGAGTTGCTCACGCAAACATTGCCTTGCGGTCAGCGTGTCACTGGCATCAGTGACCAACAAACTATCTGAGTTGCACAGGAGTAAAAACCAAAAAACCCGCAATTCTTGAGAATTGCGGGTTTGACTTGGCGGAGCGAGAGGGATTCGAACCCTCGATGAGGCTCTACACCCCATACTCCCTTAGCAGGGGAGCACCTTCGGCCACTCGGTCATCGCTCCGAAGCTCGTATTATGCCTCAGTTTGCA
>Ga0075012_10004652_pt1 | contig 12720 bp, 6 predicted proteins | sample All_14_2_FD_71474 | JGI IMG/M metagenome (GOLD analysis project Ga0075012, IMG submission 71474) | Freshwater microbial communities in response to fracking from Pennsylvania, USA - Allegheny Zone_MetaG_DW_15 | ecosystem: Environmental > Aquatic > Deep subsurface > Groundwater > Drilled...
GCGGACGAAAGCGACGCCTCAAGCCCAAGGCCCATGGCCTCGACGATCAGGCCGGCCTCGAGAATCTCTTCGGTTGCCGGCGCGCCTTCGGGAGTCACTTCCAAGGCCTTCCTGATTTTCAGCCCCGTCACCTTTCCGTCAGCCGCGACACGATAGCCGACAGGGCGGGTCATCGTCAGAAAATGCACGCCTTCCGTCCTGAACCACGAATCCGCCATATGCCAATGCATTTCCGAGAGCGCCCCGCCATAGACAACCAGCAACTCGCGGGCACCCAACTCGAGAGCCACCCGCGCGCAATCCATGGCACTGTCTCCGCCGGCCAGCAGAAGCACCCGACCGGGAACCGACCGGACGGCTCCGGTCTTGACTTGGCGAAGGAAGCTCACCCCTGCGACAACACCTTCCGCATGGCCCAACGAGCGCTCGCCCCACACGCCCGCAGCCAGAAAGACAGCGTCGTGCTCGCCCCTCACTTGCTCGAGCGTGAGATCCCGCCCCAGTTCGACCCCGAACCTGATCTGCAGGCGCGCCGCACGCAAGGCGGGCATCACGACCGCCTCCGCCTCATCGCGGGCTCCCGTGAACCGGCTGTCGCGGATCGCCAACTCAGGCGTGCCCCCCAGCCGGGAGGCCCGCTCGAAGAGCACCACCTGATGGCCGCGCTCCAACAGCTCCGCCGCACAGGCGATGCCCGCAGGGCCGCCTCCGATGACCGCAACCTTCTTCCCAGTGTTCTCTTCCGGAACCCGAAGCCCGGTCAGACCGTTCAAACGGGCGCGCCAATAGACGGCATGCTGAATGTCGTGAATGGGGATCGGCGTCCCGTCCAGCGTGCCGGCCACGCAGCGGCCTTCGCACAGCGAACCCACGGGGCACAGACACGCGCACATCCCCGGCAACACATTGGTCTTCCGGATGATCTCGTACGCCTCGCCGACAGCCCCCTCCGCAAACGCTTTGAGGAATGCGGGCACATCAATCCTCGTCGGGCAACCCGAACGGCAGGGCGCCGGCTCACAACCCCGACAGCGCTTCGCCTCCTCCCGCAGGTTGTCCTCGGAAAAGTAGCGGCACCGGCGGTACTCCTCCCCGTATTGGGCACGGTCCATGACCACACAACCGGAGCGGCCGCCATCCTTGATCAGCTGAACACAGGCGTCACAGGTGATGCAACACGCGTCCGGATCCAGCTGGCCACTCTTAAGCAAGTCGCCCGCCAGCGCGGGATACGCCAGCGCGGCACGACCGATCCCGATCAGCGAACCCGCGCCTTTTTGCAGAGCCCCCGCCGCGACATAAGGAAGGAGATGACGGAACCAGCTGAACCCGCCAACCACCACGGGAGTGTTCGGCACGGCCTGCTGTACGGCCCGAGTGACTTCGGCCAGGCGCACAAAACGCTGCACAGGTGACAGCCGTTCTTTCTCGCCGTTGGCCGACGGGCCGGCACTCGCGACATTCAAGAGTTGCACTCCCGCCGACTCCAGCATCCGGGCCAGCTCCACAGAGCCGGCGCAGTCCGTCACCCTATCCGGGGCGGGAGAAAAGCGGGAAGCCAGAAGCAACCCGGGGTACGAGGCCCGCAGCTTGCCGGCCACCTCACGCAGAAAACGGCTTCTGTTCTCCAGGGCTCCCCCATAGCGCCCCGGCCGCAGGGTCGCAGAGAGCAACTCCGACAGCAGGTCGCCGTGGCAGGCCTTGAGGTCAACCCCGTCAAAACCGGCCTCTGCCGCAAAGCGGCCTGCGGCGACCGTGACCTCCTGAAGGCGGTCCAGTTCCTCGTCGGTGATCACCGGCGCGTTCTTCGGGATGTTATGCAGCCGGTCGAGCGTCCGGTCATGGCAGGCGATCTGCGGAGCGGCCACGCCTTCCGGACGGCAATAGCGCCCGGCATGAGACAACTGAAGGATAACAAGAACCTCGTGTCCCCAACATTGACGGGCACTCTGCCGGATCTCCCGGACCAGAGCGGCAAAGGCGGCGGCGTTCCTCGGACTGACCAACAGCTGTCGCGGGTTGGAGCGTCCCCGGCCCTCTACAGCGGCAGCCTCCAGCCAGATCAGACCGAAACCGCCCTCCGCCAGACGGCGGTAACGGCGAAAGGTCCATTCGCCGGGCGCGCCTCTGGTGTCGGCGTCACATCCTTCCATCGGCTGGGCGCACAACCGGTTGGGAGCCGTGCGTCCGGCGACCGCGACGGGCTCCCCCAACACAGCGGTGTTGCGGGATATCGGCACGTCCAGTTTTAGACGGCTGGCCTCGTCGCACAGCGCGTCCAGCGTCTGAAAGCGAAAGGACTCAAAGGTATGTGATGAGTGTTTCACGCTTCACGGAGGGTTATCCCGTTTATGGGCATCGCCTGAATCAGCTGCTCTCCCGAGCTTTCCTGCAGCGGCGAGATAGACAACAAACTCATCCTTGCCGTCCAGTCCGAGCAAGGCATCCAGCCGGGCCTGGCTATACCCCATCGAAGCGCACACGCCGCCATGCAGGGACTCTGCGGCCAGATACAGGTTCTGACAAACATGCCCGACCTCGATCGCGATGAGCTTCTGCGCAATGCTGCCGTATTTCCACTCGGTCCGATACGGGAGAGCGGACCAGACGAACGTCACCGCAGCGTGGCCGACAAACGCTTGCCCGTAACAGGCCTCCATCACCTGGGCGCTGAGGGCCGCATCCTCCTTGACGAGCAACAGCTGATGTTCCACGGGCAGGTACCGGTACAGACCGGGAGCCACACCCGCAACGCGGCTGACCACCAGATAGCTCTCAAACGGATGACGCGCGCCGCCGGAAGGGACCGTCCGATAGTGAGCGGTGACCTGCCCCGCAACGTTCGTGTCGATCCGCGAAATCCCCTGCGTGCTCCACAAGAGATAACTCAACTCCTCGAGCGAGAATGCCGCGTCCGAAAATTCGCGCCGACTCCGGCGATTGCGGATCGCGTCCTTCACGCTCATCTCGCCGACCGTGAATTTGTCAGGGGCAACCAGGTCGAGCCGTTTCGAATCGGCTGGGTAAGGCTTCTGAATCGCAGGAGGGGCTACGCCACGATGGGCATCGGTGTCGAGCCGCCAATCGACAGAGGTTCCCCGCAAGAAAGCACGGCGCTGTTCGAGCGGCAACGCAGCGACACCCCGCGCGAAGTGCTCCGCGGACTGAGCCGCATTCTCATCGGCAACGGACGGGAGACCAAACAGAAGCGATACAACCACGGCGCCCCACGCCCTGGCTGTCGTGCGCGTCCACTCAGGAACACCGGAAACGGCATGTGAACCTTGTGGCATCATGAAAGCATCCATTGAGCCGGCCAACGGGTTTTCCAGCGTTCTGGCGCGCCAGTCACGACCCGCATTCAAACCGCTTCACCCGTTGGGTTGAGCCCCGAGGCCACATCCTGCGCCCGTCCCCGTACGGGAAGGGGCGCTTCGGCTAGCCGCGCGGCGGCTCACTTCTTTTTCTTTTTATCGGACGCCGCCGGCTCATACGCTTCCGCGCCGGGCTCCTTCACCTCGGCAAGCAGCCGCTTGACGATCTCGACGGAGTTGATCCCCTCTGAGTCGGCAGAGAAGTTGGTCAGCACACGATGCCGGAGCACCGGCATGGCCGCGCCCCGGATGTCGTTGCAGCTGACATGGATCCGACCTTCCAGCACGGCCCGCGCTTTCGCGGCCAAGATCAGGAACTGTCCTGCGCGCGGACCGGCGCCGGTTGACACGTACTTCTTGGTGCACTCAGGCGCCAGGGCGTCGCTGGGGCGGGTTGCACGGACCAGGCTAACCGCATAACTGACCACATGCTGCGAGACCGGGATCTTACGGACCACTTCCTGCAGGTGGATCACGGCCTGCTTATCAATCACCACTTGCGGTTCCGCGCCCGAGGCCATCGTGGTCCGGCTGATCACCGTGATCTCCTCTTCAAGCGTCGGGTAGTCCACGAAAATATTGAACATGAACCGGTCGAGCTGAGCTTCAGGCAGGGGATAGGTTCCTTCCTGCTCGATGGGGTTCTGCGTCGCCAGCACGAAGAAAGGCTTGTCGAGCTTGTAGACCTCTTTGCCCACACTGACCTGCTTCTCCTGCATGGCCTCCAGCAACGCCGCCTGCGTCTTCGGCGGCGTACGGTTGATCTCGTCGGCCAGCAGCATGTTGCAGAAGATCGGCCCCTGCATGAACCTGAACTGCTTTTGCTGCGTCACCTGATCCGTCTCCAGCACCTCGGTCCCCGTGATGTCGGAGGGCATCAGGTCGGGCGTGAACTGGATCCGCTTGAACTTCATATCCAGCACTTTGGCGATGGTGTTGACGGTCAAGGTCTTGGCCAATCCCGGCAGTCCGATGAGCAGGGCGTGCCCGCCGGCGATGATGCACATCAGAATCTCATTGAGAACGTCTTCCTGCCCGATAATGACCTTCCCGACCTCTTTGCGGATGGCGTCCATGGATTGGCGCATCTGCTCAACCAGTTTCAGGTCGTCGGCCGTCGTCAGGGTTTTCGCCTCGGGTTCCGCGCGCTGGGAAGCTGCCGCAGGTGCGGCGGGCTGCTGTGGGGCTGCCGCCACGTCCGCAGGCTGAGGAGCTGCCGCAGCCACGGCGGCGTCACTCCGGAACATAAAGGCCGTATCGCCGATCGCAATCACGTCGCCCTCTTTCAAGAGCGCGGCTGAAATGGCCTCGCCATTAAGAAAGGTCCCGTTGGCGCTGTCTAAATCGGAAAGATACCACTCCCCGTTATTGGGTGTGAACTTGGCGTGGTGACGGGACACTTTCGAATCATCCAACAGCTGAATATCGCTGCTTTCATCGCGGCCGACCACGACCTCGGCATCCGCAAACGCGAACTCCTGTCCTTTCCACTGCCCCTGAGTTACCAACAGACTCGTCATAGAGGTTCCTTTCTTCGCCCGTGCCGGGCTTACTTCTTTTCTTTACTAAGATCGAGATTGCCCAAATCCTTGACGGTGCTCGTCACGCGGATCTTGGACAACTGCCCCGAATAATGGTGGGGCGGATTAAGCAGTTTAAGATCGACCGTCAGAGGATACAGGTCTCGCTTTTGAACGACCTGCCATCCCACGCCGACATTCTTCAGCCAGATCAGCTTAAATGTCCGACGGCCCTTCCCGGCTTCAAGCCGGGTATCGTCGGACTTGACCATGCCCGGCCCGTCCCGGTACTGGGTGACCACGCACCGGGCAAGGTTGCCCCGCCCGGTGGTTCCGGCCATGCGGTGAATGACCTTCTTGTTGAAAAACGGGTCGGACGCGTTCACGATCTGGGTGATGCCCTCGCGGTCTCTGGCCGTGAGCGTGTCAGGCTCGAACGTCAACTCGAGCCCCTCGTAGAACTCGTTCTCATAGATGACGAAGAGGTCGTACTTCGCCATCGGCAGATTCTGAAAAAGAAACCCTTGCCGGTTATCTCCCGTGATCTTGCCTTCGTAGACAAACCGCGGCTCGTCGGGCGGCATGGCCAGCACCTGGACAATCGGCCGTGCGGGTTTAATGATCGTGCCTTGAATCCCGCCCGTCGCGGAAGGGTCCGGGGCCGTATACAGCCGGGAACGCTCTTCGGCGGCCGACGCCGACAATGCCCATGCCATCAGCGAAGCACGCAAAACATACCTGATACACTTGCTCATTTCCCGTCCTCCTTCAGGGCCGCCCGCACCCGATGTGCCGCGGCCCCGATGTCTGCCAATCCTACTCCTCCGGCGTGCCGCCGAAGAGCGCCCGCTTGCGGATCTCCTCTTTATATTTCTCGATCGCCTCGGCAGGCTCGTTCATGTCGACCATGCACTGCCTGTTCAGCTCCATCGCCTCCGGCAAGAAATTCGATATGTCGACCTGCTCACAGTATGCGCTCAAAAGCTGGCGGGCCCGCTTGAAATCCTTTAACGCCCTATACAGCTTCGCCTCGCAGAGAATGTAATCGCCCGAGATCTTAGAAAGGGGGAACATGCGTTCCCACGACTGCAAGGCCTGAAAAGCCTCAAGGTAAAAACCCTGCTCAATCAGGACGTTCACGTTCTCGGAGGCGGCCACATCACGGATGGCGGAAAGCTTCCACGCGGGCAAACTGGAAGGCGGCTCGATGGGAACGTATTTCGACGGTTCCTCCACCTTCGGGGGCTCCTTCTTGTTTTTGTCGGCACCCTTCTCTTTGACGGGCTCTTCGGTTTTTTTATGAGACCGCGTGGGCCCGGAAGAAAGGGCCGTGAGACGCTTCGGCACGACCGAAGCGACCGTAGCCTTGGCGCGATTCTGCACATCGCCGTACCGCTGGGTCGCGGCGTTGATGTTGCGCGCGAGAAACTCCAGATCGCCCATCCGTATCTTCGCCCACTCTCCCGCCTCGCCGCTGTCACCCAGCAGAGGGGTGATGACCCTTCGGGCGCCATCCAGATCGTTGAGGTAATACATGAGGACCTCCGCACCCTTCAACCTCAGCACCGCCGAGCGGCCACCGGAGAACTCGTCGGCACCCAGTTTCGAGGCCCATCTGACGGCCTCCTGCGGCTTGCGGGGCCCCAGGGAGAAAAGGAAGATGTCCTCCAGCACGGCTTGTCGTTCAGGGGTCAGCTTCTTCTTGAAAAAGTCCCACCGCTGCGTCACGATATACTCGAGAAGCGCATTGCCGCCCGAAATATCCAAAACACGGAAGAAATTATTCAACATGGCCGCATCCCACGTGGCGGTCGGGTCAACCTTTTCCGGATAGGCCTTCAACATGGCGAGACAGGCCCGCTTGAACGTGAACCGCGTTTGCTCGTCATCCAAGCTGCTGCTTTCATCCGTATGGAAGAAAACAATCGTGCTCATTGACGCGCGCCGGCCGGCCGCTTCCGCAGTCAGCGTGACCCGGCCATACCGGTCGCTCTTAAAAAGCCAGTGGGTCTCAGCTCCGTCAGCCAAGGCGTTCGGGGCCTGCTCAAAACTCCAGCTGTAACGGGTGTCTTTGGGGTTGCTTTTCGTCACGGCTTTGAGCGTATACGCGACGAGCGTTTCTTCGCCCTCGTTCGCGAACAGACTGTCCGGCGCGACGGTGAACGAGGCGACCACGCCCGCCCGCGAATGAATATCGAGCAGGCTGCAGTCTCCCGACCTGACGACCCGCTCGTCATCGATGATGCAGCTTTCGCACATCGGCGTGCCCGGATACCTCAAGTCGCTCGCACGCGGCCCACCCAGCTCTTGGACGGTCGTCTTGGGGGTACGCCACGTGAACATCATCGGCCCGATGGCCGTGCCCTCCGGGGCATAACCAAAAAGCTCAAGCTTGTGCAAGCCTGCCGTCAGGCCGACCTCTCCCCCCACGCCGCCGAGCTTCTCGTTTTTCTTGGACTGAGCCACGGTCTTCCCGTCGATGGCAATCTCCATCTGCCCCGACCGGCTCTGGGGCGCAACCCATGTCGGGCCGGGATCCTTGACATCAATATAAGCCAACAGATACATGGCGTTGCCGCCGGGCTTCCACTCCCGCATCGCCAGCGGAACGGAACGTCCTTGCCAAGTGCCGCCCGACCACGACTGATTAAAGAAGTGGGTTTTTGCGTCGACCGTGCCCAACTGGGCCAGTTTGAGCGCCGCCGCTTTGCCGCTCGTCCCGTTGACCTCACACAGGATGGCGCCGGGCGTCAGCCCGCTCTCCGGCGTCCAGGTCTTCAGCTTTTTGCTCCCGCGGACATAGATCACCGCCGTCTCGCCGGACTTCGGCGCCTGGAAGACCAAGCCGCATCCGGTGTCTTTACAGTGCCACAGCACCGCGCTGGTCAGCGGATTTCCAGCCTCGTCAAGCACAACCGTTTCGGGGAAAGGGCCGGGCAAGCTCCCCCCGTCGGGGAGATACACAAAAAAGCCGGCGCTCGGATGGCTGGGTGCCCTCGACAATCCCACCACGAAACGGATCGACGCGTCCTTGACCGCCCACTCGCCGGGCTCGGCCGCCCGGCACAGCACCGCCGCCGCACAGGCTGCCAAAGCAAAACACCACGTCGCTAGTCGAGTTGTCTTAATCATAAGCTTAATCGTCCCGCTCCTCGTCCAAGACGAATAACGTTACAGCCCCTCGTTGAGTTTTTTGTAGTAGTCGGCATTCAGGCCCCGATACTTGGCGGGCGACAGATCTTGCTCGGCCTCGATGACGTCCGTCAAAGTCGAGGTGGCGATCCCGCCGTCGAGCGTGGACGCGCTGCCCTCGCCGAGCTCCGTCTTGGCTTTCTTCAAAGCCCCGATCGCCTTCCGCCTAAGCTCCGCCACCTGTCCGATGGGGACCCCTTTGGACACCGCGTCAGAGGCTTGGCGGATGTGGTGAGCCGCAGATTTCAGCGAGTCGGTGCGCAGGCCTTTCATCGAAGCCTGGGCATACGACTGGTCCGCCCGCTTGGCCATCCTCGCCAGGCTGTCGGCCCACGAGCCAGCCTCGGTCGCATCCATGCGCTCAGTGCCGCCGCCGTCACCCCAGTCGTCGCCTTTGCCGGAGCCCAGCTTGCCGCCGCCGGTGGCCTTGGTCTTCGCCTCGCCATCCGCCGTGACCTGTCCGGATTGGGTGGGATCTTTCGTCCGGCGCGCCTCGATGTTCTCATCGCCTTTACCGATGGTCCCCGACCCTGCCGCGCTTTCACCGCTCGCCATGCCCTGACGTCCGACATTCGACCGGCCGTCCTGCTCCTTGTGGTCCGGGGTCGAGTTGCCGGACTTACCCTTCGCCGAAAACGTTGTCGTATCGCCCTCAGTGATCAAACCGCCCATTTCCATGTCCGGCACGGCCTGGTTGATGGCGCCGTCGTCGGCCGCCTTGTCGACCGACTCGTCGATGTCCAACAGATCGCCGATGATATCCTCCATCGCCGTCTGCAGGGGCGTCAGAGCGACACCGTCCGGCATCTCCTCTTTGTCGAACGCCTCGTCGGTAACCTTTGTGGTGTCGGGCTTCTCTCCCAGCCATGACTCAAAGTCGTCCATGAGCTCTTTGGCCTTCTCCATCGCGTCCAGGTAGTGCTCGCGCTTCATGACCGCCTTTTCGGCCACGGGGCCCCCTTCCGGGTCCTTTTCGCCGGAACCTTTTTCTTGGGTGACCTCTTCAAAAACGGAATAGACGTCCTCGACCAAATCGTTGCCGACGTTCAGATGGGCAAAGATGTCCAAGTCGCGCGGGATCTGCAGCATCGCCTCCTCGATGTTTTTCTTGATTTCCGAGGCTTCCTCCTCCATCGCATCGAAGTCCTTGGTGTTGCTGCTCTTCACCTCTTCGATCTTATCCATTTCCTCCTTCAGTTTTTTCTCAAGCGTCTTGAGTTTCTCCAGCTTCGCCTCGGCGATCTGAAGCGCTTCAATCATCTCCTCACGCTTTTCTTTTTCATCCTGCGCCCGGACCTCCTCAAACCGCTTGCGGGCGACCTGGAGCTTATCGTAGGCGCTCCGCTCGTGCCCGATCGCTTCGCGGGGCGCATTCTTTTCCAGCTGCTCCGCGGCCAAAAGCATATCCGCCGTGATCTTTTGCTGTTCGCAATACGACGCGACCGATTCGAGAAAGGCGCACTGCTCTTTGTCTTCGCCTTGCCCTGCAGCCGCTTCGGTCTGGCACGCTTTGACAAATACCGTCACCTCCGAACTCAACGCGTCCTGCTCCTCAATCACCGAGGCGGCGACCGCCACACCCTGTGTCGCACACTGGCTGGAGACCTGGATGATTTTGGCTTGGCCGTTGATGATCCCGTCCAATATCCCGATCAGGGAACTGGTGCTCTTGCTCGCCTCGGCCTGCTTTGCCGACTCCCCGGCAAAGGTCAGCTGCCGGAGGATTTTTTCCTGCATCGAAAGGGCATGAACGGTCTGCCTGTCTTTCTCCGCCGCATCCCTCAAAGCGGGAATGCCCTTCAGCGTGGGAATAACCTCGGCCATCTCGTTTATGTACAGCTTCTTGACCGGCTGAACCAGATTGCCCAAGCTTCTGCCGCCGCCATTCTCGAGCAACAGCCGGACCTTCTGCCGGATGTTCTCCTGACGCGAGGCCGTCTCACCCCACTGCTCCGGCGTGCTGCTCGTCAAGGTGCCCTGCAGCTGTTTGGTCTTCGTGATATTCTCGCGTTGAAGCTGAATGACCTGTTCCAAGCCCTCTGCGTTTTTCTTGTCCAGCTCTTCCCTCTTTTTTGCGGCCAGCGCCATATCTTCCGGCTCGAACACCAGCGGTCCGGAGACGGTCACATGGCCGGCCTCCGTGCGGTTGTCTTTCACCACGACCCTCAAAACCATGGGGCCCACATCCGAGGTCTTGCGGACAACCCCCTTCCAAAGGTCGGAGAACTCCTTGCCTTTGATTTCCGCCCGGGTGTATGTCTTCAACACTTTGGCCGGGGCCGAGGGATCATCCGGCTTGGAAAGTTGCTCGATGGTGACGTCCCCCAACCCGAAATCATCGGAGACCGAGAAGTCGATGAAGGGCGAGGAACCGGGCGGCAGGGCCACCGGCTTCTGGGGATATTTGACCGAAAGCACCGGCGGGCGGTCCGGCAGAAGGTTGAACCCCACCGTGCTTTCCGCCTTGTCGCCCGCCACGCTCTGGGCAGAGAGGACGAAAGACGCGCCGTTCGTGACAATGACCGAGACGGTCCCGCCCTGGGCGTCCCCCTTGCGTTCAAGTTCCACCGGCTCGCCCGTCCCTGAGAGAACCAGGCTGCGCAGGGCTGAATTGCAGACCGCCGAGAGCACGACCTCAGACCCGACGGGGATATCGATGGCCTTCGCCTGCGCATCGTATTTCTTAGCAGGCAGCCCCATGTAAGAAGGCGGCACCACCTTCAACGAGACAGAGCTGAAAGCCAGAGGAGGCCGCAAGGTGATCTCGCTCCAATCAGGAGGATAGGCGTCGCCGGCGCGAAAACGGTACTTGAGCTCCGTGGTGACCTTGGAGATCTCGTGCCGGAAACCTTCCTCGCCGCCCCCTTTAAGCGCGCCCAAACGATACGTCTTGAGTTCGCCGTCAGCCGGATGCACGTCGAGGACGACCTCATGTCCGGCGCGTCCCTCGACTTGGCACGACAGTTTGAGACTGCTGCCCTGCAGAACGGTCGTGCTTCCGGGGCTCACGCTGACAATGTGCGTCATGCTGACCGGCGTAAGATCCGCAAACGGGTTCAGGACCCGTGTCATCGCCACCGACCACGCCCGGCCCAGGAAAGGGAACGGCACCAGCAGCAGGACCAGCGCCACGCCCAGCGACAGCTGTGCCCGGCGCAACGTGCGCCGGTCCTTCATCGCGCCGAAATCCAGCCCGCTCCAGTGCGGGATCTCCATCCTGACATAGGCCGCCACGAAAGAATCTTTAAGGCCGGATGCGGAAAACAGAAGATAGTTGATCAGGTGGTTGTCGAGTTGCGGGAAGGCTTGCTCCACACAGACCGCAACCGCCTCGGGCGAATGGCGCCGCACAAGCGCCTTCATGACCAGCCACGCCATCGCGCCGGTCACAATCAGGAGAATGGCCCACGCCACAAACCGACCGCTCCGGTCGTAACGTGCCAGTAGGTCGACCCCTGCCAAGCAGAAGACCAGAAAAAGGAAAAGAGCCAAACCGACCGTCAAGCGGAATTCCGCCTTCCAACGGTTCAGCAGTTGCCCGATCCTTTCAAGCTGCTTTATCAATGTTGAGGGTGCCATAAACAATCTCCTTGCCTGTGTCGGCGGTCAGGGTGGCAGCCGGCTTATTGCGTGACCTTGACCTTGCCAGGCAACTTGGTGATCCGCACGTTGGAAACATAGAAGTTGCCGTCTTCGAAATACGTCGCGCCGGGCACGTACATCAGGACGGTGATGTACCGGATTTTCTTCAAGTGCCCATACGCCGTTGCCGAAACCTGGGCATGGGGAATGCCGACGGTCACGGTTTTCCACATCGGCCCTTTCGTCGCAACGTATTCCGCCTTGTACATGCGCCTCAAGTCCTGAAGCTTCACGTTCTCGCCGGGAGGAATCCCCGGCTTCAGGTTGTATCCCTGGAACAGGGTGTTCACGACCACTTTCTCCACGTAGATGTCGAACGTGCACTGATACATGTCACCGGCCTCGTAGGGAATCAGCGGAGTCTCGACCTTCGACTCGAAACCGCTCGGCACCGCGATTTTCAGCACATTCTTCCGACCTTTGAACTCGGGGAGGACCGAGGCGTTCTTGCCGTTGCCCATCTGCTGCTTGTTGCGGGTCCAGTCGTAATCGACGTTCCATCCGTCGAGCGCTCCCTTGCTCGACGTGAAGTCGCAGTTGTAACAGTAATTGGTCTCCGCCGGCGCGGCCCAGGAAGACAGCGCCATGGTTAAGCCCAACAGAGTTGCAATGATCTCCCGCATGCGTTTCATAACACGTCCTCCCGGCCGAAGCGGCCCTCCTGATCCTACGTCAAATTCCGGAACTTCCTGATGACCCATTCAACCGCAATCAATGCTATCAGGATACCAAGAATCGCCCAGTGCTGCCAATAAGTCTTGTATTCGGAGATGCTCTGCTCCAGTTTCTTCGGCGAGAGTGCAGACAAGGTTCGGTCCAGATCGGCGGCCGACTCGAAAAACGCCCCGCCGCTATTCGCCGCGATCGCTTTCAACGTCGCGACGTCCGGAGGACGCGGTATGGACTCGGGCGAATACGGTTTGACCGAGAAGAACACCGACTCCGACTCCAGCCGCCGCCCCCCGGTTTCGGAGAACACGGCCACCGAAAAC
>Ga0075012_10004653_pt1 | contig 12720 bp, 4 predicted proteins | sample All_14_2_FD_71474 | JGI IMG/M metagenome (GOLD analysis project Ga0075012, IMG submission 71474) | Freshwater microbial communities in response to fracking from Pennsylvania, USA - Allegheny Zone_MetaG_DW_15 | ecosystem: Environmental > Aquatic > Deep subsurface > Groundwater > Drilled...
CTGCAGAAGGGGCTGACTATACTAAACATAGCTCTTCACCAATAGTAAGCGCAAGTTTGGTCTTAGAAACGGAAAGAAGAGTCCATCCGAAGGACCCACAGACAGCCCTGGTAGGTCTCTTCCACGCTTTTAAAGAATGGCCAGGTCAGCGTTTTCCGTGCTCATCATCACAATCATTGCGCTGTTTCTACTGCTAAACCTCGGCTCAAACGCGTGCCCTATGGAGACAAATCAACAAGAAGAGTGGGGAATGCCAGGAGGATTTTCAGCCCCCCACGCGCCCTCCGCGGAGGAACTCTTTATCCTGAAGAGAGCGTGGCATCAGACTCTGAACAAGTGCTCCCACTTGCCCAAAGAATTTGAGCACGTCAAGGTCTGCTCGGTTCGTAAACAGGGTAAGCGTCATCTTCTTAGGCGCTAAGGGGAGAGCAAACACACACTAACTCGATTCCCTGCAGTGGTCGCCGGAATGAACTATGAATACACGCTGTCTGACAGTACCGGGAACACGTTCAAGACGGTCATCTATGTGCCGATCGGTCAGCAGGACAACAATGACCAAGTCCTCCGTGTGACCATGTGCGAGTCCCAGGGTGCCTCCGGTGAGGTCAAGGCGAGCTGAACGTGAGGCTCGCTGTGGCCAGTCGAGTAGGTCAACGAGGAGAGTACGAGGTTACTCAGTCCATGAAAGTGATGTTTGTTGGTGGGGCGATGCAGTTGAATGAATCTTTTCCGAACGATTTCGCGATGCGTACTACATATATACCGTAGTTATAGTGTAACATTGTTGTTTCCCTCCCCCGGCGGGTGCACCGTCATCTTGTGTCCTTGTGGCCAAACATGAGTCGGAGGGTTTATTCATTCGACATTACACGTCATTCACAGTGGTGAAAAGTCTGACATTCACTCACCCGTCCTTTCATTTCACATGTTGAAATGAACGGATGATACTTGGCTTACGTTCGGTGGTCTGACTCCCGTCGAGGAGTGTCCTCACAGAAGATTTGAGATGCGGTTGACCTTATGCCGAATATGCTCGATATCATCTTCAGTGATCGGGCGTGACCCTCCGGGAAAAACCGGGATAAAAACGAGTCGAATCTTCAGAACCTCTTTCGGCGGCTCAACCCCCATTGCATCGATAATACGGGAACAGATGGTGCGCAAGTTCTCCCTCCACCCTTGAAAGCGATCTCTCTCAGTATCCACCTTAATTCCCAGCATGGGGTCAACCTCCATTGAGAAAGTGGCCAACGAGTTATTCATGAACGCCACAGGGACTGTGAGGATTTGAGCGTTGTTCTTCACGCTGGTGTAATCGGTGAAGCGACTCAACTCGAGCTTAACGCCGACCGCGGGGGGAGGGTCGTTCAAATGTTCCGCCAGAGCTCTCGAAAGGGCTTCAATCAAGTTCATGCGCGCAGTTTGGACCGCCGGTGGAAGGCCACGATTCACGTTCAAGTAGTTGTTGAAAACATGACCAAGATAAGTCAACTTGAGCTTGGTCATTCCACGCATTTGGTCCATATTGTTGTAAATAAGACGGGCAACAGTATCGCTTGGTGGGCGCTCGCCCAAACTCGTCAAAGTAGGAATGCGGTCGATCAAAGTCTCGAGAGCATTCTCCGAGAAACAGTCTACAGCACAAGGAGTGACCAGGAAGCTGGAAATTGCGAGTAAGAACTTGTTTGTCGCCGAAAAGCTGGGGCTGATATCAAAGAGGATGACGTCGCACTTCTCGTCTTCGGCAATCTTCATGATGTTGTTGTACAAAAAAGCGAGATTGTTGAAAAGAGCAGGCGTGGCTATAGCATACCCGATGGTTCGATCAAAGTCTTCGGTGTCTCCCAGCAAATCCTCAGTGGCAACCACAAATTTCACTGCCGATTTTGAGGTTTTCAGGGGGGTGGCGATCACTCGGTCGCTAGGGATAGGCCGGGTCGAGAAAAGATGCGATGTCGTGAGGAGGTGTCGATTTTCGACAAAGGTAGTCCACTTCTCCGTTGGGGCCATCTGGACATTGAGAGTGCTCCAAGATATGTTGCACTGCGGATCAAAGTCCACAACGAGCGGCTGAAGGCCCTTCTCGAGCAACCCCCACATGATCATGTGGCTGTTTGTCGTCTTGCCCACACCCCCCTTATGATTGAAGCAAGTGAGAATGGGGGGATTGGCCTTCACGGCCTCTCCCTTGACTCGTTTGGCTTCGACGGTGCTTGCCATTTTAATCCAATCCAAGTTGCCAAGTCGTGTTGTCGGGTCAAGACTGGGGAATTGGAATCGGCTATGAAGGAGACTTCTGAGACACTTAGACGACACTCTACTATGTATTCGTGTTGTGATATGGGGGGGGTGGGCGGATATAGCCGAGGACGGATGTCGCGAGGTGGGAATAACCGGGTTTTAGGTAATGGGCGCCAGAATTGGAGTTGGGTGGATTTCTTCTCTGTGTGTGGAAGCGCTTACAATCTTTTAACTTGGACCAACCACCCAGATTCGAAGAGCCCAGGGCCCGATGTGTGCATCAGTCGCATCTGTGTCTAAGCGGCCAGCTTAATAGGTTTTATGGATGCGACTCAAACAGGATGCTGAGCAGCGAGAAAACTCCTCTCTTTGCTAGAAGTCCTTACGCTGGAAACTGAGCAGAAACAGGTTCGGGCGAAAAATCTCAAAATCGGGCGTTTTTTTGACGTTGCTGTACTCTATCTTTTCCGTCCATATCGAGACGACGCATCGTCACCGCCCAAAAAGGAGAAGAAGATCAAGAAATAGCCGCCAAGAAGGTGCGTGTGTGTCCGTGTAGTGGTGCGTTCGTGTTCCTTTTTAATAGGGAAGTGCGTTGTATGGTGAGTGAGTCGACGGACACGCACACAGCCCGCAACGGGGATAGTACTATATGTAACGGTGTTGTACGTACGTAGTGCGCTGTCGGTCATGTGTGTTGTTTTCCTTGTGCTGTGATGACGAGGTCGGGAGGGAGCTGTCAATAAAGTTGAATGGGGGCTCTACAGCTATAATCTTGATTTGCGCCACGCCTCATCAACGGTTTACTAATACGGACGCCCCATCCGATCAGAAAGGGGGAGAAATATTCCGTTTTGTAAAACTCTGTTCTTTCTGCCGATGTGTTTTGATTCGTCTTCTCTCGTTCCAGGGTCTCCTCACCGTCTTGTCCGCCTTGTAGTGGTATGCCTACGTTCAGAAGTACTTGCAATCTCTAACTTATAGCCCGACTATCGCAAATCAAATCCAGGGAGCCCGAGGCCCGATGAACAGCCAGAGGCCTCATATTGTATCGTATTGATTGTAGCTCGTTAAAAACCTTGCGATGTATCGAGTTTTTACTTATCAACACGCACAGACGGTGTCCGCGCACCGTCTATGTTGCTAGACGGATAATCGATCAGGAGTCGCGCACTGTCCATGAGCAGCAGGGTCTTTTATCGATGTAGGGATTGATCGGACTTTATACTTAGAAACGTATGTTTGCGGATCATATCGGCCTAACTGTAAACTTGAGTATATAGACTACACCTCTGACATGCGTTTCCTATCCCTGTAGGATGGGGCTTTCATCATCTCAAGCTCCATGGCATCAATCATTCCGAACTCGCCCGGACGCGATGGCTTAAGCGCGTTTTGGATGAACTGCAAAAACACGACGAGGCAGGAGGATAAGAGGGACGCGAGAAATAAGGATCGATGTTCCGGACACTTACCCTTCTCCGAAGCATCCACTAAAGTATCCGATTAACACGAAACCGACCAATAGTAACAGGGCAACGCAGGTCCAGATGCAACGCTCGTCTCGTTCATTGCGTATCGCCATTTTTTTGGGTCTGGCGGCGGCCGGGCAACACGAGCTGCTCCCACCGGGGTATGCGGAATCGTCACGGCGACAACAGTAATTGCGTTATGAGTGTCGCAACGCCTAGAAAGATGCAACCCCATCTAATGTTATCTTTCGTGCACGCAGCACTTGGAATGATGAATACGATAAAGTGGCGGACAATGGCGAGGATACTGCTTCCGACTGTGAGTCAACCGGCGAATCGCTAGAAATCCTCAATCAACTCAGGGGGATACTCGTTGCAAGCACATGCATAGCAAAGATATGATGATGCATTTTTTCCCAAATCTTACCGCACCTGGACGACTTGTCTGCTTTTCTTGTCTCTCGCCCGACTAGAGACGTTGCGTCTTCTTCCCCCTTTTCAGTGGTTTGTGGGACTCCAGTGGAACGTGGAACGCAACCAGACCGAGCTTAAAATGCCCTACCCGGGTATCTGCTTAGAAGTAAGGCGCGACGTGGCCATCTGGCAGCCCGCAAAATCCAAAAATGGGTGACTGCTCCTCTGCTGTTTAGATTTCTTCCTTGATTATTGTAGAGTGCGAGTGCAGACACTACCTCCTAGGCAGGTCCCTTGTTCAAATCTCAGTCAGGTATGGAGGTACCATATTCAAAAAGCATCTAGAAAGGCAAAAATCTAGGTACTCGAGAATGCTTCGGAACAAGAACACGCCGCTCCCTCTGCACCACGGCGCGCAGGGCGGAGGCGCGGTAAACCCGCAGAGCGTCAACGCAGCTCTGGAGAAGGGGCTCAGCATGGTGGGTCTCGCAACCACCAAGACGGGAAGCGGGGAGAAAGAAAAGGCGTATGTGGTCAAGCAGAACTCCGTGTTGAAGGGCGTGCTGTGTTTGGTCCTTATTGGCGTGTGCGGGCTTATCATCCTCTTTTCGACCGTGCTCGAACTCAAGGTGGCGAGGAGAGGCCTCATCATTAGCGAGGCTCATCACCGCAAGGAGGAGCACCACGACCACGAGGACTTGCTAAGGACGAGCCTGGAGCTGCAGGAGGCACTTGAGGCGACGATCGAAGAGACTTCACTCGTGGACGAGTTCCGGGCGTATTTTGACAAATCTATCGGCACCTTGGATAACCGCATCGACCGGCTGTTCTCCGAGGCCGGAGTGGGAAGCGAAGTGGCCGATAAGGCCAAGCAACTTCAGAGGGACTTTGAGAGAGACTTGGACATACGGCTGAACAAGATCCTCAATCGGTTCCACAAGCGGGCGATGGAGGCGAGAACAAAGGTCGTGGCCATTGCCAAGGCCATGGGAAGAACGATCGATATTGACGCGACTAACATGAAGAAGTACGGAGAGCGACTCGAACAGCTCGGCGTGGATGAGAACTATGCAGAGAAGCTCGAAGAGCAGTACGATGAACAGAATCAAGACGAGTTCCAGCCTCCCGAGAACGAAGAGCTCACGGAGGAAGAGCGTAATCGAACCCCGGAGGAGCTTAGGGAAAGGAGAGAGCGCGAGGCCCAGGAGCAAGCTGAAGAGTCGGAGAGAGAGATTGAGGGACAGCTGAATACCTTTTTCAAGAAGCTCCAGGGATTGACCTTGCCAACGATCCCTCCTGAGAAGATTACCGTAATCGAGACCGGACTAAACGAGCTCCTTGCCACGCTTCAGGACGAAACAAAGGAAACCGATCTGGACATGGTCGAGAAGAAGATGGAGGAGCTCATTATGACTCAGGCTCCCGGATCTCTGAATGAAAAGTTTGATCCGAATAAGCACGACTCTTTGATTGACTTTTACGTCGGCTTCGTGGAGCGCGCCAAGCTGCAGCCGCACAAGCAGACTCTGATAGATTTGTACAATGGATGGAAGTCACCCGGGTCCCAGCTGACCGCTATGAACGTTCTGGCCGCGATTGAGAACGTCGCAGTGAAGGAGCAGTTGATGAAGATATTCGACCTACTGGAGGGTAATGACATCGACCCCCGAACTGAAACAAAGGACGAGCAGGAAGCGAACCCCAACCGCTAGTCCATTCTTGACAGATCTTTAAGACCATGTATATGAATTCAAATCCCCTCAGCGCGGCTTCTAACTTCTAGTGCAGGTGATGCACTCGGGTCAATTCTCGATGGATGGTCTCAAACGTATGTTATTCTTCTACAAAGCAATCATTCTGTTTCAGAGCTGATACATGACGGGACAAGGACCATTTACAAAGAGAGAACAAGAACCAAGATCACACAACGCCCCAAGAAAACGCAGCAGCAGCAGTAGTAGTAGGAGTAACAAAGTCTATGCACGTACTTCCATTCATCATCTTTAGAAGCAGAGCCACTCGTACCGCTTGCCAAAAGTCTTGGGCAGCTCGCACCCTAATGCTTCTCTCCGGATATCTCTAAATTGCTCAAAGGTAATCTCTCTACTTAACAGCAGCTTTCTAAGCTCGGTCGGGGCCAGAGTCTTCAGGCGTTGCTTCAGCTCGGCAGCCTTGCGCTCCTCCTCAGTGGGAGGGATCTGTACGGGGAAGTGCCATTTCCCAGCGTCCGAGCATTGGATCTGGACCGAGTAAGTCAAAGGCGGGTAAACGGAAGCCACCAGCTTTTGCTCAGCCTCCATCCAGACCACATCGTATGCAGTCTGGTGGCGTTCTTTCCACCGGGCGAATGCGCAGGTGGACTGGATCATCTCGAATCTATGGTCTCTCATCTGGTCGTTGGTCACCATCCAGTTCCTCGGGCCCATCTTGATGGACATGTGCAACCAGAAAACGTCGTCGTTGTGGCCGTGCGGCACGACAAACAGACAATTGGCCTCTCGCCACTTGTTCTCCAGGTCTTTGGGAATACCGCGCTTGTTAAAGTGACGAGCGTGGAAGAAGAGCAAGGGTTTCCTTCCCATTTCCCTCAGCTTTGTCATAACCAAGTCGGCCTGATTGTATCGAGGATCAGGGTCCGAGGTCGACGAGGCGCGAAAGTAAGAGATGTTAGCGCCGTCCACCACCGTGTCAAACTTTTGAATATTCCGCTGCTCCCATCCCAGAAACTTTTCCCAGTCCACTTTCTTCGCCGGGGTCTGCAGAGGTGCGAGCGCTTCAGTCTGCTTCAGGATAAGTTCGAGCTGCTCCGCATCGGGCTCTACGCTCTTCATCGCAGCTCCACAGCACTGACAACGGTTCTCAGCGTCTAGAGGCTGCGGCTTGGCGTCCTTGCACATGGGATTGTTCGCACTGAAGAAGTCTCTGGCGGCATTGATGAGCCGTTCAGACGGGGGCTCAGTAGCGCGCTTGACACAGTCCCGAAGAACCTCCTCCACCCACTCGAGGCGCTCCACGGGAAGGAGATCCTGGTCCACGGCGTACGTCGCATCGTCGGATGAGGACGAGTGCGTGTTCGGGTCTCGCTGGGACCTGGCGCACGCCTCGACAACGACCGAGACGTCGTCCTCGAATAGCAAATCCGATGACTGAGCCGCAATCATCTCCTGGTAGATGGTTCTCGCGAGGTGGAGACGTCCCGGATCCTCGCAAGCCTTGGCGAGCAACGGGGAGTACGTACGGTGACGAGGCATGTGTCCGTAGTCCTTCATTTCCTTGATCACGTCCATCGCCTTGTCGAACGCATCTAGTTTGAGAAGCACACGAGCCGCCGTGGTAAAGAACGCCTCGTCTGGTTTCTCGTTAATCTCCTTCGTCTTCTCGTAGACTTGGAGAACTTCGTCTAGGAGAGAAGCATCCAAAGCGTCCGCGCTTACCAGAGTGGAAAGCACTACGTTGGCCAGGTCAAACGGGACCTGAACTTCCTGGTCGACCATGGCCTTGAACGCCGCCAGGGCTGCTTTCACGTCGTTTGTCTTCTTTGCGTCCACGACGGCTCTCCGCAGTTCGATCGGGACGTTAGCGTTGGCCGCGAACCTTGCCCGCTTCTGCTTTCCCCCCATTTCCAACGTTGAAAACACTCGACCTGTCTGAAAAGAATGAAGGAGGAGAAGCCTTGCGGGAGGAAGTCGTTGGTTTAGACTAGACCGTAGCAAAGGTCGGTTTTGCGAGTTTATTAGAAACAAGAGGGGAGACGGCGAGGACGACGAGGGGAGGAGCTTCCTGGCCGCACTGGGGACGGTCCACCTCAACATTCACTCAACAGGCTTGCTTGGACGTCTACGCTAAAGACCATCCGCTCGTCTTCATTATTTTTTCCAAAATTTTTCAACTTTCAAAGAGAAGAAAAAGGTACCTACAGCTGGTGCTTGCTTAAAAAGAACAATCGCAAAAGCACTGACGCGCTTAACTATCCCAGCAAGTCGATGGATTTCACGCCAAGTCCAAGTTGTGATTGTGAAACCTGGTTGGATGAGCGATACCACTTGACTTGTACATGGTACTAGACTTGAAGCTCGGTATAAACCTACCTTCTGTTTCTACGGCCCTCATCCAGCAGAAGACTCATTAGTAGGTATTTGGAATCTATCGTTCTTCTTGTTGCTGTTTTGGAAAGCATTCTTTAACCATTGTACCCACCGACTAATAGCCAAAACAGCGCGTGGCTGATCGATGTATAGATAACTCTGGTATTCCTCCATTCTAACGCAGGTTTCTCCATCGACAAATATTCTCTGTCACTTGAACTGTCCTCTCTTTCAGCCAGTGGAGTGAGTGGCTCAGGACTGTGGGTATTGACGGGGTTGAGGTCATCGGTTTAAATATGTACGGTACATGGAGGTAATCAAACGAAAAAGACTCAAGGGACTAAACCAGCGTTGGAGGCTTCCACTTGTGTTTGAAAACGAACTGCCTTTGATGAAGAAGGTTGAGTCCAAGTCGAGTAATGGTGAGACTGAACCCTGACAAGGATTACCTTGGTTTGCTTCGATACCCTTCCTCGTCTGATTGATTGGGTTCTGTCGCTTCAGATTGATGCATCGTGATGCTCGTGGACATCGAGTGAAGTTCATCTTATTTTTAAGATAGCCCTCTTGGGCAACCATCATCACTTCGTTTCGCAACTTCTTCAAGGCAACAACGCACCATGGACTTCAACGGAGACGTGGAGGAGGAGGCGCACTTTGGGGACGTTGTGCTGAGCATGGCGGAATATGCCGCCGACGCGGAGACGGAGATATTCCGTAGGGAACGGGCCTTCAGCTACCTGATGGACCCTAGCGACGCGGCGAGGCTATGCAACGACCGCGGGAGGAGTCGGTTCGTGAGGCTACGGGAGTGCTCGAGAAGAAACCAGGGATTCCTAGACCTGGTCACTCTGCCCTACGTATCCAACATCCAATCCCGGGCAAAAGAGATTACAACGACCGCAGCGGCGGCAAGTAGTCAAGGAGCGACCAATAGTACTGGAGGGTTCGTCCTCAGTTCCCAGGCCCACATGAGCAAGGTGAGGAGTACGCTGCATCAGATTAGCCGGGAGTGGTCAAGCGAGGGTCGGGAGGAAAGGGACACGTGTTTCTCGCGTATCCTCACTGAGCTGTCTCGACACGTCCAGCCCGGAGGCAAGGTCGCGGTTCCGGGATGCGGCCTGGGGAGACTAGTTGTCGAAATCGCATCGCGGGGGTACCAGGCCCAAGGGAGCGAGTTCTCTTACCAGATGCTGTTGACTGGGGATTACATCATGAACCGCATCGCGGAGAAAGAGTCCCACGTCGTGCACCCCTGGATCGACCAGGCGTCTAATGTCAAGACTTTAGAGGACCAGGTGAGACCCGTGCAGTTCCCGGACGTGACGTGCGCTGAGCTGATGCATGACGTCCACAGGGAGTTTCTATCCATATGTGCGGGGGACTTTGAAGACATTTACTCCCGGGAAGAGAATAGGAATCAATGGGATGCAGTAGTCTGCTGTTTCTTCCTAGACACGGCTGCAAACATCTGCGACTATCTGAGGGTGATTTCCCACATGATCAAGCCTGGAGGGGCGCTCATCAGCTTTGGACCTCTTCTGTGGCACTTCCAGCCAGAGCACGGAGGACCGTCCAGGGCGGAATCCGACCAGAGGTTTCACAGATCGGTCGAGTTCACTCTCGAGGACGTGAGGCGTCTGATCATCTCGTTTGGGTTTAGAATCGACCATGACGAGTCGGTGGTCGACTGCCGGTATGCAGGAAATGTCCATTCGATGATCAAGACTCACTTTGACTGCCAGTTCATCGTCGCCATCAAACAACCACTTCAACAGTGATGACGTTTTGTCGTCCTTGACCTTTTGATAATGATCATCCCTTGCGGTGTTCGCGGCACACTTTGCATTTTGTGCAACATCCTTTGACCTTTTGTTTTTGACAAAGTGAACGATGGGTCCACCAACTGTATTTGTACTAGTACTATTTGGGAGTAGAAACCGCATGCATCGTCTCCATCCCTACGTAGAGGCGACTTATTGCTCCTTGGCATCCCGGTGTATTTGTAATAGTATCACGTGATTGAGTCAACTTAAGAAGTCCGCAATGTGTTTAACATCAGCTGAACGTGAAAGCTCAGCTTGTCTCGCCATGAATATCTCTTGCATAAGTTACACCTGCCAAATATAGTCTTACCATTAATCTTCAAATCAAGAGGTGACGTAGCAACGTTGTCCTACCCACACAATGAGAGTCATCCTCAAGCTAGAGTGGCACTGTCGTCATAAAGTCGATCTTGAAGCAAGTGCGACATCGATCAGTATCCTCAGCTAGAGAAACAACATCTTCAAGCAGTCGAGACTTGAACAAGGTGGGAATGTCACTCTCAAGCTAGAGAGGCGGCATCAATGTCGTCCTGATCGTCGTCGTGGCGATGGTGATTCCCATGGCCATTCTGGTGATGATGGTGACTCGGTTTGCACCTCCCTCCATGGTTCTCCTCCTCCCCAGCTGCGTCGCCTCTCAGTCTGCGGTACATCGCACTCGCAGCCTGATTGTTCCCCTGCACCACCTCTGCTGGCTTCCCCACTCTCATCTCCTTCTCCGCACGGAAGTCAATCAGCGCCGCCCCGTTGACCGTGACAATGAGCATCGCGCCCACATCTGTCGCGACCGCCAATCCGAGGGTCATCATCCCCGCCAACGTCAGCCCCAGAACCACAAATTTGCTCACAAAGCTGAACACGAGGTTTTGGATGATCGTCCTCCTCGTCCGCCGAGCGAGCCGGAACAGCCTGGGGAGCTTCCTGAGATCGTTGTCCATCAACGCACAGTCGGCAGTCTCCAGCGCCAACGGGGCGCCATAAGCCATCGCGATTCCAAGGTCTGCACTGGAGAACGCGGGGGCGTCGTTCACCCCGTCGCCCACGACGCAGACGACGTTCGTGAGGGTCTGCTTGAGCTGCCTGACGTGGGCGACCTTGTCCTCGGGCTTGAGACTGAAGTGTATCTCGTCAATGAGACCATCCAGTCTGTCCTTCAGGACCATCGCCGCGCCCTGGTTGTCACCCGTCAGCACGACCACCTTGATCCCCATCGATCTTACCTGCTTTAAGGCCTCAAACGCCTCGGGTCTGAGCTGATCCGACGCCGCCACGCCGAGAATGACCTTGCCGTTGATAATCAGCCACGACACAGTCTTTCCTGCCTGTCTGGCATTGAAAGAATCGACCAGCCGCTGCTGCTGAACATCGGTGTGCTGATGGATGATGACGTTCGAGGATGCGGATGGGGAGGAGGGATGGCACATCTCCGTGCTGGGGTCGATGGGCGAGGAAGAAGCCTGCGTCTCAGCCACTCGCTGGTGGGCCTTTCTCGCCTTCTCCCCCACTACAACCACTTCGAGATCCTCCTTTCCGTCCACGCGAACGAGGGCCTTGATCCCCGCCCCCGGGATGATTTCCAGCTTCTTAATCTCGGCCAGGGAATTGTTTTGCTGTTGGGCTAAAAAGTACGGCTTGCAGTAGTTGAACAGTGCTTTGGAGATGGGATGGATGGCGTGCTGCTCAATTTGACCAAGGAGACCCATCATTTGATCACCGACGGCCATCTCTCGCCGTCCACTGGAATCGTTATCGTCTTCCTCCCCAGCCCCGCCAATCTCTAAATGGAGAACCTCGTCCACTTCAAACTCCCCCCTCGTCAACGTCCCCGTCTTGTCGCTGCACAATACGTTTACCTTGGCCAGCGTTTCCAGGTACTTTCCACCCTTGATGAGCACCCCAAAGCGAGCTGCCTGGGCGATGGCGCAGACGTAAGTGATCGGGGTGGAGATGACCAGGGCGCAAGGACAAGCGACGACGAGCAGAGTGAGCGACACCTTGAGCCACTTGCGACCGTCTTGACCCATCAGCAACCACGGAACCGTGGCCAGTCCTACCGCGGCCACGATCATCATTGGGGTATATACCCTCGCGATTCTGTCCACAAGCTGCTCTGTGGGCGATCGCAATAGGGTCGATTCCTCCACCAGATGAATCATTCTCGACACGGCCGAGTCGCGCGATAGAGCAGTCGCCTTCATCCTACAGTTGATCTGCGAAACATTCAGTGTCCCCGCACTAAGGAAATCCCCTCGTCGTTTCGCTACGGGTTTCGACTCCCCGGTGAGATTGCTCTCGTCCACCTCGCACGCATCGTCAGTCAGGATGCCATCCACAGGGATTTTCCCTCCCGACCTAACCACAAGGCTTTGCCCCACCACGACCTGATCGACTGAAATCTCCCCCAACACCTCATCGTAAGCCATCTCAGGCTTCATGTCCATCAGCACCTTTAGCGCGTTCCTCGCTCGCTGACTAGCCCGGTCGCTCAAGTAGTCACTGAAGGAAAAGATGACGACAACGGTGGCGGCCTCAAAGAAGTCCCGCAGACCAAGAGCGCCCACCACGGCGATGGACATGAGTACATTGACGTCGACGATGCGGTGGCGAACGCTCTGGAAGCCCTTCCATGCAATCTGGGGGAAGGCGAGGATGACAGAGAGGATGGCAAAGTATTTGAAG
>Ga0075012_10004657_pt1 | contig 12708 bp, 14 predicted proteins | sample All_14_2_FD_71474 | JGI IMG/M metagenome (GOLD analysis project Ga0075012, IMG submission 71474) | Freshwater microbial communities in response to fracking from Pennsylvania, USA - Allegheny Zone_MetaG_DW_15 | ecosystem: Environmental > Aquatic > Deep subsurface > Groundwater > Drilled...
AGGGCGGCTTTGCCGTCGGGGCGGCGCATTTTGAGGAAAAGCTGCCTGGGCCGGCCCAATCCACCCTGGCTGCCATCGGTGTTCCGGTCTCGGTAATCGCCGAAGGGCCAAAGCGTGGCCCACATCGGGCCGCGCCGCTCGCCTCCAAGACGATTGAAGCGGCGGGCCAAGCCGCCCTGCTCCGCCTGTTCGGCACCGAGTAGCCCCACTCTCCCTACGCAATCCAACCACCCCGCGCCCGCTCCGGCTGGCGCCACGCATCCGTTTACCCAACGCCCAACCGAAGGAGAACACCATGATTGAGCGTCCCGTTCATATCCGCCACATCGTCGATCACGGCAGCGTCGTCTCGCTGCTGGGCCAGTATGATGATGATGGCGGCCCTGCCCGCATCACCCTGGATCGCCGGCCCTTCGTCGCCTTCTGGCAGGATTGGGCCAAAGCCGGGCATCCGCAGCCAGTGCTGCATGATGCCGATGAAGCCACCCTGCGCTTCGATTGAGGCTCGGCATGACACATGATGCTACGCCGAAACGGTACCTGGCGTTGTTCCAAGGGCCGGATACCGACCTCTTCGTCCTGGTCTTTGATGGCACCAAGGATGAGGCGGATGAACTGCAAGCCCGGCTTGATCGTGCCCGGCAACTCAAGCTGCTGCGTACCGGGCTGGTCGTCTGCCCACTGGGGCCAATCTGCGAGTTAGGGGCGGAGAGCATCCATCTGGTGCTGGATCAGGTGTTGCATGGGGTGCCGGCCAATACAACGGCACCAGAAATACCGAAGCCGCCCACCTGCCCACACAAGCCCACTGGCCCAAGCAAGCCCACCAGTACGGAGCCGGATGTGCCGGAAGGCGGTGCGCCGTGACCCAGCAGCGGAATGCCATCGTCACTCTAGCGGAAGCCGCCCAAGCCGTCCTCGACCGGTGGGCCGTGGGCGATCTGGCGGAAGCGGTCCGGCATCTGGATCAGGCCCTTGCGGAATACAGGCAAGGCCGCCCGGAGCCGATACCGCAACCACCCCAGCACCGCGATCAAGGAGGCAGCCGTGAACGCGTATGACCTCGCCAATATCCTGGAAGGCATACCGGTCGAGGCGGAAGTTCTCGTGCTGGCCCTGGATGGGTTGAACCGGGCTTACCGCGTCATCAGTACCCGGACCTCCAATCATCGCGGACGGTCCGACCGCCCCAGTCGCCTCTATCTGGTGTTGGAAGCCCAAGGCCTTCCCGTCTCCAGCCAACGGCTGCTCTCCCGCCCACCGTTCCGCCCTTAACAACCTCATCCCATCAAACCCAACCGCGCTGCCCTGGATCATCCGGAGCCTCGCCACAGGAGACTATTGCCATGTCACATAAACAGGCTGCGCCAATGGATGCGACCCAACGAACCCAGCGCATCCGCGACCTCAATGATGCCTTCCGCAAAAGCGGCGGCCTCGGCGGGCGCTTCATGATCACCGCCGGGGTGCAGGGCCTCGGCCCCATCCGCGTCGCCGGGCTATGTCGCCAAGTCATTCAGTTCGAGGCCTTTACCGAGGATAACGATCCCTACGGCGAACATGACTTTGGTGGCATCAAGGATGGTGGTCAGACCTTCTTCTGGAAGATCGATACCTACGACAAACGGCTGGAATACGGTTCTCCCGATCCCGCTAACCCTGCCGTTACCACACGGGTGCTCACCCTGATGCTGGCTGAAGAATACTAGGCTGGGAATGATCGCTAGGCGCCCTTGGCGGCCGCCTTGGAGATTGCCTGGGTCAGCAGCACCACATCCTCCATGGTCGGCTTGCTCCGCCCCTCCAGCAAAGCTTGAAATTTCTCGACCAGGGCCGCCTGCTCCTTCTGCTGCGCGGTCAGCTTGGTTGCCTCCACCCAGTCGAACAGGTCGAGGAAGCTGACCTTCAAGGCCTCCGCGATGGCAAAGGCGGTCGATATCCGGGTCGAGGAATGGCCGCGCTCGATGTTGGAGACGGTATCCACGCTCTTGCCGATCAGTTCGGCCAGGTCCTCCTGGCTGAGCTTGTGCTCCTTGCGCAACGCCTTGCCGACAAAATCGAGAAACTGAATGTAGAGGATTTTGACGGGACCCAAATGTCGACTGAGAGATAATATGGTGAGTGATGGGCTGCATATCCGGGCCGCCGAACTACGAGTCGTTCTTATAATAAGATGAAGCCCGGCGCCCTATTCGCTGACCTGGTATTGCGCCTTTTCCAACCAGGCTGGATTGATCTCGACGCCCCAGCCGGGACCTTCGGGAATCTGCACCATACCATCGTTCACCTGCAGCGGATTGCGCAACATGCCCTGCTCCCAGGGATAGAAATCCGGCCCCTCAATGGAGAATTCCAAGTATGGCCCGGCATTCTTCAGCGCACCGAGGATATGCAGGGTGAAAGTGGTGACCAACGACTGGTTGGCGGCATGGGGCGTCACCAGCATGCCGGCGGCCTCGGCCATCTGCGCCACTTTCAGGAAACGATGCACGCCGCCGATATAGCAGACATCGGGCTGCACCACGTCAACGACGCGATTCTCGATCATGTAGCGCCACACCGTCAGGTCGCAATCCTGCTCGCCGCCGGTGACATCCAGCTCCAGTGCCTCCTTCACCTCGCGGGTCCAGGCATGCTCCCAATAGGGGCAAGGCTCCTCGAAATGGATGATGCCGTTATCCTGCAGCAGCCGCCCGACTTCGATGGCCTTCCTCGGCGTGAAGCCGCTATTGCCATCGGCCAGCAGATGGGTTTCGGCTCCCAGAGCCTTACGCAAAGCCGGCGCAATGGCCTCAGTGCGGCCCGGCCATTCATCCTGGTCATGGCCGCATTGCCGGCCGACGCGGAACTTGAACGCCGTGAAGCCATGGGCATCACGCAGGCGCAGGAAGCGCGTGACTTCATCCTCGGGTGTGATCGAGCGCTTCATGCTGGAGCCATAGACCGGGAAAAGCCCCGGCGTGCCACCAAGCAATTCGCAGACGCTCTTGCCCTCCAATTTGCCGCGCAGATCCCACAAAGCCGTATCTAGGCCGGTGATGGCGCGCAGTAGCCAGGAACCGGTGAATTTATGCTCCATCTCCGGCAGGCGATCGACTAGGCCGGCAATATCCAGCGCATCGGTGCCCAGCGCATAGCGCGCCACCTGGCGATGAAAAATCTGTGCCGTGATATCCGACTGGTAATTCGAGAGCTGACCCCAGCCTTCGCGGCCATCATCGGTGGTGACACGGACAAATCCGGTGAATTGGTCAGCGAAGGTTTCGAGACGCTTAATCTTCATGGCTTGGTTTCCTGGATATGCAGCGGCGGCTCAGCCCTTGACGGCACCAGCCGCCAGACCACGGATGAAATACCGGCTGAGGAACGAGAACATCACGAATAGCGGCAGCGCGATCAGGGTCGAACCGGCCATTAATTCACCCCAACGCAGTTCATAGAGGCCAACCATGGTCTCCAGGCCCAACGGCAATGTCTTGTTGGTATCGTTGCTGATCATCACGAAGCCGAAGATGTAATCGGTCCAGGACAGCAGGAAGGAAAAGATCGCCACGGTGACGATGCCCGGCAGAGTGAGAGGCAGTACTACGCGCAGGAATGCGCCAAGCCGCGAACAGCCATCGACCATGGCCGCCTCTTCCACATCCTGCGGCATCTGCTTGAAGAAGCCCCAGAGCAGCCACACGCCGAGCGGCAGCGAGATCGTAGTATGCGAGATGATCAAACTCGCCAGTGTGTCGTAGATCCCGACGGCGACGAACAGCGAGGCCAGCGGTATCGCCAGCAGCAGCGGCGGAAACATATAGGCATAGAGCATGGTTCCTACCACGAACATCTTGCCCGGGAAATGCAGCCGTGTGACGGCATAGGCAATCAGGGTGGACAGCGTGATGGTGACCGCCACGGTGCCAAAGGCAACGATCATCGAATTCTTGAACCAGCCGGGATAGTCGGTGAGGCTCAGGAGCGTTTCATAGCTTTGCAGCGACCAGGGGCCGGGCAGCAGGCTGATGCTGGAATACAGCGTGGTGGGATCACGCAGGCCGGTCACCACCATCCAGTATATCGGGAACAGCGAATAGATCAGCATCGCCGCCACGAAGAACCAGTACAGCACCTTGCCAAAAAGCACGCGAGTCATCGGCTCAATCCTTCTGATCGAGCGGGAAGAAGCGGAAATACAGCACGATCAGGCCCGACAGAATAAGGAAGGAAATTGTGGAGATGGCAGCACCCTTGCCGACATCGTAAAGCTCGAAGGCAAGGCGATAGGATAGCACCGGCAAATGCTCGGTGGCATGCTGCGGCCCGCCGCGCGTCATCAGCCAGATGATATCGAACTTGTTGAACATCCAGATGGTGCGCAGCAGCACCACCACCAGGATCACCGAGCGAAGCTGCGGCAGGGTGACATGCAGGAAGCGGTTCCAGGCGCCGGCGCCATCGATGCGGGCGGCCTCGTAGAGTTCTTCCGGGATGGATTGCAGGCCGGCAAGGCAGGCCAGCGTGACGAACGGCGTCCATATCCACACGCTGATCAGGATCACCGTGGCCATCGCCGCCACCGGATGATCGGCCCAGGCGATATGGGTGTAGCCCAGCGTCTTGGCGAGATGACTGATAATCCCTGTAGAACCATCCAGCATCCAGCGAAAGGTCAGCGCCACCACCACGGTGGGCAGCAGATAGGGCAGCACGGAAAGGCCACGGATCACCGCCATGCCCGGCAGCTTGCGGTCCAGCAGAATCGCCAGCGCGAGGCCAAGACCAAGCTGCAAGGCAATCGAGCAGCCAGAGAAGATCACGCCGCGGCCCAGTGCCGACCAGAATTCCGGCATGGCGAGCACATGGCCGTAATTGGCGAAGCCAACCCATTCCGGTGCTGAGACCAGCGACTTGCGATGCTGGAAGCTCAATTCCACCGCATGATAGGCCGGGTAGAAAATCAGCAGCGCCGTGAGGGCAAAAGCCAGAATGAAAATAGCGTAGATAACGCGGTCGCCGCGCATCATGACAGCCCCCTACCCGCCCCTGCCACGCTGGGCAGAGGCGGTTTGGCGGTAAACACCGTTGACAAAGGATACGCCGGAGCGATCACGCGATGACCTTGCGGATCTTCTCGGCTGCGGTCTTGAGCGCTTCGGCCGAGGATTTGCCGTTGAACACGCGGTCCTGCACCATTTCCGGCAGCGCGAAGGAGCGGAACAGTTTGCCGGCGCGGACGTCCGGTTCCGGACCCTCGGTGTCGATCGAGCGGATCACCACATTCGGATCGGACAATACCTGCTTCTGCATGTCGACGATGCTGGCAAAGGTTTCCAGCGACGGATGCGCCAGCCAGCGCGGATCCTTGTAGATGTCCAGCCGGGTCGGCTGGTAGTGGATCGGTGAGGAATGCAGGAAGTTGATAAAATGCTCGTCCGAGAACCAGGTCAGGAACTTGATCGCTTCCTGGGTCATTGGCGTATCAAGCACCACCCAGCCGTCATAGCCGTGATTGACCGCGAACTTCTTGCCCGACTTGGACGGATACAGGCAGGACGCGACATTCGCCGCCTTCGCCGGCATGGTCAGGTTCATCTGATCGATCAGACGGCCGGTACCCGGGGTATGCGACACGATATCGCCCTGGAAATCGCCAACCAGGTTGGCCCAGCTTGCCTGGCGCGGCGAGGGCGGCATCAGCTTAACCAGATCGGCCATGAAATCGAGATATTCGAGCACGCGCGGCGCCATTTCCGGCGAGTCGATCACAACATTCCACTTGTCATCCAGGATGCGGACATCGTTGGCCCAGAGATAGCCGAAAGCCGTGTAGTTGGTGGCATCGTCGCTGCCCAGCGGATGCACCACGCCATGGCGCAACTGGCCATCGCCGTTGCCGGTGACGGCGGTAAGGTTCTGCAGGTAGTCGGCCCAGTTGATCGGCGCCTTGAGGCCCTTCTTGCCGTACAGATCCTTGCGGTAATTGATCCAGCACAGATTGTAGTCGTAGGGATACCAGTAGTTATTGCCGTTCATCGGGAACAGGATGCGCGGACCCCAATCATATTTCTTCACCAGATCGTTCAGCGGCACTATCTTCTTTTCACCAGCCAACAGTAGCACGTCGCCGACAAAGCTTAGCGTGCCGATCTCATAAGGCTGGCCAGCCTGAATCGATGCCTGCAGTTTCTGGAAGGCTGCACCGCCCGGCACGGAATCGATACGCACCTGCACGCCGGTGAGTTTTTCATACTGGGCGGCGGCGAAGCGCAGCGCACGCACGCTGTCGGCACTCGGCTCACCATTCAGGAAGCGCACGATCTTCTGCTGCGCATGTACCGCCGGGGCGGCAAAGCCCAGCGCCATGCCGCCGGCCAAAGCACCGGCACCCTTCAGCGCGGAGCGGCGAGTGATGCCGGCCTGAATTGGTGTGGAATTCTGCTTGCTTGGTTTCCTGGTCATCGTTCTCTCCCTAGATCGTGTTCTGATGCACTTGGTATGGATCAACTCTTGGCCGAATAAAGCGTGCGCCCACTTTGCGGATCGAACAGGTGCAGGCTGCCCGAGGCCCAGCGCAGTGCCACGCGCTCACCACGGCTGACGCTGTCATCGCGCGCCATCAGCGCCCGCAGACTGGTGCTGCCGCTGCGGCAGACCAGCAGGGTCTGTGCGCCCATCTGCTCCACCAGGCCGACCTCGACCTGAAAATCGCCCTTATCGCTGCGCGCCAGGCTCTCCGGCCGGATGCCGAGCACCACCGCGCCGGGCGTCAGCCCTGCACCATGCGCTGAATCGGGCAATACCAGGCTGAAGCCTTCGCCGCACAGGATGAACTTCCCATTCTCGAAGCTGAGCGTGGCGTCCATCCGGTTGATTTCCGGCGAGCCGATGAAGCCGGCCACGAATAGATTGGCCGGGCGGTCATAAAGCTCCAGCGGCGCGCCGACCTGTTGCAGGATGCCGGCCTTCATCACCGCGATACGGTCGCCCAGCGTCATCGCCTCGACCTGATCATGGGTGACATAGACCATGCTGCGGCCGGTCTTGGCGTGCAGTGCACCGATCTCCTCGCGCATACGGACGCGGAGCTGGGCATCCAGGTTGCTCAGCGGCTCATCAAGCAGGAAGGCATCCGGCTCACGCACCAGGGCACGGCCCAAGGCAACGCGCTGGCGCTGGCCGCCGGAAAGCTGCTTCGGCTTGCGCTCCAGCAGATCGGTGATATCCAGCAATCGCGCCGCGTCCCTCACCCGGCGGTCGATCTCCGCCTTGTCGGCGCCGCGCATCTGCAGACCGAAGGCCATGTTACCATAGACATTCTTATGCGCGTAGAGCGCATAATTCTGGAACACCATGGCGATGTTGCGGTCCTTCGGATCAAGCTGCGTGACATCGCGGTTGCCGATCCAGATTTCGCCGCCCGAGGTTGCCTCCAGGCCGGCAATCATGCGCAGCGTGGTGGATTTACCGCAGCCAGAGGGGCCGACCAGCACCATGAACTCACCATCGGCGATGGAGAGATCAATGCCATCCACCACCGTCATGCCGGCGAAGCGCTTGCTGACCTTCTTCAATGTAATCGATGCCATACTCAGACCCGTGCGTTCTGCGAATAGGGTACTTTCGCAACCAGGCTCTTGGTGTGGCAATAGGAAGCCACCGCTGCAAAGCCCTTCTCGCGTCCGAACCCTGATTGCTCGACACCGCCGAAGGGAACTTCGACGCCGCCTCCCCAATAATTGTTGATCGTTACCTGGCCCGACTTGATGTCTCGCGCCAAGGCCAAGGCGGCTCCAATATCCTTGGAATAGATTCCCGCCATCAAGCCGTAGCGCGTCGAATTCGCCGCGCGGAGTGCATCCTCAATACCATCGACAACCTGCACCGAGAGCACCGGGCCGAAGATCTCTTCCTGCACGCAAGGGTGGTCGGTGGGGAGGTCATCAAGCAGCGTTGGTTGAATGAACCAGCCCTCCGGGTCAACCGCATCCAGATGCCGCGCGCCACCGAACGCAACTTTGCTGCCGAGCGCCTTGGCCTGATCGAGAAACGCGAGAATGCGCTGCATTTGCCGCCGGGAGTTGATAGCCCCCATGCCGGCGCCACGCAGACCATGGCCAACACTGATGCGTGCTGCCCGCTGTGTAATCGCCTCGATGAGCGGGCGATGAATGCGCTTGTCCACCACCAGGCGCGAACCGGCAGAGCAGATCTGGCCGGCATTCTCATAGATCGCCGCCACGGCACCATCAGCCGCGGCCTCGACATCGCAATCAGCCAGGGCGATAAGCGGCGACTTGCCGCCCAGTTCCATGGTCACACTGGCGTAATGCTGTGCCGCTGCGGTCATCACGGCCGCACCGACCTTGGGCGAGCCGGTGAAAGTGATATGCGCCACATCCGGATGCGCCGAGAGCCCGGCGCCCGCCACGGTGCCTAGGCCGAGCAGCACATTGCATACGCCCGCCGGCAAGCCGGCTTCGCAGAGCAATTGCGCCAGCATCACGGCGGTGAGCGGCGTGGTCTCCGCCGGCTTGGCGATGACACTGCACCCGGCGGCCAGTGCCGGCGCGATGCCACGGGCAAACGTAGTGATCGGGTAATTCCACGGGATGATCTGGGTAACGACACCGAGCGGCTCCAGCAGCGTCATGCCGAGCTGGGTCGGCCCCAACGGAATGCTGTCGCCCTGCAATTTATCCGGCGCGCCGGCATAGTATTCAAAGGTACGCGCGGCACTGCGCACGTTGTTGCAGGATTCGGTGTAGGTCTTGCCCACCGTCACCGTTTCGGCGAAGGCAAGCTGCTCCATATCGCGCAGCATCAGCGCCGCCATGCGGGCCAGCGCGCGGCCACGCTCCACCGGCGCGGTATCTCGCCAGATGCGGAAACCGAGCAGGGCCGAAGCCACCGCCGCATCCACATCGGCAGCACCGGCCGCCGCCACGCTCATGAACACGCGGCCAGTGCCGGGATCGGCGATTTCCATACGCTCGCCCGAGAGGCTCGGCACCACCTTGCCATCGATGAGATGGCCATCGGGCAAAGCCGGCACGGCGCCGCTTTCGAGATAGGCCTTGATCCAGGGATTTACGACTGCGGTCATCATCACTTCCAATGCTGGACCGATAGCCGCGTATGCGCGATCTCGGGCTGCGTTTCGTCTCCGGAGGCACTATCGGAAAGTTGACAGGCCAACTCAAACGAAGTTTTATCGCACTAAGACCAATAATTTTTGAGCCTCGAAATGGCCTACAGATTGCCGCCGCTGGGATGGATACGGGCTTTTGAAGCCGGCGCCCGGCTGGGCAGCTTCACGGCGGCGGCCGATGAGTTGAACCTCACCTCCACCGCCGTCAGCCACCAGATCCGTTCGCTGGAGAAATTCCTCGGCTATCCGCTGTTCGAACGCCTGCCGCGCAGCGTGCGGCTTACCGGCATGGGCGCCGCTTATCTGCCGGATGTGCGCCGCGCACTGGAACAGCTAGCCACCACCACGGTGAAGCTGTTCGGCACTGGCACCGGCGCCACGGTGACGGTACGTGCGCCACTTTCCTTCGTGTCGCTGTTTCTCGCCCCGCGCCTGCAGCGTTTCCAGTCCACCTATCCCGGCATTTCGATCCAGCTTTTCTCCCTGGTCTGGGCCGATGCCCTGCCTGATGAATCCGCCGATATCGATATCCGCTTCGGGGCCGGAAACTGGCCCGGCTATGCCATCGAGATGCTGCTGAAGGAACAGTCCGTGGTGGTGGTGCCCGCGCATTTGAGCGACGTGGCGCGCCAGGGCCAGCACAAGCTGTTCGCGGAACTGGAAAAGCAGCCGCTGATCCATATCGTCGGCTACGAGGACCATTGGGCGGAATCCTTCCGCCTGCTGGGTATGCAGCCGCCTTCCGAGAAACGCTCGATCCGCGTCGACAATTCGCTTGCAGCCCTGATGCTGGCCGCCAATGGCCTGGGCTCTGCCATCGTTCTGAAATTCTACGCCGATGCCGCCACGGCACTGCTGCCGGTGAAGACGCCGACAAACTTCACCCTGCCGGTGGAAAGCGCGCATTACCTGCTGACACCGCAAAGCCGGGAGGCCGCGAAGCCCGAGGCATTGCTATTCCGTGCATGGCTGATCGAGGAAGCACAGCGCTATCAGAATCCGGGAAAGAACGGCGATAAGCGCAAATCACGCTAACTCTGCGCTGCCCGCACGATCCGTTCGGCGGCAAGCGAGGCCAGCAACATCACCGGCACATTGATATTGCCGCTGAGGATATTCGGGAAAGCCGAGGCATCGACCACGCGCAGGCCGGCTATGCCGCGCACCCGCAGATCGACATCCAGCACGCTGCGCTGCGGATCAGCCCCCATGGCACAGGTGCCACAGGGGTGATAGACCGTGGCGCTGCGCTCGCGGATATCGTTGCGCAGTTCGTCATCGCTTCTGCATTGCGGGCCGGGACGCAATTCCTCGGCGATAATGGCGCGCATCGGCGGCGTGGCGGCCAGGCGGCGGATGAATTTCACCGCTTCCAGCATTTCCTCCAGGTCTTCCGGCACATCATAGGCATTCGGTCGGATTGCCGGCGGCAATGCCGCATCCGGGCTGTCGATCATGATCGAGCCACGGCTGCGCGGACGCGCGTTGGTCACCGCCAGGGAGAGGACCGGATGCGGATCGGGTGTGAGCAGCGGCCGCGAGCCCTTCTTGGCTTCCAGCGTGGTGAGAAGCTGCATGTAGAGCTGGATATTGGGCCAGTGGCGCGCGGCGGAACTGCGGAAGAAACCACCCACCTGGTTCACCGACAAGGCCAGCGGCCCGCGGCCGGTGAGCAGGTAGCGCGCGCCGTTGAACAGCCGCCGCAGCAACGGCGCCAGTTCCTGGTTCAGCGTCGGCTGCCGGGAGCGGAAATTATAACCGACGCCGAGATGATCCTGCAGGTGATCGCCTACATTCGGATTATCGAGCCGTACCGGGATGCCATGGCGCTGAAGCAGTGCCCCCGGCCCGATGCCGGATAGCTGTAGCAGCTTTGGCGATTCCACCGCGCCAGCAGCCACGATTACCTCGGCGCGGGCATATTGCGTCTCGATCTGGCCACCGCGCTGATAGCGCACGCCGATGCAGCGGCTGCCATCGAATACCAGGCCCAGCACCTGGGTGCCGGTAAGCAAGGTGACATTGCCACGCGACAGAGCCGGGCGCAGGAAGGCATCGGCGGCGGAAACCCGTTTGCCGTGGCGCGTATTGACTTGATACAGCCCGACGCCTTCCTGGCTGGCGCCATTGAAGTCCGCGTTGCGCGGCAGGCCGAGTTCGGTGCAGCCATCAAGGAAAGCCTTGGTCAGCGGATGTGCTTCGCCTGCAATCGAATGCGCCGGCAGCGGCCCCGTGCCGCCGCGCCATTCATTGCCACCCTGCTCGTAGCTTTCGATCTGGCGCAATTGCGCCGCCATGCTCTCCGGCCCCCAGCCGGCATCGCCCGTAGCCTGCTGCCATTGCGCATAGCCATGGGCATCGCCCTTGATATAGACCATGGCGTTGATCGAACTGGAGCCGCCGACAACGCGGCCGCGCGGCCAGTAATCCTCGCGGCCATTCAGGCCGGGATCGGGGCGCGCGGTGTAGCACCAGTTGAAGCGGCGGTCGTAGAACAGCTTGCCATAGCCCAGCGGCATACGGATCCAGAACGAGCTATCCTCCGGGCCAGCCTCCAGCACCAGGACACGGCTGCCCGACTCCCGCCCGAGCCGCTCGGCAACGACGCAGCCGGCAGAACCCGCACCTACGATCACATAATCCACTTCCATTGCACGCCTCAGGGGAATCACGCTTAAGGGAATCACAGGCCAGAACCATGGCCGGCCCTATTCACCACCAAAAGCGGAGGCAAATTCAAACGAACCAATATCAATGTGAGGCTAAGTTTTTTTGGGTCTTAATCGATCCGACGAGCCTGTCGGTCAGCCGGAAATATCGGCCAGGCTATCGGGCTTGAGCCAGCCGCGCAGCAGCGGCCCATCCAGGTCTCGGGCAATCACCACCAGGCGGGAACGGCGGTCAGCCGAAGGCCAAGCATACGCCTCAAAACACCTCATTAGCAGAGGGAGATGACACTAATTGAGTTGGCAAAAATGGTTTGCGGATCCCATGGGGAATAAGCCATGCCAAAGATCAAACCCCGCGCCATCGCCACTCAGAAAAGGCTTCTTGCTCAATACAAGTCGAAAATCAATGACGCCATTTTAGGGACCGAAGAAAGCGGTCTTATGGAGATGATCGATTTTCCGCTAATTCTGAGCATGGGGACGCAAATGATAGGTGATATCGGCAAGGACAATACAGACAAGCTGTTTCATCGCCTTGCCGACAAAATCGAGAAACTGAAAGTCGAAGATTTCGACGGGACCCAAATGTCGACTGAGAGATAATATGGTGAGCAATGGGGCCGCGTGCGCTCCATTGCCTCATAAATTGGCCACTTAGTGGAAATCACGTAAAATCTACTGAGTGGCCAATCGAGAGCATTTCGTCAGAAATCTACTGGTGAACTGCGGAGACCGGCGCTCCCGTTCGAACACCATTCGGCTCGCTGCCGCGATCAGAACGCCGTTCCGGCCCTCGGAAAAACCCTGCCTAGCAGGGAAAGCAACGAACGGCCAGTCGTCGATTTTGAACAGCAGAGCCGGCAATCCTTGCCTCGTTCGACCTCGTTGATATGAGCAAGTGTG
>Ga0075012_10004658_pt1 | contig 12702 bp, 11 predicted proteins | sample All_14_2_FD_71474 | JGI IMG/M metagenome (GOLD analysis project Ga0075012, IMG submission 71474) | Freshwater microbial communities in response to fracking from Pennsylvania, USA - Allegheny Zone_MetaG_DW_15 | ecosystem: Environmental > Aquatic > Deep subsurface > Groundwater > Drilled...
GTTCTGCGCTGAGCGCAGCCAGGGGTGCCGGCCTGGGCTTCGGCACAGGCTTCGGCTTGACGACTGGCACTGGTGCCACAGGCTCCGGCGCCTCGGCAACAGCGGGGACAGCTTGCGGCTCGGGCGGCGGCGGCCGGAACGCGGAGATATCGACCAACACCATCGGCGGCGCGCGCTCGGCTGCAACCGCCGGGCCGACAGTACGCACCTCGAACGGATCAGCACCAAGCAATGCAACGTGAGCCAGTATCGACAGGCCCAGGGCTGCGATGGCACCGCGCTCGATCACCGTACCGGCCTCAAGCTACCGCGCTTTCGAGTGGTGGCACGGTGATCCCCTTGTCCGGCGCAATCGTATCGGCAATGCGTACCCGACCATCGTCGCCGACGGCAATACGCCCCTCGACAAACCACTGTACGGCCTGGGGATAGATGCGATGTTCCTGTGCCAGCACCCGTGCGGCCAGGCTTGCCTCATCGTCTTCGGCCTGCACCGGCACCACCGCCTGGATGACGATGGGCCCGCAATCCAGTTCGGGGGTCACGAAATGCACCGTCGCACCATGCACCTTGACACCCGCCTCCAGCGCACGCCGGTGGGTATGCAGGCCGGGAAAGGCCGGCAGCAAGGACGGATGGATATTGAGCAGACGCCCCTCGTAACGTCGTACGAACGCATCGGTCAGCACGCGCATGAAACCCGCCAGCACGACCAGATCCGGCGCATGGGCGTCGATCACGCGCGCCAGCTCGGCGTCGAAGGTGGCACGGTCGGCAAACGCCTTGTGATCGACAACCTCGGTCGCGATGCCATGGGCACGCGCGAAGACAAGCCCGCTTGCGTCGGGACGGTTGCTGATGACTGCCGCAACCCTGACCGAGGGAATCGCCGCCCGGACAATGGCTTCCATGTTACTGCCACGACCGGAAACGAGTAGAACAATAGACTTCATGATTCCTGAATTTGAATGACTGACCCACTCCGCAATGCGGATCGGTCAATAGACCGGCAAAAAGACCGCAGTCGCCAGGTTCTGGACCACACGCGTAACCGAGCGTTCGGTTTTTTCCTCAACCACATCGGACAGCGTCTCGAGCAAACCGATCACGCGCCCGAACTCGCGCTCGAAACTGAGATTATTGACTGCGCCCATCTCGTTGGACAGCAGCAGCAGGTTTCCGGCAGCATCCCGCGCACTACCCAGCTTCCACGCCGCAATCTCGACATTGCGGGCCGCATTGTAGATGTGCTGTGCGTCCAGATCATCCAGCAGAAAGAACTCCTCACGATCGCCCAGCGCGGTCTGCACCATGCTGGCCAGCCCCACGACGTATGCCCTGACCCGGTCACCGCGATACTCGGGATGCAAGGCAATCACCAGGGCATCCAGGTCACGCCGGTATCCCAGGGCTTCAAGGCGCCATCCATGATGAGTGTCGAAGATCTCCGCGACCGCCTGCTCCACCCCGCCCGCCCCTGATTTACGCAATTCTGCAGGGTTGCGCTTGTAAAGCTTCTCGGCAAGCCGTCGCAAGCTGACGAAAATCCGCTGCTGATGAAGCTCGGCAAACCGGTTCAGGTCGGACTTGACCAGATGCTGGGGAATGAATCCCGCAAGGCGACCCGCCTTGGGCCCGGTTCCAGGCGAGGAGCACGCCAGCAGCGAAGCAATCAGCCCCGCCAGGACACCCAGCCGTACATGACGCCACGTAACAGCCATCGCACCTCCGGTCACGTTCATGGGCAGGCCGCAGCATGCTCTGCCCGATCGCCGCCGTCATCATACCGGATCGGAAGCCATCGGGCGCAAACCGTGCCCTCCGGTCGGATATCTCGCCACCGCACCGTATAATCCGCCGCTTCAATCCCACACCCTCCACCATGGCCTCCATCCATCGCTTGTCGGACCTCCTTGTCAATCAGATCGCTGCCGGCGAAGTGGTGGAACGTCCGGCATCGGTGCTGAAGGAGGTCCTCGAAAACGCCGTGGATGCGGGCTCACGCGCCATCGAAGTGCAACTCGAACAAGGCGGGGTACGCCGCATCCGCGTCACCGACGATGGTTGCGGTATTGCCCGTGACGAGCTGGCCCTTGCGCTGGAGCGTCATGCCACCAGCAAGATCGCCAGCCTGGACGACCTCGAGCGCGTCGGCACCATGGGTTTTCGTGGCGAGGCGCTGGCCGCCATTGCGGCGGTGACGCGCACCACCATCACCAGCCGGGCCGAGGGCGCAGGCCACGCCTGGCGGATCGATGGCGACACGGGGGAACTCAGTCCTGCGGCCTTGAACCAAGGCACCGTCATCGACGTTGCCGACCTGTATTACAACACCCCGGCGCGACGCAAGTTCCTGAAGTCGGAGGCGACCGAATACGCCCATTGCGACGAGATGTTCCGCCGCATTGCACTGGCCCACCCCGAGATCGGCCTTCAGCTGTCGCACAACGGCCGGGTGTCCCATCGCCTGCCCCCATCCGAGCCCATCCGTCGTGTCGGTGCCCTGATGGGGGACGATTTTCTTGAGCATGCGCGCGAGGTGCGGGCCGACGGTGGCATCCTGTCGCTGGCTGGTTTCGCTTCGATGCCGGCCTACTCGCGCAGCAGCCGGGACGCACAGTACTTTTTCGTCAATGGCCGCTACGTGCGGGACAAGTTGCTGACCCACGCGGTGCGCCAGGCCTACACCGACATCCTGCATGGCAGCCGACACCCCGCCTACGTGCTGTTCCTGCAACTCGACCCCGCCGGCGTAGACGTCAACGTCCACCCCGCCAAGATCGAAGTCCGTTTTCGCGACGCACGGGCGGTACACCAGTTTGTCTTTCACGCAGTCAGTCGTGCACTGGCCGAATCCGGCGCAACCCGATCTACCGACACGGAAAGCACCCACCCTGCGCCTGCCCAGCCTGCCACACCACAGGCCGACCCCTTGGCGATACGCGCTGCTCACTACTCACGGCCAGCAGAATCGGCTTTGTCATCACCACGGCAGGGCACCCTGGCGATGGAGTCCGCCAGCCGGCACTATCTCGATTTCGCGGCCAGCGCCCGCCCCACGCCCAGCCAGGCCGCATTCAACACCCCGCAGCCCGTCGAGCCCGCACACAACCCGCCTGACGCAATGCCTGCGTCGCTCACCCAAGCCGAGGGCGGTGCTCCGCTGGGCTACGCGCTGGGACAACTGCACGGCATCTACATCCTGGCCCAGAATGCCAGAGGCCTGGTACTGGTCGACATGCATGCTGCGCATGAACGCATCCTTTACGAGAAGCTCAAGACCGTACTCGACGGTCGACCTGCGGTGCAACGCCTGCTGATTCCTGCGGTGTTTTCGGTCAGCGCCAAGGACATGGCCGTTGCCGACGAGTGTCAGGACATCCTCACCGCGATGGGCTTCGAGGTGTCGGCGGCCGGCCCGCAGGAGCTGGCCGTGCGCAGTGTGCCGGCGCTGCTGGCCAATGCGCCGGTCGCCGAACTGATCCGGCAACTGCTTGGCGAGTTGCGCGAGTTTCCCGCCTCTGAGGTCGTCACCGCCCGCCGCAACGAATTGCTCGCCACCATGGCCTGCCACGGCGCGGTGCGGGCCAACCGCCAACTGACCCTACCGGAAATGAACGCGCTACTGCGGGACATGGAGGCGACCGAACGCTCCGACCAATGCAACCATGGCCGGCCGACGTGGACACAGCTGAGCCTGAACGAACTCGATCGCTTCTTCATGCGCGGCCAGTGAAGCAAGCGCAGATCGCCTGGGCGCCGCCGACGCACGGCGCCCAATCGTCAAGATACGGCTGCTCGCTCAGGCGCGATAGACCAGCACACCCAGCACGACCGCTGCCACCGTTGCCCACCCCAGGCGATCGATATAACGATGCAACACCGCTTCCATCCGGGGGCCACCCCAGGCCATCAGGCCGGCAACCAGAAAGAACCGTGCCCCACGTCCAACCAGCGAAGCCAACGTAAACGGCAGCAAGGCCATCGACAATGCGCCAGCAGCGATGGTGAACACCTTGTACGGAATGGGCGAGAACCCGGCCACGAACACCGCCCAGAAACCCCATTCACCAAACCACGCCACAGCCTGCTCGTAGGCACCCCAATAGCGGCTCTCACGCAACCAGGGTTCGATCGCATCGAAGGCATAGGCACCGATCAGATAGCCGAACAAGCCGCCTGCCACCGAGGTCAGCGTCGTCAGCAAGGCAAACCACATGGCACGGCGGGGGTTCGCCAGGCTCATCGGCGCCAGCATCACATCGGGCGGAATCGGAAAGAACGAGGACTCGGCAAAACTCAATCCTCCCAAATACCAGGGCGCATGGCGATGACGCGCCCACAGCATGGCACGTGCGTACAGCGGCGAAAAAATCTTCACAAAAACAATCCTTGACGAGAGTTGGATGCAGATCGACCTGACGGCCGACATGATACCGTCTGAACGTGACATCGCACCGACAATCCAGTTGCTGGATACGCAGCGTCGTCATGTTGCAGAAAGTGGGGGATAGATCGATCGCCATCTCCCTGGCAAGTATCACTGCAACACCACCAAGTCGCATGAAACCATTGCGCCGGCATGCCCGGGCACGCAAAATCGCCGCTTCATCGACCTCTGCGGAAAGCCCGGCATGAGCACAGACCCCGCAATCCCCGTTGCGCGCGCATCCCACCCGCTGTCACTCAAGCTTGTGCTGATCGTTCCTTATGTCATTCTGGTGATCGCGCTGGCAGTGGCAGTCGGTACGCTGTCGTACTCGGCAGGCAGTCGTGCGGTGTATACGGTGTCGGAACACCTGCTGCTGGAGACAGTGGGCCGTATCGCCCAGGCCGTAGACCGGCACATCATCGGCTCCGGCGCGGTGCTCGAATCCGCCTTTCCTGACGGCATGCCCGCACCAACCGCCATCGAGTCCGAGTTTCATGACCTTCGCACCCGATTCTGGATCGCCACCTCGCTGCACATCGATCCGAACAACTATGTGTACTACGGCAACGAAGCGGGCCAGGGCCTGGGGCTTTACCGCCACTCGTTACAAGACGCCGAGCTCCGGATGAAGCTGAAATCCGACGAGCACCGCGCCATCTACCGATTCAGCGGTATCGACGGCCCACTCCAGTTCGAACGCCGCGAAACCAAGCTGTTCGACCCGCGTACCCGCCCCTGGTATCAGGACGGCAAGCGTGTGACCGGCCACACCTGGACCTCGGTGTATATCGACTTCGGCACCCGCGAACTGGTCGCCACCCGGGCCCGCCGTGTGCTTGCCGCCTCTGGCGCGTTTGAAGGAGTGGTCGCGACCGACGTCTCGCTACGCGCGCTCAACGACTTCGTCGGGCGGCTCGAAGTCTCGCCCAATGGCATCGCCTTCATCATCGAGCAGGACGGCAACCTGATTGCCTCCTCGGCCAGCCCCAACATGGCCAGTCTGCCCGATGGTGGCAGTGCGCGCCTCAAGGCTGCCGACAGCGATCACACCTTGCTGCGTGCCGCCTACCGCCTGGTTCAGGACCGTCTGGGCGCACCCGAGGCCACTGCACTCCCCCGGGTCATGACCTTCTCTGACGAGGCAGGACAGGAGATTCACGTCGCCTTCGACCGCATCCGCGACACTGCAGGCATCGACTGGATCACCGTGGTGGCCATGCCCACCAGCGACTTCATGGCCGGCGTAACCGAAAACGTTACCCGTACAGTCATGCTTGCCGCCGTGGCGGTCGCGCTGGCGATCGTCATCGGTCTGCGCATCCTGGGCTGGGTGGCGGGCGATCTGCGACGTATCTCGGAAGCCGTGCGTCGCGTTGGCGCAGGCGACTTTGACGTCCCAGTCGGCGTAGATCGCAGCGATGAGATCGGACAACTCGCGCGCAGTTTCGAAGCGATGCAGACCCAACTGCGTACCGACAAGCTCACCGGTCTGGCCAATCGCGAGGCGTTCCTGCAGCAACTGAACAAGCGTATCGATCTGGCACGCAAGGATCGACGCAACGCCCGGCTTGCCGTCCTCTTCATCGACCTCAATCGGTTCAAGGCCATCAACGACACCTATGGTCACGATGCCGGCGACCTTGCGCTGCAGGAAGTCGCCGAGCGCCTGCGCATCAATGTGCGCGGCGGTGACCTGGTGGCCCGCTATGCCGGCGACGAATTCGTCATCCTGCTCGATCAGGTTGCCAGCCGCGAGGCGGTGGTACACATCCGTCGTCAGATCGAGGAGGTCCTGTGCCAGCCTCTACAGGTAATCACCCCGGAGGGACAAGAAGGGGTCGGCACCGGCGGCGCCATCGGCCAGGCCATTTTTCCGGAAGATGGCGACAACGCCGACGACTTGCTCAAAGCCGCAGACCGCGCGATGTACGAACACAAGTTTGCCGGTCGCAAGTCAAGCCTGACAGGCTCCTAGGAGGCTGTCAGGCTTGAGCGATCGTAGCGAGCTGAGGGGGAAAACGAGGACAGATTCGGCCGTTTTTGAGGCGCATAGTCATTCTATGCAACGAAAAAACGGGCGGATATGGACCGTTTCTCCCACTGGCGCAGCAGATCGGCCTCAAGCCTGACAGTCTCCTAGGGCAACAGCCGCTCGCGGACGAAAGTCGGAAAGCGAGGCAATCCCCTGCGCGTCAGTTCGCGGTAGCGATAGGTCACCAGGCTATCCAAGGGCGGAGGCTGGCGACGCTGCGCATCGGTAAAGCCGGTACCGATGCGAAAGCGCCGGCCATCGGCAGACTCGACCTCGAGCGCGCCGAGCATGCCCGCATACTTGCCCTTGCCTTCGATCCAGCGCACCACCCGCGCCTCGTCATCCAGCCAGGGCACGTACTTCAGCAGCGCATCACTGCGGCCGGCGATGCGGCGGGCGTCGCCCCTGTGCAGCATCAGACCTTCGCCCCCCTCGGCCAGTACCGCATCAAGTCGCTGGTGCAAGGCGGCCGCGTCCTTAACCCGGTACTGCACCACGGTCTGCACCCAGGGCGAGGCGAGTTGCGGCACCTTCAGGCGCATCGCCGCGACGCGCTCGTCGAATGTTCCCGGGTGGTCCGGCAGATCGAACACCATGTAGCGCACCTCCCGCCACGCGGCATCATCCGGGATACGGGTCCGGACGATGCCAACCAGCTCTTCGAAACGCTTCCGCCCCAGCCACAACTCGCCATCGAGCGCCTCCGCGGGTAAACCTGCGACGAACCATTCGGGCGCGGCAATCTCCTGACCACTGCGAAACCGCAGGCGGCTACCGTCCCACAACGCTCTCACGCCATCCAGCTTCTCGCTGACCCAGTAGGCCCGTGGATCGACGCCCTCGTGATAACGCCCGGCAAGCATGACGGCCAGCGGCGGTGAAGCCTGTACAAGCCCATCGAACGCACCGAAAGCGACAAGGACGATCAAGCACAGGCGGGAAACCCAAAGGGGCAAACGTCTCATCCGGACACCTGTCGGCAAAGCACGAATAATGACATCAACATTTGCCGGGCGCTACGTCACTGTTCCATCAAGACGCCCGCACAGGGATAATGCCGACCCCAAGAGAGCCTGCATGGACAGAATGACCGCTTCGATGCCCCCCGCCCTGCTGCTGCTCGGCCCCACCGCCAGCGGCAAGACAGCCTGTGCGCTGGCACTGGCGCAGGCGCTACCGATCGAGATCATCAGTGTCGACTCGGCACTGGTCTATCGCGACATGAACATTGGCACCGCCAAGCCCAGCGCGGACGAACTGGCAAGCTGCCCGCATCACCTGATCGACATCATCAACCCGGAAGAAAGCTACTCGGCGGCACGTTTCCGCGAAGATGCCCTGCGCCTGATGAGTGAAATCCACCGGCGCGGCCATCTGCCGTTACTGGCAGGCGGCACCATGCTGTATTTCAAGGCGCTACGCGATGGGCTGTCCGACCTGCCGCTGGCGGACACCGACATCCGCCGCGACATTGACCAGCAAGCGCTTACCGAAGGCTGGCCAGCAGTCCATGCGCGGCTTGCACAGCTTGACCCCGATGCGGCGGCACGCCTCGAGCCCGGCGACGCCCAACGCATCCAGCGAGCGCTGGAGATCGTGTTGATCACCGGCCGGCCGCTGGCCGAGAGCTATGCCCGACGGGAGATGGCGCCCCCCCCCTTCACCCTTCATCCGATTGCACTTGCGCCCAGTGATCGCAGCGTGCTGCATGCGCGGATCGCCGACCGCTTCGACGCCATGCTGGCCGCCGGCCTGGTCGATGAAGTCGCCGGCCTGCGCCGACGCTACGCGCTGCACCCGGATATGCCGTCGATGCGTTGCGTCGGCTACCGCCAGGCCTGGGAGTATCTGGAGGGTGATGGCAAGCTGGATACCCTGCGCTTCAAGGGGATTGCCGCAACCCGCCAGCTTGCCAAGCGTCAGTTGACCTGGCAGCGCCAGTTTCGCGAACACTGGCCCGGGCTGATCGAATTCGACTGTCTGCGCCCCGACCTGAATGACGCGGTGCGCGACCACGCACTGCGCCTGCTTCACCACTGACCCACCTGTTCAAATCTTTGCGGAGCCCATCAAGATGGACGAAGAAATCCTGGCCAGCGTCGGCCAGTGGCTGGACGATGTCGTCATCGGCCTCAACCTGTGCCCGTTCGCCTCACGCCCACGTGCCGAGCGGCGCATCCGCCTCACCATCAGCCATGCCACCACCGAAGAAGGTTTGCTGGAAGACATGCAGGCCGAACTCGAGCGCCTGTCCGACACCCCGGTCAGCGAACTGGAAACCACCGTCATCGCCATTCCCGACATGCTCGAGGATTTCGACGACTACAACCAGTTCTTTGATCTGGTGGACCTGTGGTTGCAACAGTTCGGCTGGGAGGGCGAATTCCAGGTTGCGAGCTTCCACCCCCATTATCAATTTGCCGACACCGATCCCGACGACGCCGGCAATCTCACCAACCGCTCGCCCTGGCCACTGCTGCACCTGATCCGCGAAGACAGCCTGGAGCAGGCGCTGGCGCACTACCCCGACCCGGACGGCATCCCGGCACGCAACATCGCACGCATGGAATCGCTGAACGCCGACGAACGCCGGCGCCTGTTCCCTTATTTGTTCGGTTGACCTGGTAACAGCACCACCCGGGTGCCGGCCAGACGATCGTGCAGGAACTGGCGATCGCGATCGAACACAGCCCAGATCAGACCGGCACCCAAGCACAGCAACGAAGGCCAGCAGAAGACGTAACGCAACCATGCCCGCTTCGCATCGGGGTTGAGTCCGGTCCCCGCATCGACCACCTTGAGTCGCCAGGTCTGCATGGCCAGCGTCTGGCCATTGCGCCGCCAGTACCAGACGAAATAGAAACCCAGCACCAGAAAGATATGCAGCCAGGCCAACCAGCCAGGCGGCGCAATGCCCAGGCCGACGCCAAGCATCAGGTAAGGCACCAGAAAGGTCAGCGCCAGCACCCCCATCAGCAGCATGGACTCATACAACATGCTGGCCAGTCGCCGACGCAAACCGGCCAGCTCCACCACAGTCCGGTTGCGACCCGCTTCGGCGCCAGCCGTGCCGGCGTCAGCGACCGGACGCTTTCTTGATCGACTCATCGAGTTGCGCTTTACCCAAATGACCCGCGTGCCCTCCACACCAAAGGCTTGCTGCAAGCCCTCTGGCGCGATCTGGAGGCGACTGCGGAAGAAACGATTGATGTCGGAAACCGCATCGAAAAAGGACGACAAACCGGCAGACAGACGATGCATTCATCTGTTGCCGGCGGCCTGGCCCACCAACCGGCAAGGCCCTGATATTTCTGGCAGCCTTGACCAAACGCCACCCAAAATGTACTGTTCTCCGTTTCTTCGAACGACATACAGGGCGAGTTTGCGATGGTGCTGACCGGTGCGGAAATTGTAATCAGGTGCCTGCAGGAAGAAAAGGTCGAATATGTGTTCGGCTATCCTGGCGGTGCCGTGCTGTACATCTATGACGCACTGTTCCAGCAGGAACAGGTCCGCCACATCCTCGTACGTCACGAACAGGCCGCGGTACACGCGGCAGATGGCTTTGCCCGCAGCACGCAAAAGGTCGGCGTCGCGCTTGTCACGTCGGGCCCCGGCGCCACCAACGCAGTCACCGGCATTGCCACCGCCTTCTGTGACTCGATCCCGATGGTCATCATCTCCGGCCAGGTGCCGACAGCCGCCATCGGCCAGGACGCCTTCCAGGAAGTCGACACCGTCGGCATCACCCGCCCCTGTGTGAAGCACAACTTCCTGGTGCGCGACGTCCGCGACATTGCCACGACCATCAAGAAGGCCTTTTACCTGGCGCAGACCGGTCGCCCTGGCCCGGTGCTGGTCGATATCCCCAAGGACATCACCTTCGCCAAGTGCGAATTCGAGTACCCGCAAGACATCTCGATGCGTTCCTACAACCCGGTGGTCAAGGGTCACCAGGGGCAGATCAAGAAGGCCGTGCAGTTGCTGCTCGAAGCCAAGCGGCCGATGATCTACACCGGCGGCGGCGTGATTCTGGCCGACGCGGCCGACCGCCTGACCAAGCTGACCCGCCTGCTCGGCTACCCGATCACCAACACGCTGATGGGCCTTGGCGCCTATCCGGCGAGCGATCGCCAGTACCTCGGCATGCCCGGCATGCACGGCACCTACGAAGCCAACATGTCGATGCACTATTCCGACGTATTGCTGGCCGTTGGCGCCCGTTTTGACGACCGCGTCATCGGCGACCCGGCCAATTTTGCCGAAGAGCCGCGCAAGATCATCCATGTGGACATCGACCCGTCGTCGATCTCCAAGCGCGTCAAGGTGGATGTGCCCATCGTCGGAGACGTCAAGGACGTGCTCGACGAGATGATCCGCCAGCTCGAAGCCGGCGAAGCCCGCCCCAACCCGGACGCGCTCGCGGCCTGGTGGAAGCAGATCGAGGACTGGCGCAGCCGCAAGTGCATGGAGTACAAGAACTCCGACACCATCATCAAGCCGCAATTCGTCATCCAGAAGCTGTGGGAAGTCACCGGCGGCGACGCCATCGTGACCTCAGACGTCGGCCAGCACCAGATGTGGGCCGCACAGTACTACCGCTTCGACAAGCCGCGGCGCTGGCTCAACTCCGGTGGCCTTGGCACCATGGGCGTGGGCATGCCCTACGCCATGGGCGCCCAGCTGGCACATCCGGGCAAGCAGGTTGCCTGCGTTACCGGGGAAGCCTCGATCCAGATGAACATCCAGGAACTCTCCACCTGCAAGCAGTTCCGTCTGCCGATCAAGATCTGCAACCTCAACAACCGCTACCTCGGCATGGTGCGCCAGTGGCAGCAGCTGTTCCACGGCCAGCGTTACTCGGAATCCTACATGGACTCGCTGCCCGACTTCGCCAAGCTGGCAGAGTCCTACGGCCATGTGGGCATCCGCGTGGACAAGCCGGCAGACGTCGAAGGCGCACTGCGCGAAGCCTTCACCACGCACAAGAACGATCTCGTGTTCCTCGACTTCCAGGTCGACCAGACGGAAAACGTGTATCCCATGGTCCAGGGCGGCAAGGGTCTCACCGAGATGATCCTGTCTGCCGAAGACCTGTGATCGGCGCCGCCTTGTCCCTCATCTGACTCCAGGACCGAACTCATCATGCGTCACGTCATTTCCCTGCTGATCGAAAACGAAGCCGGCGCCCTGTCACGCGTCTCCGGCCTGTTCTCCGCCCGCGGCTACAACATCGAGTCGCTGACCGTCGCCCCCACCGAAGACGCGTCGATGTCGCGCATGACCATCGTCACCACCGGCTCGGACGAAATCATCGAGCAGATCACCAAACAGCTGAACAAGCTGGTCGAAGTGGTCAAGGTGGTCGACATCTCCGAAGCGGCACACATCGAGCGCGAGCTGATGCTGATCAAGCTGCGCGCCACCGGCAAGGACCGCGAGGAAATCAAGCGTACTGCCGACATCTTCCGTGCCCGCATCATCGACGTCACCGACACCTCCTACGTCATCGAACTGACCGGGAACCAATCCAAGCTCGACGCCTTCATCGGCGCCATCGATACCGGACTGATCCTCGAGACCGTACGATCCGGCGTCTGCGGCATCGGCCGTGGCGACCGCGTGCTCAAGCTCTGAACCCTCCCCCGTTTTGCAGTCGGCCGACCCACGTTTATCATGTCGGCCGCCCGCATTGACTGCCCTTGATATCTGAAAGGAAAAACATGAAAGTTTATTACGACAAGGACGCCGACCTCTCCCTGATCAAGGGCAAGAAGGTCACCATCGTCGGCTATGGCTCGCAGGGCCACGCCCACGCCCAGAACCTGAACGATTCCGGCGTCAAGGTCACCGTCGCCGTGCGCAAGGGTGGCCCGTCGTGGGACAAGGCCAAGGCTGCCGGCCTGAAGGTCGAGGAAATCGACAAGGCGGTCAAGGCTGCAGACCTCGTCATGATCCTGCTGCCGGACGAGAACATCCCGCAGGTGTACAAGGAAAACGTCGAGCCCAACATCAAGAAGGGCGCAACCCTGGCTTTCGCCCACGGCTTCAACGTGCACTACAACCAGGTCGTGCCGCGTGAAGATCTGGACGTGATCATGGTCGCCCCCAAGGGCCCCGGCCACACCGTGCGTTCCGAATACCTGCGTGGCGGCGGCGTGCCCTCCCTGATCGCGGTGTACCAGGACAAGTCCGGCAAGGCCAAGGACATCGCCCTGTCGTACGCAGCTGCCAACGG
>Ga0075012_10004660_pt1 | contig 12701 bp, 8 predicted proteins | sample All_14_2_FD_71474 | JGI IMG/M metagenome (GOLD analysis project Ga0075012, IMG submission 71474) | Freshwater microbial communities in response to fracking from Pennsylvania, USA - Allegheny Zone_MetaG_DW_15 | ecosystem: Environmental > Aquatic > Deep subsurface > Groundwater > Drilled...
ATGTGGTCGAGGCGACCCAGATCGCCGAACGCGGCAAGTTCGACGCTGTCTTCCTCGCCGATGGCAACGCGGTGCGGGAGATGGACAAGCCGGTCCTCTTCTCGGCGAATTTTCCCTCGGCGCGGCCGGCGGGGTTCGAACCGATCACTGTGCTCTCGGCGGTGGCGATGGCGACGAAGAACATCGGCCTCGTCGCCACCTGCACCACCAGCTATGACGAGCCCTACTCGGTCGCGCGGCGCTTCGCCTCGCTCGATCACATCAGCGCCGGGCGGGCAGGGTGGAATGTCGTCACCTCGCAATACGCCGGCGACGCGCTGAACTTCAGCCGCGCCGAAAACTACGGCCGCGACGAGCGCTATGAGCGCGCCGAGGAATTCGTCGAGGTGGTGAAGGGCCTGTGGGACAGCTGGGACGAGGATGCCTTCCCGGAAGACAAGGCCACGGGCCGCTTCCTCGATCCCGCCAAGGTGCATGTGCTGGACCATGTCGGTCCGCATTTCCAGGTGAAGGGTCCGCTGAACGTCGCCCGGCCGCCGCAGGGCCATCCCGTGGTGTTCATGGCCGGGCAGTCGGATCGGGGGCGGGAGCTCGCCGCGTTGCATGCCGATGCGATGTTTGCCGCCGGCGATTCCATGGAGAGCTGCCAGCGCGCCTATGCGGACATCAAGGCGCGCATGGCGACGTACGGCCGCGCCCCGGACGCGCTGCGCTTCCTGCCCTCGGTCGTTACCTATTGCGGCGAGACGGAAGCCGAGGCCGAGCGCCTGTTCGAGGAGCTGCAGGAGCTCATCACCCCCGCGCTCGGCGTGCACTATCTCTCGAAGCTGGTGGACAAGGATCTCAGCGGCTATGACCTGGACGCGCCGCTGCCGGACCTGCCGGAGAAGGTGGCGAGCGGCACCAGCCTGCGCACCTACCTGATCGAGGGCGCCCGTCGGAACAACCTCACCATCCGCCAGACCTACCAGCGCGCGCTCTCCTCGATGGGTGCGCCGGTGATCAAGGGAACGCCCGAGCAGATCGCCGACGTGCTGGAGCGCTGGTTCCGCGGCAAGGCCTGCGACGGCTTCATGGTCTCGAACCCGGTCATGCCGCGCTCGCTGAACACCTTTGTCGACCAGGTGGTGCCGGTGCTGCAGAAGCGCGGCCTGTTCCGCACGGAATACGAGGGCGAGACGATGCGCGAGCGCATGGGCTTGCCGACGCCACCCAACCCGCGTCGCGCGGCGGCGGGCCTGGCGGCGGAGTAGTCAGCCTGGATTCTCCATGTTCTCGCGCAGGGTGCGGCCGGCATATTCGGTGCGGAACAGGCCGCGCCGCTGCAACTCCGGCACCACCATGCGGCCGAACTCCTCATAGGTGGCGGGGAAGACGGTCGGCGGCAGGACGAAGCCGTCGCAGGCGCCGGAGGTGAACCAGTCCTCCATGTGGTCGGCGATCATCTTCGGCGTGCCGGCGAACAGGCCACGCGGCTTGCGTACCGCCTGGGCGAAGCTGATGCCCTGGGCGCGCGCGACCTGATCCATGCGGTCGCGCGATCCGGCTATGCCATGGGTGCCGGATGCCTTCTCCGCCTCCTCGGCGGTTTCGATGGTGCTGAGATCGACGCCGAGCAAGGATGAGCTCGAGGCCATGACCAGTTCGGGGTCGGTCAGGGAATCGAGGAATTCCGCCTTCTCCCTCGCGATCGATTCCGTCTCCCCCACCACCACGGAGAAGGAAGGAAGAATACGCGCCGAATCCGGCGCGCGGCCGTGCGCCGCCAGGCGGTTGCGCATGTCCTCGGCATAGATCAGCGCGTCCTGCTTGGTCGCGTGCGAGCAGAAGATCATCTCCGCCCAGCGCGCGGCGAATTCGCGCCCGCGCGGCGAGGATCCCGCCTGCAGGATCACCGGCCGTCCCTGCGGCGTGCGCGGGATGCTGAGCGGCCCGCGCACGCTGACATGCTTGCCCACATAATTGGCGTAGCGGACCTTGGTGGTGTCGACGAAGCGCGCATTCTCCCGGTCCAGCACGACCGCATCCGCATCCCAGCCATCCCACAGGGCGCAGCAGGCCTCCAGAACCTCGTCGGCACGGTCGTAGCGCTGTTCCTTGGGCGGCAGCGCATCGAGGCCAACGTTGCGCGCCTCGTAGTCCGACGCCGAGGTCACGACGTTCCACGCCGCGCGCCCGCCGCTGAGAATATCGAGCGAGCCGAGGCTGCGCGCGAGCTGGTAGGGGCCGCAGAAGGTCGTCGAGAGGGTCGGCGCCAGGCCGAGATGCGTCGTCACCCGTGCCATCAGCGGCAGCACCATCATTGGGTCGAGCAGGCTCATCTGCCCGCCGCGGCCGAGATAGTCGGCATAGCTGTTGCGGTAGACATCCGGCACGCCGAAGCCATCGGCGAAGAAACCGGCGTCGAAGCGCGCATACTCCAACGTCCGCGCCAGATGTTCATAGCGCTCCGCCGTCCAGATATCGTTCAGCGGCGCCCCGGGGTGCCGCCAGCCCGGGGCATAGCTCGCGGTCGGTGAGGTCTTGAGGTAGGCGACGAGATGCATCTTGCGCGGCATGCGGGACTCCCTGCCGCGCGGCACGCGGCACTGCACGACGAAGCCTCGACAAGCAATCAACATGCCGCACCCTCGGCGCCGCCCTGATGCGCAACGCCGGGCGGAAGTGCCACGCACTTGGGCATCGGTGGCCGCAGGGCGTGGATTTCACGCGACGCCCTGCCAATTGCCTCTCGATCTTCGTGATGAGCTGTCGTGAAATGCGAGCAACGATGCGCGCCCGATCAAGGTCGCGCCGGCGAGGCGCCCGTCACAGGCAGTAACGCAACGCGTCCCTGACGGAGGCCGTGATGACCTTGCTGCGCCGTAGCGTCCTGTCCATTCCCGCCATCGTCGCAGCAACCAGTCTTGCGCGCGGCGCGAACGCCCAAGCCGGCGGTGGTGGCGTCCTGCGCATCGTGGTGGGCACGAATCTGCGCAACCTCGATGTCGCGAAGACGACGCTCGGCGAGGAATACATCTATGACCTGCTCGTCTTCAACGGCCTGACCCGGCTCAAGGAAGACCTGACGCTTGAACCCGAGCTCGCGGAATCCTGGACCTATTCCGATGATCTCAAGACCTGGACCTTCAAGCTGCGCGAAGGGGTGAAGTTCCACAACGGGCGCGAGATGGTGGCGGATGATGTCATCGCCACCTTCCGCCGCATCCTCGATCCCGCGACGGGTTCCGCCGCACGCAGCGGCTACGACATGATCGAGGGAATGGAGGCGCAGGGAAACCACACGGTCGTCTTCAAGCTGTCCTATGCCTATGGAGGCTTCGCCGACATCCTGGCCGACCGCCAGGCGAAGATCGTGCCGCCCGAAGGCTTCGACACGCTCGCGACACATCCGATCGGCACCGGGCCTTTCGTCTTCCGCAGCTACACGCCGGGCGACCGGCTGATCCTGGCGCGCAACCCGGACTACTACGAGTCCGGCAAGCCGAAACTGGATGGCGTCGAGTTGCGCATCATCCCCGAGATGGCGGTGCGCCTCGCGGCGCTGCAGGCGGGCGACATCGACGTCGTCTGGGACGTCTCCCCGGAATCAGTGCGTACGCTGCGGGAGAACAGCGCCTTGCGTGTGGAGAGCATCCCGACGCCGACCTGGGATGCCGCAGTGCTGAACTGCGCTGCTGCGCCGTTCGACGACCAGCGCGTGCGCCTCGCGCTGCACCTCTGCGTTCCCAAGAAGGACATTGTCGAGGCGGTGCTGTTCGGGGAAGGCGCGCCGACCCACAGCCCCATCCCGCCGACGCACCCCTTCTTTGCCAAGGACGTGCCCATTCCCGATACCGCCGACGTCGCGGGCGCGCGGCGCCTGCTGGCCCAGGCCGGGCACGGGCGTGGCCTGCGCGTGCCCCTGGTGGTCCCGGTCGGTCGGCCGGTACGCGAACGGCTTGGCGTGACCATCCAGCAACTCGCCCGCCCCGCTGGTTTCAACTTCGAGATTCAGCGTGTGCCCTTCTCGCGCTACTCGGCCGAGGTGTCCGGCAAGGCCCCGATCTCGATCAACGGCTTCTTCGCCCGCCCCACCGTCGACAGCGCGATGTTTCCCTTCCTGCATTCCAAGGGAAGCTGGAATCCGCGCCTGTGGAACTACAACGAACCGCGTGTGGACGCGGCGTTGGAAGCCGCGCGCCTGACCGGCGACGTCAATGCGCAAAAGGGCTACTACCAGACCGTGCAGAAGGTCCTCGCGGAGAACCCGGCGAGCTATTTCGCCTACACCGCGAATTTTGCCTGCGCCTATCGCGCCAAGGTGCAGAACGTCGCCACGCACCCGATGCGCTGGTTCGACCTGCGCGAAACCATCGTCGCGAGCTGACGCACGCCGATGGTCGTCTATCTCCTGCGTCGGATCGTGGCGGTGATCGGCGTGGTCTGGGCCATGACCGTGCTGGTCTTCGCCATCGTGCATCTCCTGCCTGGCAGCGTGGCGCACATGATCCTGGGGGAGTTCGCCACCGCCGACGCCATCGCGGCGCTGGAGGAGCGGCTCGGGCTGAACGACCCCTTGCCGGTGCAGTACTGGCGCTGGTTCAGCGGGTTGCTGCAGGGGGATTTCGGCATGTCGCTGACGATGGACAGGCCGGTCGGACCGATCCTTTTCGAGGCGCTGGGACGTTCCGCCATCCTCGCGGGCATCAGCATCGTGCTGGTCGCGATCGTGGGGATCGCGCTTGGCGTGCACTCGGCAGTGCATCGCGGTTCGGTCGCCGACCATGTGCTGACCACGGCGCAGTACACGCTGATCGCGATCCCGGAATTCTTCTGGTGTATCGTGGTCATCCTGGTCTTCGCGGCCTGGCTCGGCTGGCTGCCGGCCACGGGCTATACCTCGATCGCCGATGGCGGGGTCCTCGGCTGGGCGCGGCACCTGATCCTGCCCGTTTCGACGCTGGTGCTCGGGCTGATCGCGCATGTCTCGCGCATGACGCGCTCCTCGATGCTGGAGGCGATCGAGAGCCGCTATGTCCTCGCAGCGCGGGCCAAGGGGTTACCAGAACGCATCGTGCTCTATCGCCACGCGCTGCCGAACGCACTGCTGCCGGCGATCACCGTGCTCGCCATCGACATGGGCCTGCTGATCGGCGGCATCGTGGTGGTGGAGACAGTCTTCGCCTATCCTGGCCTCGGCCGCCTTCTGATCTATGCCATCGACAACCAGGACCTGCCGCTGATGATGGGCGGGATGATCCTGGTCACCAGCGTCTATGCGTTGTCGAACCTCGTCGCCGATATCTGCTATGCGCTGCTCAATCCACGCATCCGCTATGGCGGGGCGACGGCATGAGTGCCGCGATCGCCATGCCCGCCTGGCGCCGGCTGCCGCTGGGCCTGACGTTGGGCGGGACCATCGTGGCCATCGTGCTGGTGTTGGCAGTGATCGGCCCCTGGATCGTCCCTTATGAACCGGACGCCTTCTCGATGCGGGAAAGGCTGCATCCGCCATCCGCGGCGCACTGGTTCGGCACGGACGAGTTCGGCCGCGACGTCTTCTCCCGCGTGCTGGCGGGCGCACACTACTCGCTGATCATGGGCTTCGGGGCGACGGGCATCAGCCTCGCCATCGGCGTGCCGCTCGGCATGGTCGCGGCCTTCCACCGCGGCTGGGTGGATGAGGCGATCATGCGCGGGGTGGACCTGATGATCTCCATCCCGCCGGTGCTGCTTGGGCTGCTGATCCTCGCCACCACCGAGCCGGGAGTCGCCAAGACGGTAATCTCGGTCGGCATCGTCTATGTGCCGATCATGACGCGGCTGTCGCGGGCCGTGGCGCTGGGCCTGCTCGCCGAGGATTTCGTCGACGCCGCCCGCGCGCGGGGCGACGGCGCCATCCGCATCCTGTGGCGGGAGATCCTGCCCAATGCCTGGCCACCGATCATCGTGGAGACGGCGCTGCGCATCACCTTTGCCATCCTGCTGGGCTCGGCCCTGTCCTTCCTCGGCCTCGGCACCCAGCCGCCGGCGAGCGAATGGGGCCTCATGATCGCCGAGGGCCGACCCTTCATCGAGGAAGCCCCCTGGATCGCCCTCGCCCCCGGGCTCTGCCTCTGCCTGTTGCTGATCATGGTGAACATGGTGGGCGAGGGCCTGCGCGACCTGCTCGATCCTCGCCTGCAGGGGCGCGGACATGGCTGAGGCACCGCTCGTCGAGATACGCGATCTCTCGCTGCGCTACGCCACCGCGCGGGGCAAGGTGCAGGCGTTGGATCGCGTCTCACTGAGCCTCGGGCGTGGAAGTGCCATGGGGCTGGTGGGGGAGAGTGGGTCGGGCAAGTCCTCCCTCGTCCTCGCCATGCTCGGGCTGCTGGGCAAGGGGGCGGAGATCTCCGCCGAGGGCGTGCAGTTCGATGGCCAGGACCTGCTCACCACCGCGGCCGCACTGCGCGGGCGGCGCATCGGCATGGTCTTCCAGGATCCCGCCGCGGCGCTCAATCCCGGCATGACGATCGGCTTCCAGATTGCCGAGCCGCTGATCCAGCACCGCCACATGCCGGAACGCGATGCGCTGGCGCGCGCCGTCGCCCTGCTGACGGAAGTGGGCGTGCCGCGGGCCGAGTCCGTCGCGCGATCCTATCCGCACCAGCTTTCGGGCGGGATGAAGCAGCGCGCGGTGATCGCGACCGCTTTGGCCTGCGAGCCGGAACTGCTGCTGCTCGACGAACCGACCACCGCCCTGGACGTGACGGTGGAGGCGCAGATCCTCGACCTGCTGGACCGGCTGCGCAGGCAACGCGGCGTGTCGCTGCTGCTGGTCAGCCACAATCTTGGCATCGTCGACCGGCTCTGCGATTCAGTGACCGTGCTCTATGCGGGGCGCGTGGTTGAACAGGGCGGCACGGATGCGATCCTCGGCGCGCCGCGCCATCCCTATACGCGGGGTCTTCTGGCCGCGCTGCCGCAGGCGGATGAAGGCAAGCTATCGCGGCTCACGCCCATTCCCGGCGGCCTGCCGGACCTGACCATTCCCGATCCGGGCTGCAATTTCCGGGCACGCTGCGCCTTCGCCGTCGACGCCTGCGTGCATCCACAGCCGGTCACCGGCGTCGGTGGGCATATGGTGCGATGTCATCGTGCCGAGGCGGTACGCACCCTGCCTTTGCCGGTGGACACCGGTGCGCGCAGCATCACCCGGAAGCCTGATCTCGCGCGCCCGCTGCTGCAGGGCACCGAGCTGTCCCGCACCTTCCGCATGGGTGGTGCCCTGTCCTTCGATTTCCGGAAGGGCCTGCCACGCATCGTGCCGGCGACGGAGGTCGTGGCTGTCGACAATGTCTCCTTCCATGTCGGGCGGGGGGAAGTGCTGGGCCTGGTCGGGGAATCCGGCTGTGGCAAGTCGACGCTTGGCCGGCTCGCCCTGCGGCTGCTGGCGGCGAGTGCGGGGCGCATCAGCCTGGACGGCAAGGCGGTGCCGGCCTCGCCGGACCGGGAATTCCGCCGGCGCGCGCAGATCGTCTTCCAGAACCCGGACAGTTCGCTGAACCCGCGCCATACCGTCGCGCAGGCGCTGCGTTGGCCAGTTGTCCGCTTCGGCATCGCCAAGGGCGCGGCGGCCGATCGGGAAGTGGACCGGCTGCTCGAATTGGTGCGGCTGCCTCCAACCTATCGCTCGCGCTACCCGCACCAGATGTCGGGAGGCGAGAAGCAGCGCATCGGGATCGCCCGCGCGCTGGCCAGCCGGCCCGACTTCCTCGTCTGCGACGAGGCCGTCTCCGCTCTCGACGTCTCGGTGCAGGCGGCGGTGCTGAACCTGCTGGCGGATCTGCGCGATGAGCTCGGCCTCGCCTATCTGTTCATCTCCCACGACATCGGCGTGATCGCGCATGTCGCCGACCGCATCGCGGTGATGTATCGCGGGGCGATCGTCGAGCAGGGCGACGCCGCGCAGGTGCTGGCACCTCCCTATCATCCCTATACCGAGGCACTGCTGTCCTCGGTGCCGTTGGTCGGCTCGAAGAGCCGCAGCCTGCATCGCGTCCGGCTGGCGGGCGATGCCTCGGCGGTGCCGCCCGCGGGTGGATGCCGCTTCGCGCCGCGCTGCCCGCGGCACATGGGCAGCATCTGCGACACGGTGGAACCGCCGGTGCGGCTGGGGGCGGAAGGGCACCAGATCGCGTGCCACCAGCCGATGGAGGCACTGGCGGCCATCCCTCCGGCCCTGGGGCGGGTGGCCTGATCGAAGGAGCTCCGCCGCTCTCGCAGGCGAAGCGGTGCTTCACCTCGTCAAAGGTCGAGGGGCCTTTGCCGGGATGGTCCCCGGAGAGTGGTGAGGCCCCTCTCCGGGGCGCGTTACTCCGCGGCGTGACCCACTGCGGCGAAATGCCGGCTCCGCGGCCGGGCCAGCCCCATATGTTCCCTCAGCGTCGTGCCTTCGTAGTCCTTGCGGAACACACCGCGCTTCTGCAGTTCAGGCACCACCAGTTCGACGAAATCGCGGAGGCTCCGCGGCATCAGCGGCATGGAGAGCATGAAGCCGTCGCACACCTTGGTGCGGTACCAGTGCTCCATTTCGTCCGCCACCTGCTGCGGATTGCCCTTGATGACCGGGCTGCCGAAGGCGGGGACGACCTGCTCGTAGAGCTGGCGGATGGTCAGACCCTTCTCGCGGGCCAGGCGCACGGTGAAGGTGCGCGTGCTGCTGCCGCCGACGACGGTTTCGGGCACGGCGTCGGGCAGCGGGCCGTCGAGCGGATAGCCCGAGAGGTCGAAGGTCACGATCTTCGAGAGGTAGTGCACACCGAGACTCGGTGAGATCAGCGCGTTGAGTTCGTCATAGAGCGCGTCGGCTTCGGCCGCGGTACGGCCGACGAAGACGCTGACGCCGGGGATGAACTTCAGCTCGTCCGGATGGCGGCCATACTTCGCCATGCGGGCCTTGATGTCGGCGTAGTCCGCGCGCATGGACTCCGCGCTATCGCCGGCGCCGAACATCGCATCGGCGTGGCGGGCGGCGAGCTCCTTCCCGCGTTCCGACTGACCGGCCATGAAGATGACAGGGTGGCCCTGCGGTGTGGGCGGCACGTTGAGCGGGCCCTTGACGCGAAAATGCGTGCCGTCGTGGTTGATCTCTCGCACGCGCGACTTGTCGAGGAACTGGCCGGTCGCCTTGTCCTGCACGAAAGCATCCTCGGCCCAGCTGTCCCAGAGATCCTTCACGACCTCGACGAATTCCTCAGCGCGGTCGTATCGCGCATCGCGGCTGAGCGGCTCGGCGTGATTGAAGTTCAGCGCATCCCCGGCATAGGAGTTGGTGACCATGTTCCACCCGGCACGACCGCCGCTGGCATGGTCCATCGAGGCGAAGCGCCGCGCGATGAAATAGGGCTGGTCGAAGCTCGTCGTCGCGGTCGAGACGACGCCGAGGCGCGAGGTGTGCGCGGCGAGCGTCGTCAGCAGGATGACGGGGTCGAAGACGCCCGGGCGGGCGACGGGCGAATTCGCCTCGAACAAGGTGGGCTTGTCCATGTCGCGCACGGCGTTACCGTCGGCGAGAAAGATGCCGTCGAACTTCCCTTGTTCGGCAAGCTTTGCTGCCTCGATGTTGTATTCCAGCTTCATCACCGGACGGTCATAGGCCTCCGGGTGGCGCCAGGCGCCCAGATGCGCACCGCCCATGTTTGGGATGGTGAAGAGACTCATCATGGCACCCTCCGTCGCAGCGTCCGCGGCGGAGTCCAGCAATTCGCGTGCCGTCAAGCGTCCGGTGGAGACGGCGAACCAGGCGGCGGCCGCGGCCGTAAGGGCGCGATGCACCATCATGCGGGACGCGCCGAACATATCCCTATGCATAAGGGCAGCAACTGACGCCTGTGCCGCCCTGCAGTACCGCGGGTCGCCAGGACTGCATGGAGCTGCGACTGTTACGGTCGCGACCGGTGATCAGGTCCGGCAGTCAGCTCGAAAGCCGGACAGGATGAGAGTGATGCCGCGATGGACACATGACGTTCGTCGCCGGGGTCAAGGCGCGCCTCGGCTCTGGCAGAGTCCCGCGCCGTCCAAGCAGCGCGGGTCGAGCCCCCGCTCCCCGAAAGGACACTGCCGATGCCGCGCGATGAACACGCGGACACCGATCGACGTGGAAAGCGGCAAGTCCCCTGGCTCCTGCGAAAGCGCGCGCCGCGCCAGCCCGTATCGTGCTCTCCCGTGAAGCACTCATGGTGCGAGATCGACCGGAAGGCACCGCACCAGACAGGGAGGTTCCCTCTCATGACATGCCACCTCGGACGGCCTCGCGGTTGCACTGGGCTCAACGCGCCATGAAGGTCTGGAACACGCAGCAGCAGGACCGCGAGGCGCGCCTTGCCGCCGCGGCACGCCTCGCCACCGGCAAGCAGGTGCCGACGCAGCACGCCCAGGCGTTGCTTGAGGCCGTCATCCGGCCCGGCGACCGGGTCTGCCTCGAAGGCGACAACCAGAAGCAGGCCGATTTCCTGGCCGAATGCCTTGCCGAGGTCGATCCGCAGCAGCTGCATGACCTGCACATCGTGCAGTCGGGCCTTGTGCTCCAGGCGCATATCGACCTCTTCGAGAAAGGCATCGCCCGGAAGCTCGACTTCTCCTATTCCGGCCCGCAGGGGGCTGCGATCGCGCGCGCCTTGGAGCGCGGCCGCATCGAGCTCGGCGCGATCCACACCTATATCGAGCTCTTCGCCCGATACTTTACCGACCTGACGCCCCATGTCGCACTGATCGCCGCGGTGCAGGCGGATCGCGACGGCAATCTCTACACCGGCCCGAACACCGAGGACACGCCGACCATCGTGGAGGCGACCGCCTTCAAGTCCGGCATCGTCGTCGCCCAGGTGAACCAGGTCGTCGAGACCCTGCCCCGCATCGACATCCCGGCCGACCGTGTTGACTTCATCATCCAGCCCGACCGGCCCTTCTACGTCGAGCCCCTCTTCACCCGCGACCCGGCAAGTATCAGCGAAAGCCAGATCCTGATGGGCATGATGGCCATCAAGGGCATCTATGCCGAGTATGGCGTGAAGCGCCTCAACCACGGCATCGGCTTCCCCACCGCAGCCATCGAGCTGCTGTTGCCGACCTATGGCGAACGCCTCGGCCTCAAGGGCCAGATCGCCACGCATTGGGCGCTGAACCCGCACCCGACCCTGATCCCGGCCATTGAGAGCGGCTGGGTCGAGCAGGTGCACAGCTTCGGCAGCGAAGTCGGCATGGACGACTATATATCGGCGCGCCGCGACATCTTCTTCACTGGCAATGACGGCACGCTGCGGTCCAACCGCCTGATCTGCCAGACTGCCGGCCTCTATGCCTGCGACATGTTCATCGGATCGACACTGCAGGTCGATCTCGCCGGCAACAGCTCGACGGTCACGGCGGGGCGCATCGCGGGATTCGGTGGCGCGCCCAACATGGGCTCCGATGCGCGCGGCCGCCGGCATCCAAGTCCCGCCTGGCTGAAGGCCGGACGCGAGGCGGTCGAGACCCCCACGGCGCTCACGCGCGGGCGCAAGCTCGTCGTGCAGATCCTCGACACCTTCGGCGAGAAGATGACGCCCAACTTCGTCGAGACGCTCGACTGCGTCGCCATGGCCGAGGAGCTCCACTTCGACCTCGCGCCGGTCATGATCTACGGCGACGACGTCACGCACATCGTCACCGAGGAGGGCATCGCCAACCTGCTGCTCTGCCGCAGCCTGGCAGAGCGCGAACAGGCGATCCGCGGCGTGGCCGGCTACACCGATGTGGGCCGCGGTCGCGACCCGAGCGCCGTCGAGGCCCTGCGCAAACGCGGCATCATCCGACGGCCCGAGGATCTCGGCATCGATCTCCTATCGGTGAACCGGCAGCTTCTCGCCGCGCGGTCCATCGAGGATCTGGCGCGATGGTCGGACGGTCTGTACCGGCCGCCTTCACGCTTCCGGAACTGGTGAGGGGAGGCGCGCATGGAAAAGTTTCAACTCCAGGGCAAGGCGGCACGTCCGGCAGCCGGCACGCGGCGACAGGCTCTGGTCGGCGTGAATGCCTCGGGCAATCTCGAGATCCTGGTGGAACGGGTCCTCCCGGACCATGACTGCCTCGTCGAGGTCGCGACATCGGTCGGCGGCTTCCGCGCAACCTGGGATGCGGTGCTGCGCGACTTCTTCGCGCGCGGATCACCAGGCGGCCTTCGCTTCTCGATCAATGACGGCGGCGCGCGGCCCGACACCGTGATGCTGCGCCTGCTGCAAAGCCTGCAACTGATGGAGCGTGCGCCATGAGCGGGCTGCCACAGGCCAGCGGAGCCGACTGGTACGAAGCGCCGGCGCGCGATCGCGTCGCCGGCCTGCTCGACGTGGGGAGCTTCGTCGAATTCCTCGGCCCGGAACAGCGCGCGATGAGTCCGCACCTGGCACTGTTCGACCTGACCGGCGCCTTCGACGACGGCATCGTGGTGGGAAGCGGCCAGCTCGACGGCAAGCGGGTCTTCGTCGCGGCGCAGGAGGGGCGCTTCCTTGGTGGCGCTTTCGGCGAGGTGCATGGCGCCAAGCTCGTCGGGCTGCTACGCGGGGCGCTGCACCGGTCACCAGACGCCGTGCTGCTGCTGCTCGACACCGGCGGCGTGCGCCTGCAGGAAGCGAATGCCGGGGAACTCGCGATTTCCGAGATCATCCGCGCCATCCTCGAACTGCGCCGCAGCAGCGTGC
>Ga0075012_10004661_pt1 | contig 12700 bp, 9 predicted proteins | sample All_14_2_FD_71474 | JGI IMG/M metagenome (GOLD analysis project Ga0075012, IMG submission 71474) | Freshwater microbial communities in response to fracking from Pennsylvania, USA - Allegheny Zone_MetaG_DW_15 | ecosystem: Environmental > Aquatic > Deep subsurface > Groundwater > Drilled...
TCCTCGTCCCCGGCCCCGACCTCGGCAGCGTCGGCACAGGACGATGCCCATACGGGACACGGCATCGACCCCGTCGCCGTACCGACCCCGCCCCGCCCTCAGACCGCCCCGATGGCCGCGATGTCGGGTATGGACCATGCCGGCCATCCCATGACCGGCATGGGCAACCACGGCGCAGAGACCAAAGCCATGCCGATGACCGGGGCGCTCGGTCCCTGGCCCATGACCCGCGAGGCCTCCGGCACCAGCTGGCAGCCGGATGCGTCCGCGCACGGCGGCGTCCACAGCCGGTGGGGCGACTGGTCGGTCATGACCCATGTCCTTTTGAACCTGACCTGGGACCGCCAGTCGGGTCCGCGCGGCGACGAAAGGACATTCGTGGCGGGAATGCTGATGGCCGCCGCCCGACGCGACTATGACGACGGAGCGACCCTGAACCTGCGCGGGATGCTCAGCCCCGATCCTTTCATGGGCGACGACGGCTATCCTCTGTTGCTGGCGGCCGGAGAGACGGCAGACGGCGTCACCCCTCTGGTCGACCGCCAACATCCGCACGAACTGGTGATGGAGCTGTCGGCCAGCTATGCGCGACCGATCAGCCCCCGCGACAGCCTGTTCGTCTATGTCGGCCTGCCCGGCGAGCCCGCCTTTGGGCCACCGGCCTTCATGCACCGGATGAGCGCAATGGACAGCCCGGAGGCCCCCATATCGCACCACTGGCTGGACTCGACCCATATCGTGTTCGGCGTGGCGACGCTCGGATGGGTCCATGACGCGGTCAAGCTGGAGGTTTCGGCGTTCCGAGGCCGTGAGCCCGACCAGGACCGCTATGACATCGAGAGCCCGGCCTTCGACAGCTGGGCCGTGCGGGCGTCATGGAACCCGTCAAGCGCATGGTCGCTGCAGGCCTCCTATGCCGATGCGGCCGAACCCGAACAGCTGGAGCCCGGCGAGGACGCAACCAAGGCCTCGGTCAGCGCTATCCATACGCGCCGGGTCGGAACCGACGGCTGGTGGTCCACGACCCTGGCCTGGGGTCGCAAGGTCAATGACGAGGACGAGGCCAAGGACGCCTGGCTGCTGGAAACCGCCGTTCACCCTGACGATCGCTGGACGATCTTCGCTCGCGCCGAGCGGACACAGACGGACGAGCTTCTGGCCGGTCCGGGCGGGGGCCACGGGGCGGTGTTCACCGTTTCGAAGGCCTCGCTCGGAGTCATCCGCGACTGGCGGCTGGCCGAACACGTCCGGGTGGGTCTGGGCGGCCTGTATGCCATCAACCGGGTGCCGGAGGGGCTTGAAGCGGCCTATGGCGGCGATCCCGACGGCGCGATGGTCTTCCTGCGGCTGAAGATCGACTGATCGTGCAGGCTTGCCGGTCGCGCCGCGAGGAGCGACCGGCAAGCGATCCCGCGACCCTGACTAGTGCGGCGCGATGTCTTGCGGGGGTGTGGTGAGCCAGGGTGCCAGCCGGAATCGCCGAGGCGGACGGCCCAGGGTCTTCTGCCGGATGAACTGTCCGGCAAAGGCGACCACTGCACGGATCGTCTGTTCGTCGAACGGCTTGGAAACCGCCCCCAGCGCCCCGGCAAAGCCCTCGGGGATCTGTTCCGGGTTGGCGGTCAGGAAGACGACGGCCGAGCCGTAGTCCTGGACAAGGCGATGGGCGATCTGGGGCCCGGTCAGACCGTCCAGCAGATTGACATCGACAAGGGCCAGGTCGGGCCGCTCGCGATCGGCGATGTCAAAGGCACCCTGACGGTCCATGGCGCAGCCGACGACCTGGCACCCGGCATCGACGAGCACCATCTCCAGCTCCATGGCGAGAATGGCCTGGTCTTCAACGATCATGACCCGAAGGTCGGCTTTACTCGCCAATACCTGCCCCAGTTCGCAGCCCCGCAATACCGTTTAAAGTGGCACTGTCGGGTACCGGACAGTTGAAACGCGCACTTGGCGATTTGGTTCTGCCCAAGCTATGAAATGATCCTTTCTCGCCTTCCCGGAGAACCCTATGGCCGTCGACACGGAAGGCCACACGCCTGATCCCGATGCCGCGCTGTCGGGCGGATACGCGCTGCTTCAGGCCCTGGTCGGCATTCGCCTTCGCAATGTCTCGGACCCCGAGAGCCGACGTCACCTGACCTGGCTCAGCGACGTGACCGCCGCCCTGAGTCTGATCAATCGTCGGATCAGCCAGAACGGCTCGGTGGACTTCGCTGCCTATCTCGAGGACACGGCCGCCTTCTGGCGCAGAGTGGGCGAGGGCCGGGCAATTCGCATCGATATCCGGGCGGCGGGGGCTCCGGTTCCCGAAAACCTCGCCCTGCCCATGGCGATCATCGTCCATGAACTGGTGTCGAACGCGGTCCACCATGCCTTTCCCGACGGCCAGCGCGGCTCCATCGCCATCGCCTGCTCACGGTCGAGCGACGGCGTCAGCCTGGTGGTGCGCGATTCGGGCATCGGCACCGCAGAGCTGATCTATGGTGACGGACTGGCGCTGGTCAGCGGGCTTGTCGAACACCTGCGAGGGGTCATGTCGGTCGAGACAGCGCCGGGGGCCGGTGTCGGTATCCGCATTCGCCTGCCGATGGGCATGGAAATCCGCCACTGAGACGGGGCTAGCGGCGACGGGGCTCGCGGCATTCTCGCTGGTCCGGTCGATGGGCTGTCAGTGGGGACCGGGCGACGAGGGCCGGGAACCCGCGATCACGCCACGACATGAATGGTCGGAGTGAGAGGATTCGAACCTCCGACCCCTGCGTCCCGAACGCAGTGCTCTACCAGACTGAGCCACACTCCGACTTGAGGCGCGGCTTATAGCGACGGGGTTTGCCCGTCGCAAGCGGACTTCGCCAGCAAGCGAAAATTGTGCTCCGACCGGGTGTTGCATCCCCCGGCACCATGGCGTATTCGACCGCCTCCCCGGTGCCCAGGCCTCGGGGACGCCGGACCTGCTGGGGAATGGTGTAATGGTAACACTCCGGTTTTTGGTACCGTCATTCTAGGTTCGAGTCCTAGTTCCCCAGCCATCCGCCCTTTCCGCCTCAGTCGTCGTTGGCCGCCTTCAGGGCCACGGCGTTCAGGTGAGCGCCGACGGCCTCGATGCGACGGGCCCCCAGGGCCTTCCTGCGCGCCAGCAGGTCGGGCGATCCCCCATCGTAGTCGGCCATCAGACGATCGACGAAGACCCCCGACCGGACCTCGGCCAGGACCGCGTCCATGGCGGCGCGGGACGCTTCGCCGATGATGCGCGGACCGGTGAGGTAGGCGCCATACTCGGCCGTGTTCGAGATCCGGGCAAAGGCCCCGGCGATGCCCCGATCATACATCAGGTCGGTGACCAGCTTGAGCTCATAGAAGCATTCGAACCAGGCGACCTCGGGCGGATACCCCGCATCGACCAGCTTCATGAAGGCCGCATCGACCAGTTCAGCCGTGCCACCACACAGCACCACCTGTTCGCCGAACAGGTCGCTCTCGCATTCGGCGGCAAAGGTGGTCTCGAGGATGCCCTTGCGGCCGCACCCCAGGGCCGCCGCATAGGACAGGCCCAGGGCGTGGGCCCCACCGGTCGCATCCTGATGCACGCCGAACAGGCAGAAGACCCCCTCCCCCGCCTCGTACAGGTCGCGGATGCGCGGGCCGATACCCTTGGGCGAATCCAGGATGACGTCGAGGTCGGCGCGCGGCGTCACCAGGCCGAACCGGACCGACAGGCCGTGGGCGAAGATCAGGGCGGCCCCCGGTCTGATGCCCGGCTCGATCTCGTCTCGGTAGAGGTCGCGGTGGGCCTCGTCGGAGACCATGACCGCGACCACGTCGGCCCCGACGACGGCCTCAGCGGCGGTCATGACGGCAAAGCCATCGGCAACGGCCCTGGCGCGCGTCCCCGAGCCCGACTTCAGGCCCACGACGATGTCGGTCACCCCGCTGTCGCGCAGGTTCAGGGCATGGGTCCGGCCCTGGCTGCCATAGCCGATGACGGCGACGCGCCGGTTGCGGATGATCGACAGGTCGCAGTCGCGGTCGTGGAAGACAGCCAGAGGCTTGGGGAGGCCGAGGGTGTCGGATAGGGTCTGGGTCATGACCGACCTCATAACCCCATCTTCGATCGTCGCCTTCTGGAAAGAGGCGGGGCCGACCAAATGGTATGCCAAGGACGAGGCCTTCGACGCCCTGTTCCGGGCGCGGTGCCGGGCCTCGCACTGGCAGGCGGCGGCGCGACAGCTCGACGACTGGATGGCCACCGCCGAGGGCGCCCTGGCCCTGATGATCGTGCTGGACCAGTATCCGCGGAACAGTTTTCGCGGCACGGCCCACCAGTTCGCCACCGACGCCCTGGCGCTGAGCTTCGCCCGTCAGGCCGTCGCGCGCGGCTATCCGGAGATGGTTGCGCCCGACCTGAGACAGTTCTTCATGACCCCGTTCGAGCATTCCGAAGACCTGGTCGACCACGACGCCCTGATCCCCCTGGTCGGAGACCTGCCCGAGGTGGCCCGCTTCGCGGCGATCCACCGCGACATCATCGTCCGCTTCGGCCGGTTCCCGCACCGGAACGCGGTTCTGGGCCGGGTGACGACGGACGAGGAGCAAGCCTTTCTGGACACGGGGGGCTTCAAGGGCTGAGGCCCTCCAGCAGGGCATCGAGGTCGTGGACCGACATCCCCATGTCGAGACGGCGGCTTCGCAACAGCAGAATCCCCTCCCGATCCCGGTCGGGGGCGACGGCCGGCTCAGGGGGCGTGTTGGACTCCGGAAAACCCGAGTCCAGAGAGTCCAATTCTGGTGAAGCCTCTGGGTCGAATCCCTGCGAAGACAAGGTTTTAGATGGCTCTGTGGTGTCGTGGGTCGATGGCCAGGAGTCCAGATCGGAGTCCAGACCAGAGTCCAGATCAGAGCACGGGCCGGACGTCGGTTCAGGGTCACAGGCCGGATCGGAGCCTCGTGCGGGACCGGCGTCGCGTGCGATTTTCGCGGTCGCGTCCCGATCGGCCTCAGTGGGGGCCGAGACCCGGTCAGTGGGATCCGAGGCCGCAAGCCGGAGCAAGGGTTCGGCGGACGGGTCGACCGGCAGATCAAGGTCCGGCAGGTCGGCCATGATCTCGGGACGGCCGCGCTCGGCCAGTTTGTCGAACAGACGCATCCAGGACGCCGCCTCGCCGGCACGGCCGGTGGCGATGGCACGGCGGATATTGAGAAAGGTCTGGTCCGCCAGATCGGCGAAACTGACATTGTCGTCGGGATGGAATTCGCCATCCTCGGGCACAGCGTCGCAGTCGGGCCGGTCGATACGCCGCCAGCCGCCGCTGCGGGCATGGGCACGGAAGGAACTGAGCGACATACCGTAACGCTGGCAGATGGAACTGGCCTTCACGCCCGACAGATATTCCAGTCGGGCCAGATCCCAGACGCTGCGCCCCGTGGCACCATTTAGGGTTGGGTCGATCATGGCTTGCCTCCTTGCGAAGGCCATTGTGCCCGGCAGATACGTCAGAATCGGTCGCATGCCGCCAGAACCCGCTTCATAAAGACATACAGACCGCTTGGACGACGGGCGACAGCGTGACCGAACATGACAATGTTGGTTGACCGTCGGTTTTCACCTTCAGCTTGGCCTTGCGCTGGGGTACCCCTGAGCGACCCCATTGCAGGAGAGCGCCTTGTCCCGTCTTTTCGCATCAGCAGCCCTGATCGGCGCTGCCCTGATCAGCACGCTTTCGCCCCAGTCCGCCGCAGCCCAGAACGGCAGGACCCGCGCGCAACAGACCCAGGACGCCCAAGTCGCGGCCATTCCGCGCTGCGTCCGCAGCCTGGGCAGTCTGTCGATCGTCGACGGCCAGCCCGAGCGGTTTCAGGCCCTGAGACTGGCACCGCCCCAGACCCTGCTTCGCGTCGTGGTGCAGCGATCCGGCTGTTTCACCCTGGTCGACCGGGGCGCGGGGATGGATGCGGCTATGCGCGAGCGGGCGCTGAGCGGTGACGGGATGCTGGCCCAGGGGTCCAATGTCGGCGGGGGCCAGGTGCGCGCCGCAGACTATGTCCTGGTCGCCGAGGTCGCGAGCCAGGACAGCAATACCGGCGGAGGCGGAGCCGCAGCGATTGCCGGGGGCCTGATCGGCGGAACCCTGGGCGGGATCGTCGGCGGTATCCGGACCCAGCGGATGGAGGCCAATACTGTCCTGTCCCTGACCAATGTCCGCACATCCGAGGCCATGGCCGTTGCCGAAGGCTATGCCACCAAGAACAACATGAGCTGGGGTGCGGGCGGCGGCTATGGTTTCGGGGGCGCGGTCGGCGGCGGCTATGACAGCACCGACATCGGCCGGATCGTCACCCAGGCCTTCATCTCGGCCTATACCGACATGGTGACCCAGCTGGGCCTGCTCGAAGGCACCAGTGCCGCAGCCGAAGCCCCGGTTCAGAGCTATCTGGTGCAACAGGCAACGACGATGCGGACGACCCCTGGCGGAGGTGTCGTTCGTGCCCTTCCGGCGGGCATGAGGGTCTATCCGACCGGTGCCCGTGAGGGAATGTGGTGGGAAATCCTCGACGACAACGACAATCGCGGATGGGTCCAGAACGACCGGCTGGCCCCGGGCCGCTGAGGCCGTCCACAGCCAAGAGTGGGTTATAGCCCGGAGGCATTGGCTTTTGCGACGATTCGGAAGGATGGTGGCGTCATGACCGTCGCCGTCCTTCCCGCCGAGTTTGCCACGCCCGCCGATGCAGTGTCGGCCGTCCCCGCCGATCACCCCGAGTGGCAGTATCTGAATCTGTTGCGCGACATTCTCGACAACGGGGTGGAACGCGGCGACCGGACCGGTACGGGGACGCTGGGGGTGTTCGGACGGCAGATGCGGTTCGACCTGGGCAAGGGGTTTCCCCTGCTGACCACCAAGAAACTGCACCTCAGGTCGATCATCGTCGAACTGCTGTGGTTCCTGCGCGGCGAAACCAATATCGGCTGGCTGAAGGCCAACGGCTGCTCGATCTGGGACGAATGGGCCGATGCCTCCGGAGAGCTGGGCCCTGTCTATGGCAAGCAATGGCGGTCCTGGGCGGCCCCCGACGGGCAGTCCATCGACCAGATCGCCCGGCTGATCGAAGGCCTGAAGACCAATCCGAACGGTCGCCGTCACATCGTCAGCGCCTGGAACCCCGCTGACATCGAGGACATGGCCCTGCCGCCATGCCACTGTCTGTTCCAGTTCTTCGTCGCCGAAGGACGGCTGAGCTGTCAGCTGTACCAGAGGTCCGCCGACGTCTTTCTGGGGGTGCCGTTCAACATCGCCAGCTATGGCCTGCTGACGCTGATGATGGCCCAGGTGGTGGGGCTGGAGCCCGGCGACTTCGTCCATACCCTGGGCGACGCCCATCTGTATCTGAACCACATCGACCAGGCCCGTTTGCAATTGACCCGCGAGCCCCTGGCCCTGCCGACCATGACGATCGCGCCCGGAACCGATCTGTTCGGCTTCTCGCCTGGAGATTTCGTGCTGGAGGGGTACCAGGCCTGGCCCCATATCAAGGCCCCCGTCGCGGTCTGAAGACAGCATCCCGAGCAAGGTCATCGGTGCGAGGCGGCGGGCGGCCAGGGCGGGCTTGCCCAGCCATCACCTCGCGCGGATAGTGAAGCAACCCGTGCCGATCCCGCCCTGGATCAGGCCCGGCAGGAGTATCCCATGGACAGACGTCGTTTCCTGACTGCCTGCGGGCTCGGGGCGGGGGGCATCCTCCTGCCCGGCTTTGCCGGTCGCGCCATCGCGGCCTCCGAGCTGATCGAGACCCTGGATGTGTCGGTCAAGAAGCGACTGGCCGAGGCCGGACTGAGCGCGGCGACCGGAGCCGGAGCGAGCTATTGCGATGTCCGGGTGGGCCGGTACCTGCGCCAGTTCATCATGACGCGCGAGGCCAATGTCGAGAATGTGGTCAATACCGAATCCAGCGGCGTCGGGGTCCGGGTCATCGCTGATGGGGCCTGGGGCTTTGCCGCGACCAACACCATGACTGCCGAGGCCGTAGCCGAGACCGCGCGTCTGGCCACCGCCATCGCAAAGGCCAATGCGGTCCATCAGACGGTGCCGGTTCGCCTGGCCCCCACGCCCGGGACCGGCGACCGGAGCTGGCGCACGCCGATCACGCGCAACGCCATGGCCGTGCCGATCGAGGAGAAGATCGCCCTGTTGATGGGCGTCAATGCGGCGGCGACCGAGGCGGGGGCCAGTTTCGTCGCCTCGCGGATGTTCCTGGTCAATGAGCAGAAATATTTCGCCAGTACCGACGGCTCCTATATCGACCAGGACGTCCACCGCATCTGGGCCCCCTTTACCGTCACGGCCGTGGATCAGGCGACGGGCAGGTTCCGCACTCGCGACGGACTGTCGTCGCCCATGGGGCTGGGGTATGAATATCTGGACGGCGCGCCGGGCGACAAGACGACCATGCCCAATGGGGTGGTCGTCTATGGCCGGTCCTATGACATGCGCGAGGACGCCGTCGCCGCGACAGTCCAGGCCCGCGAGAAGCTGTCGGCGGCCTCGGTGCAGCCTGGCAAGTACGATCTGGTGCTGGACCCCAGCCACCTGGGCCTGACGATCCATGAATCGGTCGGCCATCCGCTCGAACTGGACCGGGTGCTGGGCTATGAGGCCAACTATGCGGGCACCAGCTTTGCCACCCTGGACAAGCGCAACGCCGGGTTCAAATACGGCAGCGACATCGTCAATATCATCGCCGACCGGACCCAGGCCGGCAGCCTGGGGGCCGTGGCCTATGACGACGAAGGCGTGGCGGGCAAGGCCTGGCCTCTGATCCGCGACGGCGTTCTGGTGGACTATCAGGCGACGCGCGATCAGGCCCATATCCTGGGCGATACGGCCTCGGCGGGGTGTTCGTATGCGGACTCGTGGTCGACCATCCAGTTCCAGCGGATGCCCAATGTCTCGCTCCAGCCCGGCCGGACGCCCATGACCGCCGCCGACATGATCGGCAACGTCGAGAATGGCATCTATATCCTGGGCCGCGGTTCCTATTCGATCGACCAGCAGCGCTATAATGCCCAGTTCGGCGGCCAGCTGTTCTACGAGATCAAGGACGGGAAGATCACCCGCCCGCTGGCCGATGTCGCCTATCAGATGCGGACACCCGAGTTCTGGAACGCGTGCAGCGCGACGTGCGACGAAAGCGACTATCGCCTGTTCGGATCCTTCTTCGACGGCAAGGGCCAGCCCAGCCAGGTGTCGGCCGTCAGCCACGGCTCCTCGACCACGCGGTTCGACGGCATCAATGTGATCAATACCGCCCGATCACTGGGTTGAGGCTGTCTTCGCGATCGATCGTCCGAACCCGGAACGTTCCACCCACCAGAGCAGGGCGGAGGCGACCAGCCAGGCGATGAACCAGGGCCAGGGCGATCCCGGACGCTCGGGATTCCCGATATCCGAGCCCGCCGTGTCCTGAGTCTGTGCGCGCAGCATCAGGGTCGCGTCCCGGTCCCGCGCGGTACGGACGCCCGAAAGCTGATCAGCGGGATGGACGAAGAACGGCCAGTCCTGTTCACCCGAGCCGGTTCCGGGCCGACGAAGCCGGTACCAGCCCGAAATGCTCGGCCAGAAGGCGGCGCAGCCTCGCTCGCCCGATCCGGTCCTGAGCACCGCGACCGACCCGTCGGGCCGTTCGACCCGGGCCTCGTCCGACACACCGCACAGGACCGCCCGGTCCCCCACCCAGGCCGGGCCCGAAAAGGCCGGAACGACCCCGTCCACGGGACGCGCCACCGCCGAGATCATCGTTCCCCACCAATCGCCATACAGATCGTTCCGGCCGGTCAGGATCAGGCCGAAGCTGTCGATGCCGGTAAAGACCGCCACCCGCCCTCGACCGATCGCACGCCAGGCCGACAGGGTCGCGCCCCCGGCGTCCTTGACAAGGGGCACACTGGCCTCGCCGCCGGGCGTCACCGACAGCCGACCGATCTCGGGCAGGACGTCCTCGCCGGAGGTGGGATCGGCTGCGGTCTCGGGCATGGCATCACGGAGTGAGATCCCCCGGCGCGTCCTGGCAACCTCGGCATCCGGGCTGGCGGGAAGGGCGACGGGGACGATGTCGCCGCTGCCTGCAACGACAAAGCCCAGCGCCCTCCACTGGCCGGCAAAGCCATCGTCCGGCGCTCCGCCGGTTCGCAACACAAGGCCCAGGCCGTCGCGGACCGTCGCGATCACGTCTGAACGCCCCGCGCCGAGCCCGGCCCAGGCACGGTCGTCGATGATGACGGCGTCGAAGCGGCGAAGGCCTGCGCCGTCGATCGACACGGGCGCATCGCCCAGCGTGATCCCGCCGCCCGCAATGGCCTGGGTCGTGACCGCGAACCCGGCATCGGTGGCCCACCGGCGCAGATATTTGACCTCCGGTCCCGGCGCTCCGGCCATGATCAGCAGACGCGGAGCCGGGCCGTCCGTGACCGTGACGGGGACCTCCGCCCGTTCGACCGGTCTTCGACGCGCGTCTCGTACCTGAAGGGCGAAGCTCACCGAGCCCGACGAGCGCGCCGTGCCCGCGACGACGAAACGGCCGTCTTCGTCGACCGTCCGGCTATCCGTCACGCGACCGGCGGGATCTATCAGATCGATGGTCGCGCCGGGCAGGCCCGACAGTCGGCCTCCAACCCGGAAGGTTCCGCCTGCCGCCACGACCTCTGGCGGGTCAAGGGAGATCAGGCCCGGAGGCAGGGGCACGGGGTCGAATGCGATTCCGACTCGGGACCCGGTCTGATCCGCCACCGCATCGCGATCCCGCGCCGTCAGTCCGACCCCCAGCACCGTGATCTGCTGCACGTCTGGATAGCGCCGCAAGGCAGTGGCGAGGTCCGGCGCGGGCTCGGCTCCGGCGATGCCGGGGGCCTCCGGCAGGGCTATGAGGCGTGCGCCCGTCGTGGCAACAGCGCTGCCAGGCGTTCCGGCCGTCGCCACCATGAAGGTCCCCGACGCGACCCGCACGCCAGGCGGAAACAGGCACAGGAACAACAGGGCCGCGCAGATCGGCTGAAGCCCCAGCAGCACCACGAGCCGCCAGGGCCGTGGCGCAGGGCCGGTTCCGGCGGCGGACCGGTGCCACAGGATCAGCCGCACCCCGGCAAGCAGAACCGCAACGACAAGGGCGACGGCAACGATGACTTTCGGCGTCATGGCATCCCTCCACCCAGGGCGCCGAGATACCGGGCACCAACGGGGTCGGCCGGTCGGCGACGCACAACATCGGCCGGAGGCCGCTCCATGGCGGTCCACAACAGGGCCCTCAGCCTTTGCCGACAGGGGCCGCAGTCCGGTTCACGCCGGACGGCATCCAGGGCACTGCTCACCGCCAGGGGATCGGTCAGGCGACCGGCATTGGCGCGCAGCCAGCCCTCGAGCGGTCCCCAGGCGATGGGGCCCCTCACGGCACCCTCGCCCTCCCCCAGGGCCCGCCAGGCCGCCGCGACAGGACCATCCCCGGCCTCCAAGGGCACGACCGGCAGGGTGCGGCTGGCCAGACCCTCCCGCTTGCCCGTCATGCGGCGCGTCGGATCAATGGGCGGCAGTTCGGGCCCGACACGGGCCAGGAAGATCCGCGTCGCCTGCTGTACCGCCTTGATGAAATTCAGGGCCCTGTTGGCGTGGGGCAGGGCCAGGTCGGGCCGTCCCTGACGGAGTTGCAGTTCCGACTGCCACATGGCGTCAACGGCCTGGCCCAGCAGGGCCCGGGTCTGGGGATCCAGACCGGCGGCGGGCGAGTCGTCGTGCGGGTGACCGAACTGGGCCAGCACATCCTCAGGGGCACCGAAGCCGGAACTGGCCTGTCTCGGACCATGGTCATGGCCGTCGTCATCGCTGTGAACCTCGGCACCGTCGCTGGTCGGCAACTGCGGCGGCCCTTCGGTCTCCCCGCCCAGAAACTGGCTGTAGCGGCCCCTCAGGATCTCCTGATCGCGGCCGATCAGACCCGAGCGCTCCAGATAGGCGTCGGCAGACAGGCGGCGCTGCTGGCGGATCAGGGTCTCGGCGTCGATGATGATCTGGCGCTGGCTGCGGAAATAGGCGGGCAAGGTGGTGTTGACCATGCCCTCCAGCCCGGACCCCTGGGCGCGACCGGGCGACGGCCAGCGCAGGATCAGGCTGGGCCCGCGAACCTCCTGGGGGCCGGGCGAGCGCGTGTCGCGCACGATCAGTTGCACCACCAGATCACCACCGGCCCGAAACCCGAGAGACGCGAAATCCAGCCTGGGCGAAAACCGGAGGCCCCGCGAGGGGCCGCTGCCGCTCACCGGGATCTCGCGTTCGGTGAAGGTAATGATCTCGCCCTCCCCCATGGCCAGGGTGATCCGCAGGCGGGCGTCGCGGGCCACGCCATAGTCGTCGGTGACAGCAAAGACCGGGCTCCACTGGCCCTGGCCCGGCGTGACGAGGGTCAGCGCCTGGGCGGGCGAGACGACCCTGATCAGAGGGGGGGTGTCGGCGATGGCATCGATCCGGTGCAGAGGGGCGACCGGCCCGCGGCCAGAGGCCGGATCGACACGATAGAGGAAGGAGGCATCGAGTGTCCGGCTGGCCACCCAGTCCTGCCCCGAGCGCCGCAGCGGCACCGATTGGCCCGCCAGCATGACCAGGGCCGGAACCTCGGCCCGGGGCGCAAAGCGCAGGGTCCATTCCAGCCGCGACCC
>Ga0075012_10004662_pt1 | contig 12696 bp, 11 predicted proteins | sample All_14_2_FD_71474 | JGI IMG/M metagenome (GOLD analysis project Ga0075012, IMG submission 71474) | Freshwater microbial communities in response to fracking from Pennsylvania, USA - Allegheny Zone_MetaG_DW_15 | ecosystem: Environmental > Aquatic > Deep subsurface > Groundwater > Drilled...
CCGTGGAGCCGATCCTCGTTGGCACGCGCGGCGGCATCGAAGCTGGTAAGCACCCGCTGAACCTTGTCGACATGGCCGCTGATCGTGCCGGTGGCGCGGGCGATGAGATCGTTCTGCCGGTCAACCTCCTCAACCAGGGCGCCGACCTTGGTGATCGTGCTTTCGATCTGCCCGACCGAGGCGCGCGCCTCGCCGCTGGCCTTCGAGCCAGCCTCGATCCGCCCGATCACCTCGGCCGCCTCGCTGCCCAGTGCATCGATCGTGGCGGCGATCTCCTCGGTTGCCTTGCGGGTATCCCCGGCAAGGCTTTTGACCTCGGCGGCGACCACCGCGAAGGTGCGCCCGGCCTCGCCCGCGCGCATCGCCTCGATCGTGGCATTCAGGGCAAGGATGTTGGTGGTCTCGGCAATCGCGTCGATATCCTGGGCGCTGCGGCGCACCTGCTCCATCGCCGCGGCAAAGCCGGTGACGTGCTGGCCAAGCGCATCGACCAGTTCGATCAGCCCGGCGATCTGCGCCAGCGAAGACTGGATCAGCGCAGTGCCCTCGCCGAGCCGCTCGATCGCGCGTTCGGAGAGCAGCCGGGCCTCGTCGCTCGCCTCGGCCACCTTCGCCTGATCGGCCTCGAGCGCGCGCACGGTTTCGGCCAGCGCCTCGTGCTCGCTGCGCAGCGCGCGCGAGGAGGCGATCACCGCTTCCACCACCCCGGCCACATCGGTGCAGCCCACCGTCACCGCACCGCAGCTCTCGGGGATCATGCCCAAGGCCCGGGCATTGGTGGTATCGATGGTGATCTCTTTCATGCGGCGCGCCCCTTGTGGTTGCGCTGCAGGCTAGAGGGCGTTTGGTTACCGCCGGGTAAATGCGGCGCCGGCCCAGGCTAGATCACGTAGGAGATCTCGAACTCGCCCCAGCGCCGGCCGGCCAGCACCAGCGGCACGCTGACGAGGCGCACCACGCGGTAATGCGCGCCGTCGCCCTCGTGGCGATAGACCGCCATCGAAAAGGGTTTGGTTGCCTGCTTCACCCACTTGTCGAAGGGCGTGGTGATGATCCGTCCGTTCCGGCAGAATTGCAGATCGTGGGTATAATCGCCGGTCGGCTGGCGGCTGCGGGCGGTGAGATGGGTAGGCATGAAGCCGTTGCGATCATCGCACACCGCCGCGATGATCGCCCCATCGCGTTCCATGGTTGCATCGAGCAGCGGGCGCCAGTGGCGATCGGCCCAGTCGGAAAGGCTGGTGCGAAACAGCTGCGGATTGGTGCCGGGGACGGGGCGGTAATCCTCGTCGAACAGCATCGCCGGGGTGAGCGTGCCATCGGCGAGCGCCGCCTCGGCAATCCGCCTGGCCTCGGCAGCGGCTTCCTCGGCGATCGCCACGATGGCGCTGTCGCGCGGGGAGAGGCCGGCGCCGACGATGTGATCGAACATCACGCTCGCCCGGTCCTCAAGCTCGGCCACCTTGGCATGGACACCGTGGAGCTTGTCCTCATCGGCCTCGCTGGCGCGCTCGAAGCGCACGAGCACATCGTGGACCCGGCCCACATGCGCGCTGATCGTGCCGGTGGCGCGGGCGATCTGGTCGTTCTGACGATCGACATCGCGCACCAGCTCGGCCACGGTGCCGATGGTCTGCTTGATCGCATCGACCGAGGCACGGGCCGAATCGCTCGCCCGGGCGCCCTCGTCGATGCGGGCGATCACCTGTTCGGCCTCGCTCCCCAGCGCCTCGATGGTGCGCGAGATCTCCTCGGTGGCCTTGCGGGTGTGGCCGGCCAGTTGCTTGACCTCGGCAGCCACCACCGCGAAGGTGCGCCCGGCCTCGCCCGCGCGCATCGCCTCAATCGTGGCGTTCAAGGCAAGGATGTTTGTGGTCTCGGCGATCGCGTCGATATCCTTGGCCGAACGCTGCACCTGGGCCATGGCAGCGGCAAAGCTGGTGACATGCTCGGCCAGCGCGCCCACCAGCGCGAGCAGATCGGCGATCCGCGCGAGCGAGGATTCGATCTGCGCCGTGCCCTGTTCGAGCCGGTGGATCGCCTCGGCCGAGATCAGCCTTGCCTCATCGCTCGCCTCGCGCACCCGCTGCTGATCGGTCTCGAGCGCGGCGAAGGTCTCGGCCAGCATCCGGTGCTCGGTGCGCAGCGCGGCGGAGGAATCGATCACCTGCCGCACGATGCCGGCGACATCGCTGCACCCGATCACCACCTCGCCGCAGCTGGCGGCGATGGCGCTGCTGTCGGGCGGGACAACTTTTGCTGCGATATTCATTGGCGATGCCTGCTCCCCCACTATGGCCCCTTCTCCAAAAGGTAGCGCTACCATGCAATTCTTAACGCAAGCCTTGTCCCCTCGCAATTGCGCGGCTGGAAAGGCGCCCCGGCTTGCGCTAGGCCCAGCCCCATGTTCTTCAATTTCGTCGATGAGCTGCGCGCTGCCGGGATCCCGGCCTCGTTCAAGGAGCACCTCACCCTGATCGAGGCGCTCGACCGGGACGTGATCGAGCAGACGCCCGAAGCCTTCTACTATCTCTCCCGCGCCACCTTCGTGAAGGACGAGGGCCTGCTCGACCGCTTCGACCAGGTGTTCAACAAGGTCTTCAAGGGGATCATCTCCGACTATGGCCAGAACCCGGTCTCGATCCCGGAAGACTGGCTCAAGGCCGTGGCCGAGAAGTTCCTCAGCCCCGAGGAGATGGAGAAGATCAAGTCGCTGGGCAGCTGGGACGAGATCATGGAGACGCTGAAAAAGCGTCTGGCTGAGCAGGAAAAGCGCCACCAGGGCGGCAACAAGTGGATCGGCACCGGGGGCACATCGCCCTTCGGCAATTCGGGCTACAATCCCGAAGGCGTGCGCATCGGCGGAGAGAGCAAGCACGGCCGTGCGATCAAGGTGTGGGAAAAGCGCGAGTTCAAGAACCTCGACAACACCCGCGAGCTTGGCACCCGCAACATCAAGATGGCGCTGCGCCGCCTGCGCCGCTTTGCCCGCGAGGGCGCGGCCGACGAGCTTGACATTCCCGGCACGATCGAAGGCACCGCCAAGCAGGGCTGGCTCGACATCAAGATGCGGCCCGAGCGCAGGAATGCCGTCAAGCTGCTGCTCTTTCTCGATGTCGGCGGCTCGATGGACCCCTTCATCAAGCTGGTCGAGGAACTGTTCAGCGCCGCCACCAGCGAATTCAAGAACATGGAGTTCTTCTACTTCCACAACTGCCTTTATGAAGGGGTGTGGAAGGACAACCGTCGGCGCTGGCAGGAGCGCACCAAGACCTGGGACGTGCTCCACAAATATGGGCACGACTACAAGATCATCTTCGTCGGCGACGCGGCGATGAGCCCCTACGAGATCACGCATCCGGGCGGCAGCGTCGAACACATGAACGAGGAAGCCGGCGCGGTGTGGCTGCAGCGCGTGGTCAACACCTATCCGGCGACCGTGTGGCTCAATCCCGTGCCCGAAAAGCAGTGGGGCTATTCACAATCAACCAAGATGATCAAACAGATCATGAATGATCGCATGTATCCGCTGACGCTCGAGGGCCTTGATGATGCGATGCGCGAGCTGAGCCGCAAGCACGGGGCTTGAGCATAGGCACAAGAGCGCCCCACACCCGCTTCGAGGCCGTCCGCCTTCAGCTCGAAGCCTTCGACCCCGGCACCGGATGGCGGCTTTGGATTTATGAGTTTCTCCTTTTCGGCTTCAAGCAAGGCTGGGCCTGCCTGTTCGGCGGCCTGCTGCTGGCGCTGCTGCTGGGTACGCACCTGTTCTATCCCGAAGGTGCCGCGCTCCACCGCTATGATTTCCTGACCCTCGCCGCGCTTCTCATTCAGACCGGGATGCTCGCCTTGCGGCTGGAGACCTGGCGCGAGGCGCGGGTGATCCTGATCTTCCACCTCGTCGGCACGGTTATGGAGCTGTTCAAGACGCAGGCCGGATCATGGACCTACCCCGAGGCGAGCGTGCTGCGCATCGGCGCGGTGCCGCTGTTCTCGGGGTTCATGTATGCGGCGGTGGGGAGTTACATCGCGCGGGTGTGGCGGATCTTCGACTTCCGCTTCACGGGTTACCCGCCTGCGTGGATGACATGGGTCTTGGCGGCGGCGATCTACATCAACTTTTTCATCCACCACTATACCATCGACATCCGCTGGGGGTTGTTCGCCGCCACGGCCGCGATCTTCTGGCGCACCCGTGTCCACTTTCGCAACTGGCGCGCGCATCGCTGGATGCCGCTGCTGGTCGGCTTCGGCCTCGTCGCGCTGTTCATCTGGTTTGCCGAGAACATCGCCACCTTCGCCAATGCCTGGAACTATCCCGGGCAGGAGAAAGGCTGGCGCATGGTCAGCCTTGCCAAATTTGGGAGCTGGTATCTGCTGATGCTGATCAGTTTCGTGCTGGTTGCGCTGGTGCAGCCTGTCCGCGAGCCGGATTAGGCGCCCTTGCGGTCCAGCTCGGCATCGAGGTGCAGGCTGCAGCGCCAGAAGAAGAACGCCGGCACCAGCCCCAGCACCGCTGCGCCATAGAGCACATAGCGCACCGAATCGGCGCCGAAGGCGGGTTGCAGCAGGTCTGACAGGACGCCGAAGAACAGCGGTCCCAGCCCCAGACCGATGAGGTTCTGGAAGAACAGCAGCGCGGCGGCCGCGATCGCCCGGGCCCTCAGGGGCACCAGCCCCTGTGCGGCGGAATAGGTGGGGCCGTAATAGAGGGAGTTGAACACCGTCGGCAGCAGCAGCAGCGCGAGGGCCAGCGGCCAGCTTGGCGCGTGATAGGCCGCGATCGCGAGCGGCACGGCCAGAGCCATGCCGATCGCCGGGGCGCTGAGCACGTGGCGGCGGTTCTTCGCCCCGAAACGGTCGGCCAGATAGCCCCCGGCCCAGGTGCCGAGGATCCCGGCGAGGCCGCCCAATAGGCCGAACCACAGCCCCACCGCGCCAGGGGTGAGATCATGGGTGCGCTGGAAGAAGATGGTCGTCCAGGTGGTCTTGCCATAGGAGAGGAACGAGGCCGCAGAACCCGCACAGACGAGCAGCACGAAGGCGCGCGAGCGCAGCACCTCGGCAAGCGCGGCACCCAGCGGCAGCGCCGGGGCATCGCTGCGCGCGCCGAGGGTCGCGGCGGCATCGGCATGGCGCGGGTCGCGCAGCACGAACCACACCACCAGCGCCAGCGCCACGCCCGGCAGGCCCACCACCACGAAGGCCTGGCGCCAGCCGAGGAAATCGGCGAGCAGCCCGCCGATCACCATCCCCATCAGCGAGCCGATGGGAATGCCGAGCGAATAGAAGGCCAGCGCCGAGGCGCGCCTTTCGGGCGGCACCAGATCGCTGATGAGCGAATGGGCCGGCGGGGTGCAGCCAGCCTCGCCCACCCCCACCCCGATGCGCGCCAGCAGCAGGTGCCAGAAGCTGTGCGCGAGGCCGCACAGCGCCGTCATCCCCGACCACAGCGCCAGCGCAAGGGCGATGAGGCGCGGGCGATGGGTGCTCGGACGGTCGGCCAGGCGGGCGATGGGAATGCCGAGGAAGGTGTAGAACAGCGCGAAGGCCAGCCCCGTCATCAGCCCGATCTGGGTGTCGGAAAGCTTCAGTTCCTGCGCGATCGGCTCGGCAAGGATGTTGACGATCTGGCGGTCGATGAAATTGAAGATATAGACCGTGAGCAGCAGCCACAAGGTCAGCCTGACCGAAGGCAGAGGGCGCGCAGGCGCTGCGGTGGTGGCCATGCCGTCATTCTCTCCCGTCTGCGGCGGCCATGTTTTGGGCCGCTCTCATATTGTCCGCCCGATCCCGCGCGCCGTGCGCAGGCGTGACGCCAATCAGTAAAGCAGGTGCGCGCGCACCTCGGCAACCCATGCCGCCTCGTCATGCGCGGCCATGGCGTCAAGATCCTCGGGGCGTGCCGCCGGATCGTCCACCCATTCGCGCAAACCCGGCCCGCCATTGATGACGTCGATGGCAAGGCGATCAAACTCGTATTCATAGGCAAAGTCACGCCACAGCGGATAGGCGGGGTGGATGAGGCGGATCGCCTTGAAGGCCAGCGCCTGGAGCCGCCACGGCTTGAAGGCATGGTGCTGGTAGAAGGGCCCTTCGGCATGGATCATCAGGGCATTGCACAGCTTTCCTTGATGCTTGTGGAAGGTCGGCTCGAACCAGCAATCGCGCAGGGCGCAGCCATCCAGCCACTCGGGCGCAAGCCGCCGCATTGCCGCCATGACGTCAGCTGCCACAAGATCAGGCGCGCCGAAGAGCACCTCGAGCGGGCGGGTGGTGCCGCGCCCTTCGGACAAGGTCGTGCCTTCGAGCATCACCGTCCCGGCATATGCGCGCGCCATGTTGAGATTCGCGGCGTTGGGCGAAGGGTTGATCCACACCCGCTCGGGCGGCCAGCCCCAGCCCGGGCCCTCGTCCGGCCGCCAGCCCTCCATCGGCACCACCCGATAGGCAAGATCGAGCCCGAAATGGGCGATGAACCAGTGCCCCATCTCGCCCATGGTCAGCCCGTGGCGCATCGGCATGGGCGCGGCGCCGACAAAGCTCTCCTGTCCCGGCACCAGCAGCGTGCCCTCGACCGGGCGTCCGGCGGGATTGGGCCGATCGAGCACCCACACCTCCTTGCCGGCTTTGGCCGCCTCCTCGAGCAGATAGAGCAGCGTGGTGACAAAGGTGTAGATGCGGCAGCCCAGATCCTGAAGATCGAACAGGAACACATCGGCGCTGTCCATCATCGCCGCGGTCGGCCGGCGCACCTTGCCATAGAGCGAGAAGATCGGGATGCCGTAGCGCGGATCGATCTCGTCGGCGGTCTCGACCATGTTGTCCTGCTTGTCGCCCTTGAGCCCGTGCTGCGGGCCAAAGGCGCTGGTGATCGGCACGCCCGCGGCGATCAGCGCATCGAGGCTGTGGACAAGCTCGGCGGTGAGGCTGGCCGGGTGCGCGACAAGGGCGACGCGCCGGCCCTTGAGCTGGCGCAGGAGCTGGGGATCGGCGAGTAGCCGGTCGATACCATTCTTCATGGCCCAAGCGTTGGAACAGCGCCGGGGCAAAGGCAATCCCTTGAGATGGCACGGACGGGAACGATGCTGCAGCGGCGCGGGTTGCATGGGCATGGAAATGGACATCAACTGGGCCAGCGCGCTGGTGGCGGCGTTGTGGGCGATCATCCTTGGCCTTGCCGGGGGCGCGCTGACCGAGATCGGCCCCTGGTATCGCGCGCTCAGGAAACCCGCCTGGCAGCCGCCCGACTGGCTGTTCGGCCCGGCCTGGACGGTGATTCTCGGCCTTGCCGGGTGGAGCTTCTATCTCGGGCTGGAAGGGGCGCCGAGCGCCTCCACGCGCGCCGGGGTGTGGGCGCTGTTCGGTGCCAATTTCGCCGCGCATTTCGCCTGGTCGCCGCTGTTTTTCAAATGGAAGCGGCCCGATTGGGCGCTCATGGAAGGGGTCGCGCTGTGGCTCAGCGTCGCCGGGCTGGTGGCGGGCCTGCCGCGGCTGGTTGGCGACAGCTTTCCGGGTTGGCTCAACGTGCCCTATCTTGCCTGGGTGAGCTTTGCGCTGGTGCTCAACGCCCGGATCGTGGCGCTCAACCGGCCCTTCGGCAGGGATGGGGCAGCCTAACGTGCGATGATGAGGGTGCGGCCCGCCTCGGCGTGGAAATCAGGCGCCCCCGGGGGAAAGGCGAGCGCCCAATATTGCTTGCGCCCATCGGCTAGCTCGATCACGGCGCTTAAGCCCACCTGCGCCGGGCACTCCAGCGTGGCGGCGATGCTGGCCTCAAGTTCAAGCGCCCCAGCATCTTGCGCGCAGGCGATGGTGATCGCATCGAGGGGTGCATCGCGCATCCCTTCCCGCCAGGAATCAAAATCATAGGCGGCAAAGGCGCCAGAGGGTGAGAGGTTGAACTCGCGATAGGCGCTACCCCCCAGCGGCTGCCAGAAGATCTCGCAGCAGGTGGTCTGCCACAGGCCATCGCGCCGGGCCGGCGGTGCAGGCGGAGGCACGGCGATGGCCTTGATCTTGCCTTCGATCCGGAAGCGTGCCGCGCAGCCTTGCGCGCTCGGCATGATCGCCGCGGTCACCGCCCGGACAGGGCCGACATCGCAGCTGCTATGGAGCATCAGCGGGTGCATCGCCGCTTCCTGCCCCCGCCCGCGCGCTGCGGCAAGCCACTTCCCGTCGCGCCCCCGCGCTGATAGGGCCGCGCCCCATGAGCACTGCCAAAGCCCGTTACGAATCCGATCTGCTGCGCCTGCTCGACGAGCGCGGCTATATCCACCAGCTCACCGATGCCGCAGGGCTCGATGCGCTCGCGGCCCGGCAGATCGTGCCCGGCTATATCGGCTTTGATGCCACCGCCCCTTCGCTCCATGTCGGCAGCCTGGTGCAGATCATGATGCTGCGCCGGTTGCAACAGGCCGGGCACAAGCCGGTGGTGGTGATGGGCGGCGGCACCACCCGCATCGGCGATCCTTCCGGGCGCGATGAGAGCCGCCGGATGCTGAGCGACGAGACGATCGAGGCCAATATCCAATCGATCTTCACAGTCTTTTCCAAGCTGTTGAAGTTTGGTGATGGCCCTACCGATGCGGTGATGGTGAACAATCATGATTGGCTCGCCCGCCTCGGCTATATCGAGCTGCTCCAGGAAGTCGGCACCCACTTCACCATCAACCGGATGCTGAGCTTTGATTCGGTGCGTCTGCGGCTTGAGCGTGAACAGCCGCTGACCTTCCTCGAGTTCAATTACATGATCCTTCAGGCCTATGATTTCAGGCACCTGGCACGCGAACTTGGCGTGCGCTTGCAAATGGGCGGATCGGATCAATGGGGCAATATCGTCAACGGCATCGAGCTTGCCCGGCGCAGCGACGGCACCGAGCTGTTCGGGCTGACCACCCCGCTGCTTACCACCGCCGACGGGGCCAAGATGGGCAAGACCGCGGCGGGCGCCGTCTGGCTCAACGAGGATCAGCTGCCGGCCTATGATTTCTGGCAGTATTGGCGCAATGTCGATGACCGCGATGTCGGGCGCTTCCTGCGCCTGTTCACCGATCTGCCGCTTGACGAGATCGCCCGGCTCGAGGCACTCGAGGGCGCTGAGATCAATGCTGCCAAGGTGGTGCTGGCCAACGAGATCACCGCGCTGGTGCGTGGGACCGAAGCTGCCGCCCGGGCCGAGGCCACCGCGCGCGAGGCCTTTGCCGGCTCGGGCGCGGGCGCCGATCTGCCCAGCATCGCCACCGGGCCGGAAGGCATGCGCATCGCTGCGCTCCTCACCGAAGTGGGGCTGACCGCTTCCAACGGCGAAGCCAAGCGCAAGCTGGCCGAGGGCGCGGTGAAGCTCGAAGGCACGGCGATCACCGATCCAGCCTTCCTGGTGCTGCCCGCCGAGGGCGAAACGCTGCGTCTCAGCCTCGGCAAGAAGCGCCACGCGCTGGTGCGTCGCTAGCCCCCGGCCCACCCTTGCCCTCCGCACACGCCCGGGGGTGGGCCACGTGCGTTTTACCAATTGTCAGCCTTTCTGCGGCATTGGCCTTTTACATGCCGATACGGAGGGAAGGACTGCATCGCGTGGCTGGCGGAGCAAACCTCAGCGTGACCGAAATGCGCCGCGCGGCGCGCCATCCGGTCAACTATTCGGCGCTGGTGGAGCACTTCGCCCACGGCGACATGCACCTGCATGTGTGCAACCTTTCGGCCCACGGCTTCATGGTCGACAATGCCGAAAGGCTCCAGCGCGGCGACAGGATCATGATTCGCCTGCCGATCGTGGGGCGGATCGAGGCCTATGTCATCTGGACGCGCGACGTGCGCGCCGGCTTCCAGTTCGAACGGATCATCCGGCTCGACGATTTCCTTGCCATCATCGACCAGCTCCAGCCCAATCCGCGTCTGCGCCGCCCGCGATAGGTCAGCCTTGTCCACGCCAAGTTTCGCCTGCTTGGCAGCGGCGCGTCCGCCTGCCATGGGCGCACTGTGACCGATCCCACCTCCCCGCTCAAGATCGCCGATTACCGCCGCTACTGGCTCGCCCGCTTCCTCGCGGTGTTTGCGACCATGGCGATGGTGGTGCTGCTGGGCTACCAGCTCTACGAGGTGGCGCGCGCCGATTATGGCATGAGCGTGGCCGAAGCCTCGTTCCAGCTGGGCCTTCTGGGCCTGGCGCAATTCGTGCCGCTGCTGGTGCTCACCCCCATCGCGGGGCTGGCCGCCGACCGCTTTGACCGCCGCCACGTTGCCGCCTTTGCCAATGCCATCGATGCGGCAGTCGCCGGACTGCTGGCGCTGCTGACCTGGCAGGACGCGCTGACGCTGCCGATCCTCTTTGCCTTGTCCGCCGCGCATGGCACGGCGCGGGTCTTCGTCGGCCCGGCGATGAGCGCGATTGCCCCCAACATCGTACCGGCTGCGCTCTTGCCGCGGGCGATCGCCTTTTCCTCGATCGCCTGGCAGAGCGCGAGCGTGATCGGCCCGGCGGTGGGCGGGCTGATCTTCGCCCAGAGCGCCTGGCTGCCCCACGCGCTTTCGGCCGGGCTGCTGCTCGCGGCGGGAGGCCTGATCCTCACCGTGCGCCCGATCAGGGCCGCGCAGGAGGGGCCGCCCCCCAAACCGCTGCGCCAGATCATCGAGGGGCTGGCCTATGTCTGGCGCGAGCGCTTCCTGCTCGGCTGCATCACGCTCGACCTGTTCGCGGTGCTGCTCGCCGGGGCAACCGCGCTCTTGCCGGTGTTCGCGCGCGACATCCTCCATGTCGGGCCGGAAGGCCTGGGGCTGATGCGCGCCGCCCCGGCGCTGGGCGCGGCCGCCGTGGCGCTGTGGCTTTCCTTCCGCCCGCTCACCCGCGGGGTCGGGGCCAAGATGCTTTGGGCGGTGGGGGCCTTCGGCGCGCTCACCATCGCCTTTGCCTTCTCGCGCCACTTCCTCCTCTCGCTCGCCATCCTCGCAGCGCTCGGGGCGGTGGACATGGTCTCGGTCTTCATCCGCAGCTCGCTGGTGCAATTGTTCACCCCCGATGACCGGCGCGGGCGGGTCTCGGCGATCTCGGGCCTTGCGATCTCGGCCTCGAACGAGCTGGGCGAGCTGCAATCGGGCCTTGCCGCGGCCCTGCTCGGCGCGGTCGGCGCGGTTGTCTTCGGCGGCGCAGGTGCGATAGTCGTCACCCTGATATGGGCATGGTATTTCCCCGAATTGCGCCGGGCGACCAGCTTTGAACCCGAGGCGCTCAAGCAAGAGGTATCGACATGAAGGCTGACAGCATCCTCGCCACCATTGGCGGCACCCCGCATATCCGCCTTGCGCGGATGTTCCCCGATCACGAGGTGTGGGTGAAGTCGGAGCGGGCCAATCCGGGCGGCTCGATCAAGGATCGAATTGCGCTCGCCATGGTCGAGGATGCCGAGGCGAGCGGCGCGCTCAAGCCCGGAGGCACGATCATCGAGCCGACCAGCGGCAACACCGGGATCGGCCTTGCCATGGTCGCCGCGGTCAAGGGCTATCGCCTGATCCTGGTGATGCCCGAGAGCATGTCAATCGAGCGGCGGCGGCTGATGCTCGCCTATGGCGCGCGCTTCGATCTCACCCCGCGCGAGAAGGGGATGCGCGGGGCGATCGAACGCGCGCAGGAACTGCTCGAGGAGATCCCCGGCGCGTGGATGCCGAGCCAGTTTGACAATCCCGCGAACCCCGCCGTCCACGCCCGCACCACCGCGCGCGAGATCCTCGCCGATTTCGCCGAGGCCCCGATCGACGTACTGATCACCGGGGTGGGCACCGGCGGGCACCTGACCGGCTGCGCCGAGGTGCTGAAGGAGCATTGGCCGGCCATGAAGGCCTATGGGGTCGAGCCGGAACTCTCGCCGGTGATCAGCGGCGGCCAGCCCGGCCCGCACCCGATCCAGGGGATCGGCGCGGGCTTCATCCCCGGCAATCTCCACACCAATGCCATCGACGGCGCGATCACGGTCGGCGCCGAGGAAGCCAAGGAGATGGCCCGCCGCGCCGCGCGCGAGGAAGGGATGCTGGTGGGGATCTCAAGCGGGGCGACGCTGGCGGCGATCGCGAAAAAACTGCCCGAGCTTGCCGCCGACAGCAGGGTGCTGGGCTTCAACTACGATACCGGCGAGCGCTACCTCTCGGTGCCCGATTTCCTGCCCGTGGAGTAGTCCGCACCAAAGCCGGGCTGGCGCGGGGCGAGAGCCTTTGCGCCCACCCGGCGTGCCCTTTTCCTTGCCCCCACGCGCGCGCGTCTGGCACAAGGGGGGCTGCGGCTCCCCGCCAAGGCCGGCAGCGCAGGGTGCAAGCGCAGGAGAATCGCCCCGGCGCGTAAACCCTTTGCTTATCCGATCGGGCTAGACCCTCGGCCACGCCCTGCGGCGCTTGCCTCCTCTTGCGGAAAACCTTGCGACCATGAAGTTCATCAAGCTCGAATCGCGTGGCGGAAACTACCTCGTCGTGGCCGAGAACGTCGCTTGGCTGCGCAGCGCCGAAAACGGCCAGACCAGCGTCGGGATCAAGGGCGGGCAGCCGCTGCTGGTGGTCGGCTCGATCGAGGAAGTGGCGGCCAAGCTGCTGGCCGGGGCCGCCGAGGGCGAAGCGCCTGCGCCAGCCGTAACTCCTGATGGGGCCGCACGCACCCCCGCGCCTGCCCCGACAGCCGAGCCGCTGACAACGCAGCCCGCCCCAGCGCCGGCCCCA
>Ga0075012_10004663_pt1 | contig 12689 bp, 9 predicted proteins | sample All_14_2_FD_71474 | JGI IMG/M metagenome (GOLD analysis project Ga0075012, IMG submission 71474) | Freshwater microbial communities in response to fracking from Pennsylvania, USA - Allegheny Zone_MetaG_DW_15 | ecosystem: Environmental > Aquatic > Deep subsurface > Groundwater > Drilled...
GAAGTCGCCGATCACATCGCCGCCCGATCCGACCGAGAAGGCGAAGATGTCATTGCCCGCCTCGCCGAACAGAACGTCATTGCCCGCGCCGCCGTTGATCCTGTCGGCGCCCGCGCCGCCCAGCAGATAGTTGCCGCTGGCGTTGCCGGTCAGGGTGTTGTCCAGCTCGTTGCCGACGCCGAAGGCCGTGGTCCCGATCAGCACCAGGTTCTCGACATTGGCATACAGATAGACGCCGCCATTGGTCACCCGAACGTCGGCATAGACGGTGTCGATCCCGCCACCGACCGCCTCGAAGGTCAGGTCATCGCCGGTGTCGACATAGTAGCTATCGTTGTCGGCCCCGCCGTCCATCAGGTCGTAGTCGCCCAGGGTGGAGTCGCCGCGCAGGATGTCGTTCCCCGCCCCGCCGGTCATGATGTCGGTGACGAAGCCGGTCCCGCCGATCAGGGTGTCCGCCCCGTCCTCGCCAAACAGGTTGTCCGCATCCGCGCCGCCGTCGATGACGTCATTGCCGATGCCGCCGACGATGTAGTCGATACCATCGTCGCCGTTCAGCACATCCGCACCGTCCTGGCCGTACAACGTGTCGTTGCCGCTGCTTGCATAGATTGTATCGTTTCCACCCCCGCCGATCAGCAGGTTACGGCCCCCATTTCCGGTGATCAGGTTCGCCAGATCATTGCCGACACCGAACACATTTCCGATCGCGTTCGTCAGATGGAGCTCTTCGACATTCTCGTAGAGGTAGAGGCTGGCGGTGGAAAAGACTCGGTCATTTCCCTCCCCCACACCCTCGAAGATCAGCGCGGACTGGGTGCCGACATGATAGGTTTCATCGCCGGTGCCGCCGTACATCCGGTCATTGCCGCTGCCAGCTTGCAGATTGTCGTTGCCGGATCCGCCGATCATAACATCGTCGCCAGCTTCGCTCCTTAACGTGTCGTCTCCTGCCCCGCCAAGAAGTGTCGAGGCGGACGGTCCGATGGCCCACAGGTAGTCCGCCCCTTCGCCGCCATCCAGCAAGCCGGTCCCCCGGATCGTGTCGTCACCAGCTTCGCCGTAAAGGAACCCTCGGCCAGAAATGCTGTCGCCGCCTTCCCCGCCGTAGACCCGATCGCTTGACCCCGCGCCGGTGCCTATGGAGTCATTGCCGCCGCGCCCATACAGCACGTTGACCGAGTTTGGATCACCGTCCGCGTCCTCACGCATGTCGCCGAAGAGCTGGTCCCAGCCTTCGCTTCCGTTGATCGTGTCGCTGCCATGCCCGCCGTACAACTGGCCACCACCCTCGATGATGTCGTCGCCGTAGCCACCGAAAAGCTCGTCATAGCCACCGCCTCCCGTGATCTGGTCGTTGCCGCCCAGACCATAGTAAACCTCGCCTGCGGTGGTTCCCGTCCATATGTCATCCCCGTCGGTGGATGGGATCAGCGGGAATAGAGATGCCGAGGTGAAATCGGCCGTGGTCAGTTGAACCCGACCGGCGAAGGCAATGAAGTAGTCGCGGTCCGTCAGTTTGCCGTCCTGATCGGTGTCGGCCATCAGCCACGTGTCTGCGCCATCGAACCAGGTCCAGAGCTGGATAAACCCGGGTCCGAAATCCTTGCTTGGCGCGTAGGATACGTCCCACCCGAGCGTGAATGACGGGTTCTTGACGTCGCCGCGGAAGACCACGCGTTGAGAGCCGCGGTTCATCTGCGACAGGTCAATCCGGTCGCCTTCCGTCCCATTGAAGTCCGTTATGTAGTTGACCGAACCCGTCTGCAGATTGGGCGACGCGACCGAGGCGCTGTTGAAGAAGATGTCCGCCCCCCTGCCACCGGTGACGGTGCTGCCGTACTCACCGAGTTGGAACTGGTCATTTCCGTCGTCACCGTATGCGACGTCCCCGTTCACCACCAACTGATCGTCGCCATCTCCCCCGATCAGTTCATCGCCGCCGATGGCACGGTCATTGTCGCGACTGTTGAGAAGGTCATTCCCAGTGCCTCCATTGAGCGTGTCCCGTCCCGCGCCCGCAACCAGTCTGTCGTTGCCTTCATCGCCGAACAGGTAGTTGACCGTGCCTGCGTCGGACTGAGAGGAATTTAGATGGAAGGCGGCGTACAACAGGTCATTGCCATTGCCGCCGTAGAGGATGTCGTCTCCGACTTGCCCAACCAGCATGTCGTCGCCGTCGTCGCCGCGAAGCGTATCATTGCCATCGCCACCGAAAATCTGGTCAATCCCGCCGGCTCCGTTGGCGATGTCATTGCCAGCCTGGCCGAAGTAGTATTCGTCCGCACTATCGCCGGTCCAGATGTCCGGTCCCGCTGTGCCGTAGAAGGTTGTGAAGGTCCCGGCGACAAAGGCGTTACGGTCGATGACGGGTGCCCCGTCGAACTGCAGGACAAAGTCCTCGGCATCGAACATGCGGTTGCCGTTCGCGTCGATCATCAAGACCGTCCGCCCGCCCTCGACCCAGGTCCACGCACCCGCCGTACCGGTCCGCGCGCTCGGAATGACCACCCCCATTGTTGGTCGTCCAGCGAGCGCCCCGTTAAACTCCAGATGAAGGCTGCTGGTCCCGATCAGGCCGTCATGTGCCCTCAGGTCGATCCGATCACCCTCGGCCTGAGAGAAGTCCGTGATGGTGTCCAGATGCAAGGAGGTTGAACTCGGCCGATCCGCACTGAACGCGAACTGGTCTGCGCCGCCACCGCCGGTCAAGACGTCCCGGGCGTTGTCCATCTGATGCTGCTGGAAAATGTCCGCGCCCGCTCCACCGTCGAGCGTATCTGCGCCGTCCCCGCCGTCGAGATCGTCGTCACCGTCGCCGCCGAGAAGCTGGTCGGCCCCAGCGCCTCCGTCCATGGTGTCGTTTCCGCCCCGTCCCTCAAGCCGATCGTCGCCTCCCAGCGCAAGCATCAGATCCGCGTCTTCAGTACCGATCAGCGTATCGGGGCCGTTGGTGCCCTGAACATAGGCGCTCAAGGGTTGGTCGCTCCCATTTCGGCCGGCGGCCGACTTTGCGCGTTCCATCGCCATGAGGTCGGGCCTTTCAATCGCGGCACCGCCACTTTACGGGACGGAACAACTGTTGCGGGATTAGTGGGAGCATACCATCGATTGTGCGAAAGGCTACGCCAACGCACTGAACCGGCAGAGCCTTCGCCCTACCCCACCGCCCCAAAAACCCGCTCAAACCCCGCCTTCAGCGCGGCATCCGCCTCGTCCATCGTGGCCAGAACCCCCAGGTCGACCAGGCTGGTCACCCCGTGCTCATTGATCCCGCACGGCACGATGCCGGTGAAATGGTCCAGGTCGGGTTCGACGTTCAGGCTGATGCCGTGGAAGGTGACCCATTTCCTGACCTTGACGCCGATGGCGGCGATCTTGGCCTCTCGACTGGTCATCCCGGACGCCACCTTGTGGCTGTCCGGGAGGCTGACCCACACCCCCACGCGGCCCTCGCGCACGCCGGCCGGGACGCCGAATTGGCTGAGGGCGTCGATGATCCATCGCTCCAGCCCGCGCACGAAGGCGCGCACGTCCCTGCCCCGGACGTTAAGGTCCAGCATCACATAGGCCACGCGCTGGCCGGGGCCGTGATAGGTGAACTGGCCGCCCCGCCCGGTGCGGTGGACCGGGAACCTGTGGGCGTCCAGCAGGTCGTCGTCGCGGGCCGAGACGCCGGCGGTATAGAGGGGCGGGTGTTCCACCAGCCAGACCAGTTCGCTGGCCTCCCCCGCCGCGATGGCGGCGACGCGCGCCTCCATGACGGCGACGGCCTCTTCATAGGCGGTATGGCCGGGCGCGACCCGCCACTCGACGGGGCCGCCGGCGGGGCGAATCAGGCGCGATGAATCGGGGCTTAACGTGTTGGAAGGCATGGGACCCCCAATGTGGCCGGACGGGGGGCTGTTGCAAGGCCGCCCATTGATCCGTGCCCGCAGCCCCAGACGCCAGAGTCCGCCTTGTCCCAGATCGAAGCCGTCGATGTCGAAATCTCGGTGGTGCTCGGCCGTTCGGTCCTGCCCATGGCGCAGCTGTTGAAGATGGGTCGCGGCGCCGTGATCCCGCTGGATGCGTCAGAGCATGACGAGGTCTGGATCCTGGCCAACAACCACCCCGTCGCGCGCGGCGAGATCGAGATCCGCGACGACCGCATCGCCATCACCGTGACCCGCGCGGCCGACGTCTACGACTTCATGGCCGGCGCGGCCTGATCGGCAAGCTGGAAGCCCACCCCGGCCGTTAACGGCACCCGTTTCCCCGACTGCCTGCTGCCTACCTGCCTACTGCCTCCTTGCACCCCCTTCCCTTCTTCCCATCTCTCCGCTATCAGCCGCCCTCCGATGCGAGCGGTCGTGGCGGAATTGGTAGACGCGCAGCGTTGAGGTCGCTGTGGGGCAACCCGTGGAAGTTCGAGTCTTCTCGACCGCACCATCTGACGATTAGGATTACTATCAGCGCTACCGGCTGATTGACATCGAGAGAGGAGGCCGCCCGCGTGAGCGACACAACCGCCCCTCTCGGTCCTGACGTCACGCTCGAGGACCACGAGGCGCTGGATGAGGACTATGTCCTGACCGCCGCCTTCGTCGAAAAGGTCGTCGATGCCGCCGATGACGGCGACGGCATGAAACTGCGGTCCCTGCTTGAGGACCTGCACCCCGCCGACGTCGCCGACCTGATGGGCTTCCTGACCGCACAGCACCGGGGCGTTGTGGTCCTGTGGCTGCCGCCGGAGCTGCTGGCCGAAACCCTGCCCGAACTGGACGACGGCATCCGTGAGGAGGTGCTGGAGCACGTCCCCCACCTGACCCTCGCCGAGGCCCTGCAGGAACTCGATTCCGACGACGCCGCCGCCGTCGTCGAGGACCTCGAGGACGACCAGCGCGAGAAGGTTCTCGCGGCCATGCCCGAGATCGACCGCGCCGCGATCGAGAGCTCGCTCGGCTATGCGGAGGACTCGGCCGGTCGCCTGATGCAGCGCGAGGTGATGGCCGCGCCCCAGTTCTGGAACGTCGGCGACACCATCGACCACATCCGCAGCCAGGGCGAGGACCTGCCGGAGCTGTTCTTCGACATCTATGTGGTGGACCCGCTGAACCGGCCCGTCGGCGGAATCCCGATCAGTCGCCTGCTGCGCAGTCCCCGCGCCTCCGCCCTGATCGAGATCATGGAGCCGGTCAATGAAATCGCCGTCGACCAGGACCAGGAAGAAGTCGCCTATATCTTCGAGAAATATCACCTGATCTCGGCACCGGTCATCGACAGTGCGGGCCGCCTGGTCGGCCAGATCACCGTCGATGACATCGTCAACATCATTCAGGAAGAGAACCGCGAGGACATCCTGCGCCTCGCCGGTGTCTCGGACGAAAGCCGCGCCGCCGGCGTTTTCGGCGTGGTGCGCTCGCGCATTCCCTGGCTGGTGGTCAATCTCGGGACGGCCCTGTTTGCCTCCTCCGTCATTGGCCTGTTCAAGTCCGAGATCGAGACCCTGGTCGCCCTGGCCGTACTCATGCCGATCGTCGCCTCCATCGGCGGCAATGCCGGCACCCAGGCCCTGACGGTGGCTGTGCGTGCCCTGGCGTCGCGCGAACTCAACTCGGCCAACGCCATGCGTATCCTCAGCCGCGAGGTGCTGGTCGGGCTGTTCAACGGCGTGGTGATCGCCACCCTGCTGGGCGCGGTCGCCCTGGTCTGGTTCCGCATTCCGCTGCTCAGCCTGACCATCGGCCTGGCCGTTCTGATCAATCTGATGGCGGCATCTCTTGCGGGAACCCTGATCCCCCTGGCCCTCGACCGGCTGGATCGGGACCCGGCCGTCGCGTCTCCCGTATTCGTGACCTGGATTACCGACACGGTGGGCTTCTTCAGCTTCCTCGGCCTTGCAGGCGTCATCCTGCTCTGACACCAGTCCGGTGCGGCCCGGCCCTTGCTGGTTCTCCGGTGGGGCGAGCGCGCCCGTCTCGATTTGGGTCAGAACCAGTGTCCGACACGTCCAAAAAATCGCTGAAGGTCTCCCGCGAGGGCATGATCCTGATCAAGAGCTTCGAGGGCTTTCGCCCCCGTGCGACCCCGCGTGAAGGCGGCGGCTGGGTTATCGGCTATGGCCACACCCTGTCGGCGCGCGAAGGCGCTGCCGTCAGCGAAGCCGAGGCCGAGCTCTTGCTGCAGTATGACTTGCTGCCGGTCGTCAGGCGCGTCAGTGATCTGTCCGCGGGCCGCCTGAACCAGCACCAGTTCGATGCCATTGCGTCCTTCGTGCATTCGATCGGACTGGACCGCTTCGAAACGACGGACGTGGCAAGCCGCCTCGCATCCGGTGCCCTGGACGAAACCGCGGACGCATTGATCGCCTCGCAGGAGCCGGTTCAGGCCGACGCGGCCCTGCGCCGCCGCGCCGCCGAGCGTGCCCTGTTTGTCGCCAGCCCGGATCATGTCGTCACCCTGGCCGACCTGCTGGGTGCCCCCCTCCCGCTTCCCCTGCCGGGCGCTGCGCCGGCGTCTGTCGCCGAGCCGGGAGATGACGCTGCCGACCAGCCTGTCATCGAGCCTGCCCAGGATGCCCGGGCAGCTGCCTTGGCCAGCCTGCTGGGCGAGACGCCGTCGCCCTCAGATGGGTCCCGGGATGCTGCCGCATCCGTCGAGATGGGCGAGCCGGGCGCGCTCGAAGTCAGCGCCGAGGAGGCTGTGCAGGCGGCTCCGCCTGCGGTCAGCGCGCCTGCCGAAGACACCCGTGTCCCGGTCGCCGACGCCTTCCAGTTTCAGCGCTTCTCGCCCTATGGGGCCACAGTCGTCGGCCCCCTGCCGGGCCTTGGCCGAATCTCCCAGAGCGTGCCCGGGCTCAGCATGACGATCGGCCAGGCGACCGCGCCTGTGGCCAGCCCGGTTGCAGAAATCCCCGCCGAAATCGAACCGGTGGCCGAGCCCACGCAGCCCGTCACCACAATCGCCGATTCCGACGCGGTGGACACATCCGGAACCGTGCCCGAGGTCGAGCCCGAACCCGCTCTCATGGCGTCCGGGGAAATGATCTCGCCCGAGCCGGCCTCGGACGACGCGGCGACGGACGTTGCGGTCGCCGGGCAACCGGTCCCCGAAGAGGCTCCGGCACAGGCCGAGCCTCCGGCAGGGATTGAACGGCCTGCGGCCCCCTCCGCCTACGTCGCGCCCGAGCCGGTCGGCTTTGTCACCCCGGTCTTCGCCGCCGCGCCTGTGGTTGATCCGTTCCCGCCGATGGCCCCCGCGACGGAGACCATCATCCCGAACTTCGGGGCCTCGGCATCCGCCTTCAGTCATGCACCGAGCCTTGAGCTGACCCCGCCTGAGCAGGACACAGCCCCCGTCGTCCGTCCGGTCTGGGGCGAGGCGGAGCGCCAGGCTCCCGTTTCGGATCAGGAGCCGCTTTTTGAGGACGACAGCGGCCTGGTTTCGGTCTTGCGTCATGAAGAGCCGGATGTGCCCCAGCGCTTCGACTGGAGCCAGACGGGAGCCTTTGCCATCATGGGCGGTGTCGGTCTTGTGGCCGCCGTGTCCTCGGCCGCCGCCTTCCGCCTGTCCATCGAAAGCCCCTCGCCGATGGGGGAAACGACCATTGTGGCCTGGACCCTGGCGGTCATCGGCGGCGTCTGCGTCGTGGTTTCCGTGTGGAATCTCTATCCCCGCCTGTTCCCGGCCAAGGGCGAATAGACCTTCCCTCTCCCCATGGCGGGGATGATCATGCTAACGATCCGGCATGAGCATTCCCTTTGCCCCCCAGAGCATGGAGTTCGGCCTAGGCGAGACGGCCGACGCCATCCGTGAGACCACCGCCCGCTGGGCCGCCGATCGTCTGGCACCGCGCGCCGCCGAAATCGATGCGACCAACACCTTCGCCCGCGACCTGTGGCCCGAGATGGGCGAACTGGGCCTGCACGGCATCACCGTCGAGGAAGAGCACGGCGGCCTCGGCCTCGGCTATCTTGAACATGTGGTGGCGATGGAGGAGGTGTCGCGCGCCTCGGCCTCGATCGGCCTGTCCTACGGGGCCCACTCCAACCTGTGCGTCAACCAGATCCGGCGCTGGGGCAATGCCGAGCAGAAGGCGAAATACCTGCCCGGGCTGATCTCGGGCGAACATCTGGGCTCCCTGGCCATGTCGGAGGCCGGCTCCGGATCGGACGTCATGTCCATGCGCACCCGCGCCGAACAGCGGGGCGACCGCTACATCCTGAACGGCACGAAATTCTGGATCACCAACTCGCCCACCGCCGACACCCTGGTCGTCTATGCCCGCACCGGTGACGGCAACGGCGGGGTCACCGCCTTCCTGATCGAGCGCGGCATGAAGGGCTTCAGCGTCTCGAAGAAACTGGACAAGATGGGCATGCGCGGGTCCGATACGGCCGAGCTTGTGTTCGAGGACTGCGAGGTTCCGGCCGAGAACGTCATGGGCGCACCCGGACAGGGCGCAGCCATCCTGATGAGCGGCCTGGACTATGAGCGGGCCGTGCTGGCCGGTGGTCCGCTGGGCATCATGCAGGCGGCGCTGGACGTGGTCCTGCCCTATCTCCGTGACCGCAAGCAGTTCGGCAAGCCGATCGGCTCGTTCCAGCTGATGCAGGCCAAGGTCGCTGACATGTATGTCGCCCTGAACAGCGCCCGCGCCTATGTCTATGCCGTGGCCCGCGCCTGTGATCAGGGCAAGACCACCCGCTATGACGCGGCCGGTGCCATCCTGCTGGCCAGCGAGAATGCGGTGAAGGTCAGCCTCGAAGCCGTCCAGGCCCTCGGCGGGGCCGGCTATACGAAGGAATGGCCGGTCGAGCGTCTGGTTCGTGACGCCAAGCTGTACGACATCGGCGCCGGCACCAACGAGATCCGCCGCTTCCTGATCGGCCGCGAACTGCTGGGCAGCTGACCGGTCGGTGCCTCCTGCGTGATCATTGGATGACATGAGCACCGCCGGGTGGCCTTGGCGGTAGCCAACGCCTATGTCAGCTTGACGTCGCCAGATCCGCACAGGCCGCCATGCCGAACTACGACTACCAGAGCGACGACCGGTCCTTCTCGAGGGTGCTGGTGGATATCGGCGCCAAGCCGGACCCGAAACTTTATCTGGGCGAGCTGGTCGATGCGTTCGGCGAGCGCGGCTTCGGTGCCCTCATGCTGTTCCTGGGCCTGATCAGCGCCCTGATCGGCATTGTCCCGGGTACGACGACGGTTCTGGGAACCCCTATCCTGCTGATCGCCCTGCAGCTCGTCATCCGGCGTGATCAGCTGTGGCTGCCCCGCCAGGCCCTGAAAAGCAGCCTGGAACGCGCAAGCTACCGCGCCGCCATCCAGCGCGCGCTCAAACCCCTGCGGGCCGTGGAGCGGGTGTCCCGCCCCCGCTGGTTCGTCATGAGCAATGAGGTGTGCGAGGTCCTGATCGGCATCATCTGCAGCCTGCTGGCCTTCATCCTGATCCTGCCGATCTGGGGGGGAAACCTGGTGCCGTCCGTCATAATCGCAGCCTTCGGATTCGGCCTGATGCAGCGCGACGGCGCCGTGATCGCCATCGCCTGGGCCGCCACCGCCGCCGTCGGCATCGGTCTATGGCTGGCCTGGGAGCTGGTTTCCGGCCTTCTGGAGCCCACCTGGCTCTGGCTGACCGGACTGTTCTGAGGCAACAGCCTAAGCAGCATGGCCGCCGGGCCGGGGGAAGGTCCGCTTTTCGGCCGTGGGCGAAGACTCCACACAGGGCTCTAAAGTGACGGTTTGACGTCCATTCGACCGCCGAAACCCGATCCAGGACATGGGGCGGATTTCAGGTTTCGCCAGACCCCGCAGACGGAAACGCCGGAGGGGGATTTCCCCCTCCGGCGTTTGAAGTCCCCGGATAAGCCGCCGTCAGTTGCGGAACAGCGACGTCACCAGTTGAGGCGCCTGGTTGGCGATGGACAGGGCCTGCACACCCAGCTGCTGCTTCGTCTGCAGCGCCTGGAGCTTGGCACTTTCCTTCGCCAGATCGGCGTCGACCAGATTACCCACCCCGGCTTCCAGTGAATCCGTCAGCTTGCCGACGAAATTCATGTGGGTCGTCAGGGCCTTCGATTTCGTGCCCAGGCGCGCAAGCGCGGCGGAGACGTTCTCGATGGAGGTGTTCACGGCGGCCATGGACGCGGTCGCCTTGGTCAGGGTATCGATCGACTGGGTCGTAGCCACCGTCACCTTTGAACCGCCCAGCGCCAGAACTTCGGCGCCGACCGTCAGGGTACCGGTGCCTTGCGCATTGGCGAGGGCCTGGAACCCCGTGGCGCCGGTCTTCAGCAGGTTGACCCCGTTGAATTCGGCGTTGGAGGTCACACTGGCGATCTGGTCGCGCAGTGCCTTGAAGTCCTCGTTCAGCGCGGCCCGAGCCGCAGTTTTCAGCGACGCATCCGTCGCCGACAGCGCCTTCTCCTTCATCTGCAGCAAGAGGTCAGAAACCGTCTCGCCGGCCGCAATAGCCACATCGACCGCCGCAAGGCCGCGATCGAGAGACTGCTTAACCGCCCCCAAGGCACCGATGTCGGCGCGTTGCCCCTGGGCAATCGCCCAGATGGCGCCGTTGTCCTTGACGCTGGAGACCTTCTTGCCGGTGTTGATCCGGCTTTGCGTGGTCGCCATTTCGGCGTTGGTGGCGTTCAGGTTCTGGAGCGCGATCATGGCGCCCAGGTTTGTATTCACCGAAATCATCGGCACGGTCCTTCCATTCTGGTCGGGTGAGGAGCGGCCATTTTGGCCGCTGAACCGGTTCTGGTTCACGCGCGGCCACGCAAAAACGAGGCCTGACCGGACAGGTCAGAACCTCGTTATTTTTCAATAGTTTGTAGTCAGGCAGAACGGCAGCTTCGCGCCGCCTGTCCTTTCCTGCCTAGCGGCCCGGAAATTTTGGTCAGGCCGCCTGGGCGGAGGGGCCCGAACCGACCAGCCCCTGCATGATCATGCGGTTGATATCGATCAGGGGCTCGAAGTCCTCCTCACCGCGCATCACAGCGGATGAATGCCGGTTGACGAACAGGCTGATCGAAATGATCTGCGCGCGCAGGGGCATGCTCATCGCATTGTCGGGGTCGGTGCAGTCCGTCGCCAGCGTCGACCACAGCCGCCGGTTCCAGTCGATGGCATCGATCCGGGTGGCGATATCGGTCGCGGGCACGGTCGCGGCGTGCATGAGCGCGCGCGTGACCTGGCCGAACAGCCGGTATTCCATTTCGCGCGGGCTTTCAGCCCGGGTCGCGGCTGCCTTGTACGCCTGAAGCGACATTCGTCACCCTCTCCTCGTAGTCCACCAGTTTTCGGGCCGCCATGAGCGCCTTGTAGTATTCCCGCGCCATGACATGGCGCGACGCCGCGATGCCGTCGGACAGGGCGTCCGGACTGCGGGTCACGCCCATGAACTCGGACAGGCGCAGCGCGAACTCATCATAGAATTTCGGGGCCCCGGCCTCATCGAGATACATCATCATGACGGGGAAATAGATGCGGCGGGCCGGCGTGATCGCCTCCTCGGCCTGCATGATGTCCTTCTCGCGCAGGACACTGGCCTTGTTCTGAAGAACCAGCACGCCCCGGCGATCGCCATTCTGGACGACGGCACCGTTCAGCACGAACTTCTCGCCAGGTTTGAGCGACAGCTTCAACGGCATCCCGCGAGCCCTCCGTAACGCCCGCACAGCCACCATGGCGGATACGGAACCAAACCACTGTGAACGAACGTGGTTAACGATCCTTTGTGAACCGGCGCCTGATGATGATCCGGAGATGATCCCGAGATTCCGATGACCCAGGCCTTTGTTCCCCCCGCCGCGGCGTCCGTCGCCACATCCGAACTGGCATTCGGAGCCATGATCCGGCCCCAGGGCACGGCCGGCGACGCCGCCTCGGCCGAATCGGTCCGGCGCCTGTCCCATGCGATGGCCGGCGGCTCGATCAAGAAACAGAAAAAGCTGGTCGAGCTGCTGAAGGCCGCCGTCGCCGCCATCCGGCTGCAGGACTTCAACGGCGGTGCACGCCGCGCGCTCCAGGCACTCCAGATCGATGAGACCAGCGGCATCGCCTGGCACGTGCTGGCCATCTGCCGCGAGAAGTCCGGCGACACCGCCCAGGCCATCAGTGCCTATGAGGCTGCGCTGAAGCTGCTGCCGAACGAAACGGACGTCGCGGGCGACCTGGGCCGTCTGGCCCAGCAACTGGGCTATCTCGACATCGCCGAAAAGCTGCTGCTGCGCTACCTGGCGGCGGATCCCGGCAATATCGAGGTCACCAACAACCTGGCCTGCGTCCAGCGCGACCAGGGTCGCTATGGCGAGGCGGTGGGCACGCTGAAGGCCCTGCTGCAGGTCGAGGCCACCAGCCCGGTCCTGTGGAACACCCTGGGCACCGTTCTCAGCGACCAGGGCGACATGCGCACGGCCCTGACCTTCTTCGAGGAGGCACTGCGCCTCGACCCCGCCTTCGCCAAGGCCCGCTACAACCGCGCCAACGTCCGTCAGCCGCTCGGTGACACCATCGGAGCGCTCGAGGATCTGGACGCCGCCCGCGAGGGGGCCGACACCGCCTATGAACGCGCCATGATGGCTATGGCCCGCGCCATGCTGCTGCTGGGCATGGGCCGGATCAGCGAGGGCTTCCGGGCCTATGAGGTGCGCCTGTCCCCGGACCTGCCCGAATCGATGCGCCCCGTGCTGGAG
>Ga0075012_10004670_pt1 | contig 12679 bp, 15 predicted proteins | sample All_14_2_FD_71474 | JGI IMG/M metagenome (GOLD analysis project Ga0075012, IMG submission 71474) | Freshwater microbial communities in response to fracking from Pennsylvania, USA - Allegheny Zone_MetaG_DW_15 | ecosystem: Environmental > Aquatic > Deep subsurface > Groundwater > Drilled...
TCCTGGGTGAGGCCAGGGGGAGTGCTGTAGTTGATGGTCGGCTTGTCGTAGCCCTCCCAGAAAACGGCTTCACCAAAACGCCGGCCGTCCTTCAGGAGAAAAAAAGTGCCCTCGGGGCCTGGTTCAATTTCCATGGGGCGCCGCTTCGGCTTGGTGCAGGAGGCCACCTCGGGAAATGGGAATTCCTGAGGGATTTTTAGCGGAGGTCTTGTTCTATGTCCACCACCGTCAGCGATACTCAACGCGCCCAACGAGTCGTCTCGGATCTTCGGGAGTTGGCTCAGCTCACTTCCGACGAGCACGGCGCCCAGCGCCTGGCTTTCGGGCCCATTTGGCGCCAGGCACGCGATTGGTATCGGGGTAAGGTGGAAGCCCTCGGCCTGCCGATGGAGCGCGACTCGGCCGGTAACCTGTGGGTTACCCTGGCCGGCGCCAAAGAGGAGTCGGTGCTGATCGGCAGCCACCTGGATTCCGTGCCCAACGGCGGCTGGTTGGACGGCTGTCTGGGTGTCATCGTCGGTCTCGAGGCTTTGCGCTATTATGTAGAGTCGGGGAAGAAACCGGCGGCCACCATCCGTGTGGTGGACTGGGCCGATGAGGAAGGCGCGCGCTTTGGCCGCAGCCTCTATGGCTCCTCGGCGGCCGGGGGTTCGCTCAAGCTGTCCGAAGTCGATCACCTGCAGGACCGACACGGCGTGAAGTTGATCGATGCCCTCAAAGAGAACGGCATCGACATTCACGAGGCCCTGAAGTGTAACGAATTTCTCAAGAAGATCCCGGGCAAAGCCTACCTGGAGCTGCACATTGAGCAAGGCCCGGTGCTGGAGTCCATGAACAAAAGCACGGGCGTGGTGTTGGGCACCTTCGGGGTGGAGCGCCACAAGATCTACTTCTCCGGTCAGGCCGCCCACTCGGGCTCAACGCCTATTCCCATGCGCCGAGACGCATTCCTGGCGGCGGCCCAGACCGCCCTGGCCATCCGCGAAATTGGTATGAAGCACAGCAAACCGGGCGCCAACGTGGTGTGCACGGTGGGTGTGGTGAAAGTGGAGCCCTGCATCGTGACCGCCGTTCCTGGTGAGTGCGAGATCTCGCTGGACCAGCGCGCGCTGCATGCCGAAGTGCTGGCCCAGATGTACAAGGAGGCTCAGGAAGCCTCGCAGCAAGCTGCTGCCGACAACAACGTGACGGTGCGCTGGGAGCCCCTCTGGGCCATTGAACCGCGTCCGTTTGATCCCAAGCTCCTGGAGTTGTGTGAGCAGGCCGTGCGGGAAGTGACCGGCGAAGCGCCGCGCCTGCCTTCGGGCCCTTTGCACGATGCCGCTGAGATGGTGCCCTACATGCCCACAGTAATGATGTTCGCCTACAGCTCAAATGGCTTGTCGCACTGCAAGGAAGAAGACACGCCCGCCGAACACTTAGACAAGACAATTCGCGCTTTCCTGTTGTTGGTGGACAAGACCATTCAACACGTGGGTGCCTGAGGAGAGTTCATTGCCCTATTACTGGAAACGGGGACTGATCGTCGGCCTGGTGGTCGGATTGACGCTGCACATCCTTCTGCAGCAGTTGTCGGCCCGCGCGCCACTGCCACAGGGCAATATGCCCATGGACGATCCGGCCGCTCCCGCCCCTGTTCGCGAACATCACACGCCGCTCGGACCCTTAATGGGTATCGTGTTATTTGCTTTGTGCTGCGTTATGCCCGGTCCAAACGCGGGGAAGGTGGGCGGATGATCTTCCTGGTGTGTATCGGCGCGGCTTGCGGGACTCTGCTCGGGGCGCTGCAGCCGCTGATCCATCACAGCGGAAAGTTCAATTCCGTGCCCATTCTAACCGCCGAGTATACGCTGGTGGGGGCCTGCCTCGGATTCACCTTGTGGAATTACGGGCGTCTGCGCAAACGCATCATGCGGCGGGTGCTGGATGCCACCCATCAGGACAACGTCTAGCCCGTCGGGCTAGAGCAGCCAGTTGCTTTCCGGGTTGCCGAAGGCTAGCCCCGTACCTTGCGGCACTTCCGTCCAGACCATCGGTTGCAGTCGTTCGCCGGCTACATAAGTGCCCTGGCTGGACTGAGTGTCCATCACCATGACTTTGCCGTCTACTTTGCGCAACAGGGCATGATTGTCGCTTACGCCCTCGTCGCCCGGTTTCAAGTGGCTGCCGTCGGCGTTGCCGACGCGCACCAGCGACTGACCGGCGGGCCAGTCGAAGGTCTGACCTTGCGGTCCCTGAACGGGCTCGGACTCGGAGCGTGAGCCCAGTTGCATGGTGTGTACCGACTGGCCGAAACCTACCTGAGAGTCTTTGGCTACTTCCACCCATTCGCCATGGGGCAGGGCTTCGCCGTTGACGAAAGTGCCGTTGCTGGAGCGGTCGCGCAGCCAGAGCTGGCCGTTGCGAAACTCACCTTCGCAATGTTTGCGGCTGACCAGATCGCCGTCCAGTTGTACCTGGCAATCGGCGTGACGGCCCAGTTGAAAACGTCCCGATTCGGGCAAAGCCACTTGCGAACCATCCGAGCCCTGCAGGTAACGGTTGGGGCTGGCGAGGCTGACGGCGTCGGAAATCGGAGGCGTGGTTGCCTCGGGAGCAGTTGGCATCTCTCGTTTGGGAGACGTCCCGCCGACCTGTTGGAGAAATCCCGCGATTCGCACAGTACCTTGTAACATAGCCCGTGGGCGGCGATTCTGTCAATCGGCCAGGGGGTCGGGGTTTGGCTGCGAAAGCTCAGCCTATGTCACTGCAACGACTGGCCATGCCGGGAACGCGAATTTTTCTGACCGGTGCGGGGATTTCGGCCGAAAGCGGCATTCCCACTTTTCGCGGCGGCGAGGGCTATTGGACGGTGGGTTCCAAGGATTATCACCCTCAAGAAATGGCTACTCACTACGCTTTTACCCAGATGCCGGCTGAGGTGTGGGCCTGGTACCTCTACCGGCGCAGCGTCTGTCATGCGGCGGAGCCCAATGGGGGGCATCTGGCCCTGGTTGAGTTGGAGCGCTTGCTGGGCGACGATTTCTTGTTGGTGACCCAAAACGTGGATGGGCTACACTTGCGTGCCGGAAATTCCATGGAGCGAACCTATGAGGTGCACGGGAATATCGATTTCTTTCGCTGTTCGGAGCAATGCACTCTGGAGCGCTACCGCCTGGGCCCCGGCTTCGAGTCTTTTGCCAAGGGCCAGAAACTCAGTTCCGAACAGGAGGCGTTGCTGCGCTGTCCCCGCTGCCAGGCCTGGGCTCGTCCCCACGTGCTCTGGTTTGACGAATGCTATAACGAGGAGGACTACCGCTATCACAGCAGCCGGGAAGCGGCCGGTCGAGCGCTGGCGCTGGTTTCGATCGGCACTTCCGGTCGCACCAATTTGCCGGTGCAGATGGGCTTTCTGGCGGCCCAACGGGGCGCTTTGCTGGTAGACATCAATCCGGAGAGCAATCCTTTCAGTCAGTTGGCCGAACAGCAGGGAGGGCGCTGGCTGCGGAAAACCGGTTCGCTGGGGCTGGCAGACATTTTGAAAGCGGTGACAAGTGGATAAGGAACAGTTTCGCGGAGAATTCTCCCAGGCGTTCTACCGATCGGTGGAGGAAGGGGGAATCGAGATTTCGGCCCTGCCCGCGGCTCAATTGCAGGCTTTGTCGCGGGCCTGCGCGGACGCCGTGTTCGCCACTCTGGACAAGTTAGATCGCCCGCGCCCTTCGGATACCGAAGAAGTGCTCTGGTCAGGCAAGCCGTTCCTGAAGTTGGGCGAGTACTACGAGCTGACCTCGCAGCGCCTGCGTATCTATCGCGGCGTGTTCTCCCGGAGCCTCCACGAGGTCGATTTGATCCATGTGCGCGAGGCCACCTTCACCCAGCACCTGGGCGAGCGGATGTGGAATCTGGGCGACGTGACCCTGGTCACCAGCAACCCCGAGCACCCCGAAGTGGTGCTGCAGAACGTGAAAGATCCCGCTCAGGTGCGCGAGACCATCCGCACGGCCTACCTGGCCGAGCAAAAACGGCGCGGATTGAGATACCGCGAGGACACTTGAGCTTTCGCACTTCGAAGTTGTTGCTGGTGCTGGCCGCAGCGCTGCACTGGAGTCTGGTGGTGTTCAACAACCTGATCGACCATCCCACCAATCTGCACTACGTGCAGCACGTACTCAGCATGGATACGGTGGAGGAGGCCAACCGTGGCAGTTGGCGTGCCATTCATAGTCCGGCCGTGCAGCACGCTTTCTACTGGGTTATTATTTTGACGGAAGCGGCCGCCATGACCTTGCTCTGGTGGGGCGGCGTTCGCCTGGCGGCCGCGCTGAAGTCCACCTCCAAGGCCTTTGCGGCTGCCAAGGAGCGGGCGGTACAGGGACTGACGCTGGTGCTGCTGCTCTTCTTCAGCGGCTTCACCAGCATCGGCGGCGAGTGGTTTATGATGTGGCAATCCGCCAGTTGGAACGGAGTGAACTCGGCCGGCCGGCTGTTTGCCATCCACGGCCTGATTCTGCTCTGGCTGGCCCAGCCGGAGTCGGATGATTAGCGTTCCTGGGTACTGAGCGGTCGCGGCGGCGCTCCGACTGAGATGTGACCTGCTGCAGGGCGCGGTAGCATGGTTCCCAAACTTCCGACCACGCCTCCGATGCTGCCCAGGGGCGAGAAAGAGGGCGCCGGGAAGCTGGGGAAAACGGGTGGAGCGGGTGGTGGAGCGGGCTGGTTGTGCTTGCGGGCCAGCTGGATTTCAAATTCCGATTCGTTGAGCATTTGCTGTTGCTCGTTGGGGTTGCGCTGCAAGGAGCCCTTGGCCATGTTGCGCTGCAGGCTGAGCAGTTTCAGCGCCTCGTCCTGATTGATGGTGCCTTCTTTGAGGCCGTCGTAGATGTTGCCGGCCTGCTCATTTTGGGCCTTGTCATAGGGGTTGGCGCTGACCACGGCGGGCTTGAAGTCGCCGCCCCGGTATTGGTCAAGTTTGTTGCTGTAGGCCATCTGACGGGCGTCCAGAATCTGTTGTTCCTCGGGGCTGATGCCGTCCTTGGCGAAGGTGTCGCGTAACTGGTCGACGGAGTTCAAATCGTTGTTCAGGTCAAGGAATTCTTCCTTGTTGAGGCTCTGGTTGGTGACCCCGCGGCCCAGCACGGCATTGTGTAAATAGGCCTGCTGATCGGCTGCCTGACTGGTAAAGTTGGTGATATTGGTGCCCATTGCCATTGTGTTTGTCCTCCGACTCGCTGCGTTGATAGATTTACTCTAGAGGTGGCTACGGACGGACTTTAAGAAAGCGGCTGGGGAATTGTGCCTGGTTTGTAAACTTTTAGACAAGGCGCTTTCGGGCACAAAAAAAGAGAGCCTCGCGGCTCTCTTTTTCTCAGGAAGTTTCCAGGATTTACTCTTGGACTTTGAATTTGGCGGTGATCATCAGGTGGTCTGAAGCCGCCGAGGAGAGCCACTTGTACTTTCCGTCGGGGGTTGCTTCGAAGCGATGGATTTCGGAGCCGAGCATCTGGTCTGCTTTGGATTCCGGGTAGACGATGTGGTCGAATTGCTCGGGATCGTGGCCGTGGCTGGCGTTGGGGTTGGCCGGCCAGGTGTTGCGCTCATCGGCGGGCAGGCTGGCCAGGCTGTCGACGAACTTCTCGCCGCTTTTGGGATTGAGCACTTCTTGCACGGAAGCGTCGTTGGTATTGTCGTTCCAGTCACCCGTCAGCACGTAGAGGCGGTTGGGGAAAGGCTTCATCTCTTCTTCGGCCAGTCGGCGCATCTCGCGAGCTTCGCTGGCGCGTTGCGTATCCGAGCTGGGTCCGGGGCCTTCCGAAGGCAGGCGAGACTTGGAGTGGGTGTTGTAAACGCTGAGTTCGGCGCCGGGCTGGCCGTCCAGGTCGACGTCCACGCGCAGCAGGTCGCGGCTGAACTTGGCGTCCCCGGAACCGTCGATCAGGGGGAATTCCTGGTCCTTGTGGGTGACCACGGCTTCGAAGGGATACTTGGAAATGATGCCTACATTGATGCCGCGTTCACTGTTGCCGGTGATGTGGGCCACGTGGGGGTAAATCTTGTCGAGTCCTTTGTCCTTCATGAAGGCCTTGAGCGTCTTGGCGGAGGAGAGTTCCTGGAGAGAAACCACGTCGGCATCGACGTTCTTGATGACCCGGCTGAGCGCTTCCAGCTCGAACTCGGGCTTCGGCCGCGTGCGGCTGCCGGGGACGATGTCTTCCTTGGCAAACATATTTTTTACGTTGTAACTGCCAACGGTAACCGTCTGGCCTGCGGCGCGATTGATCATGTGGTGGGAGCCTCCTGTGTGTAGTCCTGCAAGAATCAGGTTAGGGGAGAGGCCTCAAAAATAGTTGAAATTAACTAGGGGCGGGGTCGGAATTGCAGACACACGGAGTTGATGCAGTAGCGCTCGCCGGTGGGTTCGGGCCCATCCTCGAAGACGTGGCCGAGGTGACTGTCGCATTGCGCGCAGCGGACCTCGACCCGGCGCATGCCGTGGCTGTTGTCTTCAATGCGGGTGATGCGCTCGCCCGCGGCGGCGACCCAGAAGGCCGGCCAGCCGCAACCCGAGTCAAACTTGCCGTCCGAGGTGAAAAGCTCGGCTCCACAGGCCATGCAGTGGTAGCTGCCGGTCTCGTGATGATGGTTGTATTCGCCCGTATGGGGCCGTTCGGTGCCGGACTGGCGCAACACGCGGTACTGTTCGGGAGTCAGCTGTTCGCGCCACTCCTGGTCGCTTTTTTCTACTTTTGCCATGAGCAAGGCTTCCCGAAGCAAAAGGATGATCCCGCTAGCGGTTGGTCGAAAATAATTCGTGAGGGCAAAGGTCCTCCACGCCGAGCAATCGGAGAACGTCTACAGAGGAGTGGACAAACAATGGATTCAGTTCAAATGCTTAGGGCAGAGGTGGCGCGACTCTCTCGCCAATCAACCACTGATTTCGAGTTCACAGTGATAGCCCTCAAGGATATGGGTGCTCGAATGAACGCTTTCGGCCGGGAGATGGAGTCAGGCTTTGACCAACTGGCCGGTCGGATGAAACTTCAGGAACAACGGCTTGGTGCGGTCCTGCAGGCCGTAGATAATACTCTGGGGTTGTATGAACCGGCCTGGGATCGGCTGACTGATCTGGACCTCCGGGTGCAAGCTTTGGAAAAGAAACAAGAACCCGCCGGCTAGAAAGAAACCGGCTCCTTGCGGAGCCGGTCTCTTGATTAGTTGAGGGTGATGCGAGCCGGTCGCGCGGCCGGGCGGATGCGCCGGCTGCGGGCCTGCGTTCGCGGCGCCTTGGGTGGGGCGTCGGAGAGGACATAGGCGAAGACCAGCGGGGCTACGATGGTGGCGTCGGATTCCACCATAAACTTGGGCGTTTCGGCACCCAGCTTTTCCCAGGTGATCTTCTCATTGGGAGTGGCTCCCGAGTAGGAGCCGTAACTGGTGGTGGAGTCGCTGATCTGGCAGAAATAGCTCCACAAGGGCACCTGTTCCTGTTCCATATCCTGGCGTAGCATGGGGACCACGCAGATGGGGAAGTCGCCGGCGATGCCGCCGCCGATTTGAAAGAAGCCCCAGGGGGTTACGGCGCTTTCGCGTTGATACCAGTTGGCCAGCTCCATCATGTATTCCACCCCGGAACGAACCGTGTGGACGTTTTCAATGATGCCCTTCATGCAGTAGCTGGTGAAGATGTTGCCGGTGGTCGAGTCTTCCCAGCCGGGCACGAAGATCGGCAGGTTTTTCTCGGCGGCCGCGATCATCCAGCTATCCTTGGGATCGATCTGATAGAACTGTTCCAACTTGCCGGAGCGGATCAAGCGATAGAGAAATTGGTGAGGGAAGAGGCGTTCGCCGTTCTGATCGGCCTGTCGCCATTCTTCCAGAAGTACCGATTCGAGTCGGCGAATGGCTTCGCCCTCGGGAATGCAGGTGTCGGTCACGCGATTGAGGTGGGCGTCCAACAGTTCCTGTTCTTCAGCGGGCGTGAGGTCACGCCAGTTCGGTATCCTGCGATAGTGCTCGTGAGCAACCAGGTTGAACAGGTCCTCTTCGAGGTTGGCGCCGGTGCAACTGATGGCATGCACCTTGCCGGCGCGAATCATTTCGGCCAACGAAACGCCGATTTCGGCGGTGCTCATGGCACCGGCCATAGCGACGAGCATGCGGCCGCCGCTCTGAATGTGTTTACAGTAACCTTCGGCAGCGTCCACTACGGCGGCTGCGTTGAAGTGGCGAAAGTGATGGCGAAGAAAGTTCCTCACCTCCACAGAGTGTTTCATCAAGGGTGTCCTCCTTTGGTTTTGGGGTCGGTTTGCTCTGAACGGTCTGTTTTTGGGGTCGACAAAAAAGGCGGTGGAAAGCGAGGGCTAGTTAAGCAGGTGCCCGAGAGGCTCGAGGGCGATATGGGGAATGAATCGTTGCAGGGACATCTCACACATCCTGACAACCTCCTGGAGGTTAATAGGACGGGCGTTTTCACGCGCGATGCGGCAACCTTCCCAGCCGAAGATTAGGGCTTGGGACTCTTCATGTCAATAGTTCTTACGAACTGATTTTCCCGGGAAGGCCAGTCGCCAGCGCGCGCGAACTCCCTGGATATGAAGAAATTATTCGTTCTCGCCCTGCTGCTCTGCGCTCCCGCCTATGCCGATGACTGGAAAGCGAAGTTGTCTCCCCGGATGCGCGAGGCATTTAAAGAAATGGCCCGCGAGGATTGGAAGCCGCAAAAAACGGCCACGCTCTCCGAGAAAGAGAAGTCGGAAATGCGCAACTTGTGGGAGGCTCTCCAGAAGACCCCTGTCGTTCCGATGCCTCAGGCCAGGCCTTTGCCCGCCCCAGAGATCAAGTAAGCGAGCGCAAGCCCTCGGTTGCTTCCGTCATGCCGGGCACCAGGTCGAGAGCCTGCAGGTAGCGTTGGCGGGCGGCCGGGAGCTGCTCCATGGCTTTCAGGCAGGTGGCCTGGAACACCAGCAACATCGCGTCGACCCCTTGCCGTTCGGCGGTTTTTTCATAGAACCAGAGGGCTCGGTCAAATAGAGCCAGGTGGTCGTAGATGTGCGCTAACCAGAATGTGACGTTGGGCGCGCCGCGGAAATAATAGTCGTTTTCCCACACGTCCTCCAGAGTGCGAATGAGTTCCTGGCGCTCGCCGTAGCTGTACTCTCGCAAATAGCTGGTGATCTGCTTGCCCACCGCCGCCAGCGCGTTGCCATCATTGCAGCTGAGTCGCACGAAACCCAGCAACGTCCGGAGCTGCGTTTTGTTGCGGAAGAGCGCGAAACACTCGTTGGTATGGTTGAGGGCGTTGGCGCGGGCGAACCGCTCCTCGAAGGCATAGCGCAGTTGTGGGCCGCACTCGAAATCTCCGAAGAAGCAGGACTGCACCCCGTCCAGCAACTCGCGGCGGGTCATGAGAGCGGTGCGAAAGCCCAGGCTGAGAGCGTGGAAGTTGACCATGTGGGAGAAGCAGCCCTCGTGGAGGGCGTGGGGATGAGAGGGGTAAACGGCCATGTTCTCGGCCACGGTGAAGCCGCGGTCCGAGGAAAGCACCAGTAGCGAGCCCAGTTGCCGGAGACGCTGCAGACAGTCCAGGGCGGCCACCGGCACCGTGAAAGAGCCGCCGATGAGGGTGTCGGAATAATGATTCAGCACTTCCTGCAGGTGGGGGGCATAGCGCTCCGAGAGGGGAGCGTAGACGCGCCGCACCTCTACATCGCGAATGTCCAGACGAGTTGGGCTGGAGAATTTGCGCAGGGCGAACGGCACCAGGTCGATCAGGCACTCCTCCAGGCCCTGTGGGGTGACGCGGAATTCATCGTGGGGCATGGAATCGAAAACGTAATTGGCCAGCACCAGCAAAGGATTCCTCACCGGCCGCAGGCGCTTCCCCGCCTTCTCTAAGAAAATCTGGTCTTCTCGCCCCGGTTCCAGCAAGCTGAAGTCCACCCGCTCGCCCAGTTCGGCCAGGCGTTCGTGGCTTTGCCAGAACTTCAGGTTGTCAGGCACGATGTCGCTCATCACCAGGCAGAACTTGAGGTCGCGCAGAGCTTCGAAATAGGTCAGTTTGCGGCTCAAGTCGCGCACCAACTGATAGGCAAACCTGCCGGTGCCGCTGCCTAACTCGAGCAGGTAGAAAGTCTCCTCCAGATCGGGCGGATGGTCTTGCAGATAGGCTACAATCAGGTCGGCGTAGGTGTCGGTGATGACCTGACTGTTGGTCAAGAAATACGGGGTCTTATCGTCCCAGGCGGCCACTCCGAGCTCTCGGTAGTAGTCCTGTTGAATCTTCCAAAGTCCGCTTTGCGAAATGGGCTCAGCCATTTGGGGCGATTTCGGCCCGAAGCGCAGAAACCTTCACGCGAAGCAAGGGGGATCGGGGGGTGGAGCGAACCGGCTTGGCCATGAGGAAGTGCTTATTTGGTCTGGTTCTGGCTCTTTCGCTGGCCGTTCTGGCGGAAGACTATCAGCAGGCCGCCGACCGCTTCACCAAGGATCTTAAAGTTCACCCCAAAGCCTGGCAAAGCTACCGGGGGCGGGCTCTGGCCAACCTGGGGCTGGGCAAGCCCAGGGAGGCGCTCAGTGATCTGACCATGGCTCTGACGCTGCAACCAGGCAACGCCCTGATTCTTGCCGAGCGCTCTCAAGTTTTTACCCGATTGGGTGAAAACGACAAGGCATTGGCCGATATCGAGGCGGCCGTGGCCTTGGAGCCCGGCGTTGCGCTCTACTATGCGCGACGGGCCGAAATCCACAATGATTTGGGATTGCATCAACAGGCGGTCGAGGATGTCGCCAGGTCCCTTTCGTTGGATCCAAACCTGGCTCAGGCCTACGTCGCTCGCAGTCTGGCTTATAGTCGTTTGAACGACCTGGAACGCGCGCTAAACGATGCCAACCAGGCCATTGCGGTGAACCCTGAGTTGGGCAAAGCCTACGCGGTACGCGCCCGCGCCTATTATCTCCAGGGGGACACGGAGAAGGCCGAGGCAGACCTGAATAAGGCGATCTCCCTCGATCCAGACAGTCTTTTCGTGTGGTTGGACCGGGGACTGCTTTATGAACTGACCGACCGTTTCGGACAGGCGCGCGACGATTACAGCAAGGCCATCCAACTGGCGCCTGCTCGGGCTCTGACCTACATTGCTCGGGGCGGGGTGATGTTGCGTCTGGAGGCTTGGGACAAGGCATTGGGCGACTACAACATGGCCCTGCAATTGACTCCCAGGGATCATCGCGCCTGGATGGGACGCGGATTCGCCTACAATGGTTTGAAAGAATACGACAAGGCGATCGCCGACTTCACTCAGGCCATCGTCCTCGCTCCCGCCCAGGCGGAGCCTTATTATGGGCGCGGCCTGGTTGAGCATCGGGCCAGGCGCTACCAACAAGCGCTGAGCGACCTTAATCAAGCCATCAGGCTGAATCCGGATATGGTCATGGCCTTTATGGAGCGGGGCTCCCTGCTCGAGGATACGCAGGCCTACGGGGGGGCCGTGGAGGACTATAGCCGCGCTCTGCAACTGGATCCGAGCTCCGCCCAGGGCTATCTCGGCCGGGGCTACGCTCACTTGACGCTAGGTCATCAGGAGCAAGCGGTGGCGGACATGCGCCAGGCTCTCGAGTTGTCGACGAATAAGGCCTTTCAGCGCTCGGTGCTGCGCGCGCTGCGGGAAGCCGAGGAATAGACTAACCTGAAATTGCCCCAAGCTTAAGCCTCCGGTCGGGGCGGAGCCCCTCCACTACGGCGAAGAGTTAGTGGGGCAATTTGCGGCACTACCATGTGAGCGGCTAGCCGCTGCGCGGACTAGCCTAGTTCGAAACTGGTTACCCCATAGAGCCAATCCAGCCGATGCTGACGGACCTTTTGGGTGTACATCCGGGCCACTTCGAAGCTGACCGTGAAGCCCGCTCCCTCAAACAACTGGCAGGCGGCCGCGTTCGGTTCGGGAGTGTCTACGAAAATGGGGGTGTCGGAGGCCAGGCCGGTGCAACAGGCGTGCATCAACTCGCGGGCCTGCTCGGGGTGCTTGGCGATCAAAGGTCCGATTTTCCAGCCGGTTTGGCAAGGGCGAGCCACCGCCAACCCGTCCACCACCCCATGGGTAGCGATTCCCCAGGTGCGCGTGTCGGGCTGCTCCAGCCAGGCCTTCAAATACTGAGGGCGAGCGGCTGGGCTGACCTCGGCGTCCAACAGAACCACCTCATTGGGGTCGAGTTGGTGGAGCGGCACGACCTGGGGACTTTTGCCGGTGAATTGGCCGGCGTGTCCGGCCCAGCGCAGTGAGCGGTGGGCGAACTGGAAGCCCGATTTGGCGTAGTTGGCCTGTTGAGCCACTACACCGTCGAGTCCCAGGCACTTGTCGCCACAGGCCTGCACCACGTGCTGCCAGAGTTGCCAGCCGAAGCCCTTACCGCGCTGCTCCGGCACCACAATGTAGAGGCCGATAAAAGCGAAGTCCTGGTTCCACTGAACGGCCGACAGGCTGGCCACCGGTTGGTCATTCAGTTGGGCCAGCCAAAAGCCGGCGTTGTCGGCCTGAAAGAACGTGGCTGCATCATTTTGGCCGGGATTCCAGCCCTCCAGGCCAGCCCATTCCAGGGCCCGGGCCACCCCCGGTTGCTGACAACGAAGAAACTGCAGATTCATTTCAGTGATGTCCTAAAAAGGCGAGAATGACTTCGACGGCAATCAACAGTACCACTACGA
>Ga0075012_10004673_pt1 | contig 12678 bp, 13 predicted proteins | sample All_14_2_FD_71474 | JGI IMG/M metagenome (GOLD analysis project Ga0075012, IMG submission 71474) | Freshwater microbial communities in response to fracking from Pennsylvania, USA - Allegheny Zone_MetaG_DW_15 | ecosystem: Environmental > Aquatic > Deep subsurface > Groundwater > Drilled...
TCATTAAACGCGCCATGGCCAACGTGCATGCGCTGTTGAAGGAAGAAGGCGATAGCCGCCTGCTGCTGCAGGTGCATGACGAACTGGTGATTGAAACGCCGCTGGGCAAAGCTGAAAGCCTGAAGCCGCGCCTCAAGGCTGCCATGGAGTCGGTCATGCAGCTATCCGTGCCGCTCACGGTGGAAGTGGGCATGGGCCGCACCTGGGGCGAAAGCCATTGAGAATCATTGGTTTCATGATGCTGTTTTGCCTTACAGGCTGCACCCGCGACGAGGTGATGAACAGCATCAGCGGCAGCCTGCGCGAGCAGTGCCGCTTCAGCAGCAACTGCAAGGTGACCGACCCGTATTAGGCGGGAAGAACCTCTGTCACAAAAGCGTCATGCATCTGGGATATACTGGAGGCTCGTTTTCTGTGCCTTGTCTTTGAAATTAAAAACAAAAACAAATCACAGTGGCGACGCGTGACAGGATGTTGCGTGCCCTTTGTATGTCATGAGAGGAATAAAACATGACGAACGTGAACAATGGTGAAGCTATCGTTTCGGCTGCTGCGGAACAAATCGTATTCATGGAGCAATTCATGAGTAACCGTTACCAAGCAGACAGAACGCTGGCCCCCAAATCGATCGTATGGCGTATGCCTATCGCGAGCGAGAAAGGTGAACTGACCGTGATATACAGCATGAGCCGCTCCAAGGCCGTGCAGCATATTCCGGCGCATCTCACTTTCACCATTAGCATTTGCTCGGATCAGAAATATGGCTGGATCGCCGAAGCGAACCAGCAGCTTTTCGACCTCCGTGCAGAAGCGCTTTCCATCTATGCTGAAATGGTCGCAAATTCGGCATCTCAGCAGTTGGCAAGCTTCATGCAACGGCCTGAACCCGTGTCCACCTGGGCTCGTTTCAGTGCATGGCTTGCAAGCTTCCTTCCCAACCGGCTTCATCCGTCGGTTGCGTAATACGGAAGCCCTCACGGGTGCTGGGGTCCTGCGCAAGCGGGACCCCTTCATTTTTTTTGTGCCCAACTGTGCTTCCGCACGATCCATTTAACGCTGGCGCTGAGTGCCGTTTGGCCGTATATAGCGGGCAATTGTATCGAGTTTTTGGGCTATTGTGCCCTTTTGTTTTTTAGTGTGACCTGAAGGAATTGTATGACTGCGACTGCGACTGCGGATTTCGCCCGCAAACTGAATCCCGTGATGATCTCGGGCCGTGAAGTGCTTCCCATTGTGGAAGGCGGCAAGGGTGTCGGCGCCAGCAATGGTATCTCCGCCGGTGCGTTCGCGGCCAGCGGTGCTGTCGGCACCATCTCGGGCGTGAACCAACTGGAATTTACCGACAGTGGCGAACAGATCCCGCTGGTCTATAAAGGCACCACGCGCCGCGAGCGCCACGAAGAACTGGTTGCCAACGGTATTCGTGCGGGTATCAAGCACGCGCAATGGGCGCACGAGGCGAGCAACGGCCAAGGCCGCATCCACATGAACGTGCTGTGGGAAATGGGTGGCTGCGAGCAGGTGATGGAAGGTGTGCTGGAAGGCGCGCCGGGCCTCGTCCATGGCGTGACCTGCGGTGCGGGCATGCCCTACCGCCTCAGCGAAATTGCTGCCAAACACGGCATCTATTATCACCCCATCGTGAGCTCCATGCGTGCGTTCCGCGCGCTGTGGAAGCGTGCCTACAGCAAGGTGCCCGAACTGCTGGGCAGCGTGGTGTATGAAGACCCGTGGCTGGCCGGTGGCCATAATGGCCTCAGCAACGGCGAGGACCCCGAGCGTCCCGAAGATCCGTATCCGCGCGTGGTAGAGCTTCGCCGTTTCATGAACGAAGTGGGCCTGCACCATGTGCCTATTCTTATGGCAGGCGGCGCTTGGCATTTGACGGATTGGGAGCATTGGCTGGACAACCCGGAAGTGGGGCCAGTAGCCTTCCAGTTCGGTACGCGCCCGCTGCTCACCAAAGAATCGCCGATTCCGGAAGGTTGGAAGCAGAAGCTGCTGACGCTGAAGAAGGGTGATATTTTCCTGAATAAATTCTCGCCCACGGGCTTCTATTCCAGCGCGGCCAATAACAGCTTCATGCAGGAGCTGCGCGGCCGCAGCGCGCGGCAGGTGGAATTCAGCATGGAGCAGGAAGGCTACAAATCCGAAGTGTATGGGTTTGGCCCGCGTAAGCGCCCGCATTACGTAACGCCGGAAGATCTGGAGAAGATCAACCGCTGGGTGGAGCTTGGCTACACCGAAGCGCTGAAAACGCCGGATGACACGATGATTTTCGTGGCACCTGATAAGGCTGCCGAGATCCATCAGGATCAGGTGGATTGCATGGGCTGCTTGAGCCATTGCGCGTTCAGTAACTGGAAAGACCACGACGATTACACCACCGGCAAAAAGGCCGATCCGCGCAGCTTCTGCATCCAGAAAACGCTGCAGGATATCGTTCGTGGCGGCGACCCCGACCATAACCTGATGTTTAGCGGCCATAACGGCTACAAGTTCGCGACCGATCCGTTCTATTCCAACGGGTTTGTGCCGAGCGTGAAGCAGCTGGTCGATCGCATCATGACGGGCTACTAGCCCGTATCGTGAGCATGGCGCATCACTGCGTTGTGTAGTGGTCTATTCCTCGAAGACTTCGGCGCGGTCTACGCCCCAGATATCCGCTTTGCGGATCCATGCGGTCGTGCCTGCAATCTCCAGTTCGCACCAGTCGGGCAGGCATTCCTTCACGGTGGCGATCACCATAGGCTCCGCCCGCACGATGGGCGCGCTTGATACCTCCGGCTCGGGGTAGAGGTTCTGCGGCTTGTCCATGATGATGGCGGTGCGCCGCCCGTCCAGCAGGCTTTTATGCGTCCACCCCGTGGTGCCCTCAAAATCCTTGATCTTGCGCCAGTGCGCGAACTCTTCCACGATCTGAACCGGCAAATGCGCCCGGCGATACACGTAGCGGATCGGGTAGCGCTTGCCGGGTCCCACGCGCACATTCACCTCGTCGGATTTCAGCGACACGTAGCGCGGAATCGGCAGTCCCGAGGGGTTAAGGATGGATGCATCCTCGGCCTTGGCCATGGGCGCAAAGCTCAGCATCACGAAGGAAAGCAGGGCGGTTCTAAACATCATACTGGCGGCAGCTTAGCAGCTCTGCTAAGGCCTTGTCCATGACCCGTATTTATCTTACCCACCGCTTAGCAGAGCCGACCATGCAGCGGCTTGGCGAGCTGTTCGCGCTGGAAGGCGCCACGGCCACGCAGACCAGTATTCCTGCGGCGCAGTGGCTGCGCGACGCGAAGGGCTGCCCGGTGCTGGTGCCCACGCTGAACGATGCCATCACCCCGGCGGTAATCGACGCATTGCTGCCGGAGCTGAAACTGATCGCCAATTTCGGCGCGGGCGTGGACCATATCGACGTGGCGTATGCCAAATCCAAAGGTGTGCTGGTGAGCAATACGCCCAGCGTGCTTACCGAAGACACGGCCGATACGGCCATGGCCATGATCCTAGCGGTGCCGCGTCGCCTGCCGGAAGCCAGCCGCGCTGCCGAGCGTGGCGAGTGGCCGGGCTGGAGCCCGAATTACATGCTGGGCCAGCGCGTGCATGGCAAAACGCTCGGCATCGTGGGCATGGGCCGCATTGGCCGCGCGGTGGCCAAGCGCGCCTCCGGCTTCGGCCTCCATGTGCATTACCACCAGCGCACGCAACTGCACCCAGAGCTGGAGCAGGAATTCGCCGCCACCTATCACCCGACATTGGAAGGATTGCTGGGGGTGAGTGACATCGTATCGCTGCATTGCCCGCACACCGAACAGACGCACCATTTCATCAGTGGCACGCAGTTCCAGCAAATGAAGCGCACCGCCGTGCTGATTAATACCGCGCGCGGGGCGCTGGTGCATGAAGGTGCATTGATCGATGCGCTGGAGCGCGGCATCATCGCCGGAGCCGGGCTGGATGTGTTCGAGCATGCACCGCAGATTCCCGCCGCACTGAAATCAAAACCCAACGTACTGCTGCTGCCGCACATTTCCTCGGCCACTATCGAATCGCGCGTGGAAATGGGCGAGAAGGTCATCATTAACATCAAGACCTTTGTGGATGGCCACCGCCCGCCCGACCGGGTGCTGGTGTAACTTTTTTTCAGTTGCCGATGGCTGACGCGGGTTTCTAACCGCGTATCAGATGCACGATGCGCTGCTGGGCACTGATGCCATCATAGATTGCGACCTTGCCGCCAAGTGCTGGCTTGCCAAGAATCACGCGCAGCACCTCCAACGCCTGCATGCTGCCAATAATGCCTGCCAGCGGGCCTATTACGCCGCTTTCGCGGCAGGTGTTGGCTTCGGGCGCGTCTTCATGCACGAAGTCGCGGTAGGTGGGGCCGCCCGGTACGATACTCATGACCTGACCCTGCCAGCCCGCAATGGCGGCGGAAACAAGGGGCGTGCCAAGTTTTACGCACGCGTCGTTCACCACGAAGCGGGTGGCGAAGTTGTCGCACCCATCGGCCACCACGTCGTAGCCGGCGATGATGCGCTCGGCGTTCTCGGGCGTGAGTGCTTCGGCATAGGTGATTACGCGCACATCGGGGGTGAGTTCTTCCACGCGGTCGCGCGCGGATTCCACTTTCAGGCGCCCAATATCACCACTTTCGTGGATGACCTGCCGCGCAAGGTTGGAAAGCTCTACCCGGTCGTGGTCGATGATGCCGAGCGTGCCCACGCCCGCCGCCGTGAGGTAGGGAATGAGCGCTGACCCAAGCCCCCCCGCACCAATGACGAGCACGCGTGCGGTAAGCAGTTTCTGCTGCCCTGCTTCACCCAGTTCGGGCAGCATAATCTGCCGTGCGTAACGGCGTTGTTGGTCGAGGTTCATTACTCAGCGAATAAATCCGTGCTCAGGTAGCGCTCTGCACTGGAGGCAACGATAACCACGATGGTCTTGCCTGCCATGTCGTCACGCTTCGCCACTTCCAGCGCGGCCGCAACTGTTGCGCCCGAAGAGATGCCCGCGGGAATGCCTTCTAGCTTGGCCAGTTGGCGGGCAGTGTCGAACGCGGTGGCGTTGCTGATGGTCAGCACTTCGTCCACCACCGAACGGTCCAGAATGTCGGGCACGAAGCCCGCGCCAATGCCCTGAATTTTGTGCGGGCCGGGGTTGCCACCGGAAAGCACCGGCGAATCTTCCGGCTCGATGGCGATGATTTTCACGCTGCTTTTCTTTTGTTTCAGCACCTGGCCCACGCCGGTGACCGTGCCGCCCGTGCCCACGCCTGCAATGAAAGCATCCACTGCACCGGCGGTATCCGCCCAGATCTCCTCAGCCGTGGTCTTCACATGCACGGCCGGGTTCGACGGGTTCTTGAACTGCTGCAGCAGCACGGCGTTGGGGTTATTGGCGACGATTTCCTCCGCTTTTTCGATGGCGCCGCGCATGCCCTTCGGGGCGGGTGTCAGCTCCAATTGTGCACCAAGGAATTTCAGCATTTTGCGCCGCTCCAGCGACATGCTCTCCGGCATCGTGAGGATCAGCGGGTAGCCCTTCGCTGCGCACACGAATGCCAGCGCAATGCCCGTGTTGCCCGAGGTGGGTTCCACCAGCACACTGCCGGGTTTGATGGTGCCATCGCGCTCGGCGGCCTCAATCATCGACAGCGCGATGCGGTCCTTGATCGAAGAAAGCGGATTGAAGAATTCCAGTTTGGCCAGCACGGTGGCTTTTGCACCGTAGGATTCGGCCATACGGTTCAACTTGACCAAGGGCGTATGGCCGATGGTTTCCAGAATGCTTTCGTAAATGCGGCCACGGGGCGCGTCTAGCTGGTCAAGGGCGGGGCGAATGGTCATGGGCGTTGGTGCTCCTAAATCGCGAAGTCGTGAACGGTGGTGTAGGCAAGGGCAATGTTCTGTTCTGTTGCGTCCTCGCATAATTGCGCAATGCTGATGGCGGAAAGCTGCTGCTGCCATTGCAGGGTCAACGTGCGCAGCTGCGGCTTCAATACACGGTCGCCCAGTGGGGTGGTGTCGTCAGGCAGCACGGCATCGTCGGCCAGTGCGTTGCAGATATCGGCCAGGCTGATACGCCGCCGCTCGCGCGCCAGTACGTAGCCGCCCTGCGGCCCGCGCACGCCGCGCAGAATGCCTGCGCGCACGAGCTTTTGCATCATCGGCTCGAGGTAGCGGGCGGGCAGGTTCTGTTTTTCGGCAATGTCGCGTCCGGCGATAGGTCCTGCCTTAGCGTTGTAGGCAATGAACAGCACCGCCTCGACCGCGTAGAACAGCTTTTTTGAGGGTAGTAGCATGGGCTAGCCCCGTGTGCCGGTGGAGCCGAATCCACCCGCGCCACGCTGCGTGCTTGGCAGTTCCAGCACCTCGCTGAACTGCGCGCGGGTGTAAGGTGCGATCACCATCTGCGCAATGCGCATGCCGCGCTCGATCACGAAGGGTTCGCTCCCGAGGTTGATGAGCAGCACGCCCACTTCGCCGCGGTAATCCGCGTCGATCGTGCCGGGGGAATTCACCAGCGAAATGCCATGCTTGAAGGCAAGGCCCGAACGCGGGCGGATCTGCGCTTCGTAGCCTTCTGGCAGCGCGATGCTCAGGCCCGTGGGCACCAACGCGCGCTGCATGGGGGCAAGCGTCATCGGCTCGGCCACGGCGGCCAGCAGGTCCATACCGGCGCTATGTTCGGTGGCGTAAGCGGGCAGGGCGAGGCCCTCGCTGCTGGGAAGACGGGTGAGCGAAATGGTGATGGGGTGGCTCATGCTTTTTTGCCTTTCACAAGTTTTGGTTTCGCGTGGTTGAAATACTGGGCGATGGCACCCACGAGTTTATTGGCCACGGCGCGTTTATCCATGCGCGGCCAGGCGTCGTCGCCCTGCGCGGTGATGAGGGTGACTTCGTTTGCATCCCCACCAAATACATCGCCGCTCACGTCATTGGCGAGGATCCAGTCAGCCCCTTTGTTGGTGCGCTTCGCGCGAGCGTGCTCGATCAGGTTCTCGGTTTCTGCGGCGAAGGCCACCACCAGTGCCGGGCGCCGGGCATGCTGTGCAATCGCAGCCAGCACATCCACCGTTGGCAGGAAATCGAGCGACAGCGTATCGAGCTTATTCTGCTTCTTGATCTTTTGACCGGAAACGTTCGATGCTTTCCAATCCGCCACGGCGGCCGCACCCACGAAGATGTCGGCGGGTAGAGCCGCTTCGGCAGCGCGCAGCATGTCTTCGCCTGTCATCACGTTCACCAGGGTGACGCCTGCAGGCGTAGGCTGCTGCGTGGGACCCGAAATCAGCGTCACGCGCGCACCTGCCTGTGCCAGCGCCGCTGCAATGGCATGGCCCTGTTTGCCGCTGGAGCGGTTACCGATGAAGCGCACGGGGTCGATCGGCTCATGCGTTGGCCCGCTGGTGACAATCGCGTGCTTGCCCGCTAAGGCGCCACTGGTCTGGCCGGTTTCGCGCAGGAACGCGACAATATCCTTCGGCTCCGCAAGGCGGCCAATGCCATGTTCGCCGCAGGCCATGTCACCCGCGGTGGGGTCGATGACCTGTACGCCGTCGGCGCGCAATTGCGCAAGGTTACGTTGCGTGGCAGGGTGGTGCCACATTTTGTGGTTCATGGCAGGTGCCACGATGACGGGTTTGTTGGTGGCCAGCAGCGCGGTGGTCGCCAGATCGTCGGCGATGCCCGCGTTCATTTTCGCCAGTATATCAGCGCTCGCTGGCGCGACCAGCACGCAATCGGCAATGCGCGACAGCTGGATATGGCCCATTTCAACCTCATCCGTCAGGCTGAACAGATCATCGTAGGTTTTTGTGCCCGTCAGTGAACTGACCGCCAGCGGGGTGACGAACTTCGCACCGCCGCGCGTGAGAATGGTGGTGATGGTCACACCCTCGGCCTTCAGCAGGCGAATCAGCTCCAGCGATTTATACGCGGAGACCGAGCCGGAAATGATGAGCAGAACGGAGCGGGGCAGGACCATGGTGTGGATTCCACCTAATTACACATTGGCTTTGTATTTAGGCCGTAAACAACCTGCGCGCAAGCCTAGAGTAATTCCCACGCCAGCAGGGCAAAGCCCGCCGCGAAGGTGAGAATGGCGGCCCAGCCAAGGCGTATCCACGCGCGGTGGTGGGCGGCGCGCTGCTCGGTGAGGTGCGCCATGGATTGCGGCGACAGGGTGATGCCCTGACGTTTCACATCGATCAGGAATTCGCGCGCTTCGCGCAGCACACGCGGTGCTTCGGCCAGCGTGTCGCGCACTTCCTGCGCATAGAGCTTGCTGCGCGCGGCGATGGAGAAATTCTCCTTCGCCCATTGCTCAATCAGCGGCTCGGAGAGTTTCCACATGTTCACCGCCGGGTTCAGGCCACGGCCAACGCCCTCGGCGGTCATCATGGTCTTCTGCAGCAGCAGCAATTGTGGCTGCGTTTCCATTTCGAACTGGTTTGCAATGCCCAGCAGTTGTCCAATCAGGCGGCCCACGGAAATCTCATTCAGCGCCTTGCCCATGATGGGCTGGCCCACCGCCATGGCTGCCTGCGCGAATTGTTCCACCGACACATGCGGCGGAATCCACCCGGCTTCGCGGTGAATGCGCGCCACGCGCATGTAATCGCCCTTGAAGAAGCCATAGAGAATTTCGGCGAGGACGAGCTGGTCCTGCTTGGTGATGCGGCCCATGATGCCAAAATCCACCGGCGCCAACCGCCCGTCGGGTAGGATGAACAAATTACCGGGGTGCATGTCGGCATGGAAAAAACCGTCGCGGAATACTTGCGTGAAGAACGCGCTGGCGGCGTGCTCCATGGTGCGATTCAAATCAATACCAGCTTCTTTCAACGCTTCGATGTTGCCCGCCGAAATGCCTCGGATACGTTCGGTCACGAGCACGCGCCGTGCGGTGCGCTCCCAATCCACCGCAGGGACGTGGAAGTTCGGGTCGTTGCGCGTGTTGTGCTTCAATTCTTCAGCGGCCGCGGCCTCAAGCCGCAGATCGGTTTCGATGTGAATGGTATTGGCGAACGTATCGACCACCTGCACGAACTTCAGGCGGCGGTATTGCGGCAGGCGGCGCTCGGCCATGCGCGCGATCCAGTACATAAGGTCGATGTCGCGCTCGAATGCTTCTTCTACACCGGGGCGCAGGATTTTTACGGCCACTTCCCGCCCGTCCGGCGTGATAGCGAAATGCACCTGAGCGATGCTTGCCGCAGCATGGGGTTTTTCGTCGAACTCTTTGAAGAGCACGCTGACCGGAGTTTCCAGCTGCTCTTCGATGGTAGCACGCGCCAGTTTGGTGGGGAAGGGCGGTACCTTGTCCTGCAGCACGGTCAGGTCAGCGGCAATGTCTTCGCCGATGAGGTCCGCGCGGGTTGAGAGCATCTGCCCGGCTTTGATGAAGCTGGGGCCCAACGCCTGCAGCGCATTGGCCAACCGCACGCCGCGGCGTAAATTGCTTTTCTTGGCCACCGTGCGTGCCAGCAGCAGCACTGGACCGGGTGCGCCAAGCGCGGTAAGGCCGAACAGGGCATCGTGCCGACCCAGCACCCAACCGATGCGCAGCAATTGCAGACCATAGCGAACGTTGCGTAGCATCAGATTCGGTACCCTTCGTGAATGGCTACCACGCCGAAATTCAGGTTGGTGTATTTCACCTGCGCGAAGCCAACGGCTTCCATACGTTTTTTTAGCGCTTCCTGATTGGGGAACATGCGGATGGATTCGACCAGATATTGATAGCTATCGCGGTCTTTTGCCACCAGTTGGCCAATGGCAGGGATGGCGTTGAACGAATACGCGTCATACAGTTTGCGCAGCATGGGCTGGGTGACCTGGCTGAACTCCAAGCACAGGAATTTTCCGCCCGGCTTGAGCGCCGCGTAGATCGATGCCAGCGCTTTGTCGATATGGGTTACGTTGCGCAGGCCGAACGCGATGGTCACCACGTCCAGCGACTGGTCGGGCACGGGCAGCATCTCAGCATTACCGCACAGGAATTGCAGCCCTTCACTTTTGCCGCTGTCATATTGGCGGGCGCGGCCCACTTTCAACATATCGTGGTTGATATCGCAGATCGTGACCGCGGCACCAGTGCGCTCGCGCAGCCGAACGGCGATGTCGCCGGTGCCACCAGCCAGATCAAGAATGGCTGCATCGGCCCCCACATGCACACGGCGCACAAACTCATTCTTCCACAAACGGTGCATGCCCACGCTCATGAAATCGTTCATGATGTCGTAGCTGCCCGCGACCGAGCTGAATACGCCGCGCACCATGCCTTGCTTGGCTTCGGGCGCTACGCGGGTGAAGCCGAACGACTGGTCGTGTGAATCGGGGGTCTCTTGTTTGGCGCGGTTCATGGACTACCTTTGGTGGGCAGCGTCGTAGCCTGTTTTGCGCGCGCCCACAAGTTAGGAATCCGTCACGATGCCCGAATTACCCGAAGTGGAAACCACGCGCCGCGGTCTGTTACCCTCGTTGAAGGGGCAGGCCATTGCCGAACTGGTGTTGAAACGGCGCGACTTGCGCTTTGCGCTGCCAGATGATTTTGAAGCGCGCATCGAAGGCCGCACGATTGCCGATATTCGCCGCCGTGCGAAATACCTGCTGTTCGACCTTGATTCGGGGGATGTGTTGCTCGCGCATCTGGGCATGAGCGGAAGTTTTCGGGTGATTTCGCCTGCTGATTATGCGCCGAAGAAGCACGACCATGTGCTGTTCTACCTCGGCAATGGACTGCTTTGCGTGTTTCACGATCCGCGCCGTTTCGGCTTCATGACCGTGTTCTCCGCCGCGGAGGAGGCGAGCCATGCGTTCCTTGCGCATCTCGGGCCGGAGCCGCTTTCCGACGCGTTTACGCCCGAGTACCTCGCCGCCCAACTGGCCAAACGTAAAGGACCGGTTAAACCGGCGTTAATGGATCAGAAACTGGTGGTCGGTGTGGGCAATATCTACGCCAGCGAAAGCCTGCATCTTTCGGGATTAAATCCTTGTATTTCAGCAAATAAATCCGTGGCGCATGCGGCGCAGATGGTGGAGGCCATCCGCACCACGTTGGAGGCGGCGTTACGCTCCGGCGGATCGACCTTGCGCGACTATGTAGGGGCCGATGGAACGGGTGGATATTTCCAGCATCATTTCCATGTTTACGAACGTGCAGGGGATGCATGCACACGGTGTAATTCTACGATCGAAACGATGGTGCAGGCCGGGCGTTCTACCTACTGGTGCCCGCAATGCCAGCCTGCGCGCGCCAAACGTAAAAAACGCTAGGTTTTGTGCGGGGTTGCGCGGGTCGTGATTTTTTCTTTCGCCCTGTGCATAAAAGCGCTTGACGGGTGGGGGCGCGGTGGCTAGTTTCCGCTTCCTCGATAACGAGGCATGTAACAACAAGTGGGTTCACCATGGCACATCACAAGTCGGCAAAAAAACGCATCCGACAAACCGCTACCCGGACGGCAGTAAACCGTTCGCGCACCAGCCGTATTAAAACTTTCATTAAGAAAGTGGAAACGGCGATCGCTTCGGGCAACGCGGTGGAAGCGCAATCAGCACTGAAAAACGCGCAACCGGAAATCATGCGTGGCGTAAGCAAGGGCGTTCTTTCGCTCGGCACAGCGTCGCGCAAGGTTAGCCGTCTGGCTGCTCGCGTGAAGTCGCTGGCTGCTTAAGCCTCGTTCTTCAAGAACATCTAAAATACGCATCTTCTTCTCTGTGTGTCGCTGCCCCGTCGGCAGCAAACCCTTCCTTATTGCCTGATTCCAGGCGAATAACTCAGAAACACTGCCGGTGGCATGCTGCCGGCAAACAGATGGATTTTGACCATGATGGTTGCGCGTGCTGCAAATCCCGGCCTGCCGTATTCCGGCAATGTTTCCCCCGCGGAAGCATGGGAAGCAGTAAGCGCACACTCGCAGGCAACCTTGGTGGATGTTCGCTCGCATGCCGAGTGGTTGTTCGCCGGTCTGCCCGATCTGTCGGTTCTGGGGAAGGATGTGGTCACGGTTTCGTGGAAACTCTATCCCAATTTCGACCTCAACCCCCAGTTCATTGCGCAACTGGAAGCTGCCGCGCCGGATAAATCCGCGCCGCTGTACTTCCTGTGCAAAACCGGTGGCCGTTCGACCGATGCAGCGATCGCTGCGACGGCGGCGGGCTACGCGCAATGCTACAATATTACTGGCGGGTTCGAGGGTGATATGAACAACCAACGCCAACGCGGCACCATCAACGGCTGGAAGGCCGCCGGGCTCGCGTGGCTGCAAGCATAAGAAAAAGAGTTTTATACATGGTCGAGCATACCCCCATTCAAACCCGTCGCCCCGATCACTTCGCCCGTTGGGAGCGCGTGCGTGAGAAACTGCGCGCCAGCTACGGTGAAGCGATCTTCAAAAGCTGGCTGCAGCCACTGAAGCTTGCCGACGTGAAGAATGGCCAAGTCATGATCACGGTGCCTACGCGCTTCATGCGCGAGTGGATCATCGCGCATTACGCCGAGAACATCCTGCGCTTCTGGTGCCAGGAAGACCAGGCCGTGCATTCGGTGGATATCTTCGTGAAGGCAGAGCCCGTGTCGGTGGTGAACCCCAACCAGCCGGCGCAGCAACAGCCCGCTGGTGGTTTGGAAGCAGCCATGCTCGGCCGCGCCGCCAACGCGAATGACGATAAGCCA
>Ga0075012_10004675_pt1 | contig 12675 bp, 12 predicted proteins | sample All_14_2_FD_71474 | JGI IMG/M metagenome (GOLD analysis project Ga0075012, IMG submission 71474) | Freshwater microbial communities in response to fracking from Pennsylvania, USA - Allegheny Zone_MetaG_DW_15 | ecosystem: Environmental > Aquatic > Deep subsurface > Groundwater > Drilled...
GATAAGCGATGTCGTCGATGATGCCAATCTTTTTGGCAATCTGTTTCATGGCAGCGACGGTCGCAGACACAGACTCGCCCCCCTCGGAAGCCTGCTTGGCCGCCTGGCTGGCCATACCGTCCGTCACCTTGGCGTTTTCGGTGTTCTGGGCAATGGACGATGTCATTTGCTCGACCGAGGCACTGGTTTCCTCGACGCTCGCGGCCTGTTCGCTGGACGCCTGCGACAGGGATTGCGCCGTCGCGCTGACTTGTTCCGATGCACTGGACAGCGCTTCGGCAGCCACCAGCACCTCGGAAATGACTGAGGCCACCTTGGCCACCGTGTTGTTCACCATGTCGCGCAGTTCACGCAAATTGCCTTGGTAATCGCCTTGGACGCTCAGTGTCAAATCACCGTTCTCCACGGCTTTCATGACCGACATCACCTCGTTCACAGGTTTGACCACCGATTCCAGCGTGTTGTTGATGCCCTCGATCACGCGGCGGTAATCGCCTTGGTGCTGGGACGCATCGGCACGAACCGACAGGCGCCCCTCGACCGTGGCTTGGGCCAGCGTGTTGGCATCGGCCACCAGGGCCTTGACAGCCCGGATCACGTCGACCAGGGCTTTGGCCAGCACATCGCTTTCAGAGCGCACGTTGACCGACACTGTCAAATCACCGGCGGCAATGGCCTTGGCTGCAGCGGCTTGCTGGGTGGTGGCCTGAATCAGGGTGTTCAGGTTGTTTTTGATGGTGTTGAAATCACCGTTGTAAGTGTCAGAGATCGCGGGGGGCATGCTCCCCTTGGAGATCTCATCCACATATTTGGCGGCCACATTCAATGGGCCGATCACAGCATCCAGCGTGTCGTTCACACCTGCCACTATCTTGCGGTAATCGCCCTGGTGTCGGCTCGCATCCGCTCGGGTGGCCAGTTTGCCCTCTACAGCAGCTTTCGACAGCATGACGGCATCTTCCACCAACGCATTCACCGCATCAATGGCCTGATTCAAGTTGTTTTTGATGGTGTTGAAGTCACCGCTGTAGGTGTCGGTGATCTTGGGAGGGATGGCACCACGCGAGATGTCGTCCACATACTTGGCTGCCACATTCAGTGGGCCAATCACCGCATCCAGTGTGTCGTTCACCCCCGCCACAATTTTGCGGAAATCACCTTGGTGCCTGGATGCATCCGCCCGAGTGGCCAACTTGCCCTCCACCGCCGCTTTGGAAAGCATGGCAGCATCAGCCATCATGGCTTGCACGGCAGCCTGCATGGCAATCACCGACTTGGCCAGCGCCCCCACTTCGTCTTTGTTTTGGATGTCGAGTTTGAAATCAAAATTGCCCGCTGCCATCTTGTCTGCACTTTCCATCAGCAGATGGGTAGGTGCGGTGATGCTGCGGGTGATCAGCCAGCCCGCGAGCGCACTGAGCACAGCCGCAATCACAGCCAGAATGATCAACAGGCGCCCAGATGATGCGGCCAACTCCGTGGCATCTTTGCCCGATTTTTCGACCAGGTTGGTTTGGAAATCAATGACTTTGTTGACAGCATCCAAGTACGCCGCCTGGGCCTTTCGCAAATCGCCAGAAAGCAGCGCAGAGGCCTCATCGCGCTTGGAAGTTTTTACCAACCCCAAAAACCGTTCTTGTTGCTTCAGGTATTCGGCGCGGCTGTCAACCACCTTGCCCAACAGCGCCCGGCCTTCAGGCGATGTGATGCTCTTGTCCAGCTTCTCAAGCGCATCCGACACCCGCTTGCGGTGCACGGGAATATTGTCCAACGCCGCCTGAGCCTCTGCACCTTCAAAAATGTACACATTGCGCAGCTGGCGAGCCACGTTGTTGACCCCGTCAATCGCCTCGTTGGCCGCCACCGTTTTGGGAAACTGCTCATTGACCAGTTTGTCCACTTCCCCGTTCAGCTCACCAATCCGCATCACGCCCAGAGTGGCCACAAGGACCAGCAGCACGAGCGTGATGGCAAAGCCTATGCCGAGGCGAAGTCCAATTTTCATGTTTGCAAACATTTGATTTCCTTTCAAATTACCGGGTGCATGGGCGCACTGATCACACTCGACACGAGACTTATTGACCGCCAGATATGGCGAATTCGCTGTTTCTCACCATCACTGCACTGGCTGCAGCAGCCTGCACCAAGGCAGGCACATCCAAAATCAGCGCCACATCGCCACTGCCCAGAATGGTGGAGCCACTGATGCAACGCACTTGGCTGAACAGCTTGCCCAGGGGTTTGATGACCGTTTGAAATTCACCCAGCAAGGTGTCCACCACCAACCCGGCTTTCTGACCCGCGTGTTTGAGCACCACGATGTTTTCGCGCCTGGTCAGCGGTTCGGACACCTCGAAAAGCTCGCGCAAGCGAATGAAGGGCAGCACTTCACCCCTGAGGTTGGTGTAGTTGTGACCAGGCTCGGCCGAATAGGCCACACATTCCTCGATCATGTCGAGTGGAATGGCAAAAACAGATTTGCCCACCTCGACCAGAAAGCCGTCGATGATGGCCAACGTCAGGGGCAAGCGGATGGTGACCACCGTACCGACACCCTCTTGGCTGTCGATGCCCACGCTGCCGCGCAGGGCCGTGATGTTGCGCTTGACCACATCCAGACCCACACCGCGACCGGACAGGTTGCTGACTTTTTCAGCCGTGGAAAACCCAGGCTCAAAAATCAGGGCATAAATTTCACTGTCGGTCAGGTGGTGCCCCGGTTCCACCAGACCACGCTCGATGGCTTTGGCCAGGATCCGATCGCGCTTGAGCCCCCCCCCATCGTCTTCGACCGAAATGACAATGCTGCCCGAGTCGTGAAAGGCATTCAGTCGCAAGGTGCCTTGGGTCGGTTTGCCCCGCGCGGCTCGAACCTCGGCAGACTCGATGCCATGGTCCATGGAATTCCGCACCAAGTGCATCAAAGGGTCGCCGATCTTCTCGACCACCGTTTTGTCGAGCTCGGTGTCTTCGCCGTTGATGACCAAGGCAACTTCCTTGCCCAAATCTCGGGACACGTCATGCACCACCCGCTGAAAACGGCTGAAGGTGGCGCCGATCTTGACCATGCGCAATTGCAATGCGCTGTCGCGCACCTCTTCGACCAACGATGACAGTTTGGATGTGCTCTCCTGCAGTTCAGCCACCTTCGCACGAGCGGCGATGAGGTTGACCCCGGCTCCCACAATGATCAGCTCACCCACCAGGTTGATGAGTTGATCCAGTTTGTCCGCATCGATGCGGATAGAGCGGCTTTCTTGTGCGTGAATCTCCCGCACCTGCTTTTGTTTGCTCAGTGCAGCATCGACCACCTCGGGCTGCACAGCCTGCTGCTCCACCAGAATGACACCGATCGGCGCACTGCCCTTGCCCTGTTTCGTTTGCCGCTGGATGGCCAGGTCCAACTCACTGGGCGTGATAGCCCCTGCCTGAACCATGAGTTCACCCACTCTCGCGGCCACATTGGGCGAGGCCTGAATAGTCTGGATGTACTCTTCAGTTTTGCTGTGTGGCGAAAGGATGCGAACCTGACAGTCGTCGCGCACAAACTCAAATGCGCCCTCAATGGTCGATTTGGTGGCGTTGCTGTCCAAAGCGATCTCAAAGCCCAGGTAGCACGCTTCGGGGTCGAATTTGTCCGCTTCCGGCAAAGCATCGGGCAAAGTGACAATACCGACGATTCGCCCCAGCGTGGTGAGGTAGCGAATGAAGGACAAAGGATCCATGCCATTGCGAAGCACTTCCTTGCCAAACCTGAGTGAGATGATCCAGTGGTCACTGCCCTGCAGTTCACCGCTGGCCAAGGCCTCTGTGTCCACCGTGGATGAATTTGCAGCCACCATACCGGCTTTGGCGACGGGCATCGACAGCTGCCCTTTGACCGCCTGCAAATGGGCACGCAGCTGAATCAGCAAGGGCTCACCCTGGGCGGTCACCGCCGGGTCTTCATTGGCCTGCCCACTCTCGACACCATCGATAAGGGCCCGAATGTGGTCGCCACATGACAACAGCAGGGAAATGAGGTCGGGCGAGATGGCGACTTGGCCATCCCTCACTTTGTCCAGCACACTCTCGACCACATGGGTGAAGGCCACCACATTGTCCAAGCTGAACAGCCCGGAAGACCCCTTGATAGTATGGGCAGCCCGAAAAATGGCGTTGACCATTTCGGTTTTGTCTTCCGCCTGCTCAATGTCCAGCAGCGCGGCCTCCATGTCGTCGAGCAACTCTCGGCTCTCCACGATGAAGGTCTGAAGGGCTTGGTCAAGATTCATGGCGGTGGGTGCGTTAGATAAGACCAGGAGTCACAGAGACATCGGGATACCCGCAACGGGTGGATGGCACGGTTCAGACCCGGCCAGTTCGCGCAGGCAGAACCAAGTGATCACCAAAAAAGGCCGCCACGTTGAGCAGCTCGAACACATCCAGCACAGGCGGGCTGTGGCGAACCAACTGAACTTCGCCCCCATGGCGGGTGGCTGCCCGCTTGGCCTGCATCAACAACTGCAGACCACAGGTATCCAGCTCGGTCACGCCAGAAAGGTCAATTTCCAATCGAGCTTCGGGTTGAATGGCCCCCATAAGCACCTGGCGCAACTCTTCTGCGCGGTAGATGGTCATCTCCCCTTCAAGGCGAAGGGTGTTCAAAGGGAGTTCGGCTCCGTCGGTCATAAAACTCCCTTTGTCAGGGCAGACACAGCTTCTGCACCGCACCCAGCATCTGCTCGGGCCGGAAGGGCTTGACCACCCATGCTTTGGCACCCGCCAGCTGGCCCTCGCGTTTTTTGGACTCATCCGATTCGGTGGTCAGCATGATGATGGGGGTGAAACGGTAATTGGGCAGTTGTTTGACTGCTTTGACGAAACTGATGCCGTCCATGACAGGCATGTTGACGTCGCTGATGATGAGGTGAACCTTCACCCCGTTCAGCTTGCCCAGGGCATCTTTGCCGTCCTGGGCTTCAATGACGTCATAGCCCGCGCCTCGCAGGGCGATGCCGACTACCATGCGGATGGAGGCGGAGTCGTCCACCACCATGATTGTTTTGGCCATGGATAAGCTGCCTCAGAAGAAAGTGATGTCTCCGTCATCCGCCGCCTTGGCAGGCGGGGACGCGGAAACAGGAGTGGAGGATGCGGACGACGCCTTGACACTCGCCTGACCGACAGCAGGCAAAGCGGGGCGCAAGGTTGCCGCGCGGCTGCCCGCAGCGTTGTGGGAAGCGTGCTGATCACTCATGACGTATGTTTTTTTCATTTCAGCCAAGAAGCCGCCTGAGTCCCAAGGCTCCAGCTGACCACTGGCCAGACACTGTTGCTCGTGTTTGTCCAGATACTGAGGGAAGTGTTCGATGTTGGCCTTGACCTGGGTCAGTATCTGGCTGACGCGGTCTTGAAACTGGAACTGGACCAAAGCCTCGCCAATATCGGCACTGATCTGCAGGCTTTCGTTCTTGAGCAAATCACCCGACGTCATCAACCTGTCGGTCAACTCACGGAAGGTGCGCAGCACTTCGTCGATGTGCTGCTGGGAAGACTGCATCGACTCCCCTTCCTGCTGCACCGACTCCTGAGCGGCCTGGCAGGTGTTGGAAATGGCACTGTTGACCTGGCGCACCATTTCACCGATGCGCTGGCCAGTGGCTGCAGATTGATTGGCCAGTGTCCGGAACTCCTTGGCCACGATGGAGAAACCCCGCCCCAAGTCCCCCGCACGGGCCGCTTCGATGGCTGCGTTGAGCGACAGCAGATTGGATTGCATGGCTATCTTGCCCACCTCAGCTGCCATGTCTTCCAGCTGCTGGGTGAACGGGCGCAGTGATTCCACCTGAGTCATCATGGTGTTCATGGTTGCCATGGCACTGGTCTGAGACACAAGCACCTGATTGAGCTGCTCCTGGCTGGCATTGAACACCTCGGCCATTTGCACCCCTTGGTTGCCAGCACCGCCCGAACTCTGGGCCGCTGCCATCACGGTCTCGCTCAGACGGTTGACGATGACCGAAAAATGGGCTGTCAGGGAAGAGATGGCGTCTTCCATCTGCTGGCGAGAGGTTTCGATGTGAGCCGCCCAAACGGGCGTCACCTGCTCAACGAACTGCTGCTGACTCTGCAGCAAAGTCGCCATGTCGGCCTTCAAACGGGCTTGGTTGCGCCCACCCGCATACCAGCCCAGACCACCACCGGCAAAGCCAAGCAGCAACGCCAGGCCCCAGGCCAATGGCGACATGCCACCCACCAGCAGGACCGACACGGCCCCGCCCAAACCCAAACTGGCTGGCACCCAAAACTCAGGGCCTGTCCACAAAGAACGCTTCAAGATTTGCTCCTGTTCAATACGTGCCTCGGGATACAAAACATCGTGCGAACGATCGATTATGGGTGGCCTTTCACGGGTGCCCCCCGGAAACCCATCCCACCTCTCTGGCGAAAATCAAGGCTGTTTGAGAAACATCAAAAACTGTGGCAACGCACCGACAATTTGTCCCCCATGTGACACAAACTCACTGCCTGGCGGTGCGGACGTGCAGTGGCAGAGCTTGGGGGTGGCTGGTTCGCCAAGGGCTGATGTCCAGGCCACCCCGGCGGGTGTAGCGCGCGTAGACCGTGAGTTTGCTGGGTTTGCAACGGGTCCAAATGTCCATGAACATCCGCTCCACGCACTGCTCATGGAATTCGTTGTGGTTGCGAAAGCTCACGATGTACTGCAGCAAGCCCGCCTGCTCGATCTGTGGACCGCTGTAACTGATCTGCACACTGCCCCAATCGGGCTGACCGGTGACCAGGCAATTGCTTTTCAACAGGTGGCTGGTGAGGGTTTCGGTGACGGGTTGCTCGTCAAACGCCGCTGTCAGCAGTTCAGGCGCAGGGGTGTAGCGGGTGCACTCGATGTCCAGACGGTCAAGGCTGAGTCCGTCCAGCTCGTGAATGGGTTCTCGGTCAAACAGCTCGGGGCTCAACAGCTTCACGCCCACGCTGGCGCCCACGGCGGATGCGCCTCGCCATGCAGCCTCGGTCAGGTCGGCGCGCAGTGTCAGGCGTACCGCGTCGGCGTCGGCAAACACCGTGTTGTTGAAACTGTTGAGGTAGAGCTTGAAGCTCTTGCTCTCGATGATGTGCGGGGTTTCTGCCGGCACCGTGATCTGTGCGAGCGCCACCTGGGGCTTGCCGCGCGGGTTGAGCCAGCTGACTTCAAAGGCCATCCACAGATCGGCGCCCAGGAAGGGCAAACGGCCCTGTATGCCGATTTCAGCCCGCTTGGTGGCACGAGGCAGTGGAAACAACAGGCTGCGGTCGTACCGATCGATGTAGGCGGACACCTTGCCCAGCTGAGAGTGCTCAGGCTCAAGCGCCTGCACCATCGGCGATGCCGACGGCGTGTCGGGTGGGGTGGAGAACTGCGCATCAGGCGACAGGGAAGGCGGTGTTGAAGGCGGCAGGGTCATGAAAAAGATCCGCAGAGTTCAGTGAACGGGTGAATGCCCCCGGAACAGCCGGGTGGCAGATCCAATGCCAGATCAACCGCGCTGGACAGCGGTGTCAGCGGCTTTCAAGTGTGGCAACAGCAGGGCCAGCCAACGGGGAATCAGGGCGGGCGGCCAATCGTGACCCATGCCGTCAATGGCTTCGAAACGGGCACCGGCAATGCGCCGCGCCGTGTCCTCGCCACAGACCAGCGGCACCATCGGGTCCACCGTGCCGTGCATGACCAAGGTGGGACAAGTGATCTGGCCCAGCAGGATGTGACGGTCGGTATCGGCCATGACCGCCAGCGTCTGGCGCAGCGTGCCTTGCGGGTTGTAACTGCGCTGCGCATCGGCCAGCAAGCGTTGCAGCAGGTGCTCTCGCTCCGGCTGGAAGGCAGGGCTGCCGATCAGCTCGAACAAAGCCAGCGTGTGACTGGCCACATCCTGGGGCTGGGAAGAGTCGGGCCCTTTCATCAGGAAACGGCCCACCTCAGGCCCCGGTCCGGGCAGTCCAGGCGCACCGCTGCTGCTCATGATGCTGGTCAGGCTCAATGCCCGCTCTGGTGCGGTGGCCGCGATGCGCTGGGAAATCATGCCCCCCATGCTCACCCCCACCAGATGGGCCTGCGCCACGTCCAGCGCATCCAGAATACCCAAAGCGTCCTGGGCCATGTCCTGCAGCGTGTAGGGGGCCTGAATGCCAAAGCCCATTTTGAACCGCATGAACTGCCATGGCATGTTGGGCCGCCCCAGTGCGTCCATGTGCGACGAGAGCCCCATGTCGCGGTTATCGTAGCGCACCACACAGTAGCCTGCTTGCGCCAGCCCCTGAACGAATGCGTCAGGCCAGGCGACCAGCTGCATGCCCAACCCCATGGTGAGGAGCACGGTAGGGGCGGGAGGTGCGCCTGGACCGGAGGACGGAGGACGGGTGACCTCCACTTCAAAATTCAGACCGTTGCTGTGTATGTGCATGGCTGGGTATTCAACACCAGAAACAGCCGCACAGGCCGCCAGTGGGATATTTAAAATATATAGCTACTTACGCTTTATCTATAAGCAATATAGGCCATTTTCATATAAATTCACCTTCGCGCAACCACTTAGTGGCCACCCACTTTTCGCCAGCCACCACCGGGGCACCGCCGTGCAGTGTCTGCGTGGCGGGGTGGGGACGGTCGTAGCTGAAAAACACGGCATTGCCGCGCTGAGGCGCCACTTCCAGCCCCACATCGGGAAACGTGGTGCCCCCTCCCCGCTCGGGGTTGTTCAGGTACATCACCAGCGTGCCCACGCGCTGCCCGCCACGCTTGAGGATGTTGGGTGTGCCGGGTTGCGCAGGATCGAAATAGTCGTAGTGCGGCTTGTACTCTGCACCGGGCTGGTAGTTCAGCACCTGAACGCCTTCCCCGTTTTCCAGCGGCCAACGCAGCAACCGGGCAATGCGGGTTTCGATGCGAGCCACCAGCTCACTTTCGGCCCGCCGGAAAAACATGCCGTTGCTGGTGCGGTCGGCGTTGACTGCCTCGCCACCCGTCTGCGTTTCCACCGTCAGGGAACGCGCCATGCGCGGCATGGCTGCGGCAATGAGACCGTCACACTCCTCGTCGCTCAAAAAGCCCCCGAACACGACCACCCGGGGCCTGGCCAGGGACATCAGCACGCTCACGCGACGGTCCCCCACATCCACTTGTCCCGGTGAACCTGTCAGGTCAGGCTCGGGCATGGACCGCCGGGCAGCCTTCTCGGTACTGGCGCCCCCCTTGGCTGCACCGCCTTTGGCTTTGGCCACCACGGCGGCAATCTGGTCTTTGGACGTTGCGTTCGCCACATCGCTCACCGCCACGCCCTGTTCGCTGAGGTGTTTTTCCAGCGTGGCCTCCAGGGCAGCCATGGCCACGTCCTCCTGCCACCCCGCTTTGGTCATGCCCTGCAGCACCAGCTCGGGACTGTGACCGGCCAACACTTGGTCGAGTATCCAGCGGCTCAGCTCGGGGGTGATGGTTTGGGACATGCGTGACCTCGGTGACAAACAGAGAGCGTTGAACAATGGCCTGAAAGGACGCCACCTGCTCAGGCAGGCAGGCGATCGCGGCGAAACACCAGGCGGTCCGTGGTGGACAGCGCAGGCTGGAAGGCGTAGCCGTCGGCATCGAAGCCACGCAGCGCCTCGGGCGTCGCGGTTCGGTGCTGCACAGCGTAACGGACCATGAGCCCCCTCGCCCGCTTGGCCATGAAACTGATGACCTTGTACTGACCGCCACCGCGGTGCTCCTCGAACACACAAGAGACCACCCGGGGGGTGAGCACCTTCAGGTCCACCGCCTTGAAGTACTCCTCGCTGGCCAGGTTGATGACCACGGGGGTGGCATCGGCCTGCGCACGCTGGTTGAGGTAGTCCGCGATCTGGCGACCCCAGAATTTGTACAGGTTGCTGCCTTTGGCAGTGGCAAGTCGGGTGCCCATTTCCAATCGGTAAGGCTGCATCAGGTCCAGCGGGCGCAGCACGCCATACAAGCCGCTGAGGATGCACAGGTGCTCCTGTGCCCAGGCCAGGTCGGCTTCGCTCAGCGTTTTGGCGCTCAGGCCGTCATACACATCCCCATTGAAAGCCAGCACCGCCTGCTTGGCATTGGCCAAGGTGAAACTGGGTTGCCAGGCCTGGTAACGCCCCACGTTCAGGCCTGCCAGAGGGTCGCTCAGGTCCATCAGGCTGGCAATTTCCTGAGGCGATTTCTGCCGCAACACCTCGATCAGCTCGATGGACTGAGGCACAAACAGAGGCTGCGTGTGGGTGACAGTGACGGGGGGCGTGTCGTAATCCAGCGCCTTGGCAGGGGAGATGAGGAACAGCATGGCCGGATTTTGGCATGAGGCCCGTGACCCGCCACCAGGTGGCCTCCTGCCCACAAAACCTTACAAAATATCTGGCAATTAAATTGCACACAATTTAATTGTGTAGAATTCACCACATGCCAACGCTCAACCATTCGTCACAAGCCCTTCTTCTGGACCACCAGCTGTGCTTCGCCGTGTATTCCGCCTCGCTGACGATGACCAAGGCCTACAAGCCATTGCTCTCCAAACTGGGGCTGACCTACCCGCAGTACCTGGCGCTGCTGGTGTTGTGGGAAAAGGACGACCGCCCTGTGAGTGAGCTGGGCGAGCGCCTGTTTCTGGACAGCGGCACGCTGACCCCCTTGCTCAAGCGCATGGAAGCCGCTGGCTGGGTGCAACGGCAGCGCAGCACCGAAGACGAACGGCGCGTGCACGTGGTGCTGACGCCCGAAGGCCGGGCACTCAAAGCCCAGGCCGAGTGCATTCCGGGCCAGATGGCCGGGACACTGAACTGCAGCACCGCCCAGCTCGCCAGCCTGACGCAAGAACTGCACGGCCTGCGCGCCCGCTTGCAAGCCGCGATGGACGCGTCAGCGCCCTGATTCCCCACTCACCAGCCACCGCAAAAAGACCCTTGCCATGCAAATCACCGCCAACGTGCTGACCGCCCTGATCGCTGCCCTTCATCTCTACATCCTGATGCTGGAAATGTTCTGGTGGGACACGCCCAAGGGCCGCCGCGCTTTTGGCATGACGGCCGAGTTCTCCGCATCCACCAAGGTGCTGGCGGCCAACCAAGGGCTCTACAACGGATTTCTGGCCGCCGGCCTGATCTGGGGTTTGTCATTGGGCCCGCAGGGCAACGCCATCAAGGTGTTTTTCCTGGCCTGCGTGGCGGTGGCTGGCCTGTATGGCGGACTGACCGCCAGCCGCAAGATTCTGTTCATCCAGGCGCTGCCCGGCGTGGTCGGGCTGGCCGCCGTGCTGTTGGCCTGAATCGATTCACCCCTCTCCTCCCCCAGCCCGAGCACTCCGCTCGGGCGTTTCATGAAAGCAACGACACCATGACCATCTCTCTCGACAAAGTGCTTTACACCGCCGTGGCCACTTCGACCGGCGGTCGCGACGGCCGCTCCGTCAGCAACGACGGCCTGCTGGACGTCAAACTGGCTCCCCCCAAAGAACTGGGTGGCCCCGGCGGTGCCACCAACCCCGAGCAGCTGTTTGCAGCCGGTTACTCGGCCTGCTTCATCGGTGCACTGAAACACGTGGCCGCGATGCAGAAAATTGCCGTGCCAGCTGACACATCCATCACCGCCAGCGTCGGCATCGGCCCCATCCCGCAAGGTTTTGGCATCAACGCCAAGCTGGTGGTGAACGTGCCCGGCGTGGACCGTGCCGTGGCCCAGAAACTGGTGGACGCCGCCCACCAGGTCTGTCCCTACTCCAACGCGACGCGCGGCAACATCGACGTGGTGATCGAGCTGGCCTGACACCCAGCCGCCCACTGCTGCCCCCACGCCCGCCCGGCAGTTGCACAGCAGGGCGGCACAATCGGCACCATGCTCGATGTGGTGTACCAAGACCCGTATCTGGTGGCCATTGACAAGCCACCGGGCCTGCTGGTGCACCGCACCGGGCTGGACGCAGGCGAAACCCGCTTTGCCATGCAGTTGCTGCGCGACCAGCTTGGGCGGCACGTGTGGCCGGTGCACCGGCTCGACAAGGGCACCAGCGGCGTGCTGCTGTTCGCGCTCGACGCCGCCACGGCGCGCGCGCTGGGCCAGGCCTTCGAGCGCGGCGAAGCCATGCGCAAGACCTACCGCGCCATCGTGCGCGGCTGGCCGCCCGAGTCGGGCCGCATCGACCACCCGCTCAAGCGCATGCCCGACGACATGCGCACCGAGCGCGAGGAGATCCAGGACGCGCTGACCCACTACCGCACCTTGGAGCACTACGAGCTGCCATTGGCGCAAGGCCAGTTTGCGAGCACGCGCTGCGCGCAGGTCGAGCTGCAACCCGTCACCGGCCGCCGGCACCAGCTGCGCCGCCACATGAAGCATATCGCGCACCCGATCATCGGCGATGCGACCCACGGCAAGGGACCGCTGAACCGGGCGCTGGCCGAACTGCTCGGGCTGCAGCGACTGTGGCTGCATGCAGGCCGGCTCGAGCTGGCGCATCCGGTCACGGGCCAGCTGCTGGTGATCGAAGCCCCGCTTGACGAGGAATGGGCGCGCTGGGCCAACTGGACCATCGGAGCGGCAGCTCGGAACTGAATTCAGGCCGCTACCGGCAGGCCGGGCTCAGCTCAGCAGGGTCTCGACCTCGAAGCCGACCACGCTGCGCTGCTCGCGGCTGAACTCCACGC
>Ga0075012_10004676_pt1 | contig 12675 bp, 13 predicted proteins | sample All_14_2_FD_71474 | JGI IMG/M metagenome (GOLD analysis project Ga0075012, IMG submission 71474) | Freshwater microbial communities in response to fracking from Pennsylvania, USA - Allegheny Zone_MetaG_DW_15 | ecosystem: Environmental > Aquatic > Deep subsurface > Groundwater > Drilled...
GCGCGGACGGTCTCGCGGGCGATGATCTTGCCACCGATGCAGGCCTGGATCGGGATCTCGAACTGCTGGCGCGGGATGTTGTCCTTGAGTTTTTCAGCCATGCGGCGGGCGCGGCTGTAGGCCTTTTCGCGGTGGACGATGAAGGACAGGGCGTCGACGATTTCGCTGTTGAGCATGATGTCGAGCTTGACCAGGTCGGAGCGCTGGTATTCCTTGAATTCGTAGTCGAGCGAGGCATAGCCGCGTGACACGGATTTCAGCTTGTCGAAGAAATCCATCACCACTTCATTCATCGGCAGATCATAGATCAGTTGCACCTGACGACCGTGGTAGCGCATATCCACCTGGGTGCCACGCTTCTGGTTGCACAGCGTGATCACCGGACCGACATAATCCTGAGGCAGGAAGATGGTTGCGGTGATGATGGGCTCACGGATCTCGGCAAACTTGCCCGGCTCGGGCAGCTTGGCGGGGTTCTCGATGTGCAGGATCTCGCCGTCATTCAGCACCACCTCGTACACCACCGTTGGTGCGGTGGTGATGAGATCCATGTCGAACTCGCGCTCCAGCCGTTCCTGCACGATGTCCATGTGCAGCAAGCCGAGGAAGCCACAGCGAAAACCGAAGCCCAGCGCCTGCGATACTTCGGGTTCGAACTGCAGCGATGCATCATTCAGGCGCAGCTTTTCGAGCGAATCACGCAATTGGTCGTACTCGCTCGACTCCACCGGATACAGGCCGGCAAACACCTGCGGCTTGATTTCCTTGAACCCCGGTAGCGGTTCGCTTGCCGGACGGGTCGCCAGCGTGACCGTGTCACCGACCTTGGCGGCCTCGAGTTCCTTGATGCCAGCGATGACGAAACCCACTTCGCCTGCCGACAGCAGATCGCGCCCCAGAGATTTGGGCGTGAACACGCCGACCTGTTCGCACGGATACTGGGCACCCGTCGACATCAGCAGGATCTTGTCCTTGGGCTTGAGTGTGCCGTCGACCACACGCACCAGCATCACCACGCCAACATAGTTATCAAACCACGAGTCGATGATCAGTGCTTTCAAGGGTGCAGCCACATCGCCCTTGGGGGGTGGAATGCGGGCAATCACGGCTTTGAGCACATCCTCGACGCCCAGACCCGTCTTCGCCGAACACAGGATCGCCTCGGTCGCGTCGACACCGATGACATCTTCGATTTCGGCCCGTGCATTGTCGGGGTTGGCTGCGGGCAGGTCGATCTTGTTCAGCACCGGAACGACTTCGACGTCGAGATCGAGCGCGGTGTAACAGTTTGCCACCGTCTGGGCTTCGACCCCTTGGGAGGCATCGACGACCAGCAGCGCGCCTTCGCACGCCGACAGCGAACGGCTCACCTCATAAGAGAAGTCCACATGCCCAGGCGTGTCGATGAGGTTCAGATTGTAGATCTGCCCATCCTTGGCCTTGTAACGCAAGGCTGCCGTCTGTGCCTTGATGGTGATGCCACGTTCGCGCTCGATATCCATCGAGTCGAGAACCTGTGCCTCCATCTCGCGATCGGACAAGCCACCGCAGAAGTGGATGATGCGATCAGCCAGGGTGGATTTACCGTGGTCGATGTGGGCGATGATCGAAAAGTTTCTGATATGTTGCATGCGGACGCAAAAAGGGTGCCTTGCGGCACCCGTTTTAGGAATTGGTTGGCCTGATCAAGTTCGCGATTTTAACGGAAAAGCACCGCAATAGGCGCGGACTGCGACTTCATCGAGATGGTAATGACACAATTCAACTTCGCCATGCAGCAGAACAGGCACCAGTTCGTCCCATTTCTGCTCAAGCTCGGGGTGCTGATCGACATCAATGACCGCGATCTCCCACCCCAACTCCCGAGCGATCGGTTCCAGTGCAGCGACCAGATCATGGCAAAGATGACACCACTCCCGGCTCAGGACAGTAAACACGTGCTGGCTCATTTGCCGACCTTCAGGCTGACGAAGGATGCGAGTTCACCACGTTGCACCAGCACACTGACCCGTTGCCCTTCGCGCAAACCCTCGAGCAGGCGATTAAAGGTCGCGACTGAATCCAGTTCAGTCTGCTTGCCCCCTACAATCAGACTGAGGACCCTGTCGCCCGGCACGATCTCTGCCCGAGCCGCCATACCATCGGCGCGATCAACGACCAAGCCCAGCTCTCCGCGAGATTTGCGATCGGGTTCCTTGAGAACCAGACCCAGACGACTGCTGCCATTTTCGACGCCCACTGCCACCCTCGGACGCGGTGCATGCGGGTCGCGCCATTCGCCCAAGGTGATGGTCATTTCGCGTGGTGCACCATTTCGATAGACCACCATCGAAGCTTGACTGCCTGGACGTACACTTGCCACGATACGCGGCAGTTCGTTGGAGCGATTGACCGAGCGCCCATCAAAACGCACGATGACATCCCCACGCTGCACACCCGCAAGTGCGGCAGGACTACCGGGTTCAATCGCACTGACCAGCGCGCCATTTGCACTGTTCAGACCAAAACTGGCCGCCAAATCCAGCGTCACTTCCTGAATTGCCACACCAATCCGGCCACGCTGCACGCGTCCGTGCTGACGCAACTGCTGCTGCATGTCCATGGCAACATCGATGGGGATCGAGAACGACAGACCCATGAACCCCCCAGTGCGGCTATAGATCTGCGAGTTGATCCCGACGACCTCGCCTTTCAGGTTGAACAGCGGCCCGCCGGAGTTGCCCGGATTGATCGCGACATCGGTCTGGATGAAGGGCACGAAATTTTCGTCGGGCAGGCTGCGATCCTTTGCGCTGACAATGCCTGCGGTGACCGACTGCTCGAAGCCAAAGGGCGAGCCGATCGCCAGCACCCACTCCCCTACCTTCAGACGCGACGGATCACCCAGCCTCACGACAGGCAGACCCGTCGCGTCAATACGAAGCAAGGCCACATCGCTGCGTGTGTCCGCGCCGATGATCTCTGCTCGATACTCGCGCTTGTCCGCTAACCGCACAAGAATCTCTTCGGCGTCTGCCACTACATGTGCGTTGGTCAGGATGTAACCGTCAGCACTGATAATGAAACCAGAACCAAGCGATTCATCATCAGGCTCGACCTGCGGCTCGGGCGCCTTCGGCGGGCGGGGCATCAACCGCCTGAACAAGTCGAACATCGGATCACGTTCATCCAGATCTAGCGGATGACGTGCAGCAACGGGGCGCTGCGTTACTGCACTGATGTTAACGACCGCAGCCCCCTGGCGTTCAACCAGCGCGGTGAAGTCGGGCAGTACAACCGCATGGGCAGTCAAGGATAGGCACAGCCACGCAGCGAGTGCAAAGAAAACCCGGTACATCACGCCCACACTCAACTCCGCGTACTCAAACACTCACCGGTTTCACGTGCCATCGAAACCGTCAGCATTCCGCGCCAACGACGGCTACGAGCAAGCGTTCGGTTCAGCACATAAGCCAGCAACAAACCGCCGGCTGCGCCCACTGCAGCATGGACGTCAGCATTGCCGGTGCCCGCAAGTTGATTTCCAAGCGCGGCACCCAAAAGCATCAGCGCAACACCCAGCCCGTAACTCATCATGGCAGCGCGCAGGGGCGCTTGTTCCGGTATGCATAGACGCACCCGGTCACCCTGCTGCACCCCAAGCGTATCCTGGACAGCAAAAACGCTGTTGCTCGGACCAAATGCCTCGGTAATTCGCATCGACCGACATCCGCCGGGTTCGTCGCAACGGCCACATCCCCCTTGACGCTCGGTGACCCTGACCCAGGCACGATCACGCTCGACCCGGACGACTTCTGCCGGCGCTTCGATCATCGTGGCGCAGCCTCGATACCTTCAGCCAGACGCTGAACGGCACGCGATGGTACTTCTCCCAAGGCGGTGACAAGATGCCCGTCGACCACACGCTTGAACACATTGATCGCGCCCGTCGTCGAAGCACCCGCTGCCGGTAACTGCGAGGCCTCGTCGAGCGGCTCGACAAAGACGGACACCGCGGCCAATCCATCGCCAAAGACCATATGAACGGCTTCACCACGCCCAGACCCAAGCGGCCGACGCACCACCGAGATCAGGTCGAAGCCTGGCAAGGTGTTCTGCAGATGCCAACCCGCATCTCCCTTGTTCATCTCGCTGCCACGGACATTCACTACGCGCCAGTCGTCTCCCTGACGAAAGCGGGGACGAAGCAATTCGCGATCAACATCGCCACCGATACGGAGGTCACTGAAGGCAAACTGTTCGACCATGTCGCCTCCCGAGTCCACCATTCGGGACTTGAGCAGCAAACCCGTCTGCAATTCGGCCCACAGGATGTGTCCGTAGCGAAGGTCATCGCGCGGCTCAAGGACAATGGACTGCGCCTCGAATCCAGCAACACGGGCAATTTCGGCCTTGCGGATACGATAGTTTTCGGCGAGACGGGTATAGGATGCAGGCAGCCTGGCCGGGAATGCACGACGACCGCCCGGCTGATCAATGATGACGGTGCGCTGATCCGGTAGTACGCAACGCACCTCGGTGCTGCTGCGAATGACCTCACGCGGACTGCCATCAAGCACCTCCAGCCGTTCGAACTCCCCCTCACCGTCAGCACGATGCGCGATGCGCGAAGTCTCGATATGCTTGCCCGACTGATAGGTAAAAGTACCGACGTAGTTCAGGCGCTGGCTTGCGGTTGAAATCCGCCCCAGCCAGGACAAAGGGTCGGTCGGTGAGTCCGCACTGGCAACCGGATGCAACAACAAGGCGCACAGACCCACTGCAAACGGCCAGAATCTCATCGAGCGACGTCCTGCGCAGCGGCTGAAACGGTGCGGACGTATTGCACGCCAGCGGGCAAGGGACCACCGCCCGTCATCGCCTGATGCACGAACACATACTCACGATGAGGATCATTCACCTCGGCCGAAACCGGGACGACCTGCGCCGGCAAGACAGCGCGCTGAACGGCGATCACATTGCCCGGCACCGGATCGTTCGGGGACGAGGAATACATCGTGGCCGCAACCAGACCGACTGCAGCCACACCCATGACCGACGCGGCAATAGGCATCAGGGACTGCCACAGCGACTGACGCTCCGTTGCGCGGGCAGCCGCTGCCCGAGGCGCCAGCACGGTGGGCTCGGCATCCAGTCTGGCCATGATACGGTCGGTCAGATCGGCCCCTTGTGCATCCCCACGCAGGGTGTCGCCAATCAGCCAATAAACATCGCAGTGCTTGCGCAATGATTCATCCCGACCAATGTGGTCAGCCATGCGGTTCGCAGCGACATCATCCAGATCACCATCGATCCATGCCGAGAGTTTGTCTTTCATTGCATCCACCTACCAACGTTTATCCGGAGCCGTGTCCAGCAACGGCCGCAGTCGTTCAGCAATCGCCTCACGAGCACGGAAAATCCTGGACCGGACGGTACCGATCGGACAATCCATGATGTTGGCGATCTCTTCGTAACTCAAACCTTCCAGCTCGCGCAGCATGATCGCTGTGCGCAATTCCTCCGGCAGTGCCGCCATTGCCTCGTCGACGGTCTGGCCGATCTGACGCGTCATCATCAGCCGCTCGGGCGTATTGATGTCGCGCAGTTGATCCCCATCCTCGAAAGTCTCGGCTTCTTCCGAATCGAAACTCGTCGAAGTCGGCGCCCGCCGGCCCATCGATACCAGGTAGTTCTTTGCGGTATTGATACCGATCCGATACAGCCAGGTATAGAACGCACTGTCGCCCCGGAACGAACCCAAGGCACGGTAAGCCTTGATGAAGGTTTCCTGCGCAACATCCTCGACTTCGGCCGGATCACGAATCAGGCGCGACAACAGTCGGTGCAGCTTGCGCTGGTACTTGGATACCAGCAAGCTGAACGCCTGCTTGTCGCCACGCTGTACGCGCTCGACCAACTGCTGATCGATTTCACGATCGCTCATTTGGGGGTCAGTTCTTCTATGGAATGACAAAACCGCCCAAGTATAAGCGACCGCGGGCACCCGCAGCAAAACGCTTCATCTGGCTTAGAGACAAAGCGCCCGAAAATTAGTTCATGTAGCGAAAGGGATATTGGCGGGGCGCCTGCAGCCAAGGCGGATAAAGGCTTCCACCCCGTGATATATTTCAGCGCTTCAACCCAGCGTGTGACGGTTATCTTGCACAAACAGTACGACGTCCTGATTCTCGGCAGCGGCACTGCCGGCCAGTCTCTCGCACTCCGACTCGCGGATCGACAGCGAGTTGCCATCGTGACCAAGCGCAGCCTTGCAGACAGTGCCAGCGCCTGGGCTCAAGGGGGCATTGCGGCCGTTCTGGACAACACCGACAGCATCGAAGCACACATACAGGACACGTTCACTGCGGGTGCCGGCCTGTGCGATGCGCAGGCGACCCGGTTCGTTGTCGAACACGGACGCGAGGCCATCGAATGGCTGATCAACCGTGGCGTACCCTTCACCCGCGAAGATGAGTCGGCACTGGGCTACCACCTGACACGCGAAGGCGGGCATTCCCATCGGCGCATCATCCACGCTGCAGATGCCACCGGCGCGGCAGTGCAGGCAACCTTGAGCGAAGAAGTCCTGGCGCATCCGAACATCGACATCTTCGAGCACCACATCGGGGTGGATCTGATTCTGGGTGACAAGATCGGACAACCCGGCAGGGGCTGCCTTGGCGCCTACGTGCTGGACATCCGCGGAGATCAGGTACTGACCTTTGGCGCCCACAACACCGTCATCGCAGCTGGCGGCACCGGAAAGGTCTATCTCTACACCACCAACCCGGATGTTGCGACCGGCGATGGCGTGGCAATGGCCTGGCGAGCAGGATGCCGGGTGCGCAACATGGAATTCATCCAGTTCCACCCCACCTGCCTCTACCACCCTCAGGCAAAATCCTTCCTGATCTCCGAGGCGGTTCGCGGCGAAGGTGGCCTGCTGCGACTGCCGGACGGCACCCGCTTCATGCCCGAACACGACCCACGCGAAGAGCTCGCCCCGCGCGATATCGTCGCCCGGGCCATCGACTTCGAAATGAAAAAACGCGGGATTGATTGCGTCTATCTGGACATCAGTCACAAACCTGCCGACTGGCTGCGCGGTCACTTCCCCAATATTCACGCACGCTGCCTCGAGCTGGGTATCGACATCACCCGCGAGCCGATTCCGGTCGTCCCTGCCGCGCATTACTCCTGCGGCGGCATTGTCACCGACCTGTCGGCACGTACCGATGTCCCTGGTCTGTATGCCGTGGGGGAGTCCGCCGGCACCGGACTGCATGGCGCCAACCGCCTGGCCAGCAACTCGTTGCTCGAGTGCCTGGTGTTTGGCGAATCCGCCGCGCGAGACATCCTTGCCAAACCGCAGCAAACCATGCCCGAACTACCCGCCTGGGACGAAAGCCGGGTAACCGATGCCGACGAGGAGGTCGTCATCTCGCACAACTGGGCGGAACTGCGTCGGGCAATGTGGGACTACGTGGGCATTGTACGCACGACCAAGCGCCTGCAACGTGCCCAGCACCGGATTCGTCTGCTGGCAAGCGAGATCAATGAGTTCTACTCGAACTTCCGTGTATCCAACGATCTGATCGAACTGCGCAATCTGGTCGTCACTGCAGACCTGATCGTGCGCTGCGCCCTCAAGCGCAAGGAAAGCCGTGGCCTGCATCACTCCCGCGACTATCCAGACACCTTGCCCAAGGCACGTGACACGGTATTGCGTCCGCCGCCCATCAAGGCGAAACGGCCGCAAGCCTGACCGCCCGGTGGCGCAGCCAAATCCTCAGGCGGCGCCACTGCGCGGCATTCATATTGCCGGCCACCAGCATCAAGCGCAACGTCCCCAGACGCGGTCTGGCATCCGTGCCCCTCAACGTGACGAACAACACGTGGGGCAGAATGACCGCGTCGTCGCTCACCCGCACCAGCTGAAACGACTCTCCATCACCCAGCGCAGCCCCACCGTCTGCATAGATCGTCAGCACCCTGCCCCGCATCTCCCACTGCTGCCGCAAGGCCAAGAACAGGGACACCCCCACCACTACGCCGCCAAGCACCACAAACAGGGTACCGGGCACAAAAAAGAAAAGCGTCAGCCCAGCCCCACAATGAAGGGCCAGCACTGACGCCAGGACGCTAAACGAGGGCTTGAGTCGAATCGCCTCGAAGGCGCTCACACCCGCCCCGCGTGAATCAGATCTTGCGGAACACCAAGGTGCCGTTGGTGCCGCCAAAACCGAAGTTGTTCTTCATCGCAACATCGATCTTCATCGGACGGGCAACATTCGCGCAGTAATCCAGATCGCAGTCCGGATCCTGATCAAAGATGTTGATTGTCGGCGGCGAGATCTGATTATGAACCGCCAGTACCGTAAACACCGACTCAAGACCACCAGCGCCACCCAGCAGGTGACCTGTCATCGACTTGGTGGAGTTGACCACGAGCTTCTTGGCGGCATCGACACCGAAAGCAAGCTTGATTGCATCGGTCTCGTTCTTGTCACCCAGCGGTGTGGACGTACCGTGAGCGTTCAGATAGTGCACTTCGTCGACATTGACGCCCGCATTCTTCATGGCGTTGACCATGCTGCGGCGCGGCCCGTCGGTATCGGGCGCGGTCATGTGATAGGCGTCACCACTCATGCCAAACCCCGCGAGTTCGGCATAGATGCGGGCGCCGCGCTTGACGGCGTGCTCGTACTCTTCGAGCACCAGCACGCCTGCCCCCTCGCCGAGCACGAAACCGTCGCGCTCCTTGTCCCAAGGACGGCTTGCAGTCGCCGGATCATCATTCCGGGTGGACAAGGCCTTTGCCGAAGCGAAACCACCAATGGCCAGATGCGTCACCGTGGATTCGGCGCCACCGCAGACCATCACGTCTGCGTCACCGTACTCGATCATGCGCGCACTCATGCCGATCGCATGAAGTCCGGTGGTGCATGCAGTAACGACGGCAACATTGGGGCCCTTCATGCCGAACATGATCGACAGGTTGCCCGAGATCATGTTGATGATGGTGCCGGGAATGAAAAACGGCGAAATCTTGCGCGGACCGCCGCCAAGATAGTCGTTGTGGGTATCTTCGATCATCGGCAGACCGCCGATGCCGGACCCGATATTGACACCAATGCGCTCTGCATTGGCATCATTGACCTCGATTCCCGAATCACGGATCGCCTGAATGCCGGCCGCCATGCCGTAATGGATGAAGACATCCATTCGGCGCGCTTCCTTGGGCGACAGATAAGTCGAAACGTCGAAATTCTTCACCTCGCCAGCAATGCGCGCAGCGAATGCGCTGGCATCGAAACGGGTGATCGGGGCGATGCCGCTCTTACCGGCAATCAGGTTTTCCCAGGCTTCGGGAACAGTATTGCCGACCGGCGAGACGAGTCCCAGACCGGTGACGACGACTCTACGACGCGACACGGGCATCTCCGTAAGGAATCAAGGCGGAGGAATGAGGATCACGCCGGACAGTGCTGACGCACAGCCCGGCGGAAAACAGTGAAACGATTACTTCTTGAGGTGAGCGTTGACGTAGTCAATCGCTTGCTGGACGGTGGTGATCTTCTCGGCCTCTTCGTCCGGAATCTCGCACTCGAACTCTTCTTCCAGCGCCATGACCAGTTCCACGGTGTCCAGCGAATCCGCGCCCAGATCATCCACGAACGAAGACTCGTTCTTGATCTCCGATTCGTTTACGCCAAGTTGCTCAGCAACGATCTTTTTGACGCGCTGTTCGATGTTCTCCATGAACAAACTCCTTCCCTGAAAGTGCAGGTGTGTAAGAAAAAAACCGACGTATTCTACCAAAAAGGAACGCTTCCGCTATCGCGGCAAGCGATCACGACATATACATGCCACCGTTGACATGCAATGTTGTCCCAGTCACATAGGCCGCAGCCGGCGATGCCAGGAAGGCGACTGCCGCAGCAATCTCTTCCGGACGCCCCAGGCGACCCAATGCAATGTTGCCCAGCAGTGCATCACGTGCCGCATCAGGCAGCGCACGCGTCATGTCGGTATCGATGAATCCGGGCGCAACACAATTGACCGTGATATTGCGGCTACCCAACTCACGCGCCAGCGCACGACTCATGCCGGCCACGCCTGCCTTGGCTGCAGCATAGTTGGCCTGCCCCGGGTTGCCTGCACTCCCCACCACCGAAGTGATGTTGATGATGCGACCGCCGCGTGCTTTCATCATGCCGCGCATGACCAGCTTGGACATGCGGAAGACCGCCTTGAGATTGGTGTCGATCACCGCATCCCACTCTTCGTCCTTCATCCGCATGGCGAGGTTGTCACGGGTAATCCCGGCGTTATTCACCAGAATACCCACAGCACCAAAGCGCTTCTCGATATCACCAATCATGGCTTCGCATGCAGCCGAATCGGTCACATCCAGCGCCAGCCCGGCACCCTTGTAGCCCGCTTCGACCAGCGCCTGCTCGATTTCGGCAGCGCCGCCCGACGAGGTCGCCGTGCCAACCACGGTCGCCCCCAGGGCACCCAACTGCATTGCTACCGCACGTCCAATGCCGCGCGATGCTCCGGTCACAAGCGCAACCTGACCTTCAAGCGAAAAACTCATCACGACCTCACTGCTGCAAGCATCTGTTCCAGACTGGCGGCATCGTGAATCGATCCGCCCTCAACTTCCTTGGCAATGCGCTTGGTCATGCCGGCAAGCACTTTGCCCGGACCACATTCGATGACCGGCGTCAAACCACGCTGCGCCATTGCCTGAATGGATTCGATCCAGCGCACTGGCGAGAAAGCCTGACGAACCAGCGCATCCCGAATCGCTGCGGGCTCGCTGCAGATCGCGACGTCAACATTATTCAGCACATCGATCGTCGGCGTGCGGACATCGACCGCTGCCAGACGCTCGGCAAGCCGGTCTGCAGCCGGCTTCATCAGCGCGCAGTGAAAGGGCGCCGAGACCGGCAGCAGCATTGCGCGTTTGGCGCCCCGCGCCTTGGCCGCCTCGATTGCGCGCTCGACTGCCGCTTTCGCCCCAGCGATGACGATCTGACCCGGAGCATTCAGGTTGGCGGCCTCGACCACCTCACCCTGGGCAGCTTCCTGACAGGCTTCACGAACGGCCTCGACCTCCAGCCCAAGCAAGGCGGCCATCGCCCCCTCGCCAGCCGGCACCGCTTCCTGCATGGCTTGAGCACGGAAGCGCACCAAAGGCACCGCGTCCGCAAACGACAAAGCCTCCGCCGCAACCAGCGCAGCATATTCACCCAGACTGTGTCCGGCGACCAGTGCCGGACGAGCGCCACCCGCAGCCAGCCAGGCGCGATAAGCCGCGACACCCGCAGTCAGCATCAAGGGCTGGGTATTGACGGTCAGCGCAAGACGCTCTGCAGGCCCCTCGCAGACCATGGCCCACAAATCTTCACCCAGGGCATCGGAGGCCTCGGCAAATGTTTCGCGAATGACCGCCACATCACCATAAGGCGCCATCATGCCAACCGACTGCGACCCCTGACCAGGGAAAACCAGTGCAAAAGACATCAATCTCTCCGTATCGAGAAAGAAATCAGAAATCGACCAGGGCTGCGCCCCAGGTGAAGCCGCCGCCAACCCCTTCCAGCACAATGCGATGCCCAGGACGGATGCGACCGTCGCGCACCGCGAGATCCAGTGCCAGCGGAATTGAAGCAGCTGAGGTGTTGCCGTGGCGCTCGACCGTCGTGATGACTTTCTCCATCGGCACGCCAAGGCGCTTGGCTGTTGCCTGGATGATGCGGATATTGGCCTGGTGAGGAATCAACCAGTCGACGCTATCAACCGGGCAGTCCGCCAGTTCGAGCACTTCGTGTGCAACGTCACCCAGCACCTTGACCGCAAACTTGAATACCGCCTGTCCATCCATGCGCAGAAAGGGGTCGCCAATGACCTGACCTGAGGCGACACCACCGGGCACACAGAGGATAGGATGATGACTGCCATCCGCATGCAGCGCAGTCGCACGCACCCCCGGTTGCTCCGAAGCCTCGAGCACCACCGCGCCGGCGCCGTCACCAAACAGCACACACGTACTGCGATCGGACCAGTCGAGAATGCGGGAGAACACCTCGGCACCAACCACCAAGGCGCGCTTGTGACTGCCAGAGCGAATGAACTTCTCGGCAATGCTGAGGGCGTAGACGAAGCCACTGCAGACCGCCTGCACATCGAACGCCGCCCCTCCGTTACGGATCCCCAGGCGGGATTGAAGCAAAGCGGCCGTGCTTGGAAAGATATAATCAGGGGTCGAGGTAGCGACGATGATCAGGTCGATATCCTCGGCCTCGCAACCGGCCGCCTCGATCGCGCGTTCGGCAGCCTTGCAGGCCAGGTCGCTGGAGCCGGTTTCTGCCGTCGCCAGATGGCGACTGGAGATACCTGTACGACTGGTCACCCACTCATCAGAAGTATCGATGCCGCGCCGGACGAGGTCCTCGTTACTGACAGGCTCCCCCGGCAGATAGCTGCCGGTACCGGTGATTCTTGCGTGAATCATGCTGCAACCTCGCTCATGCTCGCCATCTTCAGGCTGATGCGTTCGATCAGTTGATTACCCGCGGCATCGGCCGCGCGCCCGATCGCCTGCTCAAAGGCAAACGGATCAGCAGACCCGTGGCTCTTCACCACGACGCCGCGCAAACCCAGCAATACCGCACCGTTATA
>Ga0075012_10004677_pt1 | contig 12675 bp, 11 predicted proteins | sample All_14_2_FD_71474 | JGI IMG/M metagenome (GOLD analysis project Ga0075012, IMG submission 71474) | Freshwater microbial communities in response to fracking from Pennsylvania, USA - Allegheny Zone_MetaG_DW_15 | ecosystem: Environmental > Aquatic > Deep subsurface > Groundwater > Drilled...
GCAAGGCATCGACGGTATTGAGGACTTTCACGAAATCCTCGAAGCAATCGCGGGTACGGGTGAAACGATGGGGCTGGAAAGCCAGCACCAGCCGACGGCCTGGGAAGGCGCCACGCGCCGCAGCCAGCGTCGCCGCCATTTCGACTGGATGGTGGCCGTAATCGTCAATCAAGGTGAAGCTGCCTCCGGAAGGCAGGGCGACCTCGCCGTACCGCTGGAAACGACGTCCCACACCACGAAACTCCGACAAGGCCTTGATGATGGACTCGTCAGGCACCTGCACCTCGGTCGCCACTGCAATCGCGGCAAGCGCATTGAGCACGTTGTGCATGCCTGGCAGATTGAGCTCGATCGGCAGGCGGGTCGTGGTGCCATTGACCCTTACCGCATCGAAGATCATCCGTCCGGCTTCGGCACGGACGTTCTCTGCGCGAATGTTCGCACTCTCGGAGAATCCGTAGCGCACCACCTGCTTTGAGACCAGGGGCATGATCGAGCGCACGTGCGGGTCGTCCTCGCACAGCACCGCCACACCATAGAAGGGTAGCCGCTGCAGAAAATCGACAAAGGCCTGCTTGAGACGGGCAAAGTCGTGCCCATAGGTATCCATGTGATCAGCGTCGATGTTGGTGACGACCGAGATCACCGGACTCAGCATCAGGAAGGAAGCATCCGACTCATCCGCCTCGGCAACCAGGAAATCCCCCTTGCCCAGTCGTGCATTGGCACCCGCAGCGTTGAGCCGCCCACCGATGACAAAGGTCGGGTCCATCGAACCCTCGGCAAGGATGCTCGCCACCAGCGAGGTCGTTGTGGTCTTGCCGTGAGTACCGGCAATCGCAATCCCGCTCTTGAGCCGCATCAACTCTGCCAGCATCTGCGCGCGCGGCACGACCGGAATGTGACGCGCGCGCGCAGCGATCACCTCCGGGTTGTCATTCCTGACCGCAGTCGACACCACCAGCGCATCGGCCGCCTGCACGTTTGCGGCGTCATGCCCGAGCATCACCTTGGCCCCCATTGCCTTGAGGCGACGCGTCGCCGCGCTCTCTCCAAGGTCTGACCCACTGACGCCAAAGCCAAGGTTGACCATCACCTCGGCAATGCCGCTCATGCCCGAACCTCCAATCCCGACGAAATGAATGTTTTTGACCTTGTGCTTCATGCTTTGCCTCCGCCCGCCAGTTGTTCACAGATCCGCGCCACCTCGGCGGTCGCATCCGGTCTGGCCAGCGTCCGCGCGTTCTGGGCCATCTGCAACAGACGATTGCGGTTGAGACTGGCAAGAATGCCGGCCAGTCGTTCGGCGTCGAGTTCGGCTTGCGGCAACAGGTAGGCCGCGCCGCGGTCGGCCAGAAAGCGGGCATTGCCGGTCTGGTGGTCATCCACCGCATGGGGGAATGGCACCAGGAGACTGGCCACCCCTACCGCTGCCAACTCCGCAACGGTCAAGGCGCCAGCGCGGCAGATCACCAGATCGGCGCGGGCGTATTCAGCAGCCATATCATCGATGAAGGCACGCAGATCGCCTTCGACACCGGCCGCGGCATAGGCCGCACGCAAGGCATCGATCTGGCGTTCGCCGGCCTGATGAACCACCCGCGGCCGCTGCTCGGCTGGCAACGCAGCCAACGCCAGCGGTACGGTGTGGTTGAGTACCGCAGCCCCAAGGCTTCCGCCCACGACCAGGATGCGCAGGCGCCCATCGCGATCGGCAAAACGCTCAGCCGGAGGCGGCACCGCAGCGATTGCCTCACGAACCGGGTTGCCCACCCACACGGCTTTCTTGAGCACGGCAGGAAATCCACTCAGCACCCGGTCAGCGACGCCAGCCAGCACCCGGTTGGCCAGCCCGGCAACCGAGTTCTGCTCGTGCAGCACCAGCGGCCGGCCAAGCAGCACCGCCATCATGCCGCCCGGAAACGTGATGTAGCCGCCCATGCCAACGACCACATCCGGACGAACACGGCGCAACTCGCGCAGTGCCTGCCAGAAACCCGAGAGCAGGTTCAGCGGCAGCATCAGTTTGCGCACCAGCCCCTTGCCCCGTAGCGCGCCGAAACGCACCCAGACCGTCTCATAGCCCTGAGCCGGGACGATACGCGCCTCCATGCCGTCCGGATTACCCATCCAGACGATGCGCCAGCCACGCGCTTTCAACGCCTCGGCCACGGCCACGCCAGGGAAGATATGACCGCCCGTGCCGCCGGCCATCATCAGCAAGGTCTTCATGTCCGACCTCCCCGCATGATCTGCCGGTTCTCCCAGTCCACCCGCAACAGGATGGCCAGTGCCAGACAGTTGGCGACGATGCCGGAGCCGCCAAAACTCATCAGCGGCAGCGTCAACCCTTTGGTTGGCAGCAGTCCGGTGTTCACTCCCATGTTGATGAAGGACTGCACACCTATCCACAGCCCGATGCCCTGCGCCACCAGCCCGGGAAAGTAACGCTCCAGGCGGATGGCGTCGCGACCGATCGCGAAGGCACGCTGGACCAGCAGGGCAAACAACAGCACCACAGTCAGCACGCCGACGAAGCCGAGTTCCTCGGCGATCACCGCAAGCAGGAAATCGGTATGAGCTTCGGGCAGATAGAACAGCTTCTCGACGCTCCCCCCGAGCCCCACACCGAACCACTCACCGCGACCAAAGGCAATCAGCGCATGCGACAGCTGATAACCCTTGCCAAAAGCATCCTGCCACGGATCCATGAAACCGAAGATACGCTCGCGCCGATAGGGCGAAGTCCAGATCAGGATGACGAATCCGATCAACGCAAACACGCCGAGCAAGGCAAAAACGCGGATATTGACCCCGCCCAGGAAGAGCACGCCAAAAGCAATCGAGGTGATCACCACGAAGGCGCCGAAATCAGGCTCACGCAGCAACAGGAAACCGACAAACAGGATGACGATCATCATCGGCAGGAAGCCGCGCTTGAAACTCGACATCGCATCAAGCTTGCGCACCGTGTAATCGGCAGCGTAGAGCGCAGCAAAGATCTTCATCAGCTCAGACGGTTGCAGATTGACCGGACCGAGCGACAACCAACGCTGCGCACCATTGACCTCGCGCCCAACGCCGGGGATCAGCACCACCACCAGCAACACAACCCCACCGACGAACAGGGCAGGTGCCAGGCGTTGCCACTGGGTCATGGGCAACTGGAAGGCAACCAGCCCCAGGCCAACACCGACCGCCAGGAACACCGCATGACGCATCAGGAAGTAATGCGACTGATAGCCGGTAAAGCGGCTGCCTTCGGCAAAGGCGATCGATGCCGAATAAACCATCACCAGCCCCAGCAACAACAAACCGACGGCCGACCAGATCAGCAACAGATCCAGCTCACGCGCAGGTTCGGCGTTCCGTGCCAGACGAGCCGCGGAGCGCGCTGCCGGTGCAGCAGTGCGCTTTGCAAACAAGGAGGAAAAAGTTGCGGCCAACTTCATCGCGCGCAGACTCCTTCGAGGCGGCGCACCGCCGCAACAAACACCTCGGCGCGGTGAGCATAATTGCGGAACATGTCCAGGCTTGCACACGCCGGGGACAGCAGTACCGCGTCACCTGCCTGCGCCAACGCATTGGCGCGCTCGACGGCACGCTCAAGATCGGCAGCGTGTTCGATCGGCACCCCGCAATCCGCGGCGGCGGCTTCTATCCTGCCCGCATCGCGACCAATCAACACCATCGCGCGGGCTCGACCGGACAAGACATCCGCCAAGGGGCGGAAATCCTGCCCTTTGCCATCCCCCCCGGCAATCAGCACCACCGGGCAGTCCATGCCGGCCAATGCAGCCACGGTCGCACCCACATTGGTGCCTTTGGAGTCATCGTAAAAACGAACACCATCGCCGCGTTCGGCCACCCACTCCACCCGATGCGGCAAGCCACGGAATGCACGCAGCCCAGGCAGCAGGGCTTCGGGCGCAAGACCAAGCCCCGCCTCGCACAAGGCCAATGCCGCCATCGCATTGGCTGCGTTGTGACGACCAGCGAGTGGCAGATCGCGCAAGGGCAGCAGGAAAACGTCACCACAAACAAGCCAGTCCCCACCCTCCCCTGACGCGATGCCGTAGTCCCCGGCGCGCGCTGGCACGCCAAGACCAAAGCTGATCATGCGGCGACCCGGCAAAGCCATGGCCCGCACCCGGGCATCGTCACGATTGACGATCTGCGTGCCACAATCGGCATAGATTCGCGCCTTGGTCGCGGCATACTCGGCGAGATCAGCGTAACGGTCGAGATGATCGTCGGTGACATTCAATACAGTCGCCGCCTCCGGCGCCAGCCCCGTCAGGGTTTCGATCTGGAAACTGGACATCTCGAGTACCCAGCAGTGCGGTAACGGCTGCCCAAGCGCCAGCCGCTCCATCAGCACATCGAGCGCAGCCGGACTGATATTGCCTGCAGCCACCGCATCCACACTGGCCGAAACCGCCAGTGCCGCAGCCAGTGCGGTGGTGGTGGTCTTGCCATTGGTCCCGGTGATGGCGAGGATGCGTGATTGCGCACGCACCCCGAGCTCATCCAGCGCCTGCCCCAGCAGGCTCATCTCGCCGGTGATCTCGATACCGCAAGCACGCGCCCGGGCAATCACGCCAGTGCGCGGATCCAGACCGGGGCTGACCGCCACCAACTCGATACCGTCCAGCACCTCTTCACCAAAGGCCCCGGTGCGGATATCGGCGAGCGGCGCATCCGCGCGCAGGGCGTCCAGACCAGGCGGCGTCTCCCGGCTGTCTGCAACACGCACACGGGCGCCACGCAGCGCGCACCAGCGCGCCATCGCCAGGCCGGACTCTCCGAGCCCCAGTACCAGCACGTGTTTTCCGGTCAGCGCACTCATCTCAGCTTCAAGGTCGACAGACCGAACAAGACCAGCATGATGGTAATGATCCAGAAGCGGACCACCACCTGGGTTTCCTTCCACCCCCCCAGCTCATAGTGGTGATGGAGTGGCGCCATGCGGAAGATGCGCTTGCCGCCGGAGGCTTTGAAATACAGCACCTGAAGCATCACCGACAAGGTTTCGGCCACGAACAGGCCGCCCATGATGAAGAGTACGATCTCCTGGCGCACGATGACCGCGATCGTGCCCAGCGCTGCACCCAGCGCCAGTGCGCCGACATCGCCCATGAACACTTCTGCCGGATAGGCGTTGAACCACAGAAAACCGAGTCCCGCGCCACAGATCGCGCCGCAGAACACGGCCAGTTCGCCCGCACCGGCCACATAAGGCACGCCCAGATATTTGGCAAAACCGGCATGCCCCGCCACGTAGGCGAAGATGGCCAAGGCACCCGCGACCATGACGGTCGGCATGATCGCCAGGCCATCCAGGCCATCGGTCAGGTTGACCGCGTGGCTGGTACCGTTGATCACAAAGTAGGTCAGCGCAATGAAGCCGAAGATTCCCAAGGGATAGGTCACCGCTTTGAAAAAGGGGACGATCAATTCGGTTTCTGCGGGCGTGCTGGCGGTCATGCCGAGATAAACCGCGGCCGCGAGCGCAATCGCAGACGTCCACAGATACTTCCAGCGACTGGCCAGCCCCTTGGGGTCGCGATGCACCACCTTGCGCCAGTCGTCAACCCAACCCACCGCACCAAAACCCAAGGTCACCAGCAAAGTGACCCAAACATAAGCGTTGCTCAGATCGCCCCACAGCATCACGGTGATACCGATGGAAATCAGGATCAGCGCACCGCCCATGGTCGGGGTGCCGGTCTTGGTCAGATGAGACTTGGGGCCGTCATCGCGCACGGCCTGACCTATCTTTTTCGCCGCAAGCCACCGGATGACCCGCGGCCCGGCGATCAGGGAGATGGCTAGCGCAGTCAAGGCGGCCAGCACTGTCCGCAGCGTGATGTAGCCGAAGACGTTGAAACCGCGAATATCCTGGCTGATCCAGAGGGCGAGTTCGAGCAGCATGTTACGAGCCTGTATCTTTGCGAGGGGCGGTATTGTGCAGTGCCGCAAGCGCGTCCGCTACACGTTCCATGCGCATGAAGCGCGATCCCTTCACCAACACCACGGCTTGATCGTCGAGCTGACTGCTGAGTGCCGCCACCAGGGCGTCGACGGTCTCGAAATGTTGCCCACCGTCACCGAAATTGCGCGCAGCAACCGCGCTCATCTCACCGAGCGCATACAAGCGGTCGATGCCCTTGCTCTTGGCGTAGCCGCCGATCTCGTCATGCACCTGAGCGCTGGTTTCGCCGATCTCGCCCATGTCACCAAGCACCAGAAAGGTGTGCCCGGGCATCATGGCCAGAACATCGATACCTGCCCGGATCGAGTCCGGATTGGCGTTGTAGCTGTCGTCAAGAATCACCGACCCGCGCGGCCCGGCACGCTTCTGCAAGCGACCCCGCGTTCCGGAAAAATCACTCAGGCCGGCGGCTACCGCATCCAGACTGGCACCTGCGGCAAGGCAAGCAGCCGCAGCGCCCACGGCGTTCCGTGCGTTGTGAAGTCCCGGCACCTGCAGCACGATGTCGACCCGCCCCTGCGCAGTATCAAGCACCAGCCGGGCACCGAGGCCGTGAAGGGTACACTGGCCACGCACATCGGCATCGTGGTCGATACCGAATGTCACAATCCGGCGCCCATCATTGAGCTCGCGCCAGTAAGCAGCGTGAGGGTCGTCAACGTTGATCACGGCGACACCATCATCGCGCAGACCCTCGTAGATGCAACCCTTTTCCCGCGCGACCTCGGTAAGCGTGCCCACACCCTGAAGGTGTGCGCGTTGCGCATTGTTAACGATCGCCACTGTCGGCCGCGCAAGGCGGGTGAGATAAGCGATTTCACCGGGGTGGTTCATGCCCATCTCGATCACCGCTGCCCGATGATGGTCACGTAGTTCAAGCAAGGTCAGCGGCAACCCGATGTCGTTGTTCAGATTGCCCCGGGTGGCCAGCACCACATCCCCACCCGATGCAGCCAGACTGGCCTGAGCCCGCATGATGGCTGCACACATTTCCTTGACCGTGGTCTTGCCATTGCTGCCAGTAATACCGATCAACGGCAAACCGAAACCCGCACGCCAGGCTGCAGCCAAGGCACCCAGGGCAAGCCGGGTGTCATCCACAACCACCAGTGGCAAGGCTGCTCCTGCATGCGCTGCCGCCCAGCGTGCATCGACCATCGCCGCCACAGCACCGTCGGCAATCGCTTGAGCAACAAAAGCATGACCATCAAACCTTTCGCCACGCAAGGCGACAAATAGCTGCCCAGGCTGAATCGCCCGACTGTCGGTTCCCACCGAGTCATATCGTGCAATACCCGTTGCACGTGCGCCATGGGCCGCCAGCGCTCGCACCGTATCGAGCAGACTCAACATGCGGTATTCCTCCGGTTCCAGTCAGCCAGCGCCTTGCGAGCCTGATCCAGGTCTGAAAAGGGCAGCAACCGTCCCCCCACTTCCTGATAGGGCTCATGGCCCTTGCCGGCGATGACCACGACGTCGTCGGCACCAGCCTCGCCGATGGCGATCCCGATCGCCTCAGCGCGATCGATGATGCAGTCGGCCGAGGCGCCTGCGCCTGCAGCCACCTGTTCGATGATCAGCCGTGGATCCTCGCTGCGAGGGTTGTCGCTGGTGATGATGACCCGATCGGCCAGCTGACGGGCCACCTCGCCCATCATCGGGCGTTTGCCCGGATCACGATCCCCGCCGCAACCAAATACGCACACCAACTTTCCCCCACGCGTGCTCACCGTGCCACGCACAGCCTCAAGCACCTTTGCCAAGGCATCGGGTGAATGGGCGTAATCAATCACGGCCAGCGGCTCGCAGACTCCGCCGACCAACTGCATTCGGCCTTCCGGTGGGGTGAGCCGTGACACAACGTGAAGGATGTCATCGAGTCCGATCGCCCGCGACAGCAAGGCAGCAATCACAGCCAGCAGGTTGGAAACATTGAAGGAGGCAACCATGCGCACCTGAAGATCTCGCGCCTGTCCCTGCCAGCTGACGACGAAACGCAGCCCTGCTGGCGAAGCCTGCAGACGATCTCCGACCAATATCTGTGCCCCCGGTACAGCGTCGGCGTTGCTCGCAACACACGTATAGCCAATCACGCGCCGCCCTTCGGCGACGAGGCGCCGCGCCTGGGTCAGGCCAAAGGCATCATCAAGATTGATCACCATGGCCCCGATCCCGGGCAGATCGAACAGACGCGCCTTGGCGGCCGCGTAAGCATCCATGGTGCGGTGGTAGTCGAGGTGGTCGCGGGTCAGATTGGTAAAGATGGCCACATCGAAGCACACCCCATTGACCCGCCCCTGATCCAGTCCGATGGACGACACCTCCATGGCAGCAGCACGCGCCCCTTCAGCGCGGAAGCTGGCAAGGGCACGATGCAGGTCAAGTACATCCGGAGTGGTGTTGGTACCGGCGGCAAGCTGATCAGGAAAACCCACGCCGAGCGTGCCCACAATGCCGCAACGATCCCCCAACTCGGCCAGCGCACGCGCCAGCCATTGGCTCACCGTGGTCTTGCCATTGGTACCGGTAACACCAGCCATCCACAAGTCGGCAGAAGGGCGTTGATAGATTTCGTGCGCCAGATGGCCTGCCAGGGCCTTGAGACCATCAACTTCAAGCACCGGTACCGGACCCGCAGCGACTCGAAAGCCGTCGCCACCTTCATACAGCACCGCAGCGGCTCCCTGTGCAATCGCTCCATCGATGTACCGCCTGCCATCGGTGGCATAGCCCGGCCAGGCAGCAAACACATCCCCCCCGCCTACACGGCGCGAGTCCGCAGTAATGCCGGTCGGCACCACTCCAAGGGCACTCAAGCGGCCGAGTAGCGCTTGCGCTTCGAGATTCACATGCTCTCCTGCACGGCTGCGATGGGCGCAGGGTCGGCTGGCTTGCGCGCCAACTGCAAGGGCGTGATAGGCGCATCCGGCGCAATACCCAGCGCCCGTAGCGAACCCTCCACGATACGGGCGAATACCGGCCCGGCAACTGCACCACCATAGTGCTGGCCCGCCGAAGGCTCATCGATCATCACCGCGACGACCAGCCGCGGATCGGACACAGGCGCAAAGCCAACAAAGGAAGAGACATATTTGTTCGTGTAACGCCCTCCCTCAAGCTTGTGCGCAGTACCCGTCTTACCTGCCACACGATAGCCGGGCACTTGAGCCTTGGGTGCTGTCCCACCCGGGCCCGCAGCCATCTCGAGCATCGTGCGCAATTCACGCGCGACTTTCGGCGAGAAGATCTGCTTGCCGGCAGCTGGAGGCGCATCGACCTTCACGAGGGACAAGGGCAGAAGATCACCGTCACGCGCGAATGCAAGATAGGCCCTGGCCATCTGAATCAGACTGACCGAAATCCCATGACCATAGGACATGGTTGCCTGCTCGATCGGCCGCCAGCTCTTTGCCGGACGCAAACGCCCGCCTGCCTCACCCGGAAAACCCAGATTCAACGGCGCACCAAAACCCAGCTGATCGAACAAGCGCCACATCTCGTCGGGCGAGAACTGCTGTGCCATCTTGACGGTGCCGATGTTGGACGATTTCTGGATGATCTGCGCCACCGTGAGCACGCCATGCCGATGCGCATCAGAGATGGTCGCCGTACCGATGGTCATCCGCCCCGGACTCGTATCGATCGACGTTTCAGCCTTGAATTTGCCACGCTCGAGCGCAAGCCCTGCGATGAAGGGTTTCATCACGGAACCGGGCTCAAACGTGTCGGTAAACACCCGGTTACGCAACTGCGCACCTGTAAGATTGGCCCGGTTGTTGGGATTGAAGGTCGGCGCATTGGCCAGTGCCAGCACCTCACCGGTCCGGACGTCGAGCACCACCACCGCACCGGCCTTGGCCCGGTGCGTGGTCATCGCCTCGCGTAGCGCAGAGTAGGCCAGATACTGGATCTTGCCATCCATTGCCAGTGCGACGTCCTGACCATCACGCGGCGGCCGGATCGACTCCACGTCCTCGACCACCTGCCCACGACGGTCGCGGATGACACGGCGCGACCCCGCCTGCCCCGCAAGCAGCTTCTCGTAGGCCAGTTCGATGCCCTCCTGACCGCGATCCTCCACGCTGGTGAAGCCCAGCACATGGGCCATGACCTCTCCACCAGGGTAAAAGCGGCGATATTCCCGCTGCTGATGGATGCCGGGCAGTTTCAGTGCGGCAATGCGCTCTGCCTCGTCCGGAGCAACCTGACGCTTGAGATAGACAAAATCCCGGGATGCGCCAAGGCGCGCATCCAACTCCGCCACATCGACCTCGAGCAGCTTGGCCAACTGTCGCGCCTGCGCCGGCTCAAGCCGTGCATCTGAGGGAATCGCCCAGATTGAGCGCACCGGGGTGCTGACCGCCAACATGTCGCCATGGCGATCAGTGATCCGCCCACGCGTGGCGGGCACCTCCAGCACTCGGGCGTAGCGCGACTCGCCCTTTGCCTGCAAAAACTCGTTGTGAATACCCTGGAGATACAGCGAACGCCCGATCAGTGCCGCAGAACAACCCAGCAGCGCCATCAGCACCAGGCGCGAACGCCATGCCGGCAACTCCCGCTTCAACAGCGGGTTGTGATTGAAGGTGACTGTACGCTGCTTCTTCATGATTGAGGCTCCAGCACCACCATCTGCCCCTGCACCGGTGCGCTCAGTCCAAGCCGCTCGCGCGCGAGCTTCTCGACCCGACCATGCGCCGCCCAGGTGCTCTGCTCAAGCTGCAACTGCCCCCACTCCACCTCGAGCCCGTGCGCACGGGTCTGTTCGCGCTCCAGCGCACCAAACAGCTTGCGCGCCTGGTGCTGCGAGGCCACCACGCCAAGTGCGCTGGCTACCACCAGCGCCACGAGGACCGCATCAAGTCGCATCATGCCGAGCCTTCCGTGCGTTCCGCGATGCGCATGACCGCACTCCGGGAGCGCGGATTTGCCGCGACTTCCTCAGCAGACGGGCGCACGGACTTGCCGACCAGGTGCAAGCGCGGCGCAGGCAGGTCGGCCGCCCTGACCGGAAGCCTGGCGGGCAACTGCGGCGGACGCGACGCATCGCGCATGAAGCGTTTGACGATGCGATCCTCGAGCGAGTGAAAACTGATGACAGCCAACCGCCCATTTGCCCGCAGATGATCCACGCAGGCCGGCAACACCCGGATCAGCTCCTCGAGCTCCTGATTAATGAAAATCCGTAAAGCCTGGAAGCTGCGCGTCGCCGGGTGCTGCCCCGGCTCGCGTGTGCGGACCGTCTTTTCCACGATCGCGGCAAGCTGTCCAGTGGTTGCGACAGGGCCTGCTGCCCGAGCAGCTGCAATCGCCTTTGCAATCGCATAAGCAAACCGTTCTTCTCCATAATCCCTGAGGACCTCCGTGATTTGAGCGACGGATGCCTCCGCCAGCCAGTCCGCGACGGTTTGTCCGCGGCTCGTATCCATGCGCATGTCCAGCGGAGCATCAAAACGGAAGCTCATGCCGCGCGAGGCGTCATCCAGTTGCGGCGACGACACGCCTAAATCCAGCAACACGCCATCAATCTTCGGCACACCCAGCGCTGCCAGCTCTTCGGCCATGGCACTGAAAGGCGCATGCACCAAGGTCAGTCGCGCATCATTCAACTGTTCGCCTGCAGCAATCGCCGCCGGATCGCGATCGAATGCAATCAGCCGGCCGCGCTCACCCAGCGCCGAGAGAATGGCCCGGCTGTGACCACCCCGACCAAAGGTGCCATCGACATAGACGCCATCCGACCGGATTGCCAGCGCATCCACGGCTTCACGCAACAGAACGGTGACATGCATGGTCACCCCGCTCATAGCGCGAGACTCTCAAAACCGGCCGGCAGTCCGGTGGTCACCAGCGCCATCATGGCTTCTTGCTGCTTCTGCCAGCCCGCATCCGACCACAGCTCGAAGTGACTGCCCTGCCCAACCAGCCAGACCTGCTTTTCCAGCTTCGCAAACTGCCGCAAAGACGGCGCGATCAACACCCGGCCAGCACTATCGAGCGCCTCATCCTGCGCATGACCGACCAGCAGACGCTTCAATTGCGCAGCGACGGGATCGAGGCTGGGCGCACTCAGAACCTTGTCTCGGATGGGCACCCAGGCCGGTACCGGATAGACAAGGAGGCAGCCGTGCGGATGGGCGGTAATGACCACCTGCCCATTCTCCACGGCCAGCGCGTCACGATGCCGCGAAGGAATCGCCAGGCGACCCTTCGCATCGAGACTGAGCGCTGCGGCTCCCTGAAACATCCTTCCCCCTGAACGGTTCGGTCAAAGCATCCTGACGACACTTTGCCCCACTTTTCTCCACTAATTCCCACTGTAGAGGAAAGGCAAATCCCGGTCAAGCCAGCGAAAACTGGAAATTCTTTGTGACACAATGACTTAAGGTGCGCACAAGGGCCGCAGATAATCCCTGAAAAATCAAGGCAAATAGCGCATTCTGGTGAGATATTTGTTCAAGCCAGCCAGTGCCGGCAGACGAAGTGGGGGAAAGTGGGGGAAACACGCGCTCGACACGGGTAAGAGACGCCCACGGAGCATGGACAAGGGGCGCAGGCACGCCACATTGAATCCGAATCGGGATTTGGGAAGTTCGCCGATAAGCCGGGTTCTGTCGAACGCACCGGCGAACCGATGCATCGGGCAGTCATTCCTCTGGGCGACACGTTACCGTGCCGCT
>Ga0075012_10004680_pt1 | contig 12670 bp, 14 predicted proteins | sample All_14_2_FD_71474 | JGI IMG/M metagenome (GOLD analysis project Ga0075012, IMG submission 71474) | Freshwater microbial communities in response to fracking from Pennsylvania, USA - Allegheny Zone_MetaG_DW_15 | ecosystem: Environmental > Aquatic > Deep subsurface > Groundwater > Drilled...
CGTGGACAGAAAAATCGAGCCCAGAAAAAGGGCGAAAGCCGCTAGAAATCCGATGAAGGTATTGATCGACATGGCGTCCCGCCAAACCCCCTTCGCCTGCGAAAGACCCCTCCACCGCGCTTCCGATCATGGTTGACCGATTCCGTCGCCCGATAAAGGGCAAACCGCAGCGCGCCAGGCAGGCCAGCGAATCCGCCAGCGTCGAGGTCGAGATCGAACGGATCGGCGCACGCGGCGACGGCATCGCGCCCGGCCCTGATGGCATGCTGTTCGTGCCGCTGGCCGCGCCCGGCGACCGGCTGCTGGTCCGTCCCGGCGAGAAGCGCGGGGAGGGTCGGCAGGCCAGAATCGAGCGCATTCTTGCGCCAGGCCCGGAACGGGTGGAGCCGGCTTGCCCGGTCTACCAACGCTGCGGCGGCTGCGCCTTGCAGCATGTGAAACCCGACATCGCATCCCAAGCCAAGACCGATTGGCTGGTTCAGGCCCTGGCTGCGCGTGGCCTTGACGCGTCGGCGGTTCGTCCGCTGGAAGCCCTGCCGCCTGGCGAGCGGCGCCGTGCGCGTTTCGCCGCCCGCAAGACGGCGGCCGGCTGGATTCTGGGTTTCAACGAATCACAGGGCGCACACATCGTCGATCTTGACGCCTGTCCGGCCCTGGCACCGGAACTGCGCCATCTGCCGGCCGAGTTGCATCATCTGCTGGCACGGCTACCCGCTTTCGGCCTGGCCGGGGACGTGCTGGCCACGGTGACGGATAGCGGCATCGATCTTGCGTTCTATCCCGCCAAGGCAGGTGAGCCCCGTCTGGAGGATCGCGAGGCCCTGGCCGATTTCGCCAATGCCCGCGATCTTGCCCGGATCGCCTGGGCACCCATTCCCAACCGGCCGCCGGAACCGCTGCTGACGCGCATGCAGCCGCGCGAACGCTTCGATACGATTGCAGCCGACATCCCGCCGGGAGCATTCCTGCAACCCAGCCGAACGGGGGAAACCGCCATCCTTGCAGCCGTTCGCGAAGCGGCCAGGGGTGCGGGCGTGCTGGCCGATCTCTATGCCGGGCTCGGTACGATCGGCCTGCGACTGGCAGCGGAAAATCTGCAGGTTCATGCGGTGGAAGGCGACGCCCCCATGGTTGCGTCCCTGCGCAAGGCGGCCGGCATGCATGGGCTGCGGCTGACGGCGGAATGCCGGGATTTGGCGCGAAACCCCTTGTCAGGCGCGGAGCTGGAACGCTTTGACACCGTCCTGTTCGACCCGCCGCGCGCCGGGGCAGCCCCTCAAGCGCAGGCCCTGGCCAACAGCCGGGTTGGGCGTGTCGTCGCCATCTCCTGCAATCCCGCGACGCTGGCGCGCGATCTGCGCATTCTGGTCGATGGCGGCTATGTTCTGGATTGGGTTCGGCCGATCGACCAGTTCCCCTGGGCGGCCCATCTGGAAGCAGTCGCGGCGCTGCATCGCCCGTCCTGAGATTTTTCTCGCGTCACGCGGATTCTGCCCTGCCCTGTGATACCCATCACTGTGGAGAGGCGTGGATCGGGTTAAACCTTTCTTAACGCTTCGGGGGAGGCGTTGGGAGAGGACGGCGCGGCACCATCCGCGCAGCCCCCCCTCCGGTTCAGATCAATTCACCCGGCAACGACTGCGGCCTTTCGGCCGTTGCATGGCCGACTTGACCGAATGAAAGGCACGCGGGGGACGCACCGCCATGTCCAATATCAAGATCGACTACAGCAACTATCTGGCCAACCAGACGGAATGGGCGAAACGCCTGTTGCAGGAAGCCCAGGGTCCGCAGGCGGACAAGGCCTTTGTCCTGGGTTCGGTCGCGGGCGAAACGCTGCATCGCGTGACCCGCCTGGCGAAAAACCCGGTCGAAATCCTATAGCCCTGCCCGATTACGCTGCCTGCGGGGCCAGACGGCCACGCCGAACTACCATTCCGGCGTGGCTCCGGGCAGGGTGCGCCGCGCCCGCAAGGGGGCTTCGGGAGCAAGCCCAGCCATCTCGCAGAAGTCCGCCAGATCCGGCTCCCAATCCAGCAGGAAGTCCAGCACGCCTCCCATCAGCCCGGGCTCGCCCGCCCGGGCCGCACGGACCAGTTCCTCGCGATCCATTCCGCTGATCGCCAGGAACCGATCGGCACGCTCCTCCTCCGCCAGGATGAAGGCCAGTGCCTGCAGCGCAATTGTATCGGCTTCATCACGGGTCATGCCTGCTCCCCTTGCCCGTATTGAAGCGGGCGCCTAGCCGTCATAGCGCAATCCGGCCGGCAGATGAATCGGAAAGGCCATGGATCATGCTCCTCAAGCCCTGCAAGGGCCTGTCTGGATGTGCCCTGCCATGGTAGATTCGTGGACGATCCATAACCCGCAAAAAGAGAGGGGCGCAGGATGCAGGACGCGTTGATTTCCGACCTGAAGCAGGAAGAAGGTCTGAAACTGGTCGCCTATCAGGATCATCTCGGATTCTGGACGATCGGCTATGGTCGCCTGATCGACGAGCGCAAAGGGGGCGGCATTTCCGAGGCGGAAGCTGAATATTTACTGCGCAACGATGTCGCCAAGGTCACATCCGAACTCGCCGCGCGTTGCGAAGGCTGGACGGACATGCCCGACAACATCCGTCGCGCCACCGCCAACATGGCATTCCAGCTGGGCATCACCGGCCTTCTTGGCTTCAAGAAGATGTGGGCCGCGTTGCGCGCCAAGGATTGGGACGAGGCGGCCGAACACGCGCTGGACAGTACATGGGCACGGCAGACGCCCAACCGGGCCAAACGCGTGACCGACCTGATCCGCAAGGGCGAGGCGGACCCGGGTGTGGCTGGCTAGATTGAATCATCCCCTGACACCCGCTTCTTCGAGACGTACCTGCTGTGCTCATCAAGGCATGCGGGCTTTCTATGGCTTTTCCCGCATCCAGAGGGGGCCGGAGGCCCGTCTCGACGGATGAGGGAAAACACCGGTACGCCTCATGCCAAATCGGACAGACCCTACGTTCCGCCGAGGGGACCAATCGCGATCCGGATCTCGCGGTACTGACGTAACGCTCTGATTTTATTTGATTTATCGGCATTTTTTCGTGCCAGCACGCCACTTTGAAAATATACTGCTCGCGATACAGCCGGTACCATTGGGGGTTTGTCGGGCATGTGGCGATTGGGTTTGTTTTGGGCGGCATGCTTCGCCTCGATCAGTGCTGTGCAGGCTCAGGAGGCATCTTCCCTCGATTGGTCTGGCCTGCATGTCAGCGGTCTGGTCGGGGCAACCCGCGCCGATAGCGATGCCGGTGTGACCTCTGTCAGTCCGAACTACTTCACGAACCAGGATTTCTGGCAATTTCCCCGCGATGGGTCGGTGGACATGGCCAAATGGCGCGGTACCGGCAGCCTGCAGGCGGGATTCAGCCGGCAATTCGGCAATATCGTCCTTGGCCTTGATGCCAGTGCCGATGCCCTGATGCTCGATATGGACCAAACCGTCAGCTTCGTGCCCCTGTCATCGCCGCTTGTCACCTCCACCATCCGTCACGAGATCGAGGCGGATTGGATGGCGGCCTTGCGCCCAAGGCTGGGCTGGGCCCAGGGCCGCTGGCATATCTATGGCACCGGCGGGCCGGCAGTAGCCCGGCTGAAGGTCACCAGCACCTATAGTGACACGGTCTTCGCTGGCGGCGTTCTGGGTGCCGGCGGCCGGAACACGACCACCGAAACGAAAATAGGCTGGATTGCCGGCGTCGGGGGCGAATACGCCCTCGACCAAAACTGGGCCCTGAACATGCAGTTCCTGCATACCGATTTCGGCCATGTCAGGAACAGCACCTATGTGGCCCATACCGGCAACGGGCAGAGCAGCGAGATGCGGACCGAGGCGGATCTGCGCGTCAGCTCCGTGATGTTGGGTCTCACCTACCGCTTTACCGGTTTCTAAACCGTTTGCCAGTCGAAGCTCAGCGGCGCCTCGCGGAAGGCAAAGCGGTCGAGATGGCTTTGCACCACGCCCTTTAGCACCTCGCAATGCTCGGCGGAGCTACCCTCCAGCATACAGTCCAGCGTATCGGCCTGGGCTTGCATCGTCAGCACGGCATCACTTGGCCAACTGCCCGACCGCCCTTCCCGTGGAAAGGTGACCTGGCCTTTCTCCGGCGTGAATTCGACCGCCAGATTATGGCTCCAATGCTTGCACAGCTGCTGCAGGTAGCGGCTGCCATTTTCCGTCGGCACGCGGGCGATGATCGTATAAGCCATGATATGCTCCTGAGGGGCCTCGCCCCCTTCCTTTTCCAGTCGTTGACGCAACACCGATAGCAGGGTGTTGCGCTTCACAGCCGTTCGACCTTCTGCGCCGCCTCGTCCAGGATCGCCGCGACCTTGAGCGCGAATTCCCGGTCGGCATCCGCCCCGGACAGCCGACCGCGCAGAACATTGCGCAGATTCTCCACCGCCCGGCGGACCGGGGCATCGTCAATCCGCCCGCGTGCCTGCGCCAGTGATCCCAGCCGCTCGAACAGTACTTCCACCAGTTCGGCATTGGCGACCAGTTCCGCCTCGCCTTCGCTGGTGATGGCAAACACCTTGCGTGCCCCTTCCGACTGCGACTCGGCAATCAGATTCATATCGGCCAGCATGGCGATTGCCGGATAGACCACGCCGGGGCTGGGCGCATAGCTGCCACCTGTCATCTCCTCAATCGCCCGGATCACGTCATAGCCATGGCGGGGCTGTTCCGCGATCAGCTTCAGCAGCGCCAGTCGCAGTTCCGCCGAATCGAAGACCCCGCGCCCGCCGCGCCCGGCATGTCGTCCATGTCCGCCATGCCGACCAAAGCCCCAACCGCGACGCCCTTCCTCCTCCAGGATGGCACCACCATCCTGCCTGGTTCGCCGCATGCAGCGGCGTCCGAATTCGAAACGCATGATATACTCCTTTTATGTTTCGATATGACTAAGATATATCTTGTATCGCGATGCTTCAAGCCCTGATCGCCGGGACGGACAGAATCTTTAGGCCAAGCGACCGGCCCGTATCGTTCCGGTGAGGAGTGGAGAGGGATGGATCTATGGATGGAGCGCGCGGCCGGTCCCCTGGCCGTGGGTTGTTGCTTATGCTGCCAATCCCGCAGGCTTCGCGCATGACCTCGCTGCTGGACGCAGAAGCCCCGGCATTCAGCGCTGCCGTCATGGCCTGGGATCATTGTCCTTGTGGGTCCGGAGTGTCCCGCATGCGCGCGCGCCACAAGCCGCGGACACCATAGGATGATCCGGGGCAGACCGCCTGAAGCACCTCTCGATCCGGTCGTGGACCGGAGCTGGACGTCGCGAATCCCCGCGCCCTGAAAGCGTTTGAAAGCCGCATCGAACAGCTCGAACAGGAGAAGTTCGTCGCCCTGGAAAAGGCCGCGAAAAAGCCTGCCCCCGTGCGCCCGTTTGCCGAGATGTTTGAACTCTCCCTCCGCTTCCTCACAAGCCCTTATGATTGCTGGAAAAGCGGCCGCCCGGAAGTGCAGAAACTGGTGCTCAAACTGACCTTGAACAAGCCGCTTCGCTACGACCGCAAAACGGGTTGTTTGAACCCGGAAAAATCCATGCTTTCCAGGGTATTGGAAGATTTTCAGGAGTCTGAAAAAAGGATGGTGCTGCCGGAGAGATTTGAACTCTCGACCTCTCCCTTACCAAGGGAGTGCTCTACCCCTGAGCTACGGCAGCGTTCCCGTGTGCGGCGCGCCTTCAGGGCGTCGCGGCGGCGGGTGTATGCCACAGCCCAACCAGGGGCGCAAGGCACCAATCGCATATCACCGAAAGCTTTTCGCACAGCCCCGCCCCTTGCGAGGAAGCCCCTGACGAGGCATAGCTTTTCTGCGAGCAGGAACAGGCAGGATGACGGACATGACAGAGGAAACACGGGACACTACCCCTGCCCCGCCCGGGCAGAAACCAGGCGAGGCGAAGCGCGAGGCCGCCCTCGCCCAGCGCCTGCGAGCGAATCTGGCGCGCCGCAAGGCCGCCCAACGGGCGCGCGGCCGTTCCCCGGACCCCGCAAAAAAGCCGGAATAACCGGTGGCCGTACGTCCGACCCGATCCCGCCTTGTTTGCGCCGCACCGCTTGGCTAGAAGGGATTGGACGCGGCCAGCCGCGCACCGGCCCCCGCTTGATGCAACACCGCTTGACCGCCGTCTTCTTACCGCCGTCTTCTTGAGGATACGCCCATGAGCATCATGCCCGATCATTGGATCCGCGATCAGGCGGTCAACCATGGCATGATCGAACCCTATGTGGAGGCCCAGCGCCGCCAGGGCGTGATTTCCTATGGCGTCAGTTCCTATGGCTATGACGCGCGGGTGGCCGACGAGTTCAAGATCTTCACCAATGTCGACAACGCGATCGTCGATCCCAAGGACTTCACGCACCAGACCTTCGTGGATCGCCAGACCGATGTCTGCGTCATCCCGCCCAACAGTTTCGTGCTGGCGCGCACCGTGGAATATTTCCGCATTCCGCGCGACGTGCTGGTCATCTGCCTTGGCAAATCGACCTATGCACGCTGCGGAATCATCGTCAATGTGACCCCGTTGGAACCGGAATGGGAAGGCCATGTGACGCTGGAATTTTCCAACTCCACGCCACTGCCCGCGCGTATTTACGCCAATGAAGGGGCCTGCCAGTTTCTGTTCCTGAAAGGCGCGTCCGAGCCGGAAATCAGCTATCGCGACCGCGCCGGCAAGTATATGGGCCAGCGGGGCGTAACGCCGCCGCGCATGTAGCGCGCACGGCCCGATTTTCTCGTCATGCCCGATGCGCCGTGTGTTCAGGATGACCGCGGGGCCAACTACCCGATCTGGAGAAGCCGCTTCGATGACCCCGCTCGACCTGCAACACGGTGTTTCCGGCCCCGTCGCGACCGATGCCGAATCCGCCGGAGTGGCCCGCAAGGAATCCGGCATGGACAAGATTCGCATTACCGGCGGCCAGCGCCTGACCGGCACCATCCAGGTGGGAGGCGCCAAGAACGCAGCCCTGCCCTTGATGTGCGCGGCGCTGCTGAGCGACGAACCCCTGACCCTGTCCAACATTCCGCGCCTGGCCGACATTACCACGCTGGCCAATCTGCTGCTGCAGCACGGCGTGCACATGTCGATGGATGGCGATGCGGCAGGCGGTGGCATGATGCAGTCCGGCCGACGCCTGACCCTGACCGCCGAAACCATCACCTCGACCGAGGCGCCCTATGATCTGGTGCGCAAGATGCGGGCAAGCGTGCTGGTACTGGGGCCGCTGGTCGCGCGCTGCGGCGAGGCGCGGGTATCGCTTCCCGGCGGCTGCGCCATCGGCACTAGGCCGGTTGATCTGCATATCAAGGGGCTGGAAGCGCTGGGTGCCGTGATCGAACTGGATCAGGGCTATGTCGTGGCCCGTGCGCCCAAGGGCCTGTCGGGGGCGGAGATTACCTTCCCCTTCGTTTCCGTCGGCGCGACCGAGAATCTGATGATGGCGGCCGCCCTGGCCAAGGGCACGACGCGCCTGGTCAATGCCGCGCGCGAGCCGGAAATCGTCGATCTGGCCGTCTGCCTGACCGCGATGGGCGCGAAAATCAGCGGCGCGGGCACTGATACGATCGAAATCGAGGGTGTGGCAAGGCTGCGCGCGGCGGAACATCGTGTCCTGTCCGACCGGATCGAGGCGGGAAGTTTCCTGATCGCTGGCGCTGCCACCGCTGGGGACCTGCTGGTGGAAGGTGCTGACGCCGGAACGCTGGGCGCGGCGCTGGACACCCTGCGCCAGGCGGGTGCGCGCATCACCCAGGAAGAAACCGGGCTGCGCGTTCAGGGACCGGACCGGCTGGACGGTGTGGATATGATGACGGAACCCTATCCGGGCTATCCGACCGATCTGCAGGCCCAGTTCATGGCTGCAATGACGCAGGCCACCGGGGCGTCGATGATCAGCGAGACCATCTTCGAGAACCGCTTCATGCATGTGCCGGAGCTGCTGCGCATGGGGGCCAATATCAACCTGCATGGCGGTTCGGCCATGGTGCGCGGCGTGGAAAAGCTGAAGGGTGCCCAGGTGATGGCGACCGATCTGCGCGCCTCCATGAGCCTTGTCATCGCGGCGCTGTCGGCGGAAGGTGAAACCACCATCGGGCGCGTCTATCATCTGGACCGCGGCTATGAGCGACTGGAAGGCAAGCTTGCAGCCTGCGGTGCCCGGATCGAACGGGTCAGGGACTGACAGGCGCGGGCTAGCGCGGGGATTGGGAACGGATTGATGACGAACACCTTCCCTCGGCTGAAATTGCGGGCGGCCAGTCTGGAGGAGTTGGTTATCATCTCCTCCAGACTGCAGGACGCCCTTGTCCCTCTGGCGGATATGCGCTTCGAGGCGGAGGCGGCGCGCTTCGTCGCCGTGGTCAACCGCTTCCATTGGGAGGAGGAAGGGGCGGATCGCCGCAGCCTCGCTGGTCTGCGTTTCGACCACGTATTACGCGCGCAACAGCGCGGGCTGGACAGCATATCGCATGACCGGATACTGGACCTGCTCGCCATCACCCATGACGTGCCCGAACCCGGCAAGCAGGGTCATGTGGTGCTGCATTTTTCCGGTGATGCGGCGATCCGGCTGACGGTAGACAAGCTGGCCTGCGCGCTGGAGGATCTGACCGAGCCATGGCCCACGCCCTGGCGGCCAGCCCATGAGCGACAGGACTGAAGCGTCCCCCTTGCCCGCTGATCGTCGCCCGACAGGGCCGAACAGCCTGCTGCATTGCATGCGTCGAACCGTCCGTAAGAGGATGGACACAAGGCTGTGCTACGATCCTTCCCATCTGGAAAAGAAGGATAGGCTCATGGAGCGTGCAGGCTTATAGTCCGGCCCGGATTCAAGTTTCACGACGGAGGAAAAAAGCGGTGGGGGAACAGGCAGTTATCCTGGCGGAGGCGCGCCGGACGGCGCAGGCGACCGAAGGCTTCCCAGGCGAGGTACCGGGTGATCTGGCCGGGGCCTATGCCATGCAGGAGGCGGTGATCGCCAAGCTCGGCCGGCCGATTCGCGGCTGGAAGGTGGCGATGATCCATCCGGATCTGCGCGCAGGCCTTGGCGCGGAACGGACCACCGGCCCGATCCTGCAGGGCTCGATCATCACCACGGATGGCAGCGGCACGGTCCGTGCCCCGGTCTTTGCGGGCGGCGCCTGCGCGCTGGAAGCGGAATTCGCCGTGGTGTTAGGCAAGGAATTGTCCGCACTGGACCAAATGCCCGACGCGACGGCGATCCGCGATGCGATCGCGGGTGTGCATGCCGGGGTGGAAATCGCCTCCAGCCCCGTGCCGGGCATTGTCGAGCTTGGCCCCTGCGCCACCACCTCGGATATCGGCATCAATGCCGGTGCCATACTGGGTCCGGAAATCGCGGACTGGGACTGGTCTGGGTCCCCGGAAAGTTATGTCACCCGCGCCTGGGTCGGCGAAACGCTGGCAGGGGAAGGTTCAGCCGCCGCCGTGCCGGGCGGGCTGATCGCTGCAATGGAATTTCTGCTGACCCAGTTGGCCACGCGCGGGCGCGGACTGAATGCTGGCGATGTGGTGCTGACCGGCATGACCAACGGCGTGCACAAGGTGCGGCCAGGGTCGACGATGGCGATTGAGTTCGTCGGCACTGTCCGGATGGAGATCGAGGTGACGGCGATTCAGCCGTCCTAAGGCCCGTGGACATTCGGTTGGGAGGGTCGATATCGAGCGGGCACCTAATGTCAAATTCATTTCACCAGAACGCAGATCGAACCGCGCGCCGGGGAAGTACGACCAACGCAAGGCTTCCATCATGCCGCACTGGGATGGGCTGGTCTCGGTGCAGCATGATGTTCTGCTCGCATCCAGCTGCCTCGACCGCCCCGAATTGTCAGCCATCCATTTCAAGGTACCGGCCCCCCGCCCTTTTCATGGACGAAGCGCGCAGATGACCCAACCTGTTGTACACGATGCGGAATCGTCCGATCGACCTGATGGAGTACCTGCGAGCGATGGCGTTCCGGGCCTGAAGGAAAAGTTGGAATCCACAATTCAGGCGCTGGTCGAAAAGGATATGGAGGTTATCGAGGCCTACACCCTGCTCAACCTGATGCTTGTCGGTGGCCGGCCGACGCCGCAATCCCTGCTGCGCAAACTGCGCGCCGGGGCGTTGATCGCGCCGGTCGAGCTGGACCTGGATGCGCTGCGCGACTATCTGACCAATCACCAGACGCGCAAACTCTCCCGCGTTCTGGTCCGCTATGGAAAACTGGCGAAGGATTTCTCCCTCTTCCTGGACCAGATCGTTCGCACCGGAAAGGTCACGAAGAGCGGGCACCGGCAGATTTCCAGCGACGTGATGGAGTTCCTTGAGTTCACCGAGGAGGTGAAAGCGGATACCTGGGACCTGTTCGCCGCCACCGACACGTTGACAGGCCTGATGAACCGCGCGGCCCAGCCACGGATATTTGACGAGGAACGCCGCAAGGCACGGCGCCGTGGCATCCCCTTCTGCCTTGCATTGATCGACGCCGATCATTTCAAGAGCATCAATGACGAGCATGGCCATGACGCCGGGGATGCGGTGCTGGTCGCCATTGCCGCCCGGCTGGATAACAGCATCCGGGCCTTCGATCACATCTTTCGCCATGGCGGCGAGGAGATCCTATTGCTGCTTCCTCGTGTGACGCGATCCGACGCCGACAAGATGGTGGAACGGTTGCGACGTGCCGTGGCGGATGAACCCATCCTGCTGCCCAGTGGTGCCAGCATCACAGTGACCGTGTCCATCGGCTATAGCCTGATCGGCACCGACATGCCGGCCACCATCGACGAGGCCCTGCAGACGGTGGACGAGGCACTCTATCAATCAAAGGATGCGGGGCGCAATCGCTGCACCTTCCGCCAGCACCGGCACAAGAGGACGGAGCGCCGATCACAGCCCGGGCTCTGATTGCTTAGCACCCTGGCATGAAGCGTGATGCGCTTGAATTGAAGCACTCCAACGCAGCGGTTCAGGCCACCCTTTCCCGATACCCTATCGCGCCGCCCTTGCCCGTTCCCGCATGGCGGAGATGGTAAGCCTAGTCGACACCTGGTCGGGATCGGTGATCAGCTCGATCAGCGCCGGCCGGCCCGAACCGATGGCACGGTCGAGCGCGCCGGAAAACTCCTCCGTCAATTCCACCCGCTCGGCATAGCAGCCCATGGCCTTGGCCATGCCCACGAAATCCGGATTGATCAAATCCGTGCCGGAAACCCGTTCCGGATGTTCCCGCTCCTGATGCATGCGAATGGTGCCATACATGCCGTTGTTGAACACCAGCACGATGGGGTGGCCGCCATGCTGCATGGCGCTGGCCAGTTCCTGCCCACTCATCATGAAGCCGCCATCACCGACGCAGGACACCACGACCCGGTCCGGATACAGGATGGAGGCCGCCACCCCCGCCGGCACCGAATAGCCCATCGCCCCGCTGGTCGGGCCGATCTGCCTACCGGGACGGGCGAAGCGCAGATAACGCTGCGGCCAGCCGGTGTGATTGCCGGCATCCAGCGTCACGATCCCATCATCGCCCAGCCGATCGCCCAGGATCGCCATGGCGCGGGCAAGGTTCAGTGGCGCGGTCGACTCAACCGTCGCATCGGCCGCCGCCTCATAGATATCGTGCAGCCGCTTCAGCCAGTCGGCCCAGCGGTCGGGCGTGAACCAGCGACAGCCCGACAGCGCGGCGGTTGCCGCATCGGGCGACACGGCAAAGCCTACATCCGGGATGAAGACTTTGCCGATCTCATCGGGATTCAGATGCAGATGGACCAGTTTCTGCCGCGTCTTCGGGCTGTCCATCACGGTATAGCCCTGGGTGGTCAATTCCCCCAGCCGCGCGCCGATCACGAATAGCAGATCGGCATCCTTAGTGGCCTGGATCAGGCCCGGCGGGCCGGAGGTGCCCAGATCGCCCGCGAAATTGGGGGAGCGATGGTCGATGATATCCTGCCTGCGGAAGGAGGTCGCGACCGGCAGCCCATTATTTTCCGCAAAGCTTTGGATGCGCGCGCAGGCTTCATCGGTCCAGCTTGGGCCGCCTACTAGCAGCAGCGGGCGTTCAGCCTGGGCCAGAAGCGCGCGGATATCCTTCAGCGCCCCGTCCGGCAGCCCGTCCGGCCGAATGGTGCGATAGGGCATGGCGTCCGATACATCGGCCTTTTCCACCAGCATGTCTTCCGGCAGGGCCAGCACCACGGGGCCCGGCCTGCCGGATGTCGCGATATGGAAGGCACGCGCCATATATTCGGGAATGCGCGCGGTCACGTCGATCTGGGCCGCCCATTTAGCGACCGGCCCGAACATCTGGCGATAGTCGATTTCCTGGAAAGCCTCGCGGTCCATGGCATCGCGGCCGACCTGACCGATCAGCAGGATCATCGGGGTAGAATCCTGCATCGCGGTGTGGACGCCTACCGACGCCTGGCACGCCCCCGGCCCGCGCGTGACCAAGCATAGCCCGGGCTTGCCGGTCAGCTTGCCATAGGCTTCAGCCATATTAGCCGCCCCCGCCTCATGCCTTGCATTGACCAGGGTGAAGCGGTCGCGCACGCCATAGAGCGCGTCCAGCACCTCCAGATAGCTTTCGCCGGGCACGCAGAAGGCCATCTCGGCCCCATGCAGCA
>Ga0075012_10004682_pt1 | contig 12668 bp, 9 predicted proteins | sample All_14_2_FD_71474 | JGI IMG/M metagenome (GOLD analysis project Ga0075012, IMG submission 71474) | Freshwater microbial communities in response to fracking from Pennsylvania, USA - Allegheny Zone_MetaG_DW_15 | ecosystem: Environmental > Aquatic > Deep subsurface > Groundwater > Drilled...
TCCTAATCTCGGTGCCCGCCGTGTCTTCCGTGGTTAAAAAAATCCCGCACCCATGACTCCCGTAATGACCGACCTCGAACGCATCCGGCACTCCTGCGCGCACGTGCTGGCGACTGCCATTCTGCGAATCTGGCCCGAGGCGCAATTCGCCGCCGGCCCGCCGGTGGAAAACGGGTTTTATTATGATGTCGAACTGCCGCACCGCATCACGCCCGAGGACTTCGCGCGGATCGAGGCCGAGATGAAGAAGGAGGTCAAGGCGAACCACGTTTTCGAATGCGTGGAGGTTTCGCGCGATGAAGCGATCCAACTCGCGAAGGAAGGCAAGCTCGCCGCGCTCGGCGCCCGGCCGGAAGCGAGCAAGTTCAAGCTCGATATCGTGGAGCGCATTCCCGACGGCGAAACGATCACGCTCTATCGCAACGGCGATTTCACCGACCTCTGCGCCGGGCCGCACGTCATGCGGACGGGCAACATCGGCGCATTCCGGCTGACCCATGTCGCGAGCGCTTACTACAAGGGCGACGAAAACAACCCGCAGCTCCAGCGGATCTACGGCACGGCGTTCAAGAATAAAACGCAGCTCGACGAATACTTCGCCATGCTCGAGGAGGCGAAGAAACGCGACCACCGCAAACTCGGCAAGGAGCTGGATTTGTTCGCCTTCGACGAGGACGTCGGCCCCGGCCTGCCGCTCTGGCTGCCGAAGGGCGCGGTCTTGATTGAAGAACTCGAAAAGCTCGCCAAGCAGACGGAATTTGCCGCGGGTTACCAACGCGTCCGCACGCCGCACATCGCGCGCGAGAGCATGTATCTGTGCAGCGGCCACCTGCCGTATTACGCGGATTCGATGTTTCCGCCGATGGAGCTGGCGGAGGGCGACGAGGCTCCGACGGACAAATATTATCTCAAGGCGATGAACTGCCCGCATCATCACAAGATTTTCGATGCGGTGCCGCGGAGCTATCGCGACCTGCCGTTGCGGTTGGCGGAATACGGCGCGTGTTATCGTTACGAGCAGAGCGGCGAATTGCTCGGCCTCATGCGTGTCCGTTCGATGCAGATGAACGACGCGCACATTTACTGCACCGAGGAGCAGTTCGAGGACGAGTTCAACGCCGTGAACGAGATGTATCTCAAATACTTCAGGATTTTCGGCTTCGAAAAATACCTCATGCGTTTTTCCACGCACGATCCGGCGAAGCTCGGCCAGAAATTCGTGGACCAGCCCGAGCTGTGGAGGAAGACCGAGGACATGGTGCGGAATGTTCTGATCAAGTCCGGGATCAATTACGTGGAGGTGCCGAACGAAGCGGCCTTTTATGGTCCGAAGATCGACGTGCAGGTATGGAGCGCCATCGGGAAGGAGTTCACGATCGCCACCAATCAGGTGGACTTCGCCGTGCCCGCGCGGTTCGGCCTGACCTACAAGACCCGCGAAAATACCGAGGCGACGCCGCTGTGCATCCACCGCGCGCCGCTGGGCACGCACGAGCGGTTCATCGGATTCCTGATCGAGCACTACGCCGGGAACTTCCCGCTCTGGCTGGCGCCGGAGCAGGTGCGGATCCTCACGATCGGGGATGACGCGCCGCTCGTGGAATTCGCGAAATCCATCGGCCAGGAGCTGCGCTCCCACGAAATCCGCGCGGAACTCGACATTTCCACCGACAACATCAAGGGCAAAATCCTGAGCGCCGAGCAGGCGAAGGTGCATACCATGTTCGTGATCGGCCACCGTGACCTCGAAGCGGGCGCGGTGAGCGTGCGCCTGCACGGGAAGGGGAACGTCGGCGCGAAGCTGCGAGCGGAAGCGGTGGCGGAGATTCTGGACGCGGTTCGCGAACGGCGGGGTTAGGGAGATGGGACTTATAGGTCCCATGGGTCCTATAGGACCTATAACTCCTACCCGAGCACCCGCCGCCGAAGCGCATCCAGCGCGAACTGCGTCGTGTAAGCCTTGAACTCCGCGCGGGTCACCGGATACTTCTTCGCGAACACCTCCGTGGGCTTTCCCCGCTGCGCGAGCCCGATGAACACCGTCCCGACCGGCTTCTCCGGCGTCCCGCCGCCCGGCCCGGCGATGCCGGTCGTGGAAAGCGCGAAATCGGCCCCGCCTTGCTCCCGCGCGCCTTCCGCCATGGCGCGGGCCACGGGTTCGCTCACCGCACCGTGCGTTTCGAGCAGGGCGGCGGGCACGCCCAGGGCCCGTTGCTTGGCGTCGTTCGTGTAGGTGACGAATCCCTGCAAAAAGGCCTCCGAGGAACCGGGCACGTCGGTCAGCCGGCTCGCCAGCAATCCGCCGGTGCAGGACTCGGCCACGGCGACTGTTTGCCGGCGCTGGCGCAGGAGCGAGATCACGGTTGCTTCCAGCGGCTCCTCCCCGAGGGCGGCGAGATTGTCGGCCAGCACTTCGCGCACGCGGGCGTCGAGCGAATCCAGCATGCCCGGCGCGCCGATGAGTCGAAAATCCACCTCGTTTGGCCGCGCGCAGTAGCCGATTTCCAATCCCGGTGTCGCCTCCAGCTCGCGGCCGATCAGTTCTTCCACGGCCGACTCGCCCAACCCGATCACGCGGTAAATCCGGCATTCCGGCCGGGCCGCGCCGCCGGTCAGCTGATCGAGGACCGGCCAGACGGAGCTCTCGAACATCGGCATCATTTCCCGCGGCGGGCCGGGCAGCAGAAAGATGTGCGGGCCGCGATGGTGCCCCACCGGCGGAAAATAAAGCCCGGGCGCCGTGCCGTGGGCGTTGGGCAGAACGGTGGCGCCCTCCGGCACCATGGCCTGGCGGCGCATGCTTTCCCGAAAAACGACGTTCCGCCGGCGGCAGAGCGTTTCCATCGCCGTGATCACCTCGGCGCTTTCCCGCAATTCGCGCTGCAGGAGCTCCGCGGTGATTTCCCGGGTGAGATCGTCGCTCGTCGGACCGAGCCCGCCGGTGACCAGCAGGATTTCGCTGCGCGGAATCGCCTCGGTCAGGATGTCGCGGATCGCCAATCCGTCCGGCACCGTGGTCTGGCGGCCGATGCGCAGGCCGAGCTTGAAAAGTTCACGGCCAAAGTAACCGAGGTGGGTGTTGGTGACGTTTCCCAGCAGGAGTTCGGTGCCGGTATTGATGACTTCGACGCGCATTTGATGGTGACTTGTGACTAGTGATTGGCGGCTGGAAAAGCAACCCCGGTCACTTTTTACCAGTCACCAGCCACGCTCAGCCTTCCTCCCGCCGGAGGGCGTGGAGCCAGCGCTTGATTTTGGCCTGGTGCGCGCGGTCGTGCTTGAGATCGTAGGCGTAGAGCAGGTTGACGAGCATCCGCTGAAGGATCTGCCGCGAGGTGGCGGGGGCGAAATGTTCCGGCTGGGGCTCGATCTGCTGGCAGCGGAGGATTTGCTCGCAATCGGCCTGGGTGAGAATCCGGCCGCGATGGAAGGGATCGAAGAACACCTCGCCGTGCCGCGCGATGAAGTGTCCCGGAAGGTTGATCCCCGTCACGCGCATGCCGGCGCGGTGCGCGATGAACAGGTAGATCGCCGTCAGGGTGATCGGAATGCCCATGCGCGTCTCAATGACGCAGGGCAGCAGCGAATTGCGTTCATTGTAATAATGGTCGGTGTTGCCGCGAAAACCGAGGGTTTCCGATACGTATTGGGTGAGCAGCTTCACGCGTTCGCGACTGGAAATCGCCCCGGAGGACATCAGCAAAAACTGGCGCCCCCATTGCCGGATCTTGAATTGAAACGGCGCAAGGTCGAGTCCCGGGATCAGCGCGGCCGCGAGGGTCCAGCAGGCCATTTCCAGGCAGCCATCCTCGGGAAAAAACTGGCAGAACAACTGGAAGTCGTCGTCGCCCTGCCGGCAGGAAATCTCGTCGAGGATCTCGCGGGCGATCAGCGAAACCTTCTCGTCGTCCATGGCCGCCAGGGATTCCAAATGCGGCAGGGCTTCCTCGCCCCGGCTGGCCAGCTCGGAGCGAAGCAACTGCATCGTCTCGGGATCATTGTCCCGGAACAAACGGGCGAGGGCCGATGTTTTGTCCAAGCTCACGCAACCCCAACTAAAGCCACTTTTCGCCGCAACGCAAGGCGCCGCTAGGCCTTGAGCTCCTCGCCGGTTTCGGCGTTGGCGATCACGAAGTGCTCGTGGTGGAAGGTCGGTTCGGAACGGAAGGTGAGCCGCCCGGCGTAGCGTCGTTCGATGTCGATGAGCAATTCCTCGTCCGCCTCCCGCAGGCGCTTGAGCACCTCCGGATGCACGGAAATGCGGAAATCATGCACCGTTTCCTGGTGCTTTTTCATGATCTTGTGCAGGGCGCGCTGCAGTTCGACGCTCATGGTCATGGCGCTCTTGATGATGCCGCGGCCATTGCAATGTGGGCAGGTGATGTAATGGGCGCTGGTGAGGCTTTCCTGCGCGCGTTGGCGGGTCATTTCCATGAGGCCCAGCTGGGAGATCGGCAGCACGTGGGTGCGGGACTTGTCGCGCTTGAGGCGATCCCGGATGCGCTGATAGACCGCCTGCTGGTCCTTGCGGCTCTTCATGTCGATGAAGTCGGCCACGATGAGCCCGCCGATGTTCCGCAGCCGCAGCTGGCGCGCGATCTCGTCGGCGGCCTCGAGATTGGTCTGGAGCAGCGTTTTCTCCATGTCCTTTTGCCCCTTGTTTCGGCCGGTGTTGACGTCGATGGCGATCATCGCCTCGGTTTCATCGATGACGATATACCCGCCGCACGGCAGCCAGACCTGGCGCAGAAAGGCTTCGTCGATCTGCTTCTGCACGCCGAAGTTTTCGAAGATCGGATCCGAGCCGGTGTAAAGCTGGATGCGGTTCTTCGAACGCTTGGAAATCTGGCCGACGGATTCCTGCATGCGCTCGCAGGCTTTCGAATCGTCCACGTAAACCGCGTCGATGTCGTCCGTCAGAAAATCGCGAACCGTGCGCTCGATGAGATCCGGCTCCTGGAACAGCACGCTGGCGTTCGGCTTTTCCTCCATGCCGCGCTGAATCTCGTTCCATTGCTCCAGCAAAATGCTGAGATCGCGCACGAAGAACCGCGCGCGCTGGCCCTGGCCGACGGTGCGGATGATGACGCCCATGCCGTCCGGAATGTCGAGTTCGTGCAGGATCTTCCGCAGGCGTTCGCGTTCCTTCGGGTCGTCGATCTTTCGCGAGATGCCGCATTGGTCGTTGAACGGCATGAGCACGAGGTAGCGGCCGGCCATGCTGATGTCCGTCGTGATGCGCGGACCCTTGTTGCTGATCGGCCCCTTGCGGACCTGCACCATGATCTTCGAGCCGACCGGATAGATTTGCGGCACGTCCTTCGCGGTGAAACGCTTGGCGGGCGCGGCCTTTTTGCCGGCGCGCTGGATCGTTTCGATGCCGCTGTCGAGCGCCGCGGGAATGGCGTCCCAGAATTGCAGGAAGGCATTTTTCTCGAAGCCGATGTCCACGAACATGGCCTTGATGCCGGGTTCGATGTTGCGGACGACGCCCTTGTAAATGCTGCCGACCATGTTGCGGTCGGTGTCGCGTTCGGTCGTGTATTCCTCGAGTTTGTTATTCTCCAGCACCGCGACGCGGCGCTCGAGTTTCTCGCAGTTGACCACGATTTTGATGCCGGAACTTTTTTTGGAAAGTCCGAGGAAACGTTTAATGGAATCGATCATAAATTGAATGGAGCTGGGGTTGGGTGACCGGCGGTTGCCGGGGGGTCAGGGAAATCACGGTCGCCCGGGATTGGGTTTGCGTTTTTCCCTGGGTTTGTCGGCGTCCTTGCGGCCGCCAAAAATGTCGAAGAAGCGCTGCACGGCATTCCGGGCGGGCTGGTTTTTTACCCGGCCGCGGTCGTCGGCGTCGGGCTTGATGGTTGGAGCCCCGCCCTGGGCGGTCTGGGCGGCGACCTGGGGAGCCTGGCCGGTGTCGCCCGTGTCGCCATCCTCGGACAGCGCGGCGGGAATCGGATTGCCGAAATCGACGAGATCGACGTGTTTGAAATTGCCCTCGGTGGGTGGCAGGGGCTCGATTTTGACCTCCTCGGCGCCGCTTTCGATGGCGAGAGCCTGCTTGTAGATTTCTCCGGCGATCGGCGCCGCCACGCGTCCGCCGGCTTCCCCGCCTTCCACCATCACGCAGATGGCGTATTTGGGATTGTCGTAGGGCGCGAATGACACGAACCAGACCAGGTTGTCCTGCACGCGCCGGCCGTCGCGGACGATCCAGTTCTGGGCGGTTCCGGTTTTTCCGGCGACCTGAATGTCCTTCGAGCGCGCGCGTCCCCCGGTGCCGCCGCCTTCGTTGACGACCTCCCACATGCCGCGCCGCACCCGCTCGATGTCCGCGGCGGTGAGGCCGGCGTCGGTTTTCAAGTCGGCGCGCACCTTCGCGGGTTCCTGGAGAAGCACCGTGCCATCCTGCGTGACGACCTTTTCCACGAGGCGGGGATAATAGACGGTCCCGCCATTTGCCACCGAGGCGGCGACCACGGCCATCTGGAGCGGCGAGACCAGGACGAAACCCTGGCCGATCGACGTATTCGCCGTGTAACCCGAGGACCAGCGTTCGCGCGGGTAATTCTGCGCGAGCCATTCCGGACCGGGCAGGATGCCGGGAACTTCGCCCGAGAGCGGCAGTCCGCTTTTTTGGCCGAGGCCGAGCATGTTGCCGACGGCCACGATGTTTTCGATGCCGGCCGCGTTGCCGTATTGATAGAAAAACGCATTGCAGGAAACCTTGAGGGCGGTTTCCAGGCTGAGTGAACCGTGGCCGTTTTTCTGCCAGCACTTCATGAAGAAATTGCCGTATTGCACCCCGCCGGAGCAGCTGAACGTGCGGCTGCCGATGCCCGCCCGCAGGCCGGCCAGGCTGATCGGAACCTTGTAGGTCGAACCGGGCGCGTAGGCGCTGATGGCGCGGTTGACCAGGGGCTTGGCGAGATTTTTTTGCAGGGCGCTCCAATCCGTCCCGGAGATCGAGGGGATGAAGGTATTCGGATCGAACGCCGGCACCGAGGCCATGGCGAGGACGTCGCCGCTGTTCGGGTCGATGACCACCGCGGAGCCGCGGCCGATGTTGCGCAGGGTCTGCTCGACGACGAATTGCAGCCGGGCGTCGATGGTGAGATACACGTTGGCGCCCTGGGTGGGCTCGATGCGCTTGAGTTCGCCCTTGATGACGCCCTTGACGTCGCGGTCGAGCACCTTCGCGCCGGCTTTGCCGCGCAGATACGAATCGTAAAACAGCTCGACCTGGGATTTGCCGACGATGTCGGGCTGGAAATAGTTGTATTTCGCGACCTCGGCGGGATCGTGGTCGATCGGCGCGCCCACGTAACCCAGCAGGTGCGCGGCCAATGAGCCGTAGATGTAATGGCGCATCGGCTTGATCCCGATCTCCACGCCGGGCAGGCCGACGTTGTTTTCCATGTAGCGAACCATGGTGTCGTAGTCGATGTTCTGCCGGTAGTTGAACGGGATTTCCGAATTGTCCTGATAATGCGTCTGGAGGCGCTGCGAATTGTAGTCCTGCGCCAGCCCCAGCGATTCGAGGCGCGGAATGACTTCGTCGCGGATGATGAGCTCCATGTCCGCGGCCTTCTTGGTCCGCAGCATGCCGCGCACCCGGCCGCGGTATTCGGTGATCGGCACCTTGCCCTCGTGCTTGTCGCGGTAGGCTTTCACCATCGCGGGCAAATAGAAGTCCACCTCGTAGCAGGCCGCGTTTTCGACGAGCTTGATGCCGTTGCGGTCGAGGATTTCCCCGCGCACCGCGGGAAGGCGAACGGTGACCTGCGAACGGTTTTCGATCTTCGAGGCATACTTGGCGCCTTCGAGGATCTGCACCACCCACAGTCGCGCGACGAGCACGCCGAGCAGGATCGTCATGATCGCCGCCAGCGTGTAAAACCGGAAATAAAACGAGGATCGTTTCATCCGAAAACGCGGGAACGGCTCCCGACGGGCAGCAGGCTGCGCCCCGTCAGGTAAGCCAGCAAATGAAAGAGCGGGGCGAGCAGGAAGGCAATCAACCCCGGAGTGAACACCCGCCAGAGCACCACCGCGCTCCATTCGATGCCGCCGGTGTCAAACCGCCGGTAGGAAATGAAGACGAACTGCAGCAGCAGCAGCAGGGATGTGGACAGGCCGCTCATGAGACTGAACAGCCACCAATATCCGCGCAAAAACAAAACCCGCAACCCCTGGCAGACCAGGCCCACGGCGAGAAAATAAAAAATCGTCGCGCCGGGCGCGATTTCCGGAACCATGCCGTTCTTGCCGTCGACCCATTGAAGGTTGATGAGGTCCATGCCCATCCCGCCGAAGAGCACGGCCAGCAGCATGAAGGGAAAGGGCAGGGCGAGCGCGGCGTAGCAGACGATCATCGGAACGAGGATGACCCGCGCCTGTTCCAGCCCGGCCAGCGGCGGGATGAATTCCTGCAGGATGAGCGCGAGGAAGATCGTCACGCACAAACCAAGGCAACTCAGCGCATCCCGGGTCATTTTTCGCTCACAATCACGAAGACATCGCGGATCGTGGACAAATCAACCGAAGGTTCGATGAGAGCCTGGCCATCCAGATCGCGCTGCCGGAACGATTTGACCGTTCCGAGTTTCAAGCCCGGCGGAAAGACGCCGCCGGTCACGCCGGCGGAGATGACTTCGGCGCCCGGCGGGAGCTCCGCCTGCTTGGTTAGGAAGTTTAATTCAATCTCGCCCTTGCTTTCCGAGGAGATCCGCCGGCCCTGGCTGACGCCCTGTTCCCGCGTGCCCTCGACTTTCGCCCCGACCTTGCAGTTCTCGTCGGAGATCAACATCACCGTCGCGATGTTTTTGGAGACGGAAACCGTTTTGCCCACCAGTCCCTTGTCGGTGATGATCGGGCGGTCCACCTCCACGCCATCCTCGAAGCCGCGGTTGATGCGGACCGTATTCCACCAGGTCGAGGCGTCGCGCGAGACGACCTGGGCGGGCACGAGCCGGAACTTGGAGCGTTCCATGTAGCCCAGCGCGTCGCGCAGGCGGTTGTTTTCCATTTCCAGGTCCTGCAGGATTTGCACCGTCGCGCGCAGTTCGCGGTTCTCGACCGTTAATTGCCGGTTTTCCGCGTCGATCTGCTCCAGGGTCCTCAGCCCCTTGCCCACTGAGCCGATCTGTTCCTGGGCGGCCTTGCCGACGTTGAGAAAGGGCGAGACGACCGACATGAACCCGGAGTGCAGCGACCGGACCGCCCCCGTGCTCAGGATGGTGACCACCACCGCGAGCAGGATCAATAGGGCGAGTAGAATGCCGTTGAGTTTTGCCATCGCGCTTTAGTTTCGACACCGCGCCGGCATCGAGATTCCGCTAGTGGTCTGTAACATGGGAGACGGCGCATCTGCTGGAGGCACTTGGGCGATTTTTCAAGGCGCGAGCGAAGCGCCGGGGTCTGAACGCCCCCGGTCGAGCGAGCAACGCGGAAAAATCGCCCAAGCGCCCCAGCCCTTCGGGTTGAAGCGGAAAAGGCCCGGCACCTGCGTTGCTCGTCGGTTGCAGCCAGTTCATGGATGCGCCCTCCTCGCGTCTTGGTGGCGGGCCTTTTCCGCTTCAACAGATGCGTCGTCTCCCATGTTACAGACCACTAGTAGCTGCTGCCGGCTTTGTCCGTCGAGGCGACCGCCCGCAGGAATTTGATTTCCTGGAGCGCCTTGCCCGTGCCTTCGGCCACCGCGCTGAGCGGATCTTCGGCCACGTGCACGGGAAGTCCGGTTTCCTCGGCCAGCAAACGATCCAGTCCGCGCAGGAGCGCGCCGCCGCCGGCGAGCACCAATCCGCGGTCCACCAGGTCGGCGGAAAGTTCGGGCGGGCAGCGCTCCAGCGCGATGCGCACCGAATCGACGATGGTCGAAATCGGCTCCAGCAGCGCTTCGCGCACCTCCTGGGATGAAATGGTGATCGTCTTCGGCAAACCGGCCACCAGGTCGCGGCCCTTGACCTCCATCGTGGTCTCCTTTTCGAGTTTGTAGGCCGAACCGATCTTGATCTTGATCTCCTCCGCGGTGCGCTCCCCGATCATGAGGTTGTAGGCGCGCTTCATGTATTGCGCGATCGCCTCGTCGAGCTCGTCGCCCGCCACGCGCACGCTGCGGCTGAACACGATGCCCGAAAGCGAAATGAGCGCCACCTCCGTGGTGCCGCCCCCGATGTCGACGATCATGTTGCCCGCCGCGTCCTGCACCGGCAGGCCGACGCCAATGGCGGCCGCCATCGGTTCCTCGATCAGGTAAACCTCGCGCGCGCCGGCGTGGGTGGCGGAATCCTTGACCGCCCGTTTTTCCACCTCCGTGATGCCGCTCGGCACCGCGATGACCACGCGCGGGCGAACCATGCGGCGGCGGTTGTGAACCTTGCTGATGAAATGGCGGAGCATGGCTTCCGTCACTTCGAAGTCGGCGATGACGCCGTCCTTCAACGGGCGGATCGCCACGATGTTGCCGGGAGTTCGTCCCAGCATGCGTTTGGCTTCGTCGCCGACGGCGAGAACCTTGTTGGTGCCCTGCTGCACCGCGACCACCGAGGGTTCGCGGAGCACGATGCCATGATCCTTTACGAAAACGAGAGTGTTTGCGGTGCCGAGATCAATGCCGATGTCATTCGAGAAAAAACCGAGTAAACTGTTGAACATTCAAGTAGCGTTGGGTGAAAGTCTTAGGTTGGGGGAGCGCCGCTGTCCGGAGGCAACGGGTTCCCTGCCATAAATCCGCAGACTGTCCCTCTGTCCAACCGGAGTCAAGGGCAGATTTTCGAATGGCCCCAAAGGGCAAACGCCTCAAATCAGCCGGGAAATGGCGCCGCCCATTTCCGAGGTGCTCACCGGCTGGAATTCGGGTGTCAGAATGTCCCGCGTGCGGAGGCCGTCCCGAATGACCTGCCGGACGGCTTTTTCGATCGCCGCCGCCGCCTCTTCGAGGCCGAAGGAATACCTTAACATCATGGCGGCCGAAAGAATCTGTGCAATCGGATTCGCGATGCCTTTTCCGGCGATGTCCGGCGCGGTGCCGCCGCTGGGTTCATACATGCCGAAGCGGCGGGAATCGCCGGTGCTTTCGCCGAGGCTCGCGCTGGGCAGCATGCCGAGCGATCCGGCGATCATGGCCATCTCGTCACTTAGTATGTCTCCAAACATATTTTCCGCGAGCACGACGTCGAATCCCTTCGGGTTTTTGATGAGCTGCATGGCGGCGTTGTCCACGTAGAGGTGGTTGAGCGTGACGTCCGGAAAATCCCGGGCGACCTCGGTGACGACGCGGCGCCAGAGCACGCCGTTCTGCAGGACATTGGCCTTGTCGATGGAGGTCACGATTTTCCGCCGCTTGCGGGCGGCTTCGAAGGCGACGCGCGCGATGCGGACGATTTCGCTTTCCCAGTAAACCATCGTGTCCACCGCAAATTCCTCGTTGCCTTCGGCCTTGATGTATTTGGGCTCGCCGAAATACAGCCCGCCGGTGAGTTCGCGGACGCACAGCACGTCGAAGCCGCCCTCGACGGATTTCGGATGCAGCGGCGAGGCGTGCGCGAGTTCGGCGAGACAGACGGCGGGGCGAAGATTGGCGAAGAGGCCGAAATGCTTGCGCAGCGGCAGGAGCGCAGCGCGTTCCGGCTGCTCCTTGGGCGGCAGGCTCTCCCATTTGGGGCCGCCGACCGAGCCGAAGAGGATCGCGTCGGCTTCCTCGCAGCCCTTGAGCGTTGCGGGCGGCAGCGCGGCGCCGGTTTCGTCGATCGCGATTCCGCCGACGGGATGTTCCTTGAGATCGAGGGTGAAGCGGAAGCGTTCCGCCGTGCGCTGGAGGACTTTCAGCGCCTCCTTCATGACTTCCGGCCCGATTCCGTCACCGGCCAAAACCGCGATTTTCAAACTTTTTTCCTGGCTCATGCAGGGGGCATCTAAGCGGAGGCCGTCGGCGGAAGGCGAGCGGAAAAGTTTTTCGGAAGGCTGGAACGAAGAGGGGACTTATAGGTCCCATAGGACCCATGAGACCTATAAGTCCCATCCGGATTCACCCCTTCGCCTGCAAGATAAACTCCCGAACCTTCTCGCGGTCCTTCACTCCCGGCGAAACCTCCACCCCGCTGGCTACGTCCACGCCGTGCGGCCGCACGGCGGCGGCCGCCTCGAAGACGTTCGCCGGAGTCAGCCCGCCGGCCAGCACCCAGCGCTTGTCCGGATGCGCGCCGACCCACTCCGCGGCCAGCGTCCAATCCGCGGCCTCGCCCGATCCGCCGTAGCCGGCGACCGGCGCATCCAGCAGGAAATCCGCGGTGGCGTAGCCGCGGAAACGTTCCCCATTTTCCGGGCGGACCGCGACCGCCTTGATCCAGCGTTCGCCGCCCTGTCGCTCGCAGAAATCGGGGGTTTCGTCGCCGTGAAACTGGATCGCGTCAAAGCATTCGGCGGCCCGCAGGAAAGCCAGCAGTTCGGTGTCCGGGTTCACCACCACGGCCACGCGCGTCACCTCGCCGGGCAGCGCGCGAATCCACGGGAGGGCTCCCGCCGGGGCGAGGTAGCGTTTGGACTGGGGCCAGAAATTGAATCCCAGCGCGTCGGCGCCGGCTTCGATGGCCAGCCGCGCGTCCGCCTCCCGGGTGAGGCCGCAGATTTTCACCCGCACTTCGCCGGGCTCGAAGAAGCGCGCG